>ERZ773066.807-NODE-807-length-16738-cov-2.574117_pt1 | contig 16738 bp, 15 predicted proteins | sample MGYA00580573_ERZ773066 | MGnify/ENA primary metagenome ERZ773066 (study PRJEB29015, sample SAMEA2738128) | human oral metagenome | biome: human oral; feature: human-associated habitat; material: saliva | place: China | collected 2203 ... | reverse complement strand
ATACCTGTACACTTTGTTCAATGCTTCCCTCCCAACTCTTGACAACCTTCATATCGCGAAGACGAGGTGTTTCGTCAATCACAGCTTTCCATGTGGTGACATTGCTCAATCTCGGCGTAGTCACTGTTGGGTCAGTAATCACATTTCCCGCGCCATCACGCTGCTGGAATCCAGTGCGCCAGCACATCGAGTGCTGGCGCAGGAGCTGCTGGTTCGCCTGTTGCCCTTCTCGGGAAATGCCCTCCGAGTAGGCATCACAGGCGTGCCTGGCGTTGGCAAATCTACCTTTATTGAGGCCCTGGGTATGAAGCTACTGAAGGAAGGGCATAGAGTGGCTGTGTTGGCCATCGACCCGTCCTCTACGAAAACCCGTGGCTCTATTTTGGGTGATAAAACGCGCATGGCCAAGCTGTCAGCGCAGGATGACGCGTTTATTCGCCCGTCTCCATCTGCGGGGACGCTTGGCGGTGTAGCAAAAGCCACCAGGTAATCGATGGTGGTGTTTGAGGCCGCCGGATACGACGTGATTCTGGTGGAAACCGTCGGTGTGGGCCAGTCCGAGGTTGCTGTCTCCCAGATGGTGGATTGTTTCACGTTTTTGGCACTGGCCGGTGCCGGCGACCAATTGCAGGGCATTAAAAAGGGTGTCCTGGAGATGGCTGATCTTGTGGCCATTAACAAAGCTGACGGTCCGAACCTGAAAAACGCCAAACGCGCTGCCCGTGAGCTTGCGGCGGCGATGCGTATGGTGCGCAGTGAGGACGGTCTGTGGCACCCACCAACAATGACTATGTCTGCTGTTGAAGGTGACGGTGTTGATGAGTTCTGGGACACCGTACAAAAGCACCATGAGGTGATGCGAGAATCCGGGACATTTGAGACTGTTCGTCGTGATCAGCAAGTGGGGTGGATGTGGGCGATGGTGCATGAAACACTGCTGCAGCGCCTGAACACTGACCCTGAAGTGAAAGAGGTCCGCAGTCTGGTGGAGGCTCAGCTTCGCCAAGGTCAAATCACTCCGACACTCGCGGCGGAACGTATTCTGACAGCTTTTGACGCGGCGAAGTGATGCCTACAACGACTATTCTTGCTCGACTGAGTGCATTTGTTGTTTTCGGAACAGTCGTTATGGGTGCAGTCGTGTGCGCCACGAATTCCTCAGCATCATGTCCGAATTGGCCTGGGTGTTATGACGGGCAATTCACGCCGGATTTTCAGCTTAACCCGATCATTGAGTTTGTCCATCGCGTTTTCTCAATGACCTGTGCACCCTTCGTGCTCGTCATGGGGATTTTGCTGCGCAAACATCATGATCGCCGAGTGCGGTTGCTGCCATGGGTAGCTCTTGCTGGCGCACTTGGTGCTGGAATTTTTGGCATGTTTACCATTCTGACTGGATTATCACCAGTGGCCAGCATGATCGACTTGTGGTGCGCGCTTACTGCTTTGGTATGCATGGTGCTGACCACACGCCTGCTTTACGCAACACAGTTTGATGCTACACGCGCTCGCATTGCCGGATATGCGGTTGTGGGAGTGGCAGCGTTGTACGGAATGGGTGTCCTCGTGGCTGGTGATGGCTCTTTTACCCGCTGTATTGGTTGGCCATTGGGTTTTATTATCGACGCCGATCACGCGGCACCGCTGCAAATCCTGCGGGTAATTCTCGCTGTTGCCCTCATAGGTGTGTTCCTCTGGCTACGCTCGTTGCCAGTGCTGTTCGCGTTGGCAACTGAGCTTGTGCTGGGAATCGTCATTCGTACTTCTGGCCTGACGGATCTGCTGGGATCCTTGTATGGCGCTGTCGCGGTGTGCATTATTGCGCTTGCGGCGTGGCAGTGGGGCAATCACCAGTACGCGGCTGGGGCGTAGTCCTTAAGAAAACAGCCATACAGGTCTATGCCGTTTTCGCCGTCAACTATGGGGTGGTAGACACGGTCGGCACCGTCAATAAGATCTAGTGGTGTGTGAAAGCCTTTGCGAGCAAAACGTTCTTTAGCCACATGTGGGCGTTCATCGGTGATCCAGCCGGTGTCAACAGCCGTCATGAGGATCCTATCCTTGAACAGTTCTTCTGCGGATGTGCGGGTTAACATGTTGAGCGCTGCTTTGGCCATGTTTGTGTGTGGATGTCCTGGTCCCTTGTAGTCCCTGTGGAATATTCCTTCCATAGCGGAGACATTGACAATGTACTTCCGGCGAGCTGAGGAGGCTTCCAAAGCGGGCCGGAGCCGGTTGATCAGTATGAACGGCGCAATGACATTGCAAAGATTGACTTCAAGCACCTCAATTGGGTCGATTTCACCCACCTTGGCTACCCACGAGTTATGGCTTACACGTTCAGGGAGCAATCCGCCTGCATCAACAGTGATGTTGGCAAGGAGCTCTAGGCCAATGGTGGCTGGTTCGATGGCACTTGGAATGGAGGAATCCCCAAGAATGCGCATGTGAACGTCCCTTTCGATGCCGCGTAGGGGCGTGCTCTCGGCGTCGACAAGGGCGGAATAGGCGCCGGGGGAGTGGCGAATGGTTTGAGCAGCGTTGTTGATCACTATGTCGAGTGGCTCTGTTGCGATGTCATCGGCGAGTGCTGCGACGTGAGCGGGGTTTCGAAGGTCAATACCCACAATGTGAAGTCGATCCAACCAGTCTGCCGAATCTGAAGTGGCACTGAAACGACGAGCTGCGTCACGCGGAAAACGCGTGGTGATGGTGAGGTTCGCGCCGTCGCGAAGTAGTTTCAACGCAATATGCATGCCGATCTTGGCTCGTCCACCAGTCAGCAGTGCCCGCCGACCATGAAGATTGGTGCCTGCATGCCGGTGAAAGTGATTGATTCGGGCGCAGCTGGGGCAGAGGAGGTGATAAAAGGAATCCACCTGGGTGTAGCGCTTTTTGCAGACATAACATGACTGCGACCGGTGGAGGATGCCGACGCTGCTAGCTATTGCCTGGGGGAGTTCGGCGGCACCGTCGTCAATGCGATCAGGGTGACCGGTTACGGTGGCGGCGATGATAGCAGCATCGTCAGCGCGTCGTTGCGCGCGTGCTGCTTCGCCCGTGGCGATTGCCCTGGCTTTGCGCAGTTTTTTACCTGCCTTGAGTAATGCGTCGACGGTGTGGTCGTTGTTGGATTGTGGATCGTCAGCGACCATGCGTGTGGCCTGGTCAAGGACCTTGAGGCAGATTTCCAGTTCGTGGGGATCGATAAGCACATTTAATGATAATAATCTAATCTGCTACCTGGATAAAAGTATTGATGCGGGAATTACAACTTGATATTATCAATATAAATAATATTTCCTTATCGGAGGACTTTGCTATGACTACACTGCGCACGCTATCCGTTATTGCTGTTGCTGGACTTTTTCTCACGGGCTGTTCCTTAATCGGGGGTAATGGGGACTCGGAAACCACGACGGCAGCAAAAACAACTACAGCAAAAACAACTACAGCCGAAGTGACTACGTCAACGATCACGCAGACGGCAACCACAACAAGCTCGACTTCAACAAGCACAACAGCGACCACGTCGGAACCTGCCGGCAGCAGTGGATTCCATAACAGTGTCTTTGGGAAGATGCCCAAACAAATTAGTGACATGACGCAGAGGAAGTTGGAAGTAAACAATCCTGAGGAGGAGGCGTCCGTCTTCTACAGAAACGATACGGAAGAAATGCGCGTACACGAATTTCTTGCCACGGTTGATGAGGGTAAAAGAGAAATTAAAGATTCCGAGAAAGATGAAGCGCGGCATGACTTCGTGGATAGTTACACTGAAGGAAAATCATTCGCATCAACCCGACAAGAAGTTTCGGCATCTGGAATGGATTTCAGCTGCGCAGAGGGTAATAACACCGAAGAGAAATATTATGAGGCTGGTTGCTTTACGGTCTACAGAGGTCGCGTCATGAACTATCAACGGCATGATTCCACGCCTAGGTCACTTGAAGAGCAGAAGCATCGCACGGCATCCTTGGCTAAGGAAGTTGGAGAAGCCCTTGCATCACTCCCCAATTAATAGGCAAAAACCAGAAGCCATACGGCTTCTGGTTTTCATTTGTGTCCGGAGGGGGACTTGAACCCCCACGTCCGTTAATAGGACACTAGCACCTCAAGCTAGCGCGTCTGCCATTCCGCCACCCGGACCGGGCAACCATGTTGGTTGGGCACTGAAATACTGTATCCCGTTCGGTGCTATATTGCCAAATCTCCACGTCATGTGGCACTTCCTGCACTGCTCCGTTAGGTTAGTGGAGTGAGTTTTACAGAACCCAAGAAACTGCGACGGATGCCAACGTGGTCTTGGTTCGCCCCCGTCACACCCCCTGAGGAACCAGATCTTATTCCTGTAGGATCCTGGCGTAGCAATAAACAAGCTGCGTGGGACCTCTTGTTTTCCTTTAAAAAAGTCAGCTGGTTGAGTATCGCCCTCATTATGGTCAATACGATCATTGGCTCGCTGATTTCACGCCTTATTGGTAATGCGACACAATGGGTTTTCGGATCCGGCTCTTTTGGTGATGTTCTCTGGCCAATGACCCTCGTGACCGTGTTGCTTTTTGCCACCGCTGCGGGTGAAGCCACCGCTGATGCGTTGACCGAGCTTGGTTCTGCGCGGACAGTTCATCGTCTCCGCCTGGAACTTACTCGACGTTTGATGCGTGCACCGGCAGTGCGGGGCCTCACTCCAGGTGCCATTCTTAACACAGTGGATGAGGACTCTGACCAGCTCGCAAAACTCAAGGAAATTCTTAATTTTCCAGTGATGATGCTGGGCTTTCTCACCGGAACCATCCTTGTTCTCATACCGATATGGTGGCCGCTAGCTGTGCTCATGGTCATTGGTGGCGCCGCCACCATGTGGGCCTCAGCACTCACTGCACGGCCGATTGGACGAGTTTCTTCACGTCGCCGCGAGGCTGAGTCGCAAGCCGTGGCACTGGCCACCGACTTTGCCCAAGGTTCCCGCATTGTCAAAGGGCTTGGGGCTGTATCCGCTAGTCAGGCACGTTTCGATGCTGCTGTGGACTGCTCCCTTGAGCTTATGCTTACCGACGCTCGCGTCAGCTCACTTATGACCTTCTACCGTCAGCTTGTACCAGCTGTATTTTCCCTTATTGTTGTTGGTTATGCGGGATGGCTCACCAACGGTGGAACTATCAGCACAGGCGACTTCGTTACGGTTACGTTGTTGGCTCCACCTTCACTGACTGTGATGGGGCATTCCCTTGGTTTTCTCACCGACTCCTGGGCACGCGGTACCGCCTCTGCAGGCCGGGTCCGCACTCTTATTGATGTCACTGCAGACACTGACGATGGACCTGAACCCTGCGGCGTCGATACGCAGCAGGCTGGCCTGGTTGTGCTTTCTGCAACAACCTCTGCTGGGAGGGAAGCGGCACAACGCTATACTGCCAACCTTAACGCACTCCGACCGCCACATGCTGTCAACGTTTTTGAAGGCACCCTCGCCGATAACATCAACCCTTCCGGCGATATTCCTGACGATGTTGTTCGGTCGGCTCTTGATGCCGCAAGCTGCGATGATATTGTTCATCGTCTTGGCGGATATGGTGACGATGGCAGCCTGCCCACTGCGCTGATTGGTGAGGCTGGTTTGAACCTGTCTGGCGGGCAACGCCAACGGATAGCCCTTGCTCGTGCCTTAGCTCATGATGCACATGTCCTTATCCTTGATGAACCGACCACCGGTCTAGACACCGTCACCTTGGACAACGTTGCGCAGGCTGTGGCTGAGCTTCGCCGTTATCGCACCACCTTTGTGATCACCACCAGCAATGCGTGGAAATCTGTTGCTACTACCGTCCTCTCTGATGAGGAGCTACTCAACACATGAGCGCACCACTGACTCACGATGCTCTCCGCCCGACAACCTTGATGCAATCACTACGGTTTCTGCGGAGTTTGCCTTCGCGCCCATCCTTGGGCTGGTGGATAATCTTCCTGGGAACACTAGGCGTAGGGAGTTTGTCTGTCACTATTTCTTCAAGTGTGCTTGGAAACGCTGTGGAAATTTTTCGTGGTGGAAGCCTTCCCATCATCGGTAGGGGATCGCAGGCCTTTGTCTTCGTTATCATCATCGTTGCCGTACTTCTCCTGACCGAAAACATTGGTCGCGTGTTCGCTTCCTATACTCTCGTATCAAAATCCCGCGTGATGAGCGTTGATCTCCGCCGTGCCTGCATGACCGCTACGCTGCGGGCACCAATTCCAGACATCATGGAGCTCGGAACAGGTAACGTCATCACCCGCCTGACCAAAGACGTAGACTCCGTCGTGCGCATCGTCAACTCGATCGGCGTTCGCGCTGGCACTACCATTGTGATGCTTTTGTTTACCACCATCACACTGATTATCACCGACTGGCATTACCTCATTATCATCGCGTTGATGGGCTTGCTGATGTACCCTTTCGTTCGCTCAACAGTGCGTGCCATGCCTGCCGCGACAAACCTTATGTCTACCGCAGAAGCGCGACGAAACAACCTCCTCCTTGACACTATCCGCGGTCTGGATACTATTCGCGCACTTCGTCTCCATGATTGGGCACATGGCAGACACGGAAAGCCTCATGGAACGCAGTCCAAGCCAAGGCAGATTGCATTCCATTGTTTAACCGGCTCATTTTCCAAGGAACCACCTGCTACGCCGTGCTTGTTGTTGGTGGTTTTGTTATGTCAGCGTGGTTAGCCAAACAGGGGAGCATCTCAGTTGGCTCGGCCGTTGCCGCTACGATTTTGATTAGCCGCTTGGAAATTCATATTTTCAACCTTCTGTTCTTTGCTGGTGACATTCAAGATGCTGTGACCAGCCTCGGCCGTGCTGTCGCACTCGCCGAACTCGGCGAACACATCACCACAACCGCCGAACCCGACGACCTTAACGACAACCCCGATGTCACCGTCACTAACCTCAGTTACGCCTATCCGGGTGGCGCCCCCATCATTGATAACCTCAGCCTCACCCTTAAAAGAGGAACAACAACCGCCCTTGTTGGTGCGTCAGGTGCTGGCAAATCAACACTCGCTGCGCTCATCGCAGGATTGCAGCGCCCACTATCAGGCAACATTGTGGTGGGCGGCGTTGATACGAACACCGTGCCAGACACGTGGACCGCCCGAAACGTTTCTCTGATCAGCCAGGAAGTTCACCTCTTTTCAGGGACACTACGCGAAGATCTTCGCATGGCGGCACCCAACGCGAGCGACGACGATCTACTCACCGCACTTGCGTCCGTGGGCCTTGAGGCCAGCAGCGCAGAATGGGATCGCTGGCTACCACAAGGACTTGATACACCCGTCGGCGCTGGTGCGCCAGAACTCAGCCCAGAAGTCCAGCAGCAAATTTCGCTTGCCCGCATCGTCCTACTCAACCCACCGGTGCTCATCATGGACGAAGCCACCAGTGAAGCCGGAAGTGACAACGCCCGCGCTCTCGAACACGCAGCCAGCACAGTCGCCCGTGGGCGTACATCACTAGTGGTTGCCCACCGCCTCGACCAGGCAGTAGTTGCTGACCGCATTATTCTCATGGATCACGGCCGCATCATCGAAGACGGCACTCACGACGAACTTTTAGCACTGAACGGCCGCTACGCGGAGCTCTTCCACAGGTGGAGTAAATAAGGTAAAACGGACACCATGACACACTATGCAGACGACCCACGATTCCCAGGCCCAGACCCCTACGCGCCGCTGAAAGACCTTCCCAGCTTCACCCTCACCTCCACCGACTTCAGTGACGGCGACAAGATCTCCGAACTACACATCGGTGGGAGCGATATCTCCCCACAGCTTTCCTGGTCTGGCCTGCCAGAAGGGACACAATCCCTTGCCGTTACCTGTTTCGACCCCGATGCGCCAACACTATCCGGATACTGGCACTGGGCAGTCTTCAACATCCCTGCTGATGTGACCGAACTGCCCACCGGTGCAGGGTCTACCGCAAACGCTGGAATTGACGGTGCCATTACTCTCCGAAACGATGCTGGCATGACAGCCTATTTTGGCCCCCAGCCGCCGGCAGGCCATGCGCCACACCGCTACCTTTTCGCTGTCGATGCTGTCGACGTGGAAAAACTAGACATAGACCCCAATGCGAGCCCCACGGTGCTGAGCTTCAACCTGCACTTCCATTCACTAGGTCGAGCAATTCTCTGGGGCTGGTACGAAAACCCCTAGATACTAGCTAGGTACTAGGGTTCTGCCAATGCAGCCCACAGCCCACAGCCTCTGAAATCGAGGAAAAGCCGTGGTGCCTCAGTTGTGCGGCAATACCCAGGTGAATATCCCGAATCCAATCCAAGCCACCATAGATCATGCCCGTGTAGCCCTGCAGAAGACTAGCGCCGTTAGCGATGCGCTCCCACGCCTGTTCTGGTGTGCTTATTCCGCCGACGCTGACCAGCACCAGTTGGCCACCAACCCGACTATATAAGCGTTTCAGCACTTCCAATGAGCGGGCTGCGACCGGGGGGCCGGAAATGCCGCCGGCACCCATGGCCTCCACCTCACGGGTATCCGTCACCAAACCATCCCGCGAAATCGTGGTGTTGGTGGCCACAATACCTGCCAGTCCTAAGTCCACCGCCAAGTCTGCGACGGCATCCACATCTTCATCGGACAAGTCAGGGGCGATTTTCACCAGCACTGGCACGCGAGTGGATTCCTGCACCGCAACCAAAATCGGGCGCAGGGATTCCACTGCCTGAAGATCCCGGAGCCCCGGGGTGTTAGGGGAGGAAACATTCACCACCAAAAAATCAGCCAAGTCACCCAGCAGTGATGCCGATCTGCGGTAGTCCGAAACGGCCTGTTCAGCGGGGACGACCTTTGTTTTTCCAATGTTAATGCCGATAACATCGCGCGACCGCCTGCGTCGCAGATTGTCCGCCACCGCAGCGGCCCCCTCGTTGTTGAATCCCATGCGATTCAAAATCGCCTTGTCACGTGGAAGGCGAAACAATCGGGGAGTGGGGTTACCGGGCTGGGGCGATGCTGTGACAGTTCCCAACTCTGAGTACCCAAACCCCACAGCAGTCCAGACGTCAGCGCAGGAGGCATTTTTATCAAAACCTGCAGCGAGACCCAGCGGACGGGGGAAAGTCACCCCAAAAACCTCTTGCGACAAGATGGGATCTTGCACCGCAAGCTTTTTTGAGAGAACACGATTAAGCGGCGACGCGAGCTGCAGGGCACCCAATCCGTTTACCATCAGGTGATGGATACGTTCAGGGCTCAACATGAACATAACTTTCAACGCTGCAGCATAGGCTTTGGTGCGAAACGGGTGGTGCATGACCTTATCCTTCTGAAAGAGCCGCGCTCACCACGTCGGCTGGAATGATGGAGAGACCTTCTGATGCAGAAGCGGTGACCAACGCGCCGTCGTTACGCGCGCTCATGGAGTTGATGTTGGCGGCGGAGGGAAGCGAGCCCTTTTTTACGGGGACTCCGGAACTAATATCGTAGGCGGCCAGGGTGTTCGTGCCTGTGGAGGACACCCACACCACCTTGTTCTTTTTGTCCCAGGCCAGCGCGTAGGGGCTCCGGTCAACTGGATGAAGTTGGTGAAGGCGAATAGCACCGCTTACCGTATACACCGCAAGTTGATCGCCAGTGGTGTCGGATGCGAACACAACATCGTCCTCGCCGGCGGCCAGACTACCTACCCCAAGACCGACCCGCAACGTCGGACCCGGCTTGTTGCTTGTCCAATCCACGCCATGAATGGTGGTGTCTTCCTTATTAATCAGTGCCACGCCATCGGGATTGCCGTTGTGGGGAACACTGACAATCTTGGTTGTTTTATCGGACACGCGGAAGGTATCTACGGTGCCGGACGTTCGGAATACAGACACATCTCCAGAGGTGGATGACCCTGCCACAATCTCACCCGAGGTGGTCATTGTGGCTGTATCCATTGGCTTGTCGGTTGTGCGTGCATTATCCAATGTGGGGTTGGCGGCATCAATGCTATAAATCGTGGTCCCACATGCGACGATAAACGTTGATCCTTGCGCACTTAGGTGCCCGCACTCGCTGGGTATAGATAGCGATGGTGCTTCGCCTGCAGCAATGGTCTCCTGCGTTCCCACCAGCAGGCCATCTGGAGTGCGGACTGCGAGCACATCACCAGCCACGGACGTGTCAGTCGCGCTCGCGATACCTTCGACGCGGTAATCCTCAGACCCAGAGCGTGGAGATTCCGCAGGTGTGGCGTTTCCCATGACAATGGCTTCACCATCTGAATTTTTTTCTGGAGTCGAACAACTCGCCAGCATGATGGTCGCCACGGCTGACAGGGCACATGCTGCCACTTTGTGTCGCATAGTCACGAAGTAAAGATTATCAGAGCTGTCTAGCTCGAAATATCATCAAGCGCATCCAAAATAGCGCGTGGAAGCCGGACTTTTTCGCTGTCAATGATTTCGTTCCATTGCTCCGGGTGCCGTACCCCCACGATGGCTGCGGTCACCCCGGCGCGATCCCGTGCCCACACCAGTGCTGTTGTTGCTGGAGAAATACCCAGCCCTTCGGCGGCGGTGCACAGGGCGTCGACAATGCTGAGGCTGCGTTCATCCAGGTAGCCCTGTACCTCCGCGTTGCGATGTCCGTTTGCCCCGCGCGAGGTTGAAGGAATATGCGACTGGTATTTCCCTGTGAGTACCCCCTGAGCGAGGGGAGCGCCCGCGAAAAAACCCACGCCAAGGTGTTGGGTCGCAGGAAGCAGTTCCTCTTCGGCGCGGCGAACCAACAGATTATATTCGTTTTGTGCAGCGACAATGGGGCGTGCCGACGCTGCGGCATGGTTGGCGGCGGCGTGGGTGACGGCCAGCTGCCAGCCGGAATAGCCCCGCACACCGGTGTAGCGAACCCGACCAGTGCGAACGGCATAGTCCAAGGTGTCGGCCACCTCCTCAGGTGGTGTTTTGCCGTCCCAGAAGCCGACGCTCCACAGGTCTAAATAATCAGTGCCCAGGACGCTGAGCGTGTTGTCGAGGGAAGCGATCAGATGCCTGCGAGAGCAGTCCACGCGACGGCCCAGGGGTAGCGTAGGATCTACCCCGGCTGCGGAAGAGATCACAAGGTCTGTGCGAGATACCTCACGCGACAAAAGTGTTCCGAGGATTCCTTCAGCGCGGCCACCTGCGTAGGCCGGTGAGGCGTCGATAAGCGTGCCACCTGCGTCGATAAAGTTGCGCAGGATGGTGGCGGTGTCTTCTTCGGGGGTGTCGGCGCCCCAGGTGGATGTGCCGAGGCCCAACCGGGACACTCGCAAACCGCTCGCGCCTACCATTCGTTGTCTCACATCAATACAGACTAGTAGTACCGTGGTTCAGGTGAGTTATTTGAACACCCTCGCGGCGGCTGATGTTGCGTCAACGGACATGAGCTGGGCGCAAGTTATTGTTTTATCTATCGTTCAGGGGTTGACGGAGTTTCTACCCATTAGCTCCTCTGGCCACATTCGGATTATGTCCGAGTTGTTCTGGGGACATGACGCTGGGGCATCGTTTACTGCCGTGATCCAGCTGGGAACTGAGATCGCTGTGCTGGTCTTTTTTGCGCGCGATATTTTCAGTATTGCTGTGGACTGGGCGCGTGGCCTGTTCAATAAGGACGAGCGCAATTTCAACTACCGCATGGGGTGGATGGTTATTGTGGGCACCATTCCGGTGTCTGTGCTGGGTTTCCTGGGCAAAGACTACATTCGTGAAGCCCTGCGCAACCTATGGATCACCGCAACGGTTCTGATCCTGTTCTCCTTTGTATTTATTCTCGCCGAGCGCATAGGCTCGAAAAAACGCGGCTACGACGATTTGACCATGCGCGATGCCATTGTGATGGGTCTTGCACAGTGCCTGGCTCTCATCCCCGGTGTGTCACGCTCCGGCGGTACCATTTCCGCTGGCCTGTTCGTGGGACTCAACCGTGAAGTTGCCGCCAGGTTTAGCTTCCTGTTGGCCATTCCCGCTGTGTTTGCATCAGGTATTTTCTCTCTCCCTGACGCCTTTGCGCCTCAAGCAGGCCAGGCGGCATCGGGCGCGCAGCTGCTGATCGGTTCGGTCATTGCCTTTGCTGTGGGTTACGCCTCTATCGCGTGGTTCCTGAAGTTCGTGTCCTCCAACTCCTTCTCCTGGTTTGCGGTTTATCGTATTCCCGCAGGTCTCGTGGTGATGGCGCTGCTCGCTGCGGGTATCCTCGCCCCCTAACCAGCTTATCGACGCCCCGAACGCTAAAGTAGTGGGCATGCATTCTTGGCCCCAGCCTCCCGTGCCTTCTGTGGGAGGCACCCCTGTAGCATTGCAGCTTTTCGACACCGCTGATGCCGCACTAAAACCCGTGGCCGTCTATGACGGTGGAGCAGGTATGTACGTGTGTGGCATCACCCCTTATGATTCAACGCATCTGGGGCACGCTGCAACCTACCTCACTTTTGACTTAATCCACAGAATACTTCTGGATAATGGGGTATCTGTGCGCTTTGTCCAAAACATCACCGACGTAGATGATCCGCTGTTTGAACGCGCAGCCCGTGACGGTGTGGACTGGCGTGAACTCGGGGAAAGCCAGATCAACCTGTTCCGCTCCGATATGGAAGACCTGCGAGTCATCCCACCCCACGACTACGTGAGCGTGACTGACTCTGTTGATGAGGTTATTAACATGGTGAGCGCTCTTCTTGCAATCGGCGCAGCCTATGTGGTTGATGACCCCGACCACCCCGACATTTATGCCTCCATTGACGCTACGCCGCAGTTCGGATACGAATCCAACTACAGCCGCGATGTGATGGAACAACTCTTCGCCGAACGTGGTGGCGACCCCGACCGTCCTGGCAAACGCGACCCCCTTGACGCGTTGATCTGGCGTGCAGCCCGCGATGGTGAACCTGCTTGGGATGCACCATTCGGTGCGGGGCGTCCCGGCTGGCACATTGAATGCTCTGCCATCGCAAAAAACCGCATTGGCTCACACTTTTCCATCCAAGGTGGTGGAAGCGACCTGATCTTCCCACACCACGAATTTTCCGCAGCCCATTTCGAAGCAGCAGTTCCTGCCAAGCGCATGGCAGACCACTATGTGCATGCCGGGATGATTGCCCTTGATGGCGTAAAAATGAGTAAGTCCCTGGGGAATCTTGTCTTTGTGTCGCGATTGACTGCGGCTGGACATGACCCAGCTGCCATTCGCCTCGGAGTCTACGCTGGACACTACCGCAGCGACAGGGACTGGTCCGACGTGGTGCTGCATGATGCGGAAGAACGCCTTGCGCGCTGGCGAGCTGCCGTTCATCTTTCTTCTTCTGAAGAAGCCGCACAGGAGCTGGTGCGGACCGTACGCATGCACCTAGCCAATGATTTGGATACCCCCTCCGCCTTGGCAGCGGTTGATGGATGGGTAGACACACTTTCTGGCGACGGCGACGGTGGGGAAGTAGTGACTCGTGCCATTGATGCTTTGCTTGGGGTGAAGCTATGAGCAATTTTGCTGAGGATTTCATCGCCGACTTAGAAACCTATGCAACCGGTTCTTACCTACGCGATGATGAGAAGGAGCACTGGACGCAGCCTTATGATCCCTCAGTGTTGCCGCAGCTCAAGGCTTTGATCAGTGCATTTTCCAACAAGGTGGCGATGGATCCTGATGCTGCGGTGGTGACGGCGGCTGACTTTATTCAAAAAGTCAATGACTTCAACCATGCCCACGGCTATGCAGTCATTGAGCATGAAGAGGAAAACGAATTACAGGGCTTCATCCGCTCCACACTCTATAGCGCTGGTGTAGAGGACGAAGCCCTGAAAACACTTCCAGAGTTTGAATAGATTTATCGTTTCAGCGGCATTCCTGCTGCGTCCTTGTCGTAGCCGCCGGCACCAATGATGATCATGATGAACTCCACGAATCCCCACAGGGCGACTGCTGCCACCACGAGACCTCCGATGACAATGATCGACGTGACGAGGCCAATGACCATCAAGCCTAGTTGGAGGACTCCCTTTTTGGTGTAGCCAAGGTAGAAGTTATGAGCACCAATGGCGCCAAGGAAGAATGCCAGGGCAACGGCAACAATCCACGACTTTTCACCTGCTGGAGTCAGGCCAGCAAAAGGCTGAGCGGCTTTATCCAGGAAAGATGCATTAGGGTTAGGGGCAGTCACAATATCTCCTTGTAATGTGGACCAAACTATATCTTTTCCGTCTGATAACGATACCGAGTATCACGTCAGAAGCAAAACTAGAACATATCATCGATAGAGATTTTGCTGTATGTGGCTTGCCTTCTGTAGGTAAGCTGCGGTGAAGCTGCAGCTAGGGCTTATTTTTCTCGGTGTTACGTAATTTTCTAACCTACCCTAAAATGGGGGTGTCTCGTAATTTGGGGTGGAGTGTTTCTGTGAATCTTTATCAACGTGTCAACGAAACTGACTGGTCGTAGCACAGCTATGTGTACCAAAGTCTCCTTACCGCTCCTCTTTCTAGCCTGAACCATGCCAAACTCCTGCGGATATGGCGGCGCGTCGCTGAATGAGGAGGGGCGAACTACCCCTAAACCCAAAAACGTACTAAGCTGTCTGGTCGATGATTACGAAAACTGGTTTCCTTGATGCCCTTTCCTCCCGTGTTTTGATTGGTGACGGCGCGATGGGTACGCAACTACAGTCGTTTGACCTGGACGTTGATAAGGATTTTCTAGGTCTTGAGGGCTGTAATGAAATCCTCAATGACACGCGACCTGACGTTTTGCGGCAGATTCACCGCGCGTATTTCGACGCGGGTGCCGATGTGGTGGAAACCAACACTTTTGGCTGTAATCTGCCGAACCTCGCGGACTACGGCATTGAAGATCGCTGCCGCGAACTCGCCTTGAAAGGCACGGCCCTTGCCAGGGAAGTGGCTGACGAGTATGAAGAGAAATTTGTGCTGGGCTCAATGGGGCCTGGGACGAAGCTTCCGTCACTGGGACACGCTCACTACGAGGATCTGAAGCGCTACTACAAGGAAGCCGCACTGGGCATGATTGAGGGAGGTGCTGACGGCATCCTCATTGAAACTGCCCAGGACTTGCTGCAGGTCAAAGCGGCAGTGTTGGGGTGTCACGAGGCGTTTGATGAGCTTCAGATAGCTCTCCCCATTGTTTGTCACGTTACTGTTGAAACAACCGGAACGATGCTGTTGGGGTCGGAAATCGGTGCGGCACTCACGGCTCTGGAACCGCTGGGCATCAACATGATTGGTTTGAATGGCGCCACCGGCCCCCACGAGATGAGCGAGCATCTGCGCTATTTATCCCAACACGCCTCTATCCCGGTGTCCGTGATGCCGAATGCTGGCCTGCCGATTCTTGGTAAAAACGGCGCAGAATACCCGCTGACCCCCAGTGAATTGGGCGACGCCCTGCGCACATTTGTCAACGATTATGGTCTTGCGCTGGTGGGGGGCTGTTGTGGCACTACCCCTGAGCATATTAGGGCGGTGAGGGACGCGGTCGTCGATGCACAGCAAGCACAGCGCACGCCAACTGTGGAAGATAATGTGTCCTCGCTGTATGCGACGATGCCGTTGACACAGGATACGGGCATTACCATGATTGGTGAGCGCACCAACGCCAACGGTTCGAAGGCGTTCCGGGAGGCGATGCTGGCGGGGGACTGGGAAACGTGCGTAGATATTGCCAAGCAGCAAACCCGCGACGGTGCCCACATGCTGGATTTGTGCGTGGACTATGTGGGGCGTGATGGCCGCGCGGACATGGCGCAGCTCGCGGGCTTACTGTCCACCAGCTCCACCCTTCCCATCATGATTGACTCCACCGAACCCGCTGTCATTCAAACAGGCTTGGAGCACCTGGGCGGGCGGTGTGCAGTGAACTCCGTCAACTTCGAGGATGGCGACGGCCCCGACTCCCGTTACCAGCGCATTATGCGGCTAGTTAAGCAGCACGGGGCTGCTGTGGTGGCATTGACCATTGATGAGGAAGGCCAGGCGCGTACCGCCGACAAGAAAGTCGAGATTGCAACCCGTCTAATTGAAGACATTACTAAGACGTGGGGCCTTGACCATAACGACATTATTGTGGACTGCCTGACATTTCCCATTTCCACAGGTCAGGAAGAAACCCGGCGCGACGGCATTGAAACCATTAATGCCATCCGCATGCTGAAGGAAAAGTATCCCCGCGTGCACACAACACTAGGTCTTTCTAACATTTCCTTTGGGCTGAATCCTGCCGCACGGCAAGTGCTTAATTCGGTGTTTCTGAATGAGTGCATCGAAGCTGGCCTGGACACTGCCATTGCGCATTCCTCCAAGATCCTTCCCATGAATCGCATTGACGAGCAGCAGCGCGAAGTTGCGCTCGATATGGTGTATGACCGTCGTACTCCCGACTATGATCCGTTGCAGAAATTCATGGAACTCTTTGAAGGGGTTTCTGCAGCTGACGCTAAAGATGCGCGCGCCGAAGCCCTTGCCGCCATGCCCCTCTTTGAGCGGCTAGCGCAGCGTATTATTGACGGCGAAAAGAATGGTCTGGAAACCGACTTGGATGCCGGAATGGCTGAAAAATCACCCATTGAAATTATTAATCAAGACCTTTTGGGCGGCATGAAAACGGTTGGGGAACTCTTCGGTTCCGGTCAAATGCAGCTGCCTTTCGTGCTCCAGTCAGCGGAAACAATGAAAACTGCTGTTGCCTATCTGGAAAACTTT
>ERZ773066.804-NODE-804-length-16768-cov-9.550889_pt1 | contig 16768 bp, 10 predicted proteins | sample MGYA00580573_ERZ773066 | MGnify/ENA primary metagenome ERZ773066 (study PRJEB29015, sample SAMEA2738128) | human oral metagenome | biome: human oral; feature: human-associated habitat; material: saliva | place: China | collected 2203 ... | reverse complement strand
CTGAAAAACTAGCAGAAAAAGGCTATTTCTATATCATGCATCGTTTCCAACCTGAACGCCGTCTCAACTTTGTAAAACGCATGCAAGAAAAAAACTTATATTCTTCTATTTCCATCGGTGTAAAGGAAGAAGAATTCGCATTAGTTGATGAATTAGCGAAAGCTAACCTTATTCCTGATTATATCACAATCGATATCGCACATGGTCACTCTAATGCTGTTATCGACATGATTCAATACATTAAAAAGAATTTACCAACAACATTTGTTATTGCTGGTAACGTAGGTACTCCTGAAGCAGTTCGTGAACTTGAAAATGCTGGTGCTGATGCTACAAAAGTAGGTATCGGTCCTGGTAAGGTTTGTATCACAAAATTAAAAACTGGCTTTGGTACTGGCGGTTGGCAATTGGCGGCTGTACGTTGGTGTGCAAAAGCAGCTACAAAACCTATCATCGCTGACGGCGGTATTCGCGATCACGGCGACATCGCTAAATCCATTCGCTTTGGCGCTACTATGGTTATGATTGGTTCCCTATTTGCTGGTCACCAAGAATCTCCAGGGGAAGAAAAAATCGTTGACGGCCAAGCTGTAAAAGAATACTTCGGTTCCGCTTCTGAGTTCCAAAAAGGGGAACGTAAAAACGTAGAAGGCAAAAAAATCTTCATTCCTTCCAAAGGCTCTATCTTCGATACATTAATCGAAATGGAACAAGATTTACAATCCGCTATCTCCTACGCTGGTGGTACCACTCTACAAGCTATCCGCAAAGTAGACTACGTTCTTGTTAAAAACTCCATCTTTAACGGCGACCGCTAATCGGTTACTAACATACCAAGAGGGGCTACGATTCATACGAATCATAGCCCCTCTTCTTTTTATTTGCAGCATTTAAACGAAGAAACTATTCTTCTACGCCACAATTTTTATTCATTAAATAATATGCATATTTACCGATACCGGCACTGATAATAAGCAATACAGTCAAGACGATGAATGCAATGGTAAGACTCGTACCATGAGCAATGAATCCAATCAATGCAGGTCCCATCAAAATCCCCATATAACCGAGCATGGTAGATGTAGCCACTGCTTGTGTCATAGGAATTACATTTTGTTCCCCCATCGCAGAGAATAGATTTGGCACGACCATGGCTAATGAGATACCTAATAATAAGTACGTATACATAGACGCATGGCCAGGTAGGAATACGATGAGTGCCATTGCAATAGCACCTAGTAGATAACCACCTACAACAACTTGTTTAGATGTTACATGTTTACCAATTGTATTACCAAGAAGGCGACCAATACACATGGTACCATTAAACAGCATGACGCCCATTACGGCTTCTTGAATAACAATGCCTTTATCCTCAAATAAGTAAAGTGCACTCCAGTCCCCTACGGCTCCCTCTACCAAATAGGATACAAAGGATAAGAGACCAAAGATAATAGCAATTGGATGGAATGATAACGGACTTTTAGACTTCTTCATAACCTTTGCATTTGGATCACGACCAAAGGTTAACATAAATTGACTAACCGCGATCATCGCAATAAAGAGTATGATAAGAAGCCCCCAAATACTTTCATTAACAGGTAATGATAATATTTTTAAAAGAGCAAGCAATACACCGGCACCTGCAAAGCCACCTAAGCTCCACCCACCGTGATAAGCACCCATTAAATGCTTTTTACTTACCTTTTCCGTTAAAATAGCTTGCAAATTAGCAGAAGCACCACTAAGGCCTACGCCAATGCCAAAGAAAAATAATGCTATTGTGGTTGTCACAATTGTAGAACACATGGTAACAATAGCCAGAGACAACATGCCGATAAAACTAGCCAATAAAACGACTCGCTTACACCCAAAACTCTCTACAAGCTTACCAGCTATAGCCATGGATAAACAAGAACCTACACCGAGCAACAAAATCATGGAACCTAACACATCCTCACCGATGCTAAGTTTTGCTTTTAAATATGGTACAAACCCAGCCCATAAGGCAGTGTACATACCAGGGATAAAAAATGCACCAAATGCACCACGAATATTAGATTTTGAAACAGAAACTTGTTCGCTCATCATGTCCTTTCTGGTTTCTAGAACCGTTCGGCGAAGAAAGGCCCTTTTGTATCCGCTAGGCCGCGATAACATGCGTTTCTAGGGGAAACCATTTTAACTACAAGAAAATTATATTGAGAATATAGTAACCCTCTTTACACATAATGTAAAGAGGGTTCTTAAAATTTAAATTTAAATTAAAAACGTAAGGCCCATAGCGATAAAAATAGCAGGTAATAAATTAGCTAAACGAATCTTATTAGGCCAAATCATATTAATGCCTACACAGAAAATTAAGATGGATCCTACATAGGATAAATTGTCGATAGCCTGCTGTGTCATCAGTGGCGCCGCAACATGCGCTAAGGCCGTGATCAACCACTGCGTGATACCTACAGGAATGAAGGAAAACAATGCGCCCTTCCCCATGGATGAGGTCATAACCATAACAATAACACCATCAAGAATACCTTTTAATAATAGTGTTTGATAATCACCTGTTAAGCCATCTTGAATAGAACCAAGAACGCCCATAGCGCCAACGGTAAAGGTAAGTGAAGCAGTAATAAATGCTTGCGTAAACTTAGGGTCCCCTGTATTACCGGTTTTATCTTTCACCCAGTCACCAAAGACCGTAATCCATCGGTCTAAATCAATGATTTCACCAATCACAGCACCAACTACCATGCTGATAATCATCAACAAAGGTCCAGTAGTTTGCAAGGAACCATTAACGATAACCAGCATAAATTGCATGGCACCGCTCATCCCTAGTAACAGCACGATGATACCACATACTACCATAAGGGTTTGTTTTAAATTTTCCTTCATAAATCGGCCGCACGTGAGCCCAATAATACTACCACCGATAATGAGCCCCATGTTGATAACCGTACCTAAACCAATCATCTTTTTATCCTTTCCCTTACATATGAAAGTTATTATGAAAGTAGTATATCAACTATATCGATATCAATCAATATAAAATATATAAACCGTACCTAACCATGTTAGATACAGTTACATACACACAGGTCTACTCCTATTCTATATCTACTGATACGTACATAATAGGGTTCGCAGCATTAATCTCATTAAAACAAGGGCAATCCTTACCGTGATCGTTGATGAGACCACTAGCTTGTAAATGGGAATAGATGGTCACAGGTCCTACAAATTTGAACCCTCGTTTCTTAAGGTCTTTGCTAATGCGCGTAGATAATTCATTTTTAGCAGGCACCCTTCCCTCAGAATGGCCTTCATAAATAAGAGTCTTATGATTGGTGAAAGCCCATATATATTCGCAAAAGGATCCAAATTCATCTTGAATGCGTTGAAACGCCTGTGCATTATTGATGATGGCCTCAATTTTCTTGCGAGATTTTAACATTCCCTCTGTACTCATAATGCGCTCTATATCTGTTTCCGTATATTTAGCTACTGCATCAACATCAAAATAGTCAAAACACTGACGTATAATGTCTCGTTTATTTAAAATCGTGAGCCAACTCAGACCGCATTGTAGGCTCTCCAAACATAAATGTTCAAATTGACGTTGGTCATCATGAATAGGACGCCCCCATTCATAATCATGATACGCCTGATACAATGGCGTTGTAGGCCAAGAACAAGTGACTTTCATGAAATCTCCTTTCTATCCAATATTTTAAATATTTTTAAATAAAATTGCGAAAATTCATTTACATTTCACAAAAAATGTTATATTATTTTAAATATATTTTAAATGTGTCTGACATAAAGTCTTTATAAAGTGAGTATATATCTATCTTTTATTATATAAGAGAGTATTAAATCAACCAATAGATATATATTCATTTATGAAGAGTCTTTCACAATATAAAAATTAATTACAAATTAAGTAATATAGTTGAGGTGTAAGAGAATGAGAGCGAGAAATAAGATGTTATTGTCCGCTGTGATGATGACCATGTTGTCATCTACAGTGGCCTTTCCTAGCACGTGGGCGGCAGCAGGCCTTGGTTCTAATGGCAATGTGTTTGCAGTAGGTTCTGAAAGTAAATTTGAAAGCACTGGCGATACGACGGCAACAGGTGTCATTGCATCAAACGGCGGTCAAGTGACTATTGCATCCTTGGATACGCCTAATCAAAACCAATTGCCTAAGCGTCACCGCCAACCAGCTTTCATTACAGGCATGCTAGATAATAGTTCCATTCAAGTGGATGGCGGGGTTATGAACGTGAATACGGCCCCATGGGACGCACCCTATCCACTAGCATTTGCCTATAACAGTAAAATTAATCTTGGTATCGATGATGCAGGTACTGTAAAACATAAAGTATTTAATATGCAAGGTAATATACTCGTATCTGATAAAACGATGCCTCCATACCAACAACAGCAACCATCCGTGATTAATATTGGCCTCGGCCGTGCGCACAATAGCCCTAACCAATTTACCGGCAAGGCTGTAAACACATTAGAGGATAAGGGCGGCGAAATCAACATGACCTTTGATGGTGGCATGTGGAGCCACGATAACATGGGTGGCTTGGAAGCATTCCAAATTAAAGGCAACGAAGCGCGCAGCAGTATCAATACACTCAAAGGCACTGGCACACGTGAAGGATTCAGCCGTATTTCTCAAGATTCTCGCAGCGACATCCACGTTAATAGTTTGGACGGCCACATCAATGTCATTTACGACATGAGCGCTGGTACTGGTTTGAACTTCGCTAAACCAGCCGCTCAAAAAACAGGCCTTGATGCATCTGACATCGAAGGCGGTAACTTCATCGTAAAATCCGCTACAACAGGGTCTGGTGTACATGGCTATGTAACAGGCGATCATCTCGATACGTCCTCTGAAAGCAATGTAAACAAGATTCTAGATAACTTAGCGCATAAATTCTATTACGAAAATTATATGAATGGTGAAAGAAACCTTTCTGGTACTGTATCCATCGCTTCTAATGGCATCGTGTCAAGCTTCAAAAAAGCGTTAACTACAGACCAAAAAGAAGGTGCTATTACATGGCAAAACGGTAATGGTCAAGGTTCCTATGAGGCTCCTACTCCAACGCCTACGCCAGCTCCAACACCAGTAACTCCTGTTACTCCGGCTCCTAGCCCTGTTACTCCTGTTACGCCAACACCTTCTCCTGTTACTCCGGTAACTCCAGTGCCTAGCCCTGTGACACCTGTTACTCCGGTTACGCCTGTTACTCCAGCACCTACTCCTGTAACACCAAGTCCTGTAGTAACGCCTGGCGCTTACGATACACCACAAATGCGAGGCATTCGTTCTGCTGTAGTTGGTAATATCAACGCATGGCGTACAATGACGAGCGATATGAATCGTGCTAACCAATTACAACAAGGTTCTCCAACAGGTATTTGGGCTCGTATTGGTGGCGGTCGATATAATTATGCTAATGACGGTATCAATACAGCTACTGATTACACAAGCATCCAAGGCGGTTATGATACTAAAACAAACCGTGACTGGACCGTAGGCGGTCAAGTTTCTTACCTACGCGGTTCTGAAGATTATGTATTCAATGGTTCTGGCAAGGTAAAATCCTATGCTGTTGGCGCTTATGGATTGAAAGACCTTGGTAAGGATCAATACGTACATATAGAATCTCAAGTAGGTCGTATCTCTAATAAATTTACAGCGCGTAATGAAATCGGCCAAGCTAAATCTGGCGATGTAAAATCCAATGCGTATAGCATCGGCGTTCGCTACGGCAAAACTATAAAATCTGCTAATGGTTTCTATGTAGAACCACAAGCACAATTAAACTATACACACTTCGGTGGTCATGACTTTACAGCAGGCAATGTATCGGTTAACCAAGCTAGTGTAAATAGCACATCTGGCAAACTAGGCCTCGAAGTAGGCAAACAATTTGGCAATGGTAACCTATATACACGCTTTGCTGCAGGTCATGCTTTCACAGGCAATGTAAAAACTACCTATGCTAGCGGTAATGCCGTAAAATTGACAGAACAAGACATCAAAGGCACTTGGACTGAATTCGCATTCGGTGGCCGTTATGGTTTCAATACAAACAACAGCGTATATGCAGACGTTACTACCGGTCTATCTGGTGATTACCAAGCTGACTGGGGTGTAAACGCTGGATTTACGCACAAATTCTAATTTATATTACATACCGTTATATACGGCCATATAGTTGTACAACTATAGATATCTCCCCTGTATATCCCTTGCATATCTATGAGAGACGCATCCTAATATATTTCCCCTTTTTATGCAATACTACTCCCATAGGATGCTACTTCCCCCTCTTATCGTAAGCTGTATGGCCTTATATACATACATTTAGATTCCGTCTAAATGTTTACTAACTTTCTTACTACAATGCAAAACGCCCCCTTCATTGGCAGCCTTAGATGCTTGCTGTGAAGGGGGCGTTTTGTTTTGCTAATAGTCATTTTATTAAGAAATATTCGATTACTATGTAAAATGTATACCTATAGCTCTATTTTACGATATAATGTATATAATTATTAATTCTTAACATAAAGGAGGTGATGCTATGTGCAGATATATCCTAATGCATAAAAATATTCCTGTGTTAACAGCAATATTAGATGATACTTTAACAGTAACAAAGGTTACTGAAATAATAAATCCAGACCGCAAACCATTGAATATGATGGTCATGGACAATCAAGAAATCGCACTTAATGATTTTTTAAAGCATCGTGCGATTCCCGGTTCACGACCTAATTTAGAAGATTTACTAGAGGCCTATCACGCATCAGATGCATTAGAATTTTCATTAAAATCATATCAACTTAATCTATCTGACCACTATTGGATGAAACCAATACACTCTAATTTAGATTGGGATACTATCAATTTTTATGACCATCCTATAATTGACACGCCTTTATTCTTATCTGATTCTGATGATATCGATATCGATTTAATTACACCGAATTCATCTGTAAACGGTTCTCTTCGTCAGATGTGGGTGCAACAAAAAAAAGGTATTCGCCTATTAAAAGCTGGAAACTTCCTCAATCAACAACCATTTAACGAAGTATTTGTGTCAAAATTATGCAAAGAACTAAACTTTCACCATATACCATATGAATTAGAAACAATCGCATCTGGTGAAATCGTGTCATCTTGCCCACTATTTACGAGCGGAGACATTGAATACATCCCTGCATGGCACATAGCAGCGCCACTTAAACGACGCGATAATAAATACCAAGCGTTCTTAGATCAGTGTACACATTTTTCAATTCCAAATGTGAAAGCCCATTTAGATGCGACACTTGCTTTGGACTATCTAACATTAAATGACGACCGTCACTACGGTAACTTTGGATTCTTACGGAATTCTACAACACTTGAATTCCTTGGCATGGCCCCTATCTTCGATAATGGCAATACCCTATGGTACAACGAAATGACGATTAATCCACATAGACCATTCCATACGTATCCATCATTACCGTTTAAATCGAAACATGATAAGCAAATAAAATATGTAACAACGCCACTAACAATTCCGCAGTCATTGTCTAAAACAGCAATGGAATTGATGGGTTCCATATATGCAAAAAATTCAAATATTACGGAAGATCGTCTTACTATGATGAAAACATTATTTGCTGAGCGATTAGACATGCTAAATGCATATCTAACGAAATTAAAGTAATAAAATATTTAACAGAATAAATTCAATATCAGAATAAAAGTAGCATTACTAACGTATAGACACAGATGGCAGATAGCATATGCCAATGGTCTATATTACTTATAGTAATGCTACTTTTTTGTCATCAGCTCTATGTATTCTTATATCATCAATTCTATACATTCTTTTAGTATCACTTACAGAGTTACACTACTTTCAAACTCGTTGTTGCTCTTGAGCTCGTTCCACTGCATTTTAGAGATTTACAGAATTACACTACTCTCAAACTAGCATATCTGATATTATATTTTGCAACTCGTTTTAGAGATTTACAGAATTACACTACTCTCAAACGATAATTGCGTGTTCATGATGTTTGTTACCGTTTTAGAGATTTACAGAATTACACTACTCTCAAACCTACGATGGCGCTACCTATTATTAATGATGGTTTTAGAGATTTACAGAATTACACTACTCTCAAACGCCGTTTCACGTTGTTTTCTATCGGTACTTGTTTTAGAGATTTACAGAATTACACTACTCTCAAACTGCGATAACCAGCACGTAGAATTAACAATTGTTTTAGAGATTTACAGAATTACACTACTCTCAAACATACAGGAACCCCATCAACATACCCTGTCAGTTTTAGAGATTTACAGAATTACACTACTCTCAAACTCTTTAACTTCAAATGTAGAATTGTAATTTGTTTTAGAGATTTACAGAATTACACTACTCTCAAACCCCAAATTAAATTTAAGGCTCAAGAGCAACTCGGGCTACCACCAGGTGTAATTCTGTATTCTATTTAAATAATACAAAAATCATTATCTAAAATATACCTATTAATAAGACTTTTATCAAGAGCTTCTCTATTAAAAGATCCTGTTGTGAAACAAACTAATCGTAATTGTCGGCTTAACATATTTTGGTAAAATACATTAATTTCATCATCATTTAATACTAAATCTAAATTTACCATAATAAATATCATAGGAGATAATAATGTGTCTACCACCTCTATATAAGACATAAGATCCATGACATCTCCTTTACGATTAAACTCGAAATTAAAGCTACCTAATTTAATAATCTCAGCAGCACCCATTTCCATTTTATGTTGAATTGATAAAGGATATCCAAATTCTAAGGAATAATAAAATGCATGAAGTCGATTAACAATATCAGCCACCTCTTCAGTCATTAATAAAGCTTCTTTTGTCAGTTGATTTTGTAATTTAGTTAATAAGGATTTACTATTTACATCTACATATAAAGGATTAAGTATGATATGACTATATTTATCTAAATTAAATGCTTTATCATTATCATTTAAAATCCAAGGTCCCACACCACTATCACATTGTATATCAAGTTCAGTCACCATTCTACGAAATACTTTACGATTTTCAAATGATACAACGGTTACCTTATCACGAAGCACTTCAAACTCCAATATAGAATCTTGATACATTAATTTCATATTATTAGTATCCTCTCTGTTGAGTCTATAACTTCACTTTGCTTATCCCCAACTACAATCTCCATTCTAGAAAACTGTTTTTCCGTAATGGTTAACATAAATAAGCTTCCACTAGAAGGCTTATTTTTACGTACATGTTCCATAATGAGATTAGCACTAGTCGTATTAAGTACTAACTTTGAATATACAGACTCTTGTAACATAAGAAATCCCGATACAATTAGATACTTTCTAAAATTTCTATATTCTTTTCTATCCTCCGATGTTAAAGTCGGTAGGTCAAACATCACTAGTATTCTCATAAATCTATAGCTCATATTCTATAAACCTAATCTCGTTAGCTGCTTGAACACGTAAGGCATCAAATACACTTTTACAATAAATACGTACTGCAGCACTAAATGTTTGAATAGTATCATTAATTTTTACATCTTTAGATAATAATTCTATAAGTGAAAGTTTAATGTCGCGATTAAATTCAGTAGGCATTAAATTAATAACAATCTCATCAATAAAGCCTCGTAATGGTTCCATTAAATCCGATCCTAAATTATACGGATTAAATTGATTGCAGTGATTAAGCCCTAATTGTGTAATATAACCTAATAATAAAATCTCTCTATTAACTGTAGAAAGCAATATCGCATATCCATAGTTAAGGGCTGCATTAACAGGATTATCTTGTTCCCTAGAAAATGATTTTCCAAATAATGCATTAAAATATACCTTGGCCGCATGCCCTTCACGTTGAGTCTCATCATTTAAAGTCAACTCATCTAGATATTGATATAGTAAGTCCGCCTCCTTTAACTCCTTGTATTTTAATAACTCCGCTTGATTCATAATCTTCCGACGCACAATTTCAGTCCATATATAAGCCTGTACATCTTTAGACCAATCAGCTTGCTCTCGGCAACGTTTACTACTATTATGACTACCATGCAATGGAAGGACCTCACTAGCAGGATTACGCTTCTCATCACAAAACACAATGGCTACTTTCTTTTTAATTAACTCATTGAGAAGTACAGCAGTGAGACTCACTGCTGTAGACTCAATAACTAACATATAGATTTCATCAATATAGATTTTAGTCGTTTCAAAGTCTTTCCGAATAATCATATAATTCATTTTAAAATCTAACTTAGAACGACTACTTATCACTACTGTACGCCAACTCATAATATCACCTATTACAGTCTTACTCGTATTTAAACAATAGTTACCTCATTAGAATATAACCCCGTAATGGATTCATTGATAATTTTAAACTCATCTAAATTGTGAATTTTTACTCCAATTGTTGATCGCGATCCTGTTATACCTAATGGTTTCACATCAAATGTAGTCTTACTATTAGTAAGTAAATTCAATACCTCAAGTAAATAAATACTTTGTTCTTCTAATGTCATCTTAATAAATTTACTGCGTCCAGTTGAAGATAACTCATCAACTTTATTCCCCTTCATTTTCATATATAATGGTGTACGCAATTTACTCATAAAATAATCAAATACATCTATTCCAACCTTATGAGAAAGGGATACAACAGTTGATGTATTTATATTGTATATACTCGTTGTTATACTAGACGCCTTAAGAGTTTTATTTTCTTTACGTAATAAATCATACTTATCAAGTAATTTGATATACGTAGCAATATCATGAGGCACTACTAACTCGATTGCATTATCAATGTAAATCTTATCATTAGTCTTACCTCCTAAATAGTAGTAGAATCCATTAACTTTAACCAACTGATTAATGCATAATTTTCTATATTTAATAGAAATATCTTTTGCTTGTGGAATAACAGACTTAACATAGTCAATCAACTCAATATCCGTGGCATTTCGATTTATTAAATAGATTGGTAAAGGTACAATTTCTTTAATCTCCTCACCTTTTTTTCCAGTATATTGAACGATGATAGAATATGCATTTTTTATTTTAGTCATACCACCATACTTAGTTACATCAGAAAATACACTGGATTTTGTTTTCATACCAATATATGCACCATCTTTAGCCTTTGCTGCCACACTAGCTTTGTATATAGTCGCATCAGCTAATGCACCCGATTGCTCTAACAAACGTCTAGTAACACGAACATCATTACTAGCCATCATTTTCTTGACTGTATCCATACTAGTATCCTTATTCCAAGCTTTTCCATCTTGTGCATTAGTACATATAACGTCATAATTAAACATCTTTGCTAGATTATATGTACGATTTGCCCCATTCTTTTTAAAGAATAAACGGAAATTACGTGTAAATTTCTCATAATATACATTGCCAACAACGATATTTAAGTAAGCATCTTTAGCATGATGGTGATGATTTAATGAACGAACTTTAATAAAGTTATTATCATGACGGAAATCTGATACGTTCTCAGCTTTTACAAATACAACATCAATATCAGGGTATAAGCGACGTAATAATGTTGTAGTAGCTTTCACAGATTGATTAGTTTCTACTAATTGTCGAGCAATAAATCCAGTCAAATCATCTGCTGTAAGTGGTGCAATACGAGTAAGTCGTTCGTATTTTCGTTCACTAATGAGCCCTTGATGTTTTAAAAATACCCAAAATGGCTTTTGCTTAGTTTGAATTCTATTATCAATTGGATATATATCTGACTTTTTAGCATTAGCAGTACGCTCACATAACACTAAATTATCAAAACTATCATCCTTAGTAAGACTGCGAGGATAAATATGATCAATATCATAATTATCTGTATTTAATTGATTTAAATCTATAATATTTCCTGTGTAAGCACAACGCCCCATTTGTGTATAGTATAAATACAATTTTTTACTTCTTAATGCCGCATCATCGTAATTAGCCAAACCTGATTTTAATGCACCAAATTCTTTATCCTGTAAACCACTTTGTAGAACATCATCTTTTTTTATAGCAGAATATAAATCAGTCAATCGTTTTTGACGTGAATCTTTTTTCTTCTTTTCCGATTTATTTGTCCGTGCCACTTCCACAAAAATACGGGATGGCAATGCTTTTTTAATATGAACAACCTCATCAATAATGCGCAAAGCTTGCCATACTGCACGTTTAACGGCTGGTGAAAGTGCCAACTCATCGATGATATCGTGAGGATTAACCACTTGCCCTTGTGTCAATTTAGCATTTTCTTCCTCAATACATTCCATAAAAGAGAACTTATCACCTAATAGTTCCATCAAATTATAACTATCATTACGCATCAATTCAATTATAGTTTCAGGTGTACCATTACCAGATTTATCACAACCTTCGATACCATTAAGTAACTTTTTAGAAAGACGACCCCAATCACGATATCGTAATTTTGACAATTTTTTGATAGTCTCGTCATTAAGTTGAGATCCAAATTTATTACGTAATGTTTGGCGTAACATTTTTTTACTTTCACCAAAGATAGTAATATCCGTAATAATCTCTTCAGCCATGGATACATCAAAATTACTACCTAAGATTCTAACCATATCACGATAAGAAGTTAGATCATTTTTTACTTCGCCATCCAGGCCTGTAATCTCTGGTTTATGTTTTTCATTTATGTCGTTATTATCCTTTAAAAACGACTCTATACGATTCTTGGTTACTTTCTTATATTCTTTTCTAAATACAACATCAATAAGACGTTGTTTTACACCTTGTGTTAATGGTTTACCATCAATACGTACATTATTTAACTCATTGAGTAGCATAAACTCGCTATATAAAAGAGATGACTTAGGTAACACATCTTCTCCCAAAAGATATGTGCATTTATTTGTAAGGTTTTTAATAAATGCCGTTGCAGATTTTTCTCGATCAATCTTCTCTTCAAAATTCCAAGGTGTAACTCGTCCCGCTTGTTTACGCACAGCCCAAGCAAATCCGCCATTATCCACATTATGATGTGTATTTAATGGTCCTACATAGTATGGAATACGGAATTCTAACATTTTTATCAATTTTTCTGTTACAGAAAAACCATCAGATACTGTATGCAAGAAGGGAAATTTAGGTCCACATTTATCTAATATGACTTTGAGTTCTTCTAAATGTAGTTGATAAGGTATAACTCCGTTATCTTTAATACGTTGTAAAGGTAATAATGTTTGTAATTCAATTTCATTAAGTATATATTCTTTATCTTTAGAATCAGCTAACCCCTCTACTATTTTCTTAGTATATTTGTAAAAATCTTCACGACTACAACTAGTTTCTTCTGTACGACCTTGTTTAATATAGTGTACATAATTATGTAACCCTTTTTTATCAGACTTAAACATCTCATGGTAAATATTTCGATCTAATTTTAATAAAGACTTCAATATCACTAAATCTTCTTTATGTTTATCGAAAGCTTTTACCTTAGACTGAGAAATAGTAAGTCCTGGCTCTTTAATAGACATAAGAATAATCGCATCATATACAGATTTACAATCATCAATGATATGAATTTCATCGCCCCATACTTTAGCTAATTCATCTCGCTTTTCATCATATGTATCTCCAACAATCTGTAGCTTTTTTAGGTCATCATCTATATCTTCTACGGAGCCAAATAAGTCTATTAAATTAGCAGATAAACCTAACACTAAATTGGCAAAAGCTTTAAGAGTCTTTTTATCTTCTTTAACTTGTTCTTTTTGAGGTTTATCAGGAGTATTCACTTCATCAAAAACGGTATATGTGTCTACAAGCCGTTCTATTGCTTTAGCTTTATCTGATTTTGTTTTTCCCGACTCCATTAATATATTACTAATAGAGCTAATAGCAGAATTAGTATCAAAGCAATTAAATGTAATACTTACTAACGCTTGTTTGAGAACATCTTCAAATGTAAATGCGTTTGAATTAAATGTAGCACCTTCATATAGGAAATTACCACGATATTTTAATATATGATGTACAGCTAAAAATAGCTTACGTATATCGTCAGTACCATTTTCCATCAAATCTTTACGCAAATGATAAATAGTAGGATATTCTGTAAAGTAATCTTGATCCGTATAGTCTTCATCAATAAATAATATATGTTTAGAACTATGTCCTGTAGTTTTATCCTCGTAGTGGTATTTACTTTCATGAAGACGAATAAAGAATGTAGAATCTACCTGTGCCATAGCATCAGCAAATAATTCTTCTAGTAGTTTTAAACGCAACTTGCGACGTTCCAATCGCCGCCGCATCGAACGGAATCCACGACGTGTTACAGCAGATTCACCTTCTTCAAACAAACGACTGCCCCACATTTTATGAGAATGAAATTTCAGTAACTCATATGATTTATTTGTCACTGCCCACCCTACTGAATTAGTACCAATATCCAGTCCTACAAAATAATCCTGTTTAGGATAATCCTTTAAATGACTAGTAATAAGTTGATTCGATGTTTGCGTTTCCATAAGTCTGCTCCTTTGGAAATTAATAATTGACATTCATCAAAAGGTTAACTATACTATAAGTAATCCAATTAGTTTTGGAGGTTTACAGAATTACACTACGAGTTCAAATACAAATTTATTTACAATGCCTTCGGGCCACCCGACGTAGGGTATCATCTCAATTCTTCTGAATTGGGATTTTTTTATTTTAAGGACTCCATTATGAAATCTGTAAATCACGAAACACTTGTATAATTAATTTCATTCGCTGATTGTAAAATCAAGTTGAACAAGTAACACAAAAAGTCCATACGGCTCTCTCCCTTTGGTAGAATGTAAGTGCCTAAACTTCATTCACAAGGAGAAAATCCCTATGGACCACTTACATTATACCGCAAATGAGCACAGAAAAGGACAACATCTTACATTTGAGTGCCGTGTTTTGATTCAGACTCGACTCAAAGATGGATGGAGTCCTAACAGGATTGCCAAGGAAATCGGCTGCGCACCGAATACCGTTCGAAATGAGATCAAGCGCGGAACTGTGTCATTATACAAAGGAAATATCCTCCGTTACAAAGCCACTGCTGGCCAAGATACTTATGAGCGAAATCGCCAGTCATGCTGCCGACACTATGACTTTTTCGAGAAATCTAACTTCATCTCTTTTGTAGAGCAGAAGTTCTTCGAAGAAGGATGGTCACTTGATGCTTGTGTAGGCCGTGCCTTGGAAGATGAATTATTCACCAGAGACCAGATTGTCTGTACAAAAACACTTTATGGTTACATTGATCTCGGACTTATTAAAATCAAGAACATCGATCTTCCGGAAAAACTTCGCAGGTCACCTAAAAAAACACAGGTTCATAAAAACAAGAGAATTCTCGGTCGAAGCATTGAGGAACGACCGGCATCTGTAAATGACCGTAAGGAGTTTGGACATTGGGAAGCAGATCTTGTTATCGGCTCAAAAAATAATACCGACGATGCCCTACTGACCATGATTGAGCGAAAGACCAGGGAGTACTGGATGATTCGCATCCCCGGTCGTGACCCGAACGGCGTCATGAATGCTCTGTCAATAATTCACTCTCAATTTGAGGAACACTGGGATGATGTCTTTAAGACAATCACCACAGACAACGGTTCCGAGTTTTCGACACTGTCTGATTTAGAGACTCTGAGTAAAACACTGGTCTATTTTGCCCATCCCTACACATCCTGCGAGAAAGGATCTGTGGAGCGCCATAACGGATTAATTCGCAGGTTTATTCCAAAAGGAAAACGAATCGACAGCTATTCCGATGAGCAGATAGCTCAGGTCGAACTCTGGTGTAATGGGTTGCCGCGGAAGCTTCTCGGATACCGAACACCGGATGAACTCTTTGAGGCTGAACTGGACAGGATTTATTCTTGTGCGACCTGATGGACTATTTAGCTGGTAATGTTCAACTTGTTATTGCAATTTTGGTAATTAATTTCATTTTATCATATACAGATATAAAAATTCATGTTTTTTTCATATTTTATTATAAATAACAAGACGCCCCATTAGCTATTACGATAACAGGGCGTCTTATTATTTATAAACTTATAATATTAATAGAGTATCCATATCCCCACACAGCTCGTAATAAGCGCTACAAGTACAGGCACAGAGGTTCGCTTCAGTAAATCTACCGACTTAATATGTGCTACCCCTGCTACACCGACCATAACAGGACTGATAGGGCTCAAGAACAAACCTAAACTAGCCCCATTTTGCATGCCTAGCATGGTCGTAATCGGATCTAGTCCGAGATTAGATACAATATTAGGCACGAGTGGCACTAATGTAAATAAAGGTGCTATATTACTACCTGTTACCATACTAAGGCCTAGCATACCGCCCCCCATAACAGAGGTTAGTCCCACAGAGTTAAGAGACAGTGTTTGAAGTACACTAACTAACGAATCAATAAGGCCTAAGCTCACCAAACCTTGTGCAAAGACCTGACCGCCTATAATAAGGGTTACCGCATAGGAAAACTGATTTCCCATGCCTTCAAAAAATACAGTTGTACTTTTAAGAACGGTCCTTAAATTACGGTGACGGATAAGTTCTGCTAACAAGGCAATGCCAAAGGCAAGCATCATGGCAAGGGTTACATTCATCTTTACGC
>ERZ773066.797-NODE-797-length-16842-cov-2.835647_pt1 | contig 16842 bp, 10 predicted proteins | sample MGYA00580573_ERZ773066 | MGnify/ENA primary metagenome ERZ773066 (study PRJEB29015, sample SAMEA2738128) | human oral metagenome | biome: human oral; feature: human-associated habitat; material: saliva | place: China | collected 2203 ... | reverse complement strand
GTGGATGCGCCCGCCTGGAACGGAGAGGAAGGCACCTACCCTGCTTTCGCACCGCAATATCTGATGTTTGTGGCCGGCAATCCGGCGCCGATCAAGTTCCTCTTCCTCTCTTACGTGCAACTCAATGAGGAGGTGAAGGCTTGTCTGCGCGCGCACCCCGAAATGGTGGTCATTGCGCAATCGAACCACCCGAACCGCACGGGCGAACTCCGCGCACTGGTCCACGAAATGGGTAATGCGCGGCTCACCAACCCGGTCATCGTCTGCCAACAATACGGCGATACGGATCGCGAAGACTTCCAAATCAAAGCCGCGGCGGACATGGGTGTGATGATGATCGACGGCTTTACGGACGGCATCCTGCTGGTGGCTCCGCAAAAGGGACGTGACGAAACGGCTTTCGCCATCTTGCAAGCCGGCCGCCTGCGACAATCCAAAACGGAATACATCTCTTGCCCGGGATGTGGGCGCACGCTCTACGATCTGCGCGAGACCATCGCGCGCATCAAGGCATCGACCGCGCACCTCAAGGGACTGAAAATCGGTATCATGGGCTGCATCGTGAACGGCCCCGGCGAAATGGCCGATGCCGACTACGGTTATGTGGGTGCGGGCCCCGGAAAAGTGAGTCTCTACCGCGGCAAGGTGTGTGTGGAGCGCAACATTCCTTCGGAAGAGGCGGTGGAACGTCTCTTGGCCCTCATCGATCGAGACAAAGCGGGACACGCACAAGACTGATCCGCGCGCCGCAAACGACCGACGGCGCTCTTGACTTCGACCTCTGCCGCGCAGCGCTGTGCGACAGAGGTTTTGCATTTCGCACACCGCGGGCGAGCAGTCGTTCACCCCGGTGTCTATCGACATTTATCCAATATATAAGGAGTATCTCCCTCCCCTTCATTCCCCTTTCCATGGTTCGGTTTCGCCTTCCCCACTTTTCCACTTCGATCTACGGGCTCTTGCTCTGGCGCCTGCTGCTTTCCCTGGCCGTGCTTCTTCTTTCGCGGGTGATATTCGGCTGTATGAACGCCGATTTGCTGCACATGGCCGACTCGGACGCCGTGTGGCGGGCTTTCGGCGGCGGGCTGCGCTTTGACCTCGCGGCCTTGGTCTATCTCAATGCGCCGATGCTCTTGATGCATCTCCTGCCCTTTCGCTTCGTGGAAGGGAGCGCTTGGCAGCGCGCCACGGCGTGGGTCTATTTTGTGCCCAACCTTTTGGCGCTGGCCGCGAACTTGGCCGACGTGATCTACTTTCGATTCACGCTCAACCGCACCACAATGGCGGTGTTCAGTGAATTTGCGCACGACAACGGGTGGCGATTCCTGCATTTCCCGTTAGACTATCCGCTCCCCACCCTACTCTTTTTCTTGATCGCCCTCGTGTGGGCGGTGCTCTACGGCGTTTTCGTGCTGCGCCCGGCGGGCTACGCCTGTCGGCGGAGGATTCTCGTGAGCAGTGGCGTACTGGTCGTGGCGTGTGGGCTGAGTTTCGGCGCTGTGCGGGGCGGATACGGTGATTTGCGGCCGCTGGCTCCGCACAACGCGGCGCTTTATTGCGACGAACCGCAACAACAGGCCTTGGTGCTCAACACTCCATTCACTTTGTTGCGCACTATGGGCAAAACAGGGATGAAGCCGCTCACCTTTTTCCCCGAGCGGGAGGCGCAACGTTACTTCAGTGCGGTGCGTCGCCCCACAACCGACGGCCAATGGTCGGGACGTTTCAAAGGACGCAATGTGGTGGTGATCATTTGGGAGAGCATGGCCAAAGAATGGGTGGGCGGTTTGAACCGTGGCATTGCGGGTTATCCGAGCTACACACCGTTTGTCGATTCGCTATTGGCGCATTCCTACGTGTTCACGCAAGCTTATGCCTGCGGAACGCAGTCGGTAGATGCGATGCCGGCCCTGTTCTGCTCCATCACTCGCCCGGGACAGCCGTTTGTCGCCTCACCCTATGCCGGCAACGGGGTGACTTCGTTGCCGGAAATCCTGCGACAAGCCGGTTACCACACCGCCTTTTTCCACAACGCCGAGAATGGCTCGATGGGCTTCGACGCCTTTGCCCACAAAGTGCGCTTCCACGACTATTATGGCCAGAACGAATATGGCAACTCCCGCGATGCCGATCCGGGCGGCTGGGGCATTTGGGACGAACCCTTCCTGCAGTTTGTGGATCGGAGGCTCAATTCGTTTCGCCAACCGTTTTTCGCGACAGAATTTACCATCAGTTCGCACCACCCTTTCCATGTGCCTGCGCAATATCGGGGTCGCCTTCCGCAGGGTCCGCTGCCCATTCAGCAATGTGTGGCTTACACCGATCTTTCGCTGCGCCGATTTTTCGAAACGGCACGTCGTATGCCTTGGTATCGCAACACACTGTTTGTGATCACGGCCGATCATGCCGTGACAGGTGTGCGACCGGAATACCGAAATTTGGTGGGGCGCTTCAGCATTCCCTTCATACTCTACGACCCTCGGGGGGAATTGAAGGGAGAAGACGCCACCACGATGCAACAGGCCGACTTTCTCCCCACATTGCTCGACTTGCTGGGCCTGCAACGCGAGGTGGTGAGCTTCGGGCACAACGTGTTCTCGCCTTCTTCGCCGCATTTTGCCGTAAGCTCGGCGGGCGAGATGTATCAAATGGTGCAGGGCAACTTTGTCTTGCACTTCGACGGCGTGCGCGCCACGGGTTTCTACGACAAGTCGCGCGATCCGGGTCTGAAACACAATTTGGTAGCCCAGCAGCCGGCGCAATTGCAAGAGATGGTGCGCACGCTGAAAGCTTACCTGCAAGACTTCACCCACCGCATGACCGAAAACCGTTTGCGCTTGGCCGATCGGCGAACCGCAACTCCATGATAAAAGGCACAAAGCGCGCCACTCCACCCTTCCAATTCTTTCCAATTTTCTCCAAATTGGAAAGAATTTCTCGGAGATCGGGGACAAGAACTCGTTTTCCCCGCCGAAAACGGTCCAATCCTTTCCAATTTCCTCCAAATTGGAAAGAATTTCGTATTTTCGCCTGGTCACTGATTTTCCCGTTTATGCTTGAAATTCCTCCTTATCTTCAACGCGAACAAATCATCGCGGCCTCACTTGAGCCCACAACCGACGAGATCAAAAGACTTGTCGAGCGATTGGAGAACAACTATGCCTATTGGACGGATGCAAAATACCGCGCAAAAGGCGTAGGCCTCACGCCGGAACAACTTTGGGCTCATTTGAAAGCAGCCAGAGAGCGCAAGAGAATTGTGGCATGGCCTAGCTTTGACATTCACTTTGCCCTGACATCAGAGATGCAACGCGTGTGTCACGAAACAGACTTGAAGTTCGGCGGGCAATGGGGAAGTCATTTTTTGCCGGACAAGGCGACACGCTCCAACTATTTGGTGAATTCGATCTTCGAAGAGGCCATATCTTCTTCGCAACTCGAAGGAGCTTCGACCACTCGACGCGATGCCATGCGCATGCTCAGCCAAGGAGAAACGCCGAAAGACAAGAACCGATTGATGATCTTCAACAACTATCGGACGATAAGGTTCTTGGTCGAACACAAACACGAGGAACTTACCCCCGAATTGTTGATGCATCTGCATGCCTTGATGACCGAACACACGCTCGACAAGCCCGAAGATGCCGGCCGCATGCGCACTAACAATGAGGTGGTAGTCGAGAACGTGATGACCAATGAAGTGGTGCATCAGCCTCCTCATCACGAGAAATTGCCGGCCTTTGTGGAAGAACTGTGTCGTTTCTTCAACGACGACTCCCCCACTCCCTTCCTCCATCCACTCTTGCGCGCCATCATTATCCATTTTATGGTGGGCTATATGCACCCCTTCGTAGACGGCAACGGACGAACAGCGCGTGCATTGTTCTATTGGTTCATGCTTCGCCACGACTATTGGCTCATGGAATACGTTTCCATTTCAACCGTCATCAAAAAAGACAAAGCAGCCTACGAACGGGCCTACTTGCAATCGGAAGCCGACGGCCTGGATATCGGCTACTTTGTCAACTATCATTTGCGCACCCTCGTGCGCGCTTTCGAACACTTGGAACAGGCACTCACCCGCAGCAAAGAAGAAAAGAAACGCACGCACGATTATCTGAGAATCGACGGGATTCAACCTCGACAAGCCGAAATTTTGCGCTTGATGAACGACAATCCCAACGAAATTCTCACCGTAAAAGAGATACAACAATACACCGGCGTGACGCCCACCACAGCCAAAACCGATCTGGTGCGGCTGATCGAAATGGGACTTGTCGAAGAAATTCCGCTCAACAAGGTCAAAAGAGGATATACACGCAGCAGAAACTTCGAAGAACAACTCAAGCAACTGAGCAAAGACGCCAAAACTTGAGCAACGTCCACTATTTCCCTCCTTCTTTCACTATTTTTCGCCGAGACAAAGCCAATTATCCCAACTTTATCCGAGAAAATCTCACAACACGGACACTCCGCTCAAAATAGCAGGGAAGAGACTTGGGGAAACGCCCTAAAAAAGGTAACTTTGCTCCAAATCGACGAACCATGCGACAGCTATTTCTTTCTTTTCTACTGGTCGGTACGCTGACCGCCGGCGCACAAAGCACAACAGCTTCACAAGTTGCGCGGATCTCCACAGACGACGCAGTGGAACGCCCGCTGTTCAAAACCTTTCCCGGAGAGATTCCCTACCGCATTCCCGCCATTGCGGTGAACCGACGCGGAGAGCTCATCGCAGTGAGCGACTATCGCCCCTGCGGCGGAGACATCGGCTTCGGAAAAGTGGACCTGCGTTATCGCATCTCGGACAACAACGGCGCCACTTGGAGCCGCGAATACGTATTGGCGGAAGGCGACGGTGTGAAAGGCAGCAAGACCTGCGGATATGGCGATGCTGCCATCGCAGCCGACCGCGGTAGCGACGAAGCCGTGGTGGTTTGTGTGACAGGAAACACGGTCTATGGAAGCGGTTCGACCACACGAAAGAATCCCAACCGCGTGGCCGTTCTCCACAGCACGGACGGCGGACACCATTGGGGCCGCCCGGTCGACATCACTGAGCAGATTTATGCGCTGTTTGACCAGAGCCGACTCGGTCCGGTCGACGCTTTGTTCTTCGGGAGCGGGCGTATTTGCCAAAGTAGACTCATCCGCGTGGGGCATTATTACCGCCTTTACGCAGCACTCTGCGCACGCCCCGGCGGCAACCGCGTGGGGTATAGCGAAGATCTCGGACGCACATGGCAAGCATTGGGCGACATCCACACCTCTCCCGCTCCCAACGGCGATGAGCCCAAGGTGGAAGAACTGCCCAACGGCGATGTGCTGCTTTCAAGTCGCGTTTCGGGCGGACGTCTCTTCAACATTTTCCACTACCTCAGCGAGCGCAATGCAACCGGCGCCTGGGAACAGCAACCGGTGCTCTCGCAAAAAGAGAATGGAGGCATCAAAGCGCTGCAAAACAGCACCAACGGTGAAATCCTCTTGGTGGATGCCAGAGACAATGCCACACATCGCCCCGTGCGCCTCGCACTGCAAAGTGTTCCTCTCGGACCCGGACGTGCCAATGTGGGCATCTACTACAAGACGCTCCCCACGAACAAACGTCGGGCGCCGGAATGGGAGCATTACACGGCCAAGGATTTTGCAACAGGGTGGGGCGGTCCGCTGAAAGTGACGACATTGGGCAGCGCATACAGCACCATGGTGCAACAAACCGACGGGCGCATTGCTTTCTTCTACGAAGAAGAAACCTACGGCAAGGGCGCTTGCTACACCAATATGTACGTTCCGCTCACATTGGAGCGCATCACCGACGGAAAATTCAGCGCTTTGCACACCCAGTTGCCACCCAAGGCGAAACGTCGCTGAGGTAAGGCCAGAAAGCTGCGGACTTTCTCAAGAAAGCAGCCTTGTTTCAACAAAAAGGCGCGGAGTTTTCGGAAAAAGCCGGGGACTGCGCGCGCAAACTCAACATCGATCATTCTTTTCTCCACAAGATGGAACACCAACTCCAGATCTACAATACGCTCTCTCGCACGAAAGAAATCTTCCGTCCCATTCATCCGGGACGCGTGGGCATGTATGTGTGCGGGCCCACGGTCTACGGCGACGCCCACCTCGGCCACGCTCGTCCCGCCATCACGTTCGACCTCTTGTTCCGCTATCTTCGACACATTGGATACAAGGTGCGCTATGTTCGCAACATTACTGACGTCGGACACTTGGAACATGACGCGGACGAAGGCGAAGACAAAATCGCCAAGAAGGCGCGTATCGAACAACTCGAGCCGATGGAGGTGGCACAATTCTACACCAACCGATTCGATGAGGCCATGAAGCAGCTCAATGTGCTGCCCCCCTCGATCGAACCCCACGCCACCGGACATATTATTGAGCAGATTCAACTCGTACAGCAGATTCTCGACGCGGGATATGCCTATGTGAGCAACGGATCGGTCTATTTCGACGTGGTGAAATACGATCAGGATTTCCACTACGGCGTGCTGTCGGGGCGTAATCTCGAGGAGGTGCGCGACGCCAGCCGTGAACTCGACGGAGTAGGGGAGAAGCGCCACCAAGTGGACTTCGCTTTGTGGAAAAAAGCGCAACCCGAACACATCATGCGCTGGCCTTCGCCCTGGAGCGAGGGATTCCCCGGATGGCACTGCGAGTGCACGGCCATGGGACGCAAATATCTCGGCGAAGAATTCGACATTCACGGCGGCGGCATGGATCTGATTTTCCCGCACCACGAATGCGAAATTGCACAGGCCGTGGCTTCGCAAAAGCATCCCATGGTGCACTACTGGATGCACAACAACATGATCACCATTGCGGGGAAGAAAATGGGCAAGAGCTACAATAATTTCATCACGCTCGAACAGTTCTTCACAGGCGATCACCCGTTGCTCTCGCAGGCCTACACGCCGATGACCATTCGTTTCTTTATTTTGCAGGCGCACTACCGTTCGACGCTCGATTTCGGCAACGAAGCGCTCATTGCTTCTAAGAAAGGGCTCGACCGACTCATGGATGCGGTGCAACAACTGGAACGCATCGAACCGCAAACGGGGGGCAACGTCGATAAAAACTTTGCCGACGAACTGGAAACGAAGTGCTACGCAGCGATGGACGACGATTTGAACTCGCCGATCGTGATCAGTTACCTGTTTGATGCCTGCCGCACGATCAATACCATCGCCGACAAAAAGGAAACCATCACCCCCGATGGTTTGGAAGCCCTCAAACAGGTGTTCCATACCTTCTGTTTCGACATTCTCGGCCTGAGCGCCGAAGAGAGCGGCAACGCCGAACGGGAAGAAGCCTTCGCCGGCGCCATGGACCTCTTGCTCAACGTGAGAGCCAAGGCCAAAGCCAACAAAGATTGGGCCACCAGCGACCAAATTCGCGACCGGTTGGCCGAATTGGGCTTTGCGGTGAAAGACACCAAGGACGGGGCCACCTGGAAACTGGACAAATAACCTCCTCACAACGCGCCTGCCGACGATTCACCGATGGTCGGCACGGCGCGTTGTTGCGATAAACGACGTTTTTGACGCGGGAAACTCATGAACACACACGAATTTTGGATGCAACGCTGCCTGGAACTGGCACGCAACGGCGAACTGACCACGGCTCCCAACCCGATGGTCGGCGCAGTCATCGTGCACGGCGACGGAAAGGACGCACGAATTCTCGGCGAAGGCTATCACATTCGCCCGGGAGAGGGACACGCGGAGGTGAACGCCCTGAAAAATGTTCGCCCAGCGGATCGCGCCTTGTTGCCCGAGGCGACCATCTACGTGAGTCTCGAGCCTTGTGCTCACTTCGGGCGCACGCCACCTTGCGCATCGCTGATCGTGCGCAGCGGCATCCGCAAGTGTGTCGTCGGTTGTGTCGACCCTTTCTCGAAAGTCGGCGGCCGAGGACTCGAAATACTGCGTGAGGGTGGGGTAGAGGTTACCGTCGGCGTGCTGCGCGAAGCCTGTATCGACCTGAATCGCAAGTTTTTCTGTCAACAAGTGCTGGGACGCCCGTTCATCACGCTGAAATGGGCCGCATCAGTCGACGGGTTCATCGACCGCAAACGCGAACTCGACGAGCACAAACAGCCCATCGGCCAACCGGCTCAGCTGAGCAATTCCCGAAGTTTGCTGCGCGTTCATTATTTGCGCGCCACACATGGTGCCATTTTGGTGGGGCGGCGCACTTTCGAACTCGACCTCCCTCAACTCAACGTCCGCCGGTGGCCGGGCACATCGCCCGTGAAATGCGTGCTGGGCGAAGTCGATGAGCGCGCGCTCTCGGCGGGGTTCCAAGCCTTTGCCGACATCGATGCCCTGCTCGATGCCTTGCGCCGCGAAAAGATCCAATCGCTCTTTGTCGAGGGGGGGAGCACCACCCTACAATCCTTTATAGAACGTGACCTCTGGGACGAAGTTTGGGAAGAACTTTCTCCTGTGACCTTAGAGGAGGGAGTTCCTGCGCCCACCATGCCGCGAGAATTCGAGCCTCAGGTGGAACATCACTTCGGACGCACCTATCGCCATTGGGAAAGCCCCGTGCTGCAGCAACACTACGTCGATTTTTAAGCCAATTTCTCGCCGCCATTTCCACTTCACTCCCGTCATCACGCTCCTTTTGCCTATTCAATGAAGGAATTCTTCGAAATGTTTCGCCGCTATGTCGGCCCTTACAAGCGCTATGTCGCCTCTTCGTTGGCATTCAACGTATTGAGCGCGCTGCTCAACGTATTTTCGTTCGCATCGCTCATACCGATGCTCAAATTGTTGTTCAATACTGAGCAAACGGTCTACCATTTCATCCCGTGGTCCACGGCGGGGAAAGCACTTTCGGACATCGCCATCAACAATGCCTACTACTACACCTCGCAACTTGTGGCACAATACGGCCCGGCCCCCACGTTGTTGATGATCGGCGTGTTTCTCGTCACCGCCACACTCCTCAAAACCTCGTGCTACTTCGCCTCGGTCGCCACAATGGTACCGGTGCGCACCGGCATTGTACGCGACATCCGCAACACACTGTATAAGAAAATCACCTCGCTCCCGCTTTCCTTCTTCAGCGACGAGCGCAAGGGCGACATCATCGCCCGTATGAGCGGCGACGTGGGCGAAGTGGAGAATTCCATCATGGGCAGCTTGGAGATGCTCATCAAGAATCCCATTCTCATCGCCGTCTACTTCGGCAGTCTCCTCTACATTTCTTGGCAACTCACGCTCTTCACCCTCATCGTTCTCCCCGCTTTGGGTTGGGCCATGGGCAAGATCGGTCGGCGCCTCAAGCAGTCGAGCCACGAAGCACAGGCCAAATGGAGCGAGACCATGTCGCAACTCGAGGAAACACTGGGGGGTATGCGCATCATCAAAGCCTTTGGTGCTGAGGAAAAGATGCAACATCGTTTCAATTCCACCACCGACGAATTTCGCAACATCTACACACACGTCGCCACTCGCCAAGGTTCGGCACACCCTGTCAGCGAGTTTCTCGGCACCTGCCTCATTGTACTCGTGCTTTGGTACGGCGGCACCTTGATTTTCTCCGACCACAGTCCCATCGACGCCCCGACGTTCATCTTCTACATGGTGATTCTCTACAGCGTGATCCAACCGCTCAAAGATCTCACCAAGGCAGCCTACGCCATCCCCAAAGGTTTGGCTTCGATGGAACGCATCAACAAAATCCTGCTGACCCAAAATCCCATCCGCGAACCGGAGCACCCAACGCACATCGACGCACTGCACGACAAGATCAGCTTCGAGGAGGTGCATTTCGCCTACAGCAATGGCAACACTGCGGGGCAGAATCCCGAAGTCATTCGCGGCGTCTCATTCACCGTGCACCGCGGACAAACCATAGCCCTGGTGGGACAGAGCGGAAGCGGGAAAAGTACACTCGTCGACCTCCTGCCACGCTTCCACGACGTCACATCCGGCCGAATTTGCATCGACGGGCACGACATTCGCACGCTCCGTATTTCGGAACTCCGCGCGCTGATCGGCAATGTCAACCAAGAAGCCATTCTCTTCAACGACACCTTCTTCAACAACATCAGTTTTGGTGTCGAAAACGCCACACTCGAGCAAGTGCAAGAGGCGGCCAAGGTGGCCAACGCACACGATTTCATCATGGCCACCGAACAAGGCTATGACACCCCCGTGGGCGACCGCGGATGCCGCCTTTCGGGCGGACAGCGACAGCGCATTTCCATCGCGCGTGCCATCTTGAAAAATCCCGATATCCTCATTCTCGACGAAGCCACCTCGGCGCTCGACACCGAAAGCGAGCGTTTGGTGCAAGAAGCCCTCGAGCGCCTGATGTCCACCCGCACCACCATTGCCATTGCCCACCGCCTTTCGACGATACGCAACGCCGATGAGATCTTAGTCCTCCACGAAGGGCAAATTGTCGAGCGCGGAACGCACGACACCCTCATTGCGCTCGACGGTTACTACAAACGGCTCAACGATATGCAACAACTTTGATGCAAGCGCACCACTGTATTGCCCCCTTATTCACTGTTCTCCACGATGAAATCCCATTTTTCACTCCTCGTTCGTTTCTTTCTCGCGTGGCTGCTCACTTTCTTGATGGGCAAACTCGCGTTCTTCGCTCACAATGGCTGGCCCGGACTCGCTGATGCCCTACAAATCTATTGGCACGGCCTACCGCGCGACATCGCCGTCGCGGCTTACCTCACCTCCCCGGTGTGGCTGGTCATGCTGTGCGCCACGTTGCTCGGCAAACCGCGCTTCACGCACGGCGGACGCACCGCCTATCGTGTCTATTCGGCCACTGTCGGCATACTTATCCTCGCAACGCTCATCGTCGACACCATCTTATATGAAAAATGGGGCTTCAAACTCGACGCCGTCTGTCTTTCTTATCTCGACAACCCCTCCGGCATCACCGATAGTCTCGGTTGGGGCTACTTTCTGCTCGCCGTTGCCGGTTTTCTGCTCCTCGTCTGGGGTTACGTCTGGGTGCTTTGGCGCATCGGTCCACGTCCCGATGGTCACAGCACGCGCCGTTCGTGTTTCCCCACGTCGCATCCGGTGCAACGCACCCTGCACTCCCTCGGTTTGTTGCTCGTTGGCGCATTGCTTTTCCTAGGTATCCGCGGCGGAGTAGGGCGCTCTACGGCCAACGTCGGCATGGTCTATTACTCCACCGACCAATATCACAACCACGCCGCCGTCAATCCCATTTTCTCCTTCTTCTATTCGCTCCTCAAAGAGCGTGATTTCAGCCAACAGGCCCGTTATTTCTCACCCGATGAGGCCAATCAAGTATTCGCCTCCCTGAATTATAACACCAAAAGCGAATTGACGCCGGCCGACAGCCTGCTCAACACCCGCCGCCCCAACATTCTGCTCATCCTCATGGAGAGTTGCGGTGGCCGCGTGGTGGGCTGCACCGAAGGCAACACGAAGGTCACTCCGCACCTCGACAGCATGGCCCGCGAAGGCGTGTTCTTCTCTCGCTGCTACGCCAATAGTTTCCGCACCGACCGCGGCACCATTTGCACCTTCTCGGGCTACCCCTCGTTTCCCGATGCGAGTGTGATGAAAATGCCGGCCAAGTCACGCGTTCTCCCCTCCATTGCCGGCGCCCTCCGCAGCGTGGGCTACGATACGGAGTTCCTCTACGGCGGCGACAAGAACTTCACCAATATGAACTCCTACTTCCTCGCCACGGGCTACAACCGCGTGCTGGGCGACGTGGATTTCCCGGTCTCCATGCGCAAGACCAGTCCGTGGGGTGTGTGCGATCACCTGATGTTCGACCAACTGCGACAGAACATCGACCGCCAACCGAAGAATAAGCCGTGGTTCAAAACGCTGCTCACCCTTTCGAGTCACGAACCCTGGACCGTTCCCTACAAACGACTGGACGACCCGATGCTCAACGCCTTCGCCTATCTCGACGCCTCACTCGGGAAGTTCATAGACCAACTCCGTCGTTCGCCCGAATGGAAGAACACGCTGGTCATCATCCTCCCCGATCACGGCGTTACGTGGCCGGCCGACATCAATGAGTTCGACACACGAAAATACCACATCCCGCTCATTTGGACAGGAGGTGCCGTGCGCAACGCAAGAGAGGTGGCGCGCCTTTGCAATCAAACCGACCTCGCGGCCACCCTCCTCGGCCAGCTCGGCATTGACCACACACGCTTCAAGTTCTCGCGCGATGTGATGTCGCAAACCTACACCTATCCGTGCGCCATCCACACTTGGCCGGAGGGATACACCTTCATTGACTCCACAGGCACAAGCATCTATGAGTTGGCCACGCACCGTGCTTCGCGACTCACCCCCGATCCGAAAGGCGAACGCATCCACAAAGTCAAAGCCTTCATGCAAAAGGCTTATGACGACATGAATGCGCTCAAATAAGCACCATGGACGTGCCCGAACTCTCCCCCCTCGCGCTGTTCCGCACCCTGAGCGATGAACTGGCCAACGTCTATCCTGCAGGCGAAGCGGCCGCTGTGGCAGAACATTACGTGTGCGAACGGTTGCAATTGAGCCGAACGCAGTTGCTCATCGACAACCCGATGCCGCTCACCGCCGCTTTGCGAACGCAGCTGGAGCACGACACGGCGGCACTGCGCCAACAAGTGCCTGTGCAGTATGTTTTAGGTTACGAAACCTTCGGCCCACACCGATTTGCTGTCTCGCCCGATGTGCTCATTCCCCGCCCCGAAACGTTCGAACTCGTGGAATGGTGCGCCGATACCTGCGCTTCGCAGGCTGCCCCCCACGTCCTTGACGTAGGTACAGGTTCCGGCTGCATTGCCGTCTCATTGGCACTCGCATTGCCGCACGCACAAGTGGAAGCTTGGGACATTTCGCCTCGCGCGCTCACCGTGGCGCGGCACAACGCCGCACAGCTCGGCGCCACGGTCGACTTTCGCGAAGTGGATGTCCTAAAAGCCACCACCGACAAAGCCAACCGGCAACGCACATTCGATCTCATCGTGAGCAATCCGCCCTACATTCCCGCCGGAGAAGCCCCAACAATGGCCGACAACGTCGTGCAGCACGAACCGCACACCGCGCTATTCGTGCCCGATCGCGACCCACTTTTGTTCTATCATGCCTTGGCTCGTTTGGGCACCGTGCGCTTACACCCCGGCGGCACGCTCATGGTCGAGACGCACACCGACTTTGCACAAGCCACAGCCGAACTCTTCGCCCAACACGGGCTCCAAGCCATCGAAATCCGAAACGACGCCGACGATCGTCCCCGCATGGTGAAAGCAACTCGTGCCTAACGACGGAAGCGCCCACCCTCACTCTTTAATTCCTTCCTCCATGAACCACTCTACTTCCGCTCTCTGTCTCGCCGCAGCACTCTGTCTGCTCGGCTCCTGCGCTGCCGAAGATCCGCAAGCGCCGCGCAGCGCCGAAACCTTCACGCAGGTGGCATCGCCCCTCTCGTTCGACTACGACGCTTCGCACTTTGCGGCACCCGACAACAGCCGCTCGCTCAGCAGAACCAACCACATGATCGACTTGAAGTACATTCTTGCCGCCATGGATCCCCAACGTGCGCTCGACATCTCGATGTTCTCTGAAAAATCGGACCCCAATGCCCTCACAGCCGACCAGCTTGCACAGATGAAAGCTAAGGCCGATGAGGTGACGAAGGACTGCAAGAACAACTTGGAAAAGCTCAAAGCGCTGCAAAACTTCGTGATTAAGAACACCACCTACGACAACAACGGCAATGGCCGCAACGATCCTTACGGTGCCTTCAGCGGCGGCGTTTGCGTTTGCCAAGGTTACGCCAACATACTCAAGGTTTTGCTCTACACGCAAGGCATTCCCTGCATCGGCATCAACGGCAATTTGTTCCAAGGCGATGTCTATCTGGGCGCCCACGCCTGGGACTACGTCTACGCCGACGGCAAATGGTATGTGAACGACCCCACCAACGGCGGCTTCTTCGAAATGGACAAGGTCGATACCTACAAGCATCTCCAACCGCTGCGCACCGACATCGAGGTCTTCGAAGACGACCAGTTCGGCTATGACTTCTTCCAAGGCCACCTCAACGTTTCGCGCGTCAAGTCCTCGGGCGACATTCTCACCGTGCCCTTCTCCACGCACAAACTCCGCGTCTCGGCCTTCATTCCCCACCAAGTTCTCCCCGAAAACGTGAAGCAAGTCTATCTCGGTCGCAACATTGTTTCGCTCGGCGACGACCAAGTGGTGAGCCTGGCCGAGAGAGGAACAAACGTCGAGACCGTGTTTGTCGAAGACCAAAACACAAAATTCGCGGCCAAGGACGGTGTGGTCTACACCAAAAACTGGATGAAGAAAATCGAATCGCTCGTCTTCATTCCCGCCGCCATGAAGAGTGTGAAACTCCAACCCATCGAACGCCTCGAAAAGAACATCATTGCGCGTCACAACAGCATCGAACAACTCGTGATTGTGCCGGGTACGAAGGTGATGGAGAGCTACGCCGTGGAATCTTGCCCCAACTTGAAGCGCGTCTATCTCCCCAACGACTGCGAAATGCAGAAAGACGCCCTCTATCGTTGCTCGAAAGACGTACAAATCACCCGCGGTGACTTCACGGGCATCGCACGAGTTCGCCGTTAATCTCCGACTTTACAACGCGGCCTCCTGCCGCTCCTCACTCCCTTGCCACTTTTGCACAAAACAAGGTGGACCCAACGAAAAACTCCCCCTCTTTCCGTCGAAAGAGGGGGAGTTTTGGTTGATGGGGGTTGCCCTTGTCGAGAAAGGCAGAGCAAAGTTACTTGCGGAACAGACGATTCCGGTCCGGTGATGATGGCACGGTCGTCGTGATGCTCGCCCCAGAGACCGATCTGTCGACCGATTTCCGCGGCAGTGGCCGAGGTATCGCCGGTGACGATCTTCACATCGATGCCGGCAGACAAACATTCGCCCACGGCCTCGGGCACATCGGGACGGACGGGGTCGGAAATGGCCACCGTGCCCAAATAGGTGAGATCATTGGCCACCACACCGCGCTCGTCGTCGATCGCTTGTTCGTCGCCTTCGAGCACCTGATAGGCGAAGCCGAGCGTGCGCATGGCTTGTCGCTGATAGCCCAAGAGTCGTTCGTTGAGCGTTTCGACCGATTCGTTGCCAACAGCCTTGGCACAGAGCGAACGCACGATTTCGGGGGCTCCCTTCACATAGAGCACCCGGCGTCCGTCGAGCACACCCGATTCCACCACAGCCGCCATGTATTTGCGTTCCGTGGCAAAGGGAAGTTCAACCAACGTCTTGGAAGCTTCGCGCAACGTGCGGTAGTCGCGCGATTGACTGTGGAGCCAGAGCAGCAAAGCGCCCTCTGTGGGATTACCCAACACGGAGGGGTGCGCCGCATCGCTCAGATCGAGCGTCGCCGTGCTGTTCACCGCGATGCCTTCGGCGATGAGTTTGCTCTCTTCATTCGCGCCGAGTTGCTGATCGGGCAGCGAGGGGAAGGCAGCTTCGGCCACTGTCATGCGGTTCTGGGTCAGCGTTCCGGTTTTGTCGGTGCAAATGACAGTCGTGGCGCCCATGGTTTCGCAAGCATGCATCTTGCGCACGAGGTTGCCCGTACGGAACATGCGGCGCATGGAGTAGGCCAAACTGAGGGTCACGGCCATCGGCAAACCTTCGGGTACGGCCACCACAATCACCGTCACGGCAATCATGATCGTGCTGAGCAGGTAGGAGGCAAAGTCCACCCACTGGAATCCCGAAGCACCGCTTCCACTGACAAAATACATGACCACACGGCCCACAATGATGAGCACTGCCAGAACATAGCTGATATTGGTGATCAGGTTGCTCAAACGGTCGAGTTGCTCGTTGAGCGGTGTTTTCACACTGTCGTCGATTTGTGCGGCCTCAAACACTTTGCCGCTTTCGGTGGCATCGCCCACCGCCAAGACGCGGCAAATGCCGTGTCCGGCCATCACCTTCGTGCCACGCAGCACATGGTTGGAGGGGAAAGTGGCTTCGCTGTCAAAATCGGACTCGACCGTGGTCTTGGCACAGAGGGGTTCGCCCGTCAAGGTCGATTCGTCGACGGTGAGTTGCACCGATTCGAGCAGCTCAGCGTCGGCCGGAATGTCGTCGCCCGTGCCGATCATCACGATGTCTCCCACCACGATGTCACATTTGGGCACCTCGACCGTGTTGCCCTCACGAATCACGCGCACCGGCTCTTCGTCGTTCACCTGGTTGAGGATCTCAAATTCCTGATTGGCTTTGAGCTCAAAGTAGAAGGCCAGTCCCGTCGAAAGCAGCACGGCGACAAAGATACCTATCGGTTCGAAAAAGACCGTGGCTTCCTTGTCGAGACCGAAGAACTCGTAGCACGAGATGAGCAACGAGAAGACGCCTGCGATGAGCAGGATGATGATGATCGGATCCTCAAATTTTTCGAGGAAACGCTGCCAAAGCGGGGTTTTCTCCGGGGGAGTGAGGACGTTCACACCGTGGCGCGCACGGCTTTCCTCCACTTCGCGCGCAGAAAGCCCGTTGTAGTGTTTGGATTTGGACATGATGGGTATGATTTGATTGTGATTTCGCAGTAGACTGGGGTATGCCGTTGTGCTGCTTTTCCGCTACACACGGATATCCGTGCAAATATAAGATTAAAACACCACACGGACTCTGCTCATGCGAAAAAAACAACACAACAATTTGATTTTACGACTTAAGGTGGGGGATCCGACTTCACAAACGGATTTTGAAAAACCAGAGCAGGAAGGCCATGCAAAGGCAACCCACGCCCCAATAGACGGTGTGGCGGGCCTTGCGCAAATAGTGTCGACGCCGG
>ERZ773066.794-NODE-794-length-16947-cov-8.228629_pt1 | contig 16947 bp, 2 predicted proteins | sample MGYA00580573_ERZ773066 | MGnify/ENA primary metagenome ERZ773066 (study PRJEB29015, sample SAMEA2738128) | human oral metagenome | biome: human oral; feature: human-associated habitat; material: saliva | place: China | collected 2203 ... | reverse complement strand
ATTCTTGAGGATCTAAGAAAAGATTGTTTTGAATAAAGGATATAAAAATTTGGGCAATGATATCTGGGGTGATTTCCAGTCCCAGTTTTTCAGAAAAATGGACAAGTATCTCCTCAAAGTTTGGAATACTCATCAAAAGAGGGTAGTATTCATCGTAGAAATGATTTGGTAAGTCGATGAAATGACCGTTTTTAATGCGGTAAATACTGATGGCTATCATCAATTTGTACATTCTATAGATTGAAAATCGCATTGGATAATTCGTGATCTTATAGAAGAAGTCAGTGAACTCTGTTAAATCCTCTTCAGGAAGGTCAGGAAAAGGCCAGTCTAGGAAATAATAGCGCTCAGAAAAATATTGGGCAAAAAAATAGCGAATATCGATTTCATTGCCACGTATTTCGGATGGAGTAAATGATAGTTCAATTTGGAATTGAGTTGATAGAGTTTTTGTAATATTTCTGCCCAGTCGATAGAGGTTGGCATTACTAGAGTGAAGATTTTCTATTGTTCGATAAATAGGTAGGCCCTCATTAAAAAACAGATACTCTAGTAATTGAAAAGATTGAGAATGAGCAAGAAAATATTGATAAATATCTTCAACGCTAGTATTAACTTCTAAATCTATCATAATTCCGTTAACAGAAGATTGGATGTCAATAGTTGGAAAAGCAGCACGTAATTCATTTAAATCACTTTTTAGAATTCGTTCTGTACATCCTAACTTTTCGGCAAGTTCATGCAATTTCATCCAATTACGATTTTGAATCAAGGTTTCCATTAAACGTAATTGTCGCTGATCTTTCGTAGATAAAAGGTTACGCATATAGGTATTTCCTCCAAATTTCATTATATCATATTATTGTCTAAAGTGTACAAAAATGTTGGAGTAGAAAAAGTGTCTGAATTAGTCAGAAAAATTAGAATAATATAAGTGGCTTTTAGGTACAAAAAGAGAATATATTAATTACATAGAAAATATTGATTTATATATCAAATAGTTGTAGAGTGAGAACTATAAAATACTATCTAGGAGTTCACAATGAAACATTCACATAAAAAATCATTTGACTGGTATAGCTTGCAACAAAGATACTCTATTCGTAAGTATCACTTTGGTGCAGCGAGTGTCTTGCTCGGGACGGCCTTAGTCTTGGGAACTGCTGCCAATGCCCAAGCAGTACAAGCAGAGGAAAAAAATCCAGAAGCTACTAACAGTGTTTCTGTTGATAAGGTAGAAGAAGCTACCAAACCAGCAGAAGTTTCTACAGCTAAGAAAGAAACAACCTATGCAGCTCCAACGGTTGCTAATCCAGTAGAAGTAACTCCAGCTAAATCTGAAGATGCTAAAGCACCAGCAGAAAAAGTTGAAGAAGCAAAAGATAAAAAAGAAGAAGTAAGTCATCAAGATGCTGTTGACAAGTCAAAATTGTTAACGGCTCTTTCGCGTGCAGAAAAATTGGAGCTTAAGTTATATACTGAAGATAGTGTAAAACGCCTTCAAAATAGTATCCAATCTGCTAAAGGATTATTAAATAAAGCAGATGTGACAGAGTCAGAATTATCTCAAGCAGAGTCTGATCTTCAAGCAGCAGTTATCGCTTTGGAACTTAGAGGGACAACTAAAGTTGCTGATAAAGCTGAAGTAGTGAGTAAAATTGAATCAGTTGAAACGAAAAATGCTGAATCAAAAGTAACTGAACAAACTTCTAAGGTAGAAAAAGATAAAAGCGCCTTAAAACCTGTTAAAGGACTCCGAGTAGAAGATGCAAAGGCCAATAAAGAAGGCGGATGGAATATTCCCTTAGACCAAGAAGCCCGCTTGCAATTAAAGAGTGCTATTGAAGCCCATGCAGCACAATCACGTTCACGTCGCCGGAAACGTGATATTGGAGATTTGGACTATACTTTCAAGAAAGTTATGACTCCAGTCAATCCAGGTCATTATGCAGATGCTAAGAGTGTGGATGAGTTAACAGTTAATCCAGATTTTACCCCTGAGACAGAAATCAACGTTTGGTATAAGGATTTAGGTTATATCAATCTAGTCGATAAAAATGGACATTACATCAATTCAAATGGTGAAGTAGTAGAAAATAAAGAAGCAGCTATTCGTCGACAATATAAAAACGACTTTAATGATACAACAAGAGCAGATGTAACTGAAATTCCTAATGCACCAGTTGGTTGGAAAATTAGTGACAACCAATCTATTCGTGGATATGATGCAGAAACAAAAACTATTGATCCAAACGACGATAATGATTTAGATGCTGTTGGTAAAGATTCTAATGTAGTCATTGAAAAAGAAAATCAAAAAGCTGTTATCCGTTATGTAAGCACTAACGGCAATCATATTCTCAAAACAGATGAAGTGACAGGTAAGTCAGGTGAATCCATTGCCTACAGCACTACAAGTCAAATCAATGAATTCAAGAAACAAGGTTACAATCTTGTCAGCGATGAATTCACAGCAGGTGGTGCTAAGGTTTATGACTACGATACAGCACGTGACCAAGTCTACACTGTAACCCTTTCAGAACGTGTTGAACCGGTTAACCCAGATAACCCAAGCCCACAACCAAATACACCAGTCAATCCAGGACAACCAGATAGCCCACGTTGGCCAGGAACCGTTGAAAACTTGGATAACAAGGAAAGTGTTAGCCGTACTATCCATTATGTTTATGAAGATGGAAGTAAGGCTAAGGATGATGTGGTTGAAACACTGAACTTCAAACGTTGGAGTAATGTCAACTTGGTAACAGGTCATATCGACTTCCAAGACTGGACAACTAATGATGATACGTTTGATAAAGTAGTCTCTCCAACTATCGCAGGTTACACAGCGGATAAATCAGAAATCCCAGCTGTAAGTGGAGTTCAAGCTAAAGACCAAGACCGTGTTGAAACAGTTACTTATCGTAAGGATGCTCAAAAAGCTGTTATCCGTTATGTAAGCACTAACGGTAACCGTGTTCTCACAACAGATGAAGTGACAGGTAAGTCAGGTGAAGCCATTGCCTACAGCACAACAAGTCAAATCACAGAATTCAAGAAACAAGGCTATAACCTTGTCAGCGATGAATTCACATCAGGTGGTGCGAAGGTTTATGACTACGATACAGCACGTGACCAAGTCTACACTGTAACCCTTTCAGAACGTATCGAACGTGTAACACCGAAAGATCCTAAACCGCAACCCAACACCCCAGTCAATCCGGGACAACCAAATACACCAAATTGGCCAGGCACTGTTGAGAGAATGGAGAAATTGACTCAAACAATAAGTCGCCGTATTAACTTCCGTTACCTTAAAAATGGAAAAGCTGCATATGGAACAATTGATCAACATATCAGCTATGAAAGAAATGCTCTTGTGAATTTGGTATCTGGTGATATCCATTATGAACAATGGAAGATTACTGGAATTAAGAACCAAGATGTTGTAGCTCCAGTAGCATCTCAACCATCAGTTACGAATAATGGTGAATCAAGAGTTGCTAGATCATCTAGAAGCAGACGAGCTTTGTCAGAAGTAGCTCCAGTTTCAGAGAATCTTTTAGCTACACAAGTTAATAATTCTCAAGTGTCTCCAGTAGGCTTAACTGTGACTGAAAATGGTGAGCGTTCTGTACGCCGTTCATCTAGAGGTAAGCGCGCTGCTGCAGCAAAACCAGATAGTTCAACTAATTCAGAAGCAAATTCATCCGTGAATGCAGTGTTCAAAGCTGTACGAACTCCTGTTACACCAAAATTTTATGCTACTGTAAATAAAGTAGGAACAATGGAGGTTAATCCAAATTCTCCTCAAGATACAGAAGTTAATGTTGACCTGAAAGAAATGGGACGTATTGTAGCAGTCAATAATAAAGGACAATATATCAATAAACAAGGAGAGGTTGTACAAAACATTGAAGACGCTCTCTATAAGTACTATGATAATGATCCAAACGATGCAACAAAAGCAGCAGAAACAAAAATTCCTGAAGCTCCAAAATTCCATGTATTAAATAACGAGCAACCAACTGTTTGGGGATATAATATTGTTGACAAGACAATCGAACCAAATGACGAATCTGATCCTGATCGCATCGGAAAAGATACCTTTGTAACATATAACGAAATTATTGATTCATTAACTAAGGAAACAAACCAAACGGTAAGCTTTACTGGTGCAGGTTCTGAAACTCCTAAAGATAATGTTCAAAATGACTTTGTCTTCAAGGGGTCATATAATGAAGCAACTAAAGAAACAACTTGGGAAAACAAGAACCATACCTATGGAACAGTTAAAGTACCAGTTGTGACAGGATATTTTGCTGATAAAGCAGAAGCTGGTGCTAAGACAGTTACGCCAGATTCACCAAAAGCAACAGATACAGTTACATATAAAGCTTTGGGTAAAATCATTCCAGTAGATGCTTCTGGAAATGTGATTGCAAATGCTCCTCAACCCCAATACCTGAATGATGCAAATGATCCTCGTAAAGCTGGAGAAACAGCAGTACCTGAAATTGTAGGCTACAAACCAGAGCGTACAAGTGTTACACCTGAAAACCCAGGTGAAGATACAAAGGTAACTTACGTCAAGACAGAACAAGTTGCAGTTGTTCGTTACATAGATGTTGATAACAAGGATGAAGTCGTTCATACAGACAATATTACTGGTAAATCAGGAGAAAAGATCGCCTATACGACAGAAACTGTTTTGAAATCGTTGCTTGAAAAAGGGTACTTATTACAGGAAGATGGTTTCCCTGCAGATGCAACTTTTGATACAGATGAAACAAAAGTTCAAGAATATACAGTCCTATTGAAACATAAGATCACTGTTAAAAAAGATACTCCAAAACTTGTGGAAAGAACGATTCATTATGTATTTGAAGATGGTACAAAAGCAAGTGAAGATCATCATGATCAAGTAAGCTTTTCACGTATGTTAAGTATCGATAATGTAACAGGTAAGGCTACAAGTACATCTTGGGTTTCTGAAGATGGAGTGACAAGTTTTGACGAAGTGGTATCTCCAAGTATTGCAGGATATAATCCTGATCTTGCTAAAGTGGCTGCGGTTCAAGGAATTACAGCAGAAACTGGAAATCAGGTTGTAACTGTAACTTATAGAAATGTTCAACCAATTCCACAAGTTACCCCAACTCCAATTCCGACTCCAACCCCAACTCCACAAGTTACGCCGGATCCAGTACCGACCCCAACTCCGGTTCCAACTCCAACCCCGGTACCGACCCCAACTCCAATTCCGACTCCAACCCCAACTCCACAAGTTACGCCAACTCCAGTTCCAACCTCTACCCCAGCTCCAAAAGTGCCATCAGCAGTTCCAACTCCAAACTCAGCTCCAAAAGAGGAGGAAAAAGAACTTCCAAAAACTGCGGGTCACTCTTCTGGTATGGCTCAAGTTCTAGGAGTACTTGGCCTATTTACTGGATTCAGTTTAGTTGGAAAAGCAAAACGAGATGAATAAAATCAAAATAAAACTCTAGACAACAAAATATTGGAAGTGTAGTGTTTTAGGGAGTGAGAATGTATGTCAATACAGCATCAATTCCACTCCCTTTTTTATCATAAAAAGTTAGAGAGAAAAAATATGTATTCAAGAGTAAAACGGAATCAAATGAATAAGGTAAACAAGTATTCCATTAGAAAATCAAGTTTTGGTGCAGTATCTGTTGCTGTAGCTGCCTTGATGGTTTTTGGTGCTTATTCAGGTGTGAGTGCAGATGAACAGAAAGTAGATTCACATCGAACTGAAAAAGAGGAACAAAAAGTCTCTGAAAAACCTGACGAGACTAAGCAAAAAAATTCAGAGGAAAAAATAGCAGAATTGCCTTCCGCTCTTCAAACTCCAGTTTTGGAAAAAGAAGAATTAGATGTCAATGCCCTTCTAAAGAAAGAAGCAGAATCTAAAGTGGCAGCTGAGACAAAAAATGCTGACTCAAAAGAATTAACTTCTAAAGAAGTAAAACCTAGCGAAGAAAAAACTACTTCACCTGCTTCAAGTGAAAAGGTAAATGAAGAAAAATCAGTCGAAAAAACTACTCTGGATCAGGTTGTATCAGAAGCAGAAGTTTTAAATCAAGTCGCTTTACGTTATTCTCAAGAAGCAGAACGTAAAGCTGAAGAAAAAGCCTTGGTTCAAGAAGCTGTTAAGGCAGCAACAATTCAGATTTCACAATCAAAATCCTTGCTGAAAGATTCATCTGTTAGTGTAGAAAATCTTAAGACTCAATTAAATCAACTGTATTCAGCTATTGAAACAGTTTATACTGAGTTGCAACGTGCAGGACACGGCAAGAAAATTAGCGCTAGTCTATCGCCAACTCAAATACAGGATGTAGCTATCGATAATGGAAATATTATTGCCAATGGTACAATCGACATGGCGGACCGTGTGACTTCAACAGGTATTGCTGATTATCGTTTCCAATTAAAATTTAAAAATGGTGCCTATCATAAGGGGGATATCTTCACAATTGGCTTGAAGGAATTACCACAAGACAATAATCTTCCTCAAAAATTGGTTGCTGAAGGTAAAGTATTTGCAGAACGAGTGAGTCTGATTCAGAAAAATGATAATGCCAAAGCTGGAAGCCTTTCATACTGGGCTTCACGTGGAGATCGTGACGTTGCTTTGGACACTAAAGAATCATGGGATTTAGTTGACAAAGGAAGTCATATTGAAGCAACATACCGTTTCACTGACGAAATTGAACGCTTAGACGATGTTACTTTTGAACTTCAATACAGAGGTGGAATTCGTTATCCTAGAGTGAATGTGGATAAGTCTGTAACTGGTGTTATTTCAGTTAATGGTCAAAATGTAGTCACTAAGAATTACACTGTGATTAAAACAGATATCGGAGCACCTAAAGTTTATGATACACCTACTACAGCTAACTTCACAGGTGATGTGATGTTGGATGATGATGGAAGTATCAAGACATACAACAGTACCCTTCGTATCGGAACATGGAAATCAAACTTTAGTGCAGGGACTCGTTTCACTGTTCGTATTAAAGATACAGAATTCAATAAGTTTGCTACTGTTGGTGAATTTATTGAGCGTGGTGCCCACAATGTCGAAATGATAAATACTAGCCCTGATACATCAAGAACAAGGGTAAATCGCCATAATGTTATCTTGGAAGCACCTCGTGAAGAGCCTGGTCAACATGCCAAATTCAAGATTCTTAAGGCAGCAGATAATGAATTAACCTTTGAATTGGTATCTGGAAAGATGTTGGCTGGAAGAACTTATGTATTACGTACAAAAGATTTTGGAGTTGATCGTGTTCCGACAAGTCACACAGTTAATTATCTGAATGAAGCTAGAAATGGTTTTAAATCGAATGTTCCAGGGACATTGACAGTGGTTGATGCCAAAGGTAAAAATCTTACAGACCAATACGAACAAGCTGCTGATTCTGACTGGAAAATTGCTAACCCAGATATGGTTAGAACAGATGGACGCCTTGTATATGGAGATGTAGCTGTTCGCTTCGTTGATACTCAAGGGAAAATGCTTTTTCCTGCCATTGCAGCGGTGGAAAATGGAGGTATCCTTCAAGACAAATTCACTACTGTAAGACCATCTACCAAAATTGATACTAGCTATGTAGCTACTTTGGAGAGAAATACAACTGAGACAGAAGTTCAAGAAAACAAAGGAATTCAAACAACATCTATCACAGCACCTTATTTATTGCATTCACCAAATGGTAAATATTATGTCTTCAAAGAGTATGCACAGAATGATCGTTTCTATAGCAATACGAAGACATCTGGTACGATTACACGAGCTCAAGCCAACGTGGTAGCTGTGTACGAAGAAGCTAAATTTGGTAAAGTTGATATTCAATATCGTGATAAAACAAGTCAAGCTATTTTAGAAACATTCAATACACCACATGATAAGAGTTCAAATCTCATTAACTTGTTGGGAAATAACTATGATGTGACTGCTAAAGTTCCTGAACGTTTCGAAAAAGATGGTGTAGTATATGTCTTGTCACAAACACCTGCTAATAGTAAGGGACATTTGACACAGGCTGATATCCATGTTGTTTATGATTATCTTGCTCAACAAAAAGCACAGGTTAAATACCTCAATCAAACAGAAACAAGTCCTAAAGTTTTAGGAAATGTGGATAGTGTAGTTGGTCTTCCAGGTGAAACAATTGCTTATAATTCAAAAACTCGTATTAATCAATACCTAAAACAAGGATATGAATTAGTACATGACGGTTTTGCAAATGCTAATGATAAACGCTTTGACAGTGAAAAACAAACTGATCAAGTATTCTCAGTTCAATTAATCGAAAAAGTTATGACTGTCACAGCAGATGATCCTAAACCAATTGCTGGAAATCCATTGGTAGCAGGAGATGCATTGTCACCTGTTTGGCCTAAATCGGTTGAAAACTTAGATACACTGAGAAAAATGACCAAGCAGACCATTCACTACAAATATCTAAAAGATGGTAAAAAAGCTTTCAAAGATGTAGTTCGATCTGTAGTTTTTGAAAGAGTGGCGAGAGTTAACCTCGTTACTGGTGCAGTTATTTATGATAATTGGAAAATCACAAGAATTGATGATAAACCAGTAGCGTCAGTGGATACGACTGTTCATAAACCAAATGTCACTCCACAAGGAGTAACAACTATTGCAGCAACTCCTTCTAGTCTAGGGAATGGAATTTCTATCAAACCAGTTTTGACTGTTCCGAATCCAGTTGTTGCATCATCACCAATTGTTGCAAAACCCGTTGTACCGGTCAAGCCAGTAACACCGGTTAAACCAGCAGTGTCAACTCCGGCCAAGCCAGCGCCTGTCGTTAAACCAAAACCGGTAGCACCAGTAACACCTGTCAAACCAGTAGTTTCGACACCAGTAACTCCAGCGCCTGTTGCCACACCACAACCAGTTGCTCCAGTGAAACCAGTAGCACCTGCACCGGTAACACCTGTTAAACCAGTAGTATCTACTCCAGCTACACCAACACCAGCTGTGCAACCAAAGCCGGTAGCGACTACTGATTCAAAACCTAGCTTAACTCCAGCTGAAGCCTTGGCTGCAATTAAACCAACAGATTTTTCTTCACAAACATCTGTTAATAAGAAAACAGAGACAACACCTGTTCCTGGTGGAACGGCTACGACTACAACTACAACGACAACCACTGTTACCTCAAATGCGGCAACAGCAGGTCCAACAACACCGATTGTCACTATCACGACAAATGAGACCGAAACTCATTCAGAGGTGACAAGTGTCATTCATACTGGTACTACCAGCCACACGCATGTAGTCGGAGTTGTTACAAAACCAAATGTAGTTGTTACTCATCCAAAACCAAGTGTTCAGCCTAAACCGCATTTAACGAGACCTCATCATGGACCAGTACACCATGTTCCTTCACGTCCAGGTAAACAAGTTAAACCAATTAGAACTGGACCAGGAACTCGTGGTCATGCTAGAAGACATCGCTAAATATAAAGTGTTAATACTGATTTAACTAGTAGGATAGTATAATCTAAATAAAATAGAGTTTATAAAAATGAGTAACTTAATATAAAAGTTGCTCATTTTTTGATAATAAAATGAATTTAGTAATTTTCTGGATTAGTAAATTATTTTTACAAAAATATAACAAATCTTATAAACAATATATTATGTATCGAAAGGGTTTGCATATAAGGAAATAAAAGAATATAATATATACAAGAAGTAATTTTATAATTTGAAGCAAGGAGTTCTTAATGTTTTTTAATCGAAAAGGAATCAATCAAAAGAATTGGCGGATGATAAAGAAAGGGAAGCATTTTCTTTTTGGGTGCACTCTTTTTTTGGCTACCGGAGCAGTGACGATACAGAATCCACATCTTGTTCATGCTGATGAAATGGTTGCGTCTCTGAATGATTCAACTAAAGTTAAAGATGAAGATCCGAATAGTGACAAGATTCCAAACGATGTGGAAAATCATCCACAGGTAGAAAATCCTGTTAAAGAATCAGATAAGATTTCTGAACATGTTCCAGAAGAAAAAATTCTTGAAAAGTCTTTAGAGCATCCAGTCAAAGCTGTGGATAAAACTGCTTTAAATGAATTAATTGAAAAGATTAGGAACACTGATTTACAGACTAAAACAGCTAAATCAGTTGAAAATCTTAATCTCTCTTTGTCGCGTGCGCAAGCAGTCTTGGATAAAGAAGGTGCTAGTCAGGATGAGATAGATAAAGAAGTTCAAGCTTTGTCTGAATCATTTGCTCAACTGGAAGAGAAAAGCAACGACATAGACAAAAAAGAAAAGCAAGCAGACAAAGCAAACGATAGTGATGAAAAGAAAAATCCTTCAACAGAAAAGATCGCTAAGGTTCAGGCTCTTGTTTCAGAAATTAACCAACTGGCAGGAGAAATCAGTTATGAATTCAGTGAATCTGAAAGCAAATCTCTTCAAGTATTTGCAGATTTATCTGAGGGAAAAGCCACTGAGAGTGAAGTTGATGGTGCTCTAAATGAAGCGAAGAGCCTCCGCAACAAAGTAGCTAATAGAGTAACTCGAGCACAATCTGGGAAACGTGATCCACGGAATGGAAAACCAATTGATGGTAAGGGAGAGAGTGGGTTTAGAGCTATTTGGATATCGTCAATTGCTAACAAATACGAGGGTAGTAATGCGTTAGTAAACGAAAATAAAAAAGAATTAACTTTTTATAATTCAGATACTCTATTCTCGGTAATGACAGCATATGGTAAAAGAGGAAATGGAGAGCCATTAGTAAGATATCCGAATGGCCCTAAACGTGGAGAGGAAGATCCTACTCCGTATTATGTAAAAAGAGTAGGAGTTATAAGTGGTCTTAATCAAGTTAAAGGTTTAAAACTACGTGTAGCTTATAAAAATTTCCAAACAGGAAAGAAAGAAGAAGTAGATATTGCTGCTAACTATTGGAATGTAAATAATCCTGAAGTGCAAATGGCTCTTGTTGGAACTATAGGTGATGGTGGAAATGTAACACCAGGTACTTATCATATTACAATTGGAGCAAATGGGACACATAAACAAAATACAATTACCTATACTTTGACTATCAAACCTCAAAGTGAACGTAATACTGTTAGAGATTTAACGCCAACTTATGTGGATGATGTCCGTCATTTAACGGAAACAGAAAAAAATGCTTTGATTGAAAAATTTAAAGCAGAGCATCCAAATGTGGTTAATCGTGCGAATCATATCGACTTTGACCATGCTGAGGTATCAGCTGATGGTGCAACAATGACGATTCATTTTAAAGATGGATTCAACCCTAAAACCATTCAAACAAATGCGACAAATGATGTAGAAGCGAAACATTCCAGTTTGACTGCTTATTTTGGGGATTCAAAAGAATTATATACGAATCCAAGAGAATTAGTACGATCAAAAACAGGACATGAAGTACCAACAACGGCTCAGGTAACGTATAAAACACCATTTAACTTGCAAGAAGCAGGGACAAGAAATGTTGTTGTCACAACAACTTATGAAAATGGAGTAACAAAAGATGTAACAACTCCTTATACAGTTTTAGATTTTCTAGGAAAACAAGATAAAAAAATTAATCAGAATCAGTCTGGTCAACTAGGGGATGCTAGAAATTACGTGACAGTTTCAGATAATTCAGCAGTTCCAGGAGAATTAACAGTTCGTTGGAAAGGTGGCTCTTCTAATGTGGATACCTCTGCAGCAGGTGTACAACATAAAGAAATCGAAATTCTTCGTGGTAGTCATTTAATGAAAACTGTGAATGTCCCAGTTGAGATTGTAGATAATATTAAACCGACAATTACTGCCCCTGATAATATTACATTGACGAGATTAGAAGGACTTCCAAGTGAAATTAATATTCAAGCTAAAGATAATGATAAAGGAGTAGGACTTAAGGATGGAAATGCTGTTACTGTAGAAAATCTTCCTGCACCGTTAACGTATAATGCAGCAAAATCTAAAATTGAAATAAATGGTGTTATTCCGAATAACTTCCAACTTGGTAAATCAAGTATTCAAGTGACTGTTAAAGCCGTAGATAAAAAAGGAAATACTGCGACTAAAAATATCACTTTTAATATTCAATCTCAAACCCAAAAATATACAGCAGTTGCTAATTCTCAAATTCAAGAAGTGAGTTATGGGGAAGCGCCTGATGCAGGAACAAGTATTCAAAAAAATGGGCTGCCAACAGGTACAAGATACGGATGGGCAACACAACCTAATACGGCAACAGGCCCTGGGGATCAAACCGAAGTCGTAACTGTAACCTATCCAGATGGCTCAACAGATACAGTACCTGTAACCGTGAAAGTCCGTAAACTAAGTGATGAACATATACCAACTGGAAAGACAATTACTGTGAATCAAAATGATCCAGTAACGAATGATAGATTAAAAGCAGCAGTAACAGTGGATAATGGTGGAACTAGAAAAGTCAAGTCAGTTACTGCAGCGCCTATAAGCACTGTGCATGCAGGCTCACAAACCATAAAAGCGACAGTAACTTATCTGGATAATACCACTGATCCAGTTGATATTCCTCTAGAAGTAAAAGACGTAATTGCTCCAACAATTCAAACACCAACAGAAGGTCAAACATGGGAAATCACAGCATTAGATAAGACATTGCCACCTATTAAAGTAGCAGTTGCTGATAATCCTGGAGGAAGTGGAATAAAGAGTATTGTTCCAATGAACTTACCAAGTTTCTTGAAGTATGATAAAGCGACAAGTAGCATCGTTTTCCAAGATGGAGAACGTGAAGTTCCAAAATTGTCTGGAAGAACTCGAACTACAAGAAATATAACATTACGTGTGGAAGATAATGCAGGAAATAGTAGTGAACGAACATTTAGTATTACTCACATGCCTATGGCTGAAAAGTATAATCCACAAGCGAATGCAACGATTCAAGAAGTGAGCCATGGTGAAACTCCTAATCCGAAAACAAGTGTGAATACAGCAGGATTACCGACTGATGCTCAATATACATGGAAATCTGCACCAGATACGAATAGACCTGGAAATAAAACAGGAGTCGTGAAAGTTACTTATCCAGACGATTCAGTAGATGAAGTAACGGTTACTGTAAAAGTTCGTAAGCTAAGTGATGAGTATGAACCTACAGCTACAAAAATTGTCAAAAATCAAAACGATACTGTCTCAGAACAAGACTTAAAATCTGCTGTGACAATTAATAAAAACGGTAATAGTAAGGTGAAAACTGTTACTCCTGTTGGGAAAATTAGTACTGCTGAGACAGGGAACAAAGAAATTTCAGCAACGGTAACCTATCTCGATGATACAAGGGATACGGTAACAATTCCTTTAGAAGTAAAAGATGTAACGGCTCCAACGATTCAAACACCAGCGAATGGTCAGAATATCGATTTAATAGCATTAGATAAAGCATTTTCTCCAATTAAAGTAACATCTGAAGACAATGCAGGAGGAAGTGGTGTTCGGTCAACAACGGTAACAGACTTACCAGATTTCTTAACTTATGATGATGCGAATAAAACCATTAAGTTTAAAGATGGTACTCAAGAAGTTCCAAAATTACCAGTTGGTACAGATTCTCAAACACATACAGCTACAATTCGAGTGACAGATAATGCGAATAATAGTAGTACTTCACAATTAACGTTTACTGTGAAATCAATGACTACCAAATATGATGCAACAGCAAATCCGAACAAACAAACAGTGAGTTATGGGGCAACTCCAGATGCAGGAACAAGCGTGAATCAAACAGGCTTACCGGAAGGGACAAGTTATGCTTGGAAAACACCACCAGTAACGACCGATGGGCCTGGAGAAAAAGATGGTGTAGTAGAAGTAAAGTATAAAGACGGTTCGAAAGATATCGTAAATGTAAAAGTTACTGTAAAAGGACTTAGCTCAGAATACGAAGTAACTGGAACGCTAATTGAAGTAAATCAAAATGATTCAGTTTCAAATGACGACTTAAAAGCGAAAGTAACTGCAACTTCAAAAGCAGGAAATGTGAATGGAACAGATAAGATTTCAACAGTTACAGCACCTACAATCAGCACAGCTAACTATGGTGAACAAACTATTAACGCTACAGTAACTTTCAAAGATGGAACAACTAAAGAAGTGACCATTCCTCTGAAAGTTAAAGACGTGACACCACCAACAATCCAATCACCAGCAGAAAATACAAACTGGGAAATGACAGCATTAGACAAAGCTTTACCAAATATGGAAGTAAGAGCGGAAGATAATGAAAACGGAAGTGGAATTAAAAACGTTACTGTGACAGGCTTGCCTGATTACTTAGAATATGATAGTACAACTAACGCTATTAAATTCAAATCAGGAAAACAAACAGTAGAAAAACTAGCTGAGAATACACCAAGTCAAGAATTTACTTTAAACATTCGAGCAGAAGACAAAGCAGGAAATGTCAGCGAAAGAACTGCGAAAATCACTGTATCTTCAATGAGTACCAAGAATACTCCAACGCCAATTTCACAAAATACAAGTTATGGACAAGTGCCAGATCCTAATAAAAGTGTAGATAAAGCAGGCTTGCCAGATGGAACAAAGGTAACATGGAAGACACCCCCTGTAGTAAATACACCAGGCGCAACAACTGGGGAAGTAGAAATCACTTATCCAGATGGCTCAAAAGATGTAGTGACAGTAAATGTAACGGTGAGAAAAGTAATTGAAGATTTTACAGCGAATGGAACACAAATTGAAGTAAATCAAAATGTATCAGTTACTCCAGAAATGTTAAAAGGAGCAGTAACTGCGACAAATGCGCAAGGTGAGAATGGAAATTCTAAAATTGCAACCGTGGAATCCAAAACACCAATTAACACTGAGGCGTATGGAGACCAAACAATACAAGCAAAAGTAACATATATTGATGGTTCAGAACAAGACGTTACAATTCCATTGAAAGTAAAAGATGTTACGGATCCAACAATTCAAACACCAGCAGAACATACAAACTGGGGAATGACGGCTTTAGATAAAACATTGCCTCCTATGAAGATTGAGGCAAAAGATAATGCAAATGGTAGTGGAGTTGCTACGATTGAAGTAAATAATATGCCTTCATTCTTAACATTTGATCAAGCTTCTGGAACAATTGTGTTCAAAGAGGGTGTTAGAGAAGTACCGAGAATTGATTCTGACAATGTAATGTATGGTGTAACGATAGTAGCTAGAGATAAAGCTGGGAATTCGACATCAATCTTAGTAAATATTACAGTTTGGTCAATGCGTGGAAAATACAGCCCAACTGCAATAGCGCAAGAAGTGGACAATGGACACGTGCCAGATCCAGAAATAAGTGTAAACAAAACAGGCTTACCAGATGGAACAACAGTCACATGGAAGACAAGGCCAGATGTAAGTACACCAGGAAGTCATCCAGGAGTAGCGTTAGTTCATTATCCAGATGGAACGGAAGATGAAGTCGAAGTACCAGTAAGGGTAAAAGAACAAAAAGAAACGTTTAACCCAACGGCAAAAGAACCGAACCAAACTGTACGTCATAACGAAGTACCAGATCCAGAGAAAAGTATTAATACAAACGACTTACCAAAAGGAACAAACTATAGCTGGTCAGAACAACCAGACACAAGTAAACCAGGAAGTAAGACAGGGAAAGTATTAATCACATATCCAGACCATAGTACGGAAGAAGTGACGGTAACGGTAAACGTAACGCCACAAAAAGATGATTACGATCCCCAACCAAAAGCTCAAACAGTAGAACATGCTCAAGTACCATCTGCAAAAGATAGTATTGAAAATGTAAAAACGTTACCAGAAGGAACGACTTTTGGATGGAAAGATGGAAAAATTCCAGATACTTCAAAACATGGGGAGAAAAAAGGTGTTGTAACTGTAACGTATCCAGATGGAAGTACAGAAGATGTTGATGTTGTAATTACTGTGAATCCAGAAGATTTCAGTCCAGTAGTTCCGATGGAAAAAGTACCTGTGAAAAATCCTGAGAACTTAAGTCCAGAAGAACAAGATAAAGTGAAAGAAAAAGTGACAAAAGCAAATCCAGGAAAAGATGTAACAGTTGATTCAAAAGGAAATGTGACAATTACAGATCCGGAAACAAAAGTCAGTCATGAAATTTCTCGAGATAAATTGGTATTTGCATATGCAAAAGGTGTACCAGAAATTTTGAAAATTCCAGAATTTAATGGAGGAGTAAATACCCCGGATTCGCCAGTTCATGGAGTTCCAGAGTTTGCAGGTGGAGTAAATGGTGAGCCAGAAATTCAAGAAACCTTACCGGAATTTAATGGCGGAGTGAACGCACCAAATTCACCAACACATGAAGTCCCAGAATTCAATGGAGGTGTGAATGGTGATCTTCCTGATCCAGTAGAAGTACCTAAAGTTCAACTGATTATCACTAAGTGGGTTGATGAAAATGGTAAAGAATTGAAACCAGCGGATTCCAAAGCTCCAACGGTATTAGGTGAAGCCAATGAAGCATTTGAACATGGTGAAATTGAAGGTTATGTATTTGTAAGAACAGAAACTAAAGGTGATGTTGTAACTCACATCTTCAGGAAAGTGAGTCCAGTTAGACCAACAGGTGACGCTCAGCAAAGACCAGCTGCACCATCTTACGATACAAATCCTAGACCGGATATTGCTACCCCTGCTGAGGTGCCAGCTACTCAACCGGCTGGACAACCAAGTCAAACAGTTGAAGTGTCTGCTCAATTGCAGAATGAAGTATCAGAAACGAATCCATCAGTTTCTCAACCGAAAGCAATATTGCCAAATACTGGTACACAAGAAGACCGTGCTACAGGAGCAATAGGGGTTCTCTCTCTTCTTGGCGCATTTGGTTTGCTATTTGCCAAAAAGAAAAAAGACGAT
>ERZ773066.789-NODE-789-length-17012-cov-9.874093_pt1 | contig 17012 bp, 15 predicted proteins | sample MGYA00580573_ERZ773066 | MGnify/ENA primary metagenome ERZ773066 (study PRJEB29015, sample SAMEA2738128) | human oral metagenome | biome: human oral; feature: human-associated habitat; material: saliva | place: China | collected 2203 ... | reverse complement strand
CTATTGGTCTTGGAGCTGTTTGGAAGTTCCCTTACATGACTGCTGCCAATGGTGGTGGAGGATTTTTACTAGTCTTTCTCATCTCGACACTTTTGATTGGATTTCCTCTCTTACTGGCTGAATTTGCCCTTGGTCGAAGCGCTGGAGTATCAGCAATCAAAACCTTTGGTAAGCTTGGAAACAATCATAAATACAATTTTATTGGTTGGATTGGCGCCTTTGCCCTTTTCATCCTTCTCTCATTTTATAGTGTTATTGGGGGTTGGATTCTGGTATACCTTGGTATCGAAATTGGAAGATTATTCCACCTAATCGGAATTGGAGATTATGCCCAGCAGTTCTCTTCCATCATTTCTAATCCAGTTATTGCCCTAGGAGCACAAGCAGCCTTTATCTTCTTGAATATTTTCATTGTTTCACACGGCGTTCAAAAAGGAATTGAAAGAGCATCTAAGGTCATGATGCCCCTACTCTTTATTATCTTTGTCATTATTATCGGGCGCTCTCTCAGCTTGCCTAATGCCATGGAAGGTGTGGTTTACTTCCTCAAACCGGACTTTTCAAAACTGACAAGTACTGGACTCCTCTATGCACTGGGCCAATCTTTCTTTGCTCTATCACTTGGAGTTACCGCCATGCTGACCTATGCTTCCTACCTGGACAAGAAGACCAATATGGTCCAATCAGGAATTTCCATCGTAGCCTTGAACATTTCTGTATCGATCATGGCAGGACTTGCGATTTTCCCTGCTATGTCATCCTTTAATATCCAGTCTGAAGGTGGACCTAGTCTCCTCTTTATCGTTTTACCACAACTCTTTGACAATATGCCCTTTGGTACGATTTTTTATATTCTCTTTCTCTTGCTCTTCCTCTTTGCGACGATAACTTCTTCAGTCGTCATGCTTGAGATCAACGTTGGTAACATCACCAATCAGGACAATCGTAAACGTGCTAAGTGGAGTATGATTTTAGGGGTATTGACTTTTGTCTTTGGTATCCCTTCAGCCCTTTCATACGGTGTCATGGCAGATGTCCAAATCTTTGGAAAGACCTTCTTTGACGCCATGGATTTCTTGGTATCCAACCTCCTCATGCCTTTTGGTGCCCTCTGTTTATCACTTTTTACAGGCTATATCTTCAAAAAAGCACTGGCTATGAAAGAACTTCACCTAGATGAAACACCTTGGAAACGAGGACTTTTCAAAGTTTGGCTCTTCCTTCTTCGTTATATCATACCAATCATCATCATCGTGGTTTTTATTGCCCAATTTATGTAATCATTAAAAAAGACTTGAGAATCAATCTCAAGTCTTTTCTTTTTATGGATGGCTTACAATCAATTCTAAATCTGATCCTTCCAAAGTCCAAGCTTCAACATCACTTGGAAGGATAAAGTGGCTACCTTTTTGGATTGGATAATCTTTTCCATCAACAGTCAGTTTCCCTTGACCAGCCAAGACACTAAACAAGCTGTAGTCAACTGTCTTTTCAAAGTCAACTTTTCCAGTGATTTCCCACTTGTAAACTGCGAAGAAATCATTAGACACAAGAAGAGTTGAACGCAGGTCATCTGCTTTAACAGTCACAGGTCGGCTGTTAGCAGGCTCACCGATATTTAAAACATCGATGGATTTTTCAAGATGAAGCTCGCGCAAGTTGCCATTATCGTCCTTACGATCAAAGTCATAGACACGGTAAGTTGTATCACTAGACTGTTGCGTTTCAAGGATTAAGATACCTGAACCGATAGCGTGCATGGTGCCACTTGGTACATAGAAGAAATCTCCAGCTTTTACAGGTACTTTGGTTAACAAGGCATCCCAGTTCTTATCTTCGATTTGCTGACGGAGCTCCTCTTTTGACTTGGCATTGTGGCCATAGATAATCTCTGAACCTTCGTCTGCTGCGATAATATACCAGCACTCTGTCTTTCCAAGTTCGCCTTCATGCTCTAGTCCATAAGCATCATCTGGGTGGACTTGAACACTGAGCCAGTCATTGGCATCAAGGATTTTGGTCAAGAGTGGAAATACTGGCTCTGGACGGTTGCCAAATAACTCACGGTGTTCCGCATATAAAGTAGCTAGGTCAGTTCCCTCAAAACGGCCATTAGCTATCTTAGAAACACCATTTGGGTGAGCTGAAATTGCCCAATATTCTCCGATTTTTTCGCTTGGAATGTCGTAGCCAAACTCATCACGAAGTTTAGTACCACCCCAGATTTTTTCTTGCATTACGGAATTTAAAAATAATGGTTCTGACATGTTACATCTCCTGTCTAATTTTTCACCCTCATTATAGCAAAAAAAGAGTCCTAATTGAACTCTTTTTCTTATCTTATAAAGTAGGGAGAAGATTTTATAAAAATAGTAACGATATGGTTTTCATACTTTTAAAAAATCTACCAGAAACTATTAGTTCACAAGATTTGGAAGAATGAACACTATAAAGAAAGCTAGAGCAACCATCAGAAAAACAAGGAAATAAGCTAAACATTTAGTCAACCATGCATAACGACCTGGTTTTAAAGGTCTTTCTACATAGGAATGTTTTGGTTTTTTAGGATCATAATAAACAGTTACCTTTCCTCCAATTGGAAATCGTTCCATTAAAGGTGATTTTGTTAAAGAGATGAAACTGTTCCTATAAATCTTGTATCTTAAAACCTGAGGAATTTCCCCATCTTCAAAATTATCCATTTTAACATCAGATACAATAGAACCTAAGGGAGTACTGATTGTATTTGAAATCGCAGATAGAAATTTCGGCCCGACAACCTTGTATTGGTTCCCATCAACAGCGTACTCGACCACTGGGAGACTAATTCCGTTATAAAGAGCATAGGAATATCGGATAATAACTCCTTCCGTTCTTTCGGTGCATCTCTTGGCATTTCTGTAATTACTAAAGATAAAAATGTCGAACATGAAATAGGTGAAGGCAGCAAAGCCTAAACTCATTAAGCCAAATAATAGAAAGAAAGTTTTTGGCATCTTTTTCTCCTTCAAACATAATGATGACTCTATTTTAACAGAAAAGACACAAAAGAAAAAGACCGGATGGCTCCGATCTTTTTGATCTATAAAATGGGTCAATCTTCTGAAATCGCAATGAATTGACTGAATTTTCTTATAGATTTAAACATTTCTTCATAATTAGATAATTTTTTCAATATAGTCTCCCTCTTTTTCATTTTGTGAACGATTTGCTTTTGGTAGTCTAAAGAAAAATTACCATTATCATCAACAGGGATATCTATTTTGATATATTTTTCTAAATTATCTTTATTACATTTTATTGTGTAACCAAAACCATATTTTTTCTTAATGTTCTTTAAGCTATAATATACATATTCTGGTAAAATATCTTGATTTTTAGTTACAATTGAAAGTCTAGAGGTATTTAAAAAGTAAGGCTCTTTATGTAAAATTATATTTGTACCTGCAGTTCCGTCACCATCTGTCGCTATTGAAATATGCGGTCTGTTTGTCTCAACAGTTACTAGCTTTGCATGATTTTTAGGTAAGTATGCAACACAATCTTTAGCAGCTGTATATAGCGGATAACCTTCTGATGAATCTACCTGTTTTTCTCTGTATTCTTTTTGTTTGTAACCAATCAAACTTGAACTAATATCAAAGAATAGATTACCAGTTTCATCAACTTCATTTAAATTTACATTTTTATAATTATAATTTTCTTGAATATTATCAATTTCTTTCAATTCAGTGTCTAAGTTAGCTAATTCTCGTATAGCTTCAGCTATACTCTGACTTACATCAGTTAGAGTGTTAAACTCCTCATCTTCTTTGATATTCAATTCTTTCAATTGATAATCTGATAGAAGTCTTTCTGACATCCACATATCTTCATTTTTGTAATAATCAATTTCTTTTGTAAATATTTGAGTGTAATTACTAACATATTGCTCCTTATCTGCCATAAAATACTTAAACTCTCTAGCAAGACAGTTCAAATCATCTAAATTAGTATTTACACGAGCAATATCTAGACTTTCCCCGACATCAGTGACAATATAATTAAAAATTGGAGAGGTTTGTGGAATATTTCTGTCTGTTTTCTTCGTAAGACATAGTATATACGTTTTTTTGGCAGTTGTATAGAATGTTCGACTAGGTAAAGAAATTATTCCATCGATTATAGTTTCTTCTAATAGGAAATTTCTTAAACCTCTATCACTTTTTGTATGGAAAAAGCCATCTGGTAATACTATGAAAGCTCTTCCTTTAGGTTTTAACGATTTCACCATATTTATGATAAAAAGACCTTCCTTACTATCAAAATCTTTATCATAAAAAGCTGAAAGTTGTATGTCATTATTGATAAAATCTCTGTATAAGCTCATTCCTTTTCTAACATAAGGCGGATTACTTAAAATTAAATCATATTGGCCATCTGTTTTGCTTAGTGAGCCGATGGTTGACTTATGAAAGCTTTCAAAAACAGAATTAACAAAATCGGCGTATTTGCTTAGATTATTTCTATATTCATTGATTTTTGATGACAACAACATAGTAAGCGATGCCTTCGCTAGTATGATTGTTTGTTTATCTAAATCATATCCTGAATAGTTGATTTTAGAACTTAAAGTAGTAGGATTATCACAAAAGTCTTTCGTAATATTTCTTGCTATCATGCTCTCAATGACAAATCCCCCCACTCCACAAGCAGGGTCACAAATAGACTGTCCATCTTGTAGTTGAGATACATTTGCCATGTTAACCATGGTTCTTATGATATTTCTTGGCGTGAAAAACTGCGCCATTAATTTAATACCATTAGAGCCTTTTAGAAATTCTTCGAATAAGTTGGACTTAAATTCAATAGAAACGTTCTTCAAACTGCCAAACTTCTTGAAATCTTCTAATATGGAATAAAATAGTTCGTCTTGCTTACTATCTTTTTTTACACTAAGTCCATTTATAATAGTGGTATCATCTTTACCCTTTGGAAATACTTCTTTTATATACTCACGAACATTATTCATATAATACTGAAGGCATTTATCCTTACCTTTTGAAAATGTTTCTTCAAAGGAAATAGAAGTTCCATCTTCTTTTTCAGTTAAAATTCCTAAGTCGCTTAGATACTTATACATAAATAGCTCAGTGAAAGTCATTAGACATTTTTTGGGGTCATCTCCAGTAGCTAACCAAATTGACTGCCAAATTCCTTTTGCTAAGCTTCTAGGGTCGACTATATCAATACTTTCATTTAATGCTATATTGTCATGATCAGTTGTTAGAAACACTTTTACTAATGTTTCTTGACTTGCTTTATTACTTTTTATATTTTTAAGCTTTAATTTTTGATTATTTTTCAAGATATAGTCCGCATAATATTGCTCCTCATTAACAGTAAATGAAAAATCATGTTCCGTTTTTGAAGCATCAACAAAGAGTATTTCATAATCTGTTCCATTAGTTACAATCCCATAATTTACATTACTAAAGTGACAGTATTCACTCACTTGCTTTATTGAAGCTTCTTTCTTTGTATCAGTATTCCATTCATCTGGTTTTTTAAACTCAACAATGGCTATAATTTTTGCAGGATAACTACCTCCATCTAAAATTAAAGCATCTGGTTTTTTTAATTTTATAGAATGTGAAATTTTATTAGAAATAACTTTTGACTTTGTTAGTTGATTAAAAGTAGTCTTTCCTAAATCAATGTATCTGAATTCGCCTATTGGAATATAGTTTTCTAATGTATTGTATTGAATAATCTCTTCGCTCATAAAAAATCTCGTATTTCTATATTTGATTAAGATAACCCTATTATACCATCTTACAGATGTTATAACAATAATTATAGTAGTTTGTTATTCAAATATCAGAAAAAGGAGTAACAGCTATGAAGTTTGAATTTAAGTCTTTATTTGATTTACAGACAGCTTTTCATGACGAACAGTCATGTATAGACCATTTAAAGGAAATGAGTTGGAGTGATGTTATCATTAGTCCTTTTGACGAGTCTTAAAAAGTTCATAACTTCAAAGATAATATGTGATAACTCGAATACGTCTTGAACATGAAAATTAAATTACTAGTTACCTCTTGTTCTATTGTTCAATAGTTAACAGGAGGTTTTTATAATGGAAGTCATGATTGAAACATGTTGTGATATTGATGTTCACTAAAAGTCCATTGTTTTACGCTTAATTAACTAAAAAGTGTATTTATGATACTTTCAAAAAAACTCGATAAAGGTTCTATCGAAAAACAACTAGCAAAGTTAGAAGCTCTAGCTGATGTATCTGAAAACAAAAAAATTTCAAATGTTTTTGAGAAAAACATCATCTTAAATTTCCTAATTTAGAGGATTGTATCTATCAAAAGAAAAATAAAGTTTCTGACTTTGATAATAAATTATTGATTACACTGCACTATAATCCTAGAAAAAATAAATCATTTTAAAAATGCAATTTCCGAAAGGAAGTAAACATTTTGATGTTATAGTTCATAACACAATCTATTGAAATAAGAGCCGGACAAAAAGCACGTAAAAGTATTGCAATTTGGTAATACCTTTTTGAGGTGCTTTTTAATATGAGTCCATGTTTTCTCAATAGGATTGTACTCAGGTGAGTAGGGAGGAAGTGGTAAAAGTTTATGCCCAAATTCTTCACATAAGAGCTCTAGCTTACCCATTCTATGGAATCTTGCATTATCCATAATAATAACTGATGGTGTGTTTAATGTTGGTAAGAGAAACTTCTGAAACCAAGCTTCAAAAAAGTCGCTCGTCATCGTCTCTTCGTAAGTCATTGGAGCGATTAACTCACCATTTGTTAGCCCTGCAACCAAAGAAATCCTCTGATATCTTCTTCCAGATACTTTACCTCTTATTAACTGACCTTTTAATGAGCGACCATATTCTCGATAAAAATAAGTATCGAATCCTGTTTCATCAATATAAACAGGTGCTAAGTGCTTCTCTAAATCAATAAGGTGAAAATAAGGTGAACTTTTCAAAAAACACGAAAAAAGCACCCATGAGGTAAACTCTTGAGTGCTTTGAAACGTTGATATAATCGTATTGATTAACGTTTTGAGAATTGTGATGCTTTACGAGCTTTCTTAAGACATGGTCGGATACATTTATATTTGAATAAGTTTCAATTAAATGGTGTGAATTTTACCCTAAAAATACACGAATTGAGCTAGAATTTACTAAAAAGTTCACACCATTTAAATTGTTATTGTTCTCCTATATTGTTTATAGGAATGGAAACTTTTATTATATTTTAACCATCCTACCCAAAATATTTATCTACCAATTCCTGAACCTTACCTTCTTTAGCAGCAGGAATGGTATCTTCTAAAACAAAGTTCTTTCTACTGATATCTTGAGAGAGATTGCCAAAGATAAAATTAGTGGAAATGTTATAGATAATTTCGGACGGTGAAAATCCATAAACTTGATTTTCTAGGATATGTTTTAAGCGCTCTTCGGGGTTTGGAAATGCATCTTTCAAGCCTTCGCTATTATATAGCCGCTTGACAAGTTCAGCAATATAGAGACCTGACTTCATGTATAAATCAATAAATGTCTTAGATGGATCATCAAAGATTCCTGGGTTTTCTTTCTCAAGATCATCCACCATTCTCTTCACCACACGTTTGGGAGTGAAAATCTGGTTGGTCTTTTGCGGTGGAATATAGTCAAAGATATCTTCTTTTTGATCTTTAAAATAATCCGCCAACTCCTCTTTCTTGCGAAGAAATTCTTGGATGGCTTCATCGAATGTTGCTCGATCAAAGAGATGTCCTGCAAAATCCTGCCCACCATCTCTTAAATAACGAAATTGTTCAATCGTAATTCCCGTTACTTCATAAAAAACATGCTCAGGAACAAAGGTGTCAAAATTATCAAGCGTTAGGGAATGATCACCATAGGCCATGATAAAACTAGGGATTGTTCGTGCAAATCCTCGAAGGTGATCCCGGATTTCATCTTGAGCAGATTGTTTCAACTGCTCCACACGTTTGACCTCAACCTGTTCGATAAACTTCTCAGGCATTTTTTCCACTTCTTTTTTGAGTGTTTGTTCTAGTTTTTCTTTGTGGATGAGATTATTTTCTTCTATTCGTTTTTCAAGATCTTCTTGAATCTTATCTTTTTGCTCTTTATCATTTGTTTCCTTGAGCTGTTGTTGCAACTTTTCCTTGATATGAGCTTCAGAAATTTTACGTTCTATCTCATTTTTTCGAACTTCGTTCTCAAATGTTGCTGCAATTTGTTTCTTGATCTGGTCTGTTTCCCGAGTTTTTAGATCGTATCCTGCTTTCAATTCTTCTACAATTACCGTAGATACTGTCTCGCTCAAGTCATTAATTAGTTGTTTTTGAGTTTTGTCCTCATCCTTAGTGACCAATTCTGTAACGGACTGACTAAGTCCATAAACTTTTTCACCAAAAAGTCGCGTTTGCTGATTCACCACAATTTCATGGTCAACTACTGCATTGCCCTCATCATCCACTTTAACATCTGAAAAATCTAGTAAATCAGAAGGTGTTTGTAACTTGCCTTCCTTTTCAACTGGAAGTTCATTTAAAATATCTAGAACGGTTTGACTGGCTTGGAAAATGCCGCTAATATTATCAAATAAGAGATTGGACATAAAGCCTCGTTTGAGGACTTCTCTGGCTTTTATCTGACGAGGTATGGTTAGAACTGCCTTAGCATCAATCTCAACCATCTTACCAGCACGGTCTTCTGCTATGACAGGGAAGAAATTTAGTAATTCTCTAATATTTTCTTCACGAGTTGCTGAAGTTCCTCCACCTCCTGCAGTTGCAAGTGATAAGTTATTCGCAAACTCATCAAAAAGAATCAAGGTCCTTTCAGGAGCAAAGTCAAAGACATAGGCTCTTTCTTTGCGGAAATGATTTCCTTTGCTATCGCTCCATGAGTAAGGATTTTGAGCACGGAAGGCAGCTTGCATATAAAGCGCAGGTGATTTCAAGTTTGATAACATCAATACGCCTGTCCATTCAGGAATCGTCACACCTGTCGTCAACTGACCAACGGAGAGGGTAATGGTTTTGTCATTCTCTGCTATCGCTTTTCTAACCAAGTCTAAGGATTTCAGTGTGACCTTATCATCTTCCTCGGACATACGCCCGTCACCAGCAGCTAGAACAATCTCATAGTTTTCATAGATGGGATGTTCCTCTAGCAGTGCTTTTAAAGCTTTAGCTGAGGCTACACGCTCTAACAACCAAAAAGTATGCTTGAGTTCATTACGAAGTTCTTTGGTTGAAAATGGATATTTTTCATTGCTTGATAGAGTATCTAACCAATTTCTGACATCTTGCTCGTGGATAAATTTCCCTTTATCATCTGTAGCGAAAAATTCACTCAAGTCAAAAGCATAGTCGATGTTCTCTCCATCAAGTTGAGCCCCTTTTTCTAACTCTTCGCCAATCATCTGAGACATTTGATAGGTAAAGAGATTTAACTGAGGCAAGCTCTCATAAGGATTTTCCTCTTCTTGCTCAGGAGACCAAGTAGATTTGGCAGACTGTTCATCAGCATAAGACCAGTTGTAGATCTGCTCCTCGGTAAATTCTCCCTTAGCTAGTGCCTTAAATGGAGTTCCTGATAGATGCAAGGTAAAGTTTCGACGGATTTTATTAAAGGCCTGATCTGTCTTGAAGGTATCAACTCCTTCGTGAGCTTCATCGATAACCAACAAATCCCAATGAAGGTCTGTCACCCATTTGAGTTTATTGTGCTCTCCACCAAGATAAGCAGAGCCTTTCAAGTCTTGGAGACTGATAAAAGCAAGTTGTCTTACATCGTCATCTAAAATGCTAACAAATTCTTTTCGTGACAAGGTTGGGCGATCTTTAAGGCTGTCTGATTCTGAAACAAACTTGTAAGTCGTTTGACCTGCTATGAATTTTTCAAAATCATCGTACCATGAGTTGGCAATGGCAGGTCTGTTTGTTACAATCAGAACATTGACAGCATCCATTCGACGAGCTAAGTCATAGGTAGACAAGGTTTTACCAAAGCGTGGTTTGGCATTCCAGAGGAACTTGCCTCCTGGATGATTCTTGAAATAAGCTAAGGTCTTAGAAACTGCTTCTTCTTGCTCTTGTCGCAGAGTATAGTCCTGTCCTTGGCCGGGCTGATACCCTGACAAATCATGCTGAACAAACTTATCGAAAAGATTTTTTGATTTTTCAGGAGTTCCATTAAAATAGAACCATTCCGTCTTAGGACGACGTTCTACATCATGGAAAGAAAGGAAATGGTGGAAATCATGATCCTTAAAAGTCTTTCCCTTATCAGGCTCTTCCGTATAAGCTGCATCCCCTGTCCATAAGACATCTGTATCTATATGAGCAGTATGCGTTTGTTCTTTAATTCGTTGTGTGACATCACGCTCCGTATAACCAATCTTAATCCAGCCCTCATTGCTAGTTACCGTAGGGGTGGTATAAGCGTAGATTTTAGGATGAATCTCTTTAGAAGTTTTAATTTCTACCATCAATCCATCTCCCTAACATGAGTCTCAATAAAGGCAATTTCCTCTGGAGAAAGGCCGTATTTTTGATAGAGCTGACGGTCAATATCAGCCACTGATTGTGTCCAATCAATGTCCGAATTGACCGTAAAGTCTTGGAGTGGAACATACTGCCATTTATCTTTGGTATTATCTTGAGTAATTTTTAAAATCCCAAGCATAGCTCGAGCAAATTTAGACTTTATGTATTTCAACATAGCTTGAGCTTCACTTTCAGTATCAAATGCGCCAAAAGAGATAAAAGTATCTGTGAAACCCACGAGTGGGGTACCCACGAGTGGGGTCGATAGGACTTCTCCAATCGCCCCACTGCCGTTAGCAGCAGGTACTAGAACTTTATATTTCAAAAGATTTTCATGTGGAGCTATATATTTTTTTGGAATATATCGATAAACTCTTTCATTGTTTAATCTGCCTAAAATTTTAAAACAATCTTCTGTTTCTTCTTCAGAAAAAATATCAAGTCTTCCTAGAATTGGTTTTCTTAGTCGCTTATCTTTACCATTACTGCCAATTAAATTTTTATAATTAGGATAATCTTCGTAGAGTTTATCTAAATCAAATTTTGACTGTGTATAAATGATTTCCATTATTGATCTAAAGTCAAAATGATTCTCAACTTTTTTTAATATACTATTAAGTTCTTTAAAATGAGTAAATGTACCTATAGGACCTTGCATCTTTTGAGCATCATAATAGGTAATTGCTACACCACCCTTTATGTCAGTCCCAACGAAAACTTCTGAACTATTTTGTTTATAATAACACACCTTATAATGTTTGTTACTAAGAATTTTTTTATTCCATGATTTGGGTGTTTTTCCAGCATTGAATAAAAATCTTGCTGGGGTAATTAAGATTGATTTATCTGAAATTTTACGTGCTTCATCGATAAACAGATGGTATACCGGGTCATCACTCGTACTTGTTCCCTGTGCTTCTTCTTGATATGGCGGATTTCCTATCACGACATCAAATTTCATTCCACTTTCCTCACTAGATAGGCGCTCAAAACCTATCATTTTATTCTTTTTCCAATCTTTAATTTGGGTTTTTGATTCTTCTACTTCTTGGACTTCCAGCTCATCTGAAAACAAGCTTAACTGTTGAGATGGACTTTGTTTAGCCGAGTAAGGACTGATTTTTTTCAATCCATCCATCTGAAAGACATTGTAGGAGATAATAGTCGCAATTTCTTTCTTTTGCTCTAAGGTCGGTTGATTTCCAGTCTTTGCAAGATAGTAGTCCTCAAAGGTTGCTAAAAGGTTTTCACGAGCCAAAAGTAGGGAATCACCTTGATACTCATAGCCATAGGAAGCACGATAGGCTTCTTTTACAAGTTTATAGAAGGTAGCTTCATCTGAAACCTCACGACTGATACGCTGTAATTTTCTATCAACAAAACCAACTCGCTCAGATAATGGAATCTCCTCACCAGTCACTGTATCATAGCGAGTAACCATATAAGGTGCTTCACCACAAGTAATCTCTAGCCAGCGCACTTGGATATAATCTTCAAGATCCAGAGCTTCAAGTTCAGTTTCCACGTAGCCATTTTGCTTTTCTACCAACCTCGTAGGTGTAAAAACTTCGGCTCTAATCTTGGTTCGGTCTTTTTGCTCATACTTAGACTTTTCTGATCGGGGTTGAATCAAGTTTGCATAGGTTCCTGTCACCCTACTCGGAGTGATGCGGTCACTTGGAGCAAATCCCTTGCCTAACAATTCATAAGAATGCGTCGCCCAAACAATATTTTTCTTTGTCGTTCGATCTTTTAAAAGAATCTTTAATAAATCAGCCGACTCCAGAGACAACTGTTCTTCACTAATATCTATTGGCATAAAGCAACCTTTCCTGTTAATTATTGGAATTTCTACAAAACGTCTACTTTTCATTTATTAATCTATTATATTTTACCACAAAAACACACTGAGATACTCGTCCCAGTATGCTTATTTCATTCTATTGTTTTCGTCTCAGTGAGCAATTTTTTCTGTAATAAGTTTTAATCTAATATGTGGTAGTTGATGAGATAGGAAAATCAAGAACAATTGTATACCTAATTATGCAAAAGGCTATAGAACACTTAGCAGATGTAAATGCAGATTGGTTTATAGTTATATAAAAAGTATAGATTAGTATAAGGTTTTGTATTAAAAAATACTACGGTTTTACAAAGGTAATGGAAAAACTAAAAGCCCTTAGAAACAAATCTAGGGGCTTTTGTGAGATAAAAAAATAAAGGTGACCCACCACCTCCACAGTAAGCTACTTCATGGGTGTTAGACCACCTTTACCTTAACTTAATTATAGTCTAAATAATTAATTGACGCAAGAATTAAGGGTATACCCTTTTGGGTAGTCGAAACAGTAAAAGGAACTGACTTAGGCGCCGACCTAAAATAGGTCATTGGGTGCCAAACCAGTTCCTTTATTAATTAAATTATAACTCATTTTGACTTAAAAAACAAATAGAGGCGTCCCACCTCCTACCGCAGAAAGATCTGTTTCAAGGGGAGATGGAAAACCTCTATTCGTTAATTTAATTATAGCCTAAAAAACATTTAAGTACAAGAATATTGTGAAGTAAAGTAAAAGCCAGTTATGGTATAATTAAGGAGAACACTGACTGTAAAGTAAAAAAACTAGAACAAAGGTATCATTGTTTTAGAAATGAATTTAAGAGAGGAGTGATATTATGGAACTATCAGAGGCTCTAAACTTTGTTGACTCTTTAAATCTGAATGAAAAACCTTTAGATTTTTCAGAGTTTACTGATGAACAATTACTGAGTATAAGTATTACACTAGACTTACTTTCATTAGATGAGGCAAAAGCATTTGAGTTAGAATTAGCTAAGCGACAACTTACAGAGCGATATTTTTCTATGAGAAAACCTAAAATGGTAAAATCGAAATCGAAGTTGACAGTGTCCGAAAGGATATAAAATACTACAAAAAAGAAGTGAAGAGGTTGACAGATGAAAATTCTAAGTTCTAAAAAATTTGGTCATAGGTTAGTATTGACTTTAGAAGAGAACCTTCCTGATGATTTTAAGAACAATTCTAAAATTTCAATCGATGGACATATATTCACAGGTTCCCTTGTTGCGATGACTTCTGGAAAAAATTCACGTAATGTTCTTTCTGTTTTATTTGATGGAGTTTCTAATGTAGATGGGAAAGAATTAGTGATTCTATAGATTGCTGATTCAGGGGATAAGTAAAAATAAAATTTGTTTATTAATAATTATCAAAGCACCTAGAACTATCTAAGTGCTTTATTCATGTTCAGAAAAGAGATATGTATGTTTATTTGGAAATGGGTAGCAATCGCCTTTGGGTGGTTAGTATTCTTATTGCTGATATCTTTCATCTTTCGTTTATGAAAAACTTAAAAAAGAGTTCAAAAACAGAAAGTAGGTGATCCAAATGTCTTACTGGTAGGAATAGACTACTGTTTAATATTGTTGTATAACCGTATCAGATTTGATGCGGTTTTTATATTATCCGAGTATTGGCGACATAAAAAGCTATAGGATTACCCTAAAATATAGTGTTTTTTAGAACCATAGAATGGTGAGACAGGTTGGTTGAAAAAGTCACTAAATAGTTGTATAATCATGTTAAGAAAACGTAGAGAGTCGTATATGGGGATTACGCCTTGATTGAGGAGATTCCGGTTCGAATCCGGGCTTCTACGTTACTTTCAATCCCTTCATTGGGGTTTTTTGTTACCAAAAATCTGAACAAAGACAAATAGAAATTAAAGGAGTTGAAGATACATGAAAAATAAGATTATTGCTGTTTATAAAATTGAAAATCGTCTTGTGTCTATCACTGTTGAAGACCCTGATTTCTCAAACTTGAGGATGAACCAATTTGTGGATATTGGAGGGAAAAAATACAAAGTTAATAGTATTCCATTTGTCAGACCTACACCACCTAAAACCGTCTTAGAACAAGACACTTTTGCAATTGATTACACCGAGGACGAGTTGATTGGTAAAAGAGTAATAATTAGATAATAATTAAGCACCTAGAATAATCTAAGTGCTTTTTTTCATGCTCAGAGAGGAGAAGTTTGGGTAAGGTACAAGAGTTGTGGTAAAATTAAGGTAGAACAATGAGTACAAAGTAAAGAACTAGAACGAAGGTATCATTATTTTAGAAATGCATCTAAGAGAGGAGTAAAGTCTATGAATTTGGAAGAAGCGTTAAAACAAGTAAGCAGCTGGGATCTTAAAAAACCTGCCCCCTTAATCCCTTCTGAAATGACTGACGAAGAGCTCGCTCGTTTGCGTTTTACATGGGTTTCTCCAGAAGATGAAGAACTTGTCATGAATGAACTCAAAAGACGCGGTCTAGCTTTGTAAACAATTAGCGCTTAGAACAATCTAGGCGCTTTCACCTGCAAAAAACACTATGGGAAAGGAGACCGTAAATGAGTAAGCAACTTTGGAACTACTTACGCTCAAGGGTTCAGGTAGTGAAAAGTGATGGCGAAGTTATAAATGGGCTTGTCACAGATTTTATTGACGAAATGGACAATGATGAGCAAGATGAAATCACTATCCTCATTGACAATCCTAGACCTGATGAACCAACTGAGATTTCTCTCTTTGAGAGCGAAATTGTCTCAATTAAAGGAAAATTTGGTAAATAAAGTGCTCAAGTCCTATAATGATTTCGAAACACTAAATCTAGGATTAAGAAAGGATTTACTAAAATTGAATAAAAGTAAAGAAGTTTTAGAAATGTTTGAACAAGTCCTTGATGAGAAAGTTAGCGTCTGGGATTTCTCTTTTGATTTTGGCGAGTGGTTAGCTTCAACAGAAGGTGATTTGCTGGAAATTGAAAACGAACCATTATTTGACCTGCTAAATGACAATATACCTATGATGTTGGAAGAATTAAAAAGTTATAACCTATCTGATAATCGTGAGTGGCTTGAAAAATATCATGAGAAAATCAAGAAAATGATTTGATTATGGTAAATACAGCACGAAATAAAAAGCACCTTTGACAGGTGCAATTTACTTGCTTACTGAACTCATCGATTTAATTCCCCTTTTAGTTACCCTTTATATTTTCTCTACTTATTTATAAGCAATAAACTTTGGTAGAAACAAGGCAAAAAACAGAGCAGGCTTAGGCCTGCTTTTCTGTACCTTTTAATAGGGAGATAACAAAATGTTTTTTTCCTATTCGTAATCTCTTAATTTACCTGTTTTGTACTGTTCAACCAATTCCCAGAGATTATGAGTAGTTAAATCTGGTACAAAAATAAATTACTTTTTTTAATGTACTCATAAAATAGCTCTTCGTCACTTATCAATTTCCCCAGCTCTCTCAATCGTTCCTGTCCCATCTTCAACATCTCTTCCTCCACCTTGTTCCATTTTCCAAATAGGCATTCGTGTAGAACTTCTGCTGCTGAGATTTGATCTACTTGCGAATCATAAACACACGATTGATCTCTTTGATAAATTTGAATTTGTCTAAAAAGTTTAGTCTTTTCCAACTCCCGTAAGTTATCAACCAAATGTTCTACAATTCCATCATGGTGCTCTTTGGGAGTCGCTCTTGCTTGAATGGCGTAGAGCTCTTCATAACGTATCAAGGTACTGAGATAAGACAATTCTGGCTTGGTCGCAATCAGTGCAAGTGAGACTTGATATCCTTTAGTTATCAATAATTGGGCCGTTTTTCGGGGAACTTCTGTTGTTCTCAAGGTACCCTCGATTAATAAATGATAACCTTGTTTACTCAATTCATCTACGATATACTCAACCATTTGGCCCGCAAATACTTTGGTATAATCCACACTATCTTTGCCATACTTTTCCTGTAGGTCAAGGTAGTTCGGATGAAAAGAGCGATAACTATCTCCATCAATGATAATGATATTGCCTTGAAATTCCCTTTGTTTCACACGGTGAATCGTTGTTTTTCCAGCACCACTCTGTCCACCGAGCAAGATAGCCTTGGGCTGAGATGAGCTTGTTTTTCCACGAGTTAAAGAACGAAGGAGTCGTTTGGATGCTCGTTCAAAATCATCTTGACTAAATTCTTCTAGTTTCATTAAGCCACCACTAGATGACCAGCTTGTTCTAGCATACGTTCAATGCCATCCAAATAGCCATTATATCGCTCCACATCCTCAAAAGTTGAAACAAGATAAATCTTCGTGTTAATCAAATCAGAAAGATCATCGCTCATCAGAACCCAAGGATTAGAAGTATCGTCAAATGCAATTCCTAGTTCATCTTGTAAACGATAAAGTTGCGCTAAGATATTCGCCCCTCGTTCTTTAATCACTTCAATTTTCAGAGTTAACTGATAATCTTCTACTGGTGTGAGCATTTTTTCCTCCCCTACGATATCGATATAAGAAACATTAAATTTCTTGCAGATACGATCTATTAATTCTGTCGAAACTCGACTTG
>ERZ773066.788-NODE-788-length-17018-cov-4.110947_pt1 | contig 17018 bp, 9 predicted proteins | sample MGYA00580573_ERZ773066 | MGnify/ENA primary metagenome ERZ773066 (study PRJEB29015, sample SAMEA2738128) | human oral metagenome | biome: human oral; feature: human-associated habitat; material: saliva | place: China | collected 2203 ... | reverse complement strand
GCGGAGAATGTGGATGGTATTCTGCGCGATGAGATCGGTGCGGTGTTCCTCAAGGTGCTGATTCACGCAGGCGTCTTTAAGCGGACGTCCGAGGGGATGGCGGCGTTTGATCGCTGGATTGGGCATATCGCTGGGGTGTAAATGTCTGCGTACTCCTCACATACACTTCGTTACGCAAACGGTTAGGATTTCGCATGACCATGATACAGGGGAAAGAGAGAATGAAGGCGACGATCATCGATGTGGCACGGGAGGCGGGCGTCTCTGTGGCGACGGTCTCCCGTGTGGTAAACGGCAGCTATCCCGTGCGCGCGAAGACGCGTGAGAAGGTGGAGCGCGCGATTGCGAAGCTGGACTACGTGCCGAACATTCAGGCGCGTGAGCTGAACACACAGCGTTCCTCGAGCATCGGCGTCGTCGTACCGGGCTTCGACAATATGTTCTTTGCCGAGGTGCTGGACGGGGTGGAGGAGCATCTGCGGCAGAGTTCCTACTCGCTGCTGCTCGCCTGTGCGCAGAACGATCCTCAGCGCGAGGAGGCGTGCGTGCGGGACTTCATTACGCGCAATGTCTCGGGGGTGATCGTCGTCAGCCCGAACACGGAGACGGCGGCGACGAAGTTCTACGAGACGACGGCGGCGCGGCTTCCCATGGTCTTTATTAACAGCGCACGGGAAATTCCGGGCATATCGTATGTGACGAGCGATCAGCGCGGCGGAGCCCGTGCGGCACTCGAACATCTATTTGATTATGGACACGAGCGCATTCTCTTTGTCCGAGGCGAGAACAGTGATTCCTATCGTGTGAAGGAGGACGTCTATCGTGCCGTCATGCAGGAGCGCGGGATGTTCCATGCGGAGGATATCGTCAGCATCGGCGACGGCAATCGCATTGAGACGGTCGAGAATACCATGTTCATCCTCATGGATCGGATACTTGATTTTGCACCAACAGCGATTTTCTGCTGTAACGACCTCATGGCGATGGGAGCGGTCAATGCTTGTCAGCGCATGGGACGGCGCGTTCCGCAGGACATCTCGGTGATCGGCTATGACAACACGGCGCTCAGCAAGTATACGGCACCGCAGCTCACGACCATCGACCAGCACATGGGCGATCTTGGGCGGGAGGCGGCACGCCTCATGCGGAAGCGGATCGAGGAAGGGACGGCGGAGAATATCGTACGCGCAAACACCTTGGTGGAGCGTGAGACAACGGGGTTTCACGTGGAGGAAGATACGGGTGTGCAGAGATTCGGCCGCCTTGCATAGCGTTTTCATCACACAATCGAAGGGGGAATATACATGAATATCATCTATCATGAGCAGGGCAGAGTCTTTCATCTCTTCAATGATTCGATCAGCTACATTCTCATGGTACTGCCGCACGGCGGGCTCGGGAGCCTTTACTTCGGCGCGGCACTCCGCGACCGCGAGGGCTTCGAGCATCTCTTTGAGCGTGCACACCGCGGGATGACGGCGTGTGTCTTTGCGGACAGCCGCGACTACTCGCTCGATGCGATCCGACAGGAGCTGCCGACCTATGGTTCGTCGGATTTTCGCCGTCCTGCGCTGAATGTGCTGCAGGAGAACGGCAGCCGCATTCTCGATCTGCAGTTCAAGGACTGGCGCGTGGAGGACGGCAAGCCGAAGCTTGCGGGGCTGCCCGCCACCTACGTGGAGTCGCCAAGCGAGGCGAAGACGCTCATCATCACGCTGGAGGATGTGCCGACGGGGCTGTGCGTCGAGCTCCTCTACACGATCTTTGCCGAGGGAAATGCGATCGCGCGCAGTATGCGCTGCCACAATGCGGGGATGGAGATGCTGCACCTGCAGAAGGTGATGAGTCTCTCGATTGACCTGCCCGATACGGACTACGAGTGGCTGGAGCTGACGGGGGCGTGGGCACGTGAGCGTCACGTGGAGCGGCGCTCGCTCGCCACGGGCATCACGGCGATCGGCAGCCGCCGCGGACACTCCTCGGGACAGTACAATCCCTTCGTCGCTCTCGTGCGCCCCGAGACGACGGAGATGCAGGGCGAGGTGCTCGCCGTGAGCCTTGTCTACAGCGGCAACTTCGAGATGCTTGCCGAGGTGGACAACCACGGCGTGACGCGCCTGCAGGCGGGCATTCACAGCACGGATTTTGACTGGATGCTCGCCACGGGCGAGACATTCCAGACGCCGGAGGCGGTGCTCGTCTGGTCGGACGAGGGGCTGAACGGCATGAGCCGCACGTATCACCGTCTCTATCAGCGGCGGTTGGCACGCGGTACATGGCGCGACAAGGTGCGCCCCATCCTCATCAACAACTGGGAGGCGACCTACTTCGACTTTACGGAGGAGAAGCTGCTCGCCATCGCGGATGTGGCGGCGCAGTGCGGCGTGGAGCTTTTCGTGCTTGATGACGGCTGGTTCGGTGCGCGCACGTCGGATCATGCGGGGCTCGGTGACTGGACAGTCAACCCCGACCGTCTGCCGAACGGGATTGACGGGCTCGCGGAGAAGATTGAGGCGCGCGGCATGAAGTTCGGCATTTGGGTCGAGCTCGAGATGGTCAATGAGGACTCCGATCTCTACCGTGCACATCCCGACTGGGTGCTCTCCGTCCCGGGGCGGAGAAAATCACTCGGACGCTCGCAGTGCGTGCTTGATTTCTCCCGGCAGGATGTCGTCGATAATATCTATGAGCAGATGGCGGCGATTCTCGCGAGCGGCAAGGTCTCCTACGTGAAATGGGATATGAACCGCAGCATTACGGAGTGCTGGTCACACGCGCTGCCTGCCGCACGGCAGGGTGAGGTGTTCCACCGCTATATTCTCGGACTGTACGATCTCTATGAGCGGCTGACGACGGCGTTCCCGCACGTACTCTTCGAGTCCTGTGCGTCGGGCGGCAACCGCTTCGACCCCGGGATGCTCTACTACGCGCCGCAGGCATGGACGAGCGACAACTCGGATGCCGTCGAGCGGCAGAAGATCCAGTACGGTACGTCGATGTGCTATCCGCTGAGCAGTATGGGCAGTCACGTCTCGGTCGTGCCGAACCATCAGGTGAACCGCGTGACGCCGCTGCACACGCGCGCGAACACGGCATACTTCGGTACATTCGGCTACGAGCTTGACCTAGGAAAACTCAGTGCAGAGGAGATCGCCGAGGTCAAGGACGAGATCGCCTTTATGAAAGAGTACCGCGAGATCTTCCAGTTTGGCACGTTCTACCGACTGCAGAGCCCATTTGAGCACAATGTCATGGCGTGGATGTGCGTGAGCGGCGATCAAAAGACGGCGATTGTCGGCTGGTACCGCACGCTGAACCGCGTGAATGACCGCTTTACGCGCGTGCGCCTTGCGGGACTGCTGCCGGACACGCTCTATGAGGACAGCCGCAGCGGCGCGCGCTGCTACGGAGACGAGCTGATGCACTACGGACTGATTACGACGGATGGGACAACGGGTGAGCCGCATCCCGAGGACGGCCTGACGACGGACTTCGACTCGCGTCTCTACGTCCTGAACGCCGTGGAATAAGACCGATTGACGATAGCGGGGCATTGCATGAAGCAAAAATTTCGTGCGGTGCCCATTTTCTTGTTGCCGTAAGAATCCGTCATTGCAAAATGTGTAGAATTTCGTTAGAATAGAAGTGTGGACCACATGGAAGAAGGGAGATTCTTATGGCTGTCAAGCGAATCTTCGTCGAAAAGCGTCAGGGCTTTTTTGACGTTCCGGCACAACGCCTTTGCAGTGATCTTGTGGAGACGTTCCGTCTGACCGACCTGCGCGCGGTACGCATGATTACGCGCTACGATGTGGAGGGGCTGAGCGACGAGGAGTTCGAGCAGGTTCGCGACATCGTCTTTGCCGATCCACCGGTTGACACCGTCTATGAGGATGCACTGCCCTTTTTCGCCGATGCGAAGATCTTTGCCATCGAGCCGCTGCCGGGGCAGTTCGACCCGACGGCTGCGGCGGCTGCGGAGTGCGTGCAGCTCGTGACGCAGGGGGAGCGTCCCACGGTGCGCACGGCACGCGTCGTCGTGCTCATCGGCAGGATCAGCGACCTGATCGTTGAAAAGATCAAGGCATATCTCATCAACCGCGTGGAGAGCCGCGAGGCGTCGCTCGCTACGCCGGCGACGCTCGCGGTGCAGCCTGCGATGCCAGGGGATGTGGAGGTGCTGACGCAGTTCAACGCACTTTCACGTGAAGAACTGGCTCGTTTTCACGCTGCCCACGGCTTTGCCATGAGCGAGGAGGATCTTGCTTTTGTGCAGGAGTACTTCCGCAGTACGGAACGCCGCGCACCGACGATCACGGAGCTGCGCGTCATCGACACGTACTGGTCGGACCACTGCCGCCATACAACGTTTACCACGGCAATCGACGCGGTGACCATCGAGAATGGCTTTTTCTCTCTGCCGATCATGGAGACGTATCAGAAGTACACGGATGACCGCAAGGCACTCTACACGGATAAAAAGCGCGATATGACGCTGATGGATCTCGCTGTAATCGGGATGAAGGCACTGCGTGCGAAGGGCAAGCTGGACGATCTCGATGTGTCGGAGGAGATCAACGCGTGCAGCATCCATATTACCGTGGATGTCAACGGAAAAAATGAGGACTGGCTCCTCATGTTCAAGAACGAGACGCACAATCATCCGACGGAGATCGAGCCGTTCGGCGGTGCGGCGACCTGTCTTGGCGGTGCGATTCGCGATCCGCTCTCGGGACGTTCCTATGTCTATCAGGCAATGCGTGTGACCGGAGCCGCCGACCCGCGCACGCCGATAGAGGAGACGCTGCCCGGAAAGCTCCCGCAGAAGAAGATTACGATTGGTGCCGCCGAGGGCTACAGCTCCTACGGCAACCAGATCGGCCTTGCGACGGGACAGGTGCGCGAGATCTACCATAAGGGCTATCTCGCCAAGCGCATGGAGATCGGCGCGGTCATCGGTGCAGCGCCTACCGCGCAGGTCGTCCGCGCGCGTCCCGTGCCCGGCGATGTCATTATTCTGCTCGGCGGACGCACGGGACGTGACGGCATCGGCGGAGCGACCGGCTCGTCGAAGCAGCATACGGAGCAGTCGCTGACGACCTCGGGTGCCGAGGTGCAGAAGGGCAACCCGCCGACGGAGCGAAAGCTGCAGCGGCTGTTCCGCAATCCTGAGGTCAGCTGCCTGATCAAGCGATGCAACGACTTCGGAGCAGGCGGCGTCGCCGTGGCCATCGGTGAGCTCGCGGATGGGCTGACGATTGACCTCGATGCCATTCCGAAGAAATATGAGGGGCTGGACGGTACGGAGCTCGCGATCTCTGAGTCACAGGAGCGTATGGCGGTCGTGCTCGCTCCACAGGATGTGCCTGCGTTCCTGCGGCACGCGGATGCGGAGAACCTTGAGGCGACGCGTGTCGCCGTGGTGACGAAGGAACCGCGTCTTGTGATGCAGTGGCGCGGCAAGGACATCGTGCGCATCGCGCGCAGCTTCCTCGCGACGAACGGCGTGCGCCAGCACGTCCGCGTTGCTGTGGCAGCCCCGAACGAGCAGGCGCCGTATCTGCAGCAGGTTCCGCCGCTCGTGCGCAAGGCAGGACGCTCGCTTGAGACCATGTGGCTCGCGAATCTGCGTGACCTCAATGTATGCAGTCAGAAAGGTCTCGGTGAGCGGTTCGACGGGACGGTGGGCGCAGCCTCCGTGCTCATGCCGTTTGGCGGAAAATACCAGCTCACGCCGTCGGAAGCGATGGTTGCAAAGATCCCCGTGCGTTACGGCGAAACGAATACGGCGTCGGCGATGGCGTTTGGTTTTGATCCCGACCTCTCAACGTGGAGCCCGTTCCACGGGGCAGCGTATGCCGTCATCGAGGCCGTGGCGAAGATCGTCGCTGTCGGCGGCAGGGCGGATCAGGTGCGTCTGACGCTGCAGGAGTACTTTGAGCGGCTTGGCACAGATCCCAATAAGTGGGGCAAGCCCTTTGCGGCGCTCCTCGGCGCGCTGCGCGTCCAGCATGAGCTCGGGATTCCTGCCATCGGCGGCAAGGACTCGATGTCCGGCACGTTCGAGCAGCTGAATGTCCCGCCGACGCTCGTCGCCTTTGCGGTGGCGACCGTGCCTGCGGATAAGGTGCTCTCACCGGAGTTCAAATACCCCGGCAACCGTGTCATCATGATTCCCGTTCCATGTGATATGCAGGATCTGCCCGTCTTTGAGCGTCTGCGCAAGAACTTTGCAAAGGTGCATGAGCTGATCCACGGACAGAAGGTGTTCTCCGCGCAGAGCGTCGGCCGCGGCGGCGTTGCGGCGGCACTCTCGAAGATGTGTCTCGGCAACAACCTTGGCTTTAAGTTTACGACCTATATTCCGCAGGACGATCTCTTTAAGCCGCTCTATGGCACGATCCTGCTCGAGGTGGCGTCTTCGTTCGACCTGAATGCGAACCTCGCGGGCATGGGCGCGGTCGAGATCGGCGTTACGCGCGACGTGCCGAGCATCATCACGGATCTCGACACCATTGTGCTTGCCGATGTCAAGACGGCGTACACCGAGCCGCTCGAAAAGATCTTCCCGACGGCGGTTCCGCATACGCATCGCCAGATTGATCGACCGACTTACACCCCCTATACAAAAGGGAAGCATGTGAGCAGCTCGGTTAAGATTGCAAGACCACGCGTCTGCATTCCCGTATTCCCGGGGACGAACTGCGAGTACGACTCGGCACGTGCGTGGGAGCGCGTCGGCGCGAAGCCCGAGATCATGGTCGTGCGCAACCTCACGCCGCAGGCGGTCGAGGAGACTGTGACGGTGATGGCGGAGGCGATCAAGCGCGCGCAGATACTCATGCTGCCGGGCGGGTTCAGCGGCGGCGACGAGCCTGACGGCACGGGCAAGTTCATCGCGGCGATGTTCCGCGCGCCGCAGATTGCCGAGGCGGTGCATCGACTCCTGCACGATCACGACGGTTTGATCCTCGGGATATGCAACGGCTTCCAAGCACTCCTGAAACTCGGTCTCCTGCCCTACGGTGAGATCACGGATCTCGACGAGGATACGCCGACCCTGACGTACAACAACATCGGGCGGCATGTCTCGCAGACCGTGCGCGTGCGCGTTGCGTCGAATCTCTCGCCGTGGCTCTCGGGGGTCAATGTCGGTGATACGCATACATTGGCGGTGTCCCATGGAGAGGGGCGCTTCTATGCGGATGGACATACGGTGGCAGCACTGCGTGTCCGTGGTCAGATCGCCACGCAGTATGTGAACGAGAAGGGCGAGCCGACGCTCGATCAGCCGTACAATCCGAATGGCTCGGTCAACGCCATCGAGGGGATCACGAGCCCCGACGGACGCATCTACGGGCGCATGGCGCATGCCGAGCGCATTGGACCCAATATTGGCATGAATGTACCTGGTGAGATGAATCAGATGATCTTCGAGTCGGGCGCAGGATATTTTATACGGTAAAAGACGAAAAACATTCCTCCCTCGTTTTAGGGAGTACGGATAAAACAGTCCTTCAGATTGGTGTAAATGTTTCGTCCGACAGGGAGGAAAACCGAATGCGGAGTGATGCTCTGCACTAGATTTCCGCCGAAGTGCGGGCAAAGAGATGTACTAAGATGCCAGTGCTGAGTGGATATCCGTGTTTTCTTTCATCCGTTGGACTAGAAAGCGCAGGAAAGCGATTTCCTGCGCTTTTTGCGTATGGATGGTCTTCGGCGGTTCGTCATATCGGCGGCATTGTCTTAGGGAATCACTGATAAAATGAAGCCCGTCAGATTGGCGTAGATTTTTTCGTCCGAACAAGGTGGAAAACCGGACGCAGAGTGGTGCTCTGTGGAGGATTTTCCGCCGAAGTACGGGCAAAAAAGATGCGTCAAGATGATGGTGCTGAATTTATCAGTGATTCCTTAGATGAAATATCGTTCGCAGAGCGCCTTGTACGCCGCCGCCCCCGTATCGGTCAGCAGATAGTAGCGGCCCGCGCGATGGAGGAGGTGCTGATCGATCAGCTCGCGGCTGACGCGGCGCACCTTCGACGCACTCCATTTCAGATGGTCGCCAATCTCGTTCGCGTGGTTTTCTGCACTCTCAACGCGTTCTGCCGTGTGTCTGCCGATGTGGAGCAGGAAGAGGTCGCGCTGCATCTGCTGCATACTTCTTTTGCGGCGGATGTAAGTCGTGACTGCCCCTTTCGGCCCCATGAGCAGGGCAAGCAGGTAGACAAGCATATTTATGACCGCGCAGAGTCCTGCAATCGAGGCGTTCATATGCACGGCAAGCGCGTAGCCGAGCGCGGAGTTTGCCATGCTGACGAGGAGGGCGAGAAGGAGTGTGTGCGACAGATGCTTTGTAAAGAGCAGAGCCGCCGCACCGGGGGCGATGAAAAACGAGATGACGAGAATCGCACCGACCGCGTCGAATGCCGCGACCGTTGTGAGCGAGGTGAGCGACATAAAGGCGTAGAAGAGGATGCCCGTCGGTACACCGATGAGCCGTGCGTATTCGCCGTCAAACGCGGAGACCTTGAGCTCCTTGTAGAACACGGTGATAAACACTGCAATCAGGAGGGCGAGCCCGCCCATCTTGAGCGCGGCAGCGGGAATCTCCACGCCGCCGATCCCGACCGTGTTCAGCCCTGCATAGATGACTTCGCCCATGAGCACCATGTCGGTATCGAGGTGGGCATTCCCCGCATATTTGCTGATGAGAATGACGGCGAGCGCAAAAAGCAGGGGAAAGATGACACCGATCGCATCGTCGTATTTGACAAGGCGCGTTTTGCCGAGCAGCTCGACGAGGGACACCGTGACAACACCCATGAGCGCCGCACCGAAGAGCAGCCACGGCGAGCCGAGGTCATGCGTTACGAAGAAAGCGAGCACGATGCCGAGCAGAACGGTGTGGCTGATTGCGTCCGCCATCATGGAGAGACGGCGCAGGATGAGGAATACGCCGAGCGGTGCGCACGCTGCCGCCGTCAGCAGGAGTACGAGCAGTGCATCATCCATGTGTGCGCCTCCGTTTCAACACGCTGCCGAGGATGCCCTTTGTCCCGAAAACAATCGAAAAAAAGGCAATCAGCGAGGCGACAAGGATGATGGACGGTCCTGTTGACATTCCCTGTTCAAGCGTGCTGATGTACGTTCCGACGAGCGCGGAGACCGCACCGATGAGACTGCTCAGCAGGAGCACGCGTGCAAAGTTGTTCGACCACTGATTTGCCGCAACGCAGGGGATAATGAGGAAGGAGCTGATGAGGATTGCGCCGACCGCCTTGATCCCGATACCGATGACGGCAATCGTCATGACGAGCAGGAGAAGGTTCAGCAGGCGGCAGGGCAGTCCGACGACCTCGGCATACTCCGCGTCAAAGACGAAGAGTTTCAGCTCCTTGTAAAAGAGCAGCAGGAGTGTGAGCACGAGGGCGGAGATGGCGGCGATCAGCAGGACATCCGCCTCGAGCATGTACGCCGCCTGTCCGAAGATGTACGTCCCGAGTCCCGCCTGTGACGCGCCCGCGTAGTCGGGATTTCCTTGGATAAAACTCTTGAGTGCCATACCAAGACCGAAGAAGCCCGAGAGGAAGATTGCGAGATTTGCATCGAGCCCCAGACGCTTGTCCCTGTGCGCGAGCTGGATGAGCGCGTAGCTTGCCGCACCTGCCAGAATTGCTCCCGCGAGGAGGATGACGGGGCTGCGTGTCGCGAATGCCATGTAGGCAAGGATGATGCCGGGGAAGGTCGAGTGCCCAATCGCATCGCCGATGAGGCTCTGCCCCTTGTAGACACTGAATGCGCCGACAGGGGCGGCGGCGACGGCGAGGAGAACGCTGCCGAGCGCGACGATCTGAAAGGTGTAGTTCGTCAGAATGTCCATCGCTCACTCCTTCACGCGGTAGGCGCGCGCGAGTGCCGCCTCCTTATCGATGCCTGCGAGATAGCCCGATGCCTTTACCGTGCGGTTCAGCACGACGAGATAGTCGAAATAGGCATCGAGCGTACTGAGATCGTGGTGGACGGCGATGACGGTGCGCTTTTCTTTCTGTAAATCCATGAACTTGTCCATGATGATGCGTTCCGTCGTCTCGTCAACGCCTGCAAGCGGCTCATCCATGATGTAGAGCTGTGCGTCCTGTGCGAGTGCGCGTGCGATGAAGACGCGCTGCTTCTGCCCCCCCGAGAGCTCCGAGATCTGACGGTCGGCGAAGTCTGCCATCTTCATCTTGTCGAGTGCCTCCATCGCAAGCGCGCGATCCTCCTTGCCGGGGCGGTGAACGAGCCCCAGATGGGCATAGCGTCCCATGAGCACAACATCGAAGACCGTCGTCGGGAAGTCCCAGTGCACCGAGCCGCGCTGCGGCACATAGGCGATCTGTTTGTGCACGGCAGAGAGCGGCTTTCCCCAGAGCAGCACCGCACCCGAGACGGGCTTAAGGAGCCCGAGGATCCCCTTCAGCAGGGTGGATTTGCCCGCGCCGTTCGGCCCTGCGATCGCACAGCGCACGCACTCCGGCACGTCGAGGTCGATGTCCCAGAGCACGGGGGTATCGCGGTATGCCATTGTGAGATCTTCGATATGTATGACGCTGTTCGTTCCTTCCATTCTGCGTCCCTTCTGTATGGTTTCTTTATCCGTACGAACTCCACGCAAACGCCTCGTTACGCAAGCGGTCGTGTGCTCGTCCGCCTAAATACCTGCGGACTTCTTAAACGCGCTGCGCTTGAACGAAAGAAATCCGCAGGGGGGCGGGTCGCACACTCGCTTCCGCTTGCTCCACTAGGGTTTGCTTAGGAGTGTCGTATGGTTACGTTTCCGTTTGTTCATAACATCTGACAGCGAACATTTTTCTGCTACTTCAAATGTGAAACAATCAGATCGATGTTGCTGCGGTACATCGTGATATAGGTATCGCCCTTCTGGCCCTCGGGTGCAAGAGAATCCGAGAAGAGCTCATTGCCCTCACCGCCAACAATCTCGACATCGAAGCCCTTCGTCCTGCAGACCTCCTGCAGCTTCTTCATGCGCTCGGGGTTCGTCGTACTCTCGGCGAATACCGCCTTGACCTTGTGATCGACAATGTAGTTTGCCGTCTTCTCGATGTCGGCATTCGCAACCTCGGAGTCCGTGCTGACCCCCTGCGGCGCGATGACATTCACGTGGTAGCGGTGGGAGAAGTAGTTGAACGCATCGTGCGGCGTGACGAGATTGCGCTGCCCCTCGGGAATCTGCGCGATCTTCTGCGTGATCTCCGCATCAAGTGCATCGAGTTCCGAAAGATACGTTTTCAGATTCTCCTGAATCTCCTTTTCGTGTTCGGGAATAAGTTTTACAAGCTCGGCTGCCGCCGCCTCGGTCGCCTGTTTGTAGAGCTCGACATCGAACCAGAAATGCGGATCGACAATCTTCTTGCCGTCCTCCTCCATGTAGTTGATGTTCGCGTCCGCAAAGTTCTTTGTGACCGCGACGCCCTTCTTTTCAAGCACCTCTGCCATCTTGCCCTCGAAGTGCAGGCCGTGGTAGAGGAGGAGATCCGCCTTCTTGATCTTCTCGAGGTCGGCCGGCTGTGCGACGTAGAGATGCGGATCCTCGCCTGCGGGGATAATCAGCTCGATGTTCACATAATCGCCCGCGAGCTGCTTTGTCATATCCTGTAAAAATGAGGTTGTGACCGTTACGGTTTTCTTCGTGTCGGCTGTCTTGTCGCCGCCTGTGCCTCCTCCGCCGCAGCCGACGGCGACCAGTGCCATCATGGCGAGTGCGAGGGTGAGCAGAAGTCGTGGAAATAATTTTTTTGCGTGCATATTTGCACCATCCTTTCATTTGTATTGAGAATAACACAAAAATTCCATCTTGTAAATGAGAAAATTTCTCAATATAGAAATTGATTTATGAAACATGAAAATGCCCCTGCAAAAATTCGCAGGGGCATTGATGGTTCTCGTGTTATTTGTGAAGTAATTTTTCTTTCAGTGCGCGATAGGCGATGGTCTCGTATGCACCGATCTGGGACTCGGGATAGTCGCTGCCGTAGGCGTGCCCGCTGACGGAGAGGAGGGGCGGCGACTGGATGCGCTTCGCGACGGCCATGCCCCGATAGATGCCCCACCAGTGTTCGAGGTCCGCGATGAAGTCCTCTGCCGTGGGGAAGTAGGTCTTGACGAGCCCTTTTTCGCAGCCGATATAGGCCTCGAGGTCGCCGTCCGCATAGTGTGTGAGGATGTCCTCCGGATTCCGATCCGCCTCGACGAAGGCGCGGAAGAGGTAGTCGTGATACGGATAGCGGATGGGATCACCCTTGCCCTCGTCCACGTTCTGTGCATCGGAGAGCTCCGCACTCGGCACGATGTCGATGATGCCCTGTGGGATGGTCTCGCGCCCGTAGACGTGTTCGTTCAGGTAGCGTGCGAGGTCATAGACCTGATATTTCCAGAGATCGGCGAGCGCACAGAGGAAGCCCGCGAGGTCACCGTAGAGGGTCGCATAGCCGACGGTGGTCTCCGCCTTGTTCCCGTTGCAGGTAAAGCCGGCGCCCCATGCAGCGGCGATCGTCCCGAGGACGCGGCCACTGCGGTTGCGCGCCTGCATGTTCTCGCGGACGAAGGAGGAGATCGTCAGATGCTCACCGGGAGCCGCAGCTGCCCCCTCAATGGGGATCTCGCTGAGCTGTTTTGCCGTGTATGAGACGCTCTCCTCGATGGGGACGATCATGTGACGGCAGCCAAGATTCTTTGCGAGCTGGGCGGCAAGCCCCTTTGTCGTCGCGGAGTTGAACTTGCTCGGCATGTTGACGAGCAGGACGTTCTCCGCGCCGATGGCATCGACGTAGAGTGCGGCGGCGACGGCGGAGTCGATGCCTCCCGAGATGCCAATGACGACGCGCTTCATGTGGATGCGCGCGAGGAATTTTCGTACGGCGTAGCGGAGCGTGCGATGGATGGGAGCAATCGGTTTCTCACTATGGGATGTAAGGACTGGGGGAAGATGTTCTGTGTCGATGACGGTCACACCCTCGGTGTACGCGGGCGACATCAGTACACGTTCGCCTTTTTCGTTAAATGCGTGTGCTCTGCCCGGGAAGGCGTAGACGGTCTTGCCCTTGTCCTGCAAGCCGAGTGTATTGACATAGAAAATAGAACTGTGCTTTTCGCGTGCCGTCTCTGCGAGTGAGCCTGCACCGAAGCAGAGCGGGAAGGGACTGGCGTCGGCGGCGAGGATCACATGCTCTCCCGGCAGCTCGTAGAGGAGCGGGGAGAAACGCGTGCCCGCACCATGGAGCGGACGGCGTGCGACCTCGCGCAGGACGCCGTCGCGTGCGTGCAGGAGGGTGCGCGAGAGCCCGCAGCAGCCCTCTCCGCCTGCGTCAACATTGCCGAAAATGACGGTGATGCCGTCCGCCGCAGCGGCGATCTCCTCGGCGTATGCCGCGCAGTCACGCACGAAGGACGGCTGCTTCCATACACTGCCGAGAAAGAGGCCTGAGAGACTGAGCGCAGGGAAGAGGGCGAGCTCCGCGTGTGCGTCCTTCGCCTCACGGATGCGCTCCGCCATGGCAGCGGCGTTGAGATCCGGGCGGCCGGGGATAATCTCCATGGAGATCAGTGCAATTTTCATTGGATTCTTCCTTTCAAATAACTAACCATGTTTGATTTTTCTTCCCCCACAATGTTATAATCGGACACGGTGAGTGAAATGGCAAAAAAGAAAGTGCAAAAGACGAATGCGGCGCGGATTCTGGACAGGCTCGGCATCGACTATGAGCTGCTGACCTATCCCATCGATGAGAATGATCTCTCGGCGAACCACGTCGCGGAGGTGACAGGCATCCCGCCCGAGCGCATCTATAAGACGCTCGTTGTGCGCGGTGACCGCACGGGCGTGTTCATGGCGGTTATCCCGGGTGCGGGGGAGCTTGACCTGAAGGCTGCCGCCGCCGCAAGCGGCAACAAGCGTGCGGAGATGGTGCATCTGAAGGAGGTCTTTGACCTCACGGGCTACGTGCGCGGCGGGTGTTCTCCGCTCGGCGCGAAGAAAAGCTATCCCGTCTACTGCGACGAAAGCATGATGCAGCAGGAGCGCATTTGTGTGAGCGCGGGGCGGCGCGGCGAGCAGCTCTCGCTCCCGCCCGCCGATCTCATCCGTGCGGCCGAGGCACAGACGGCACATCTCGCACGCTAAGCACGACAACATCGCCCAAAACACGAATCATAGTATAGCACAGATGCAGGGCAATGCCCAAATGAAAGGATGTATACAATGGATTACTTCAGCACGCGCGGAGGCGCGGAGCGTGTTTCCTCTGCTGCGGCGATTCTCAAGGGGCTTGCCTCGGACGGTGGGTTGTTTGTGCCTGCGTCATTCCCGCAGATGCCGCTTTCCGCCATCGAGGAACTGGCGGGGCTCTCATACGAGGAGCGTGCCGTACGGATCCTGCGCCTTTTTTTGACGGACTACACGGAGGAGGAAATCGAGGGCTGCGTGCGCCGCGCCTACAGTCATACGTTTGACGATGTACGCCGTGCCCCCGTGACGTCGGTCGGTGATCTCGAGGTGCTCGAACTCTGGCATGGTCCGACGAGCGCCTTTAAGGACATGGCACTCCAGCTTCTCCCGCAGCTGATGAGCACGGCGCGCGTGAAACAGGGAGAGAAGGACACGATTCTCATCCTGGTCGCCACCTCGGGCGATACGGGCAAGGCGGCACTCGAGGGCTTCGCCGATGCCGAGGGAATCCGCATCATGGTGTTCTACCCCGACGGCGGCGTCAGCCCCATCCAGCGACTCCAGATGGTGACGCAGACGGGGGACAATGTCCGCGTCGTGGCCGTGCGCGGCAACTTTGACGATGCACAGCGCGGCGTGAAGGAGATCTTCGGCGATGCGGCGATGGCAGCGGAACTCGCCGCCGCCCATACCAAGCTCTCCTCAGCGAACTCCATCAACTGGGGGCGGCTCGTGCCGCAGATTGTCTACTATTTCAGCGCCTACGCCGATCTCCTCGCGGCACAGAAGATTCAGGCGGGCGACGCTGTGAACTTCACCGTGCCGACGGGGAACTTCGGCAATATCCTCGCGGGCTACTATGCAAAACGCATGGGGCTGCCCGTGGGCAAACTCGTCTGTGCATCAAACGAGAACAATGTGCTCACGGATTTTCTGCGCCGCGGCATCTATGATCGCCGCCGCCCCTTCCGTCAGACGATGTCGCCGTCCATGGACATCCTCATCTCGAGCAATCTCGAGCGTCTCCTCTATCATCTGACGGAGGATCCGGCACAGGTCGCTGCATGGATGAGATCGCTCGCAGAGGAGGGCTCGTATGACGCAAGTACGATTCTCTCTGCGCTTCGCGAGAGTTTCTGGGCGTCATTCGCAGACGATGGGGAGACGACAGAGGAGATACGTCAGATCTACGAGCGTACGCAGTATACACTTGACCCGCACACAGCGGTTGCCTATCGTACGGCAGAGAGCTATCGCCGCGAGACGGGCGATCTGCGCCCGATGATCGTCCTCTCCACCGCCAGCCCCTATAAATTTGGTGCGTGTGTCCTGCACGCGATCGGTGCGGATGTAGAGGCACTGGATGACTTCGCTCAGATGGAGCATCTGCAAAAGCACAGCGGTATGCCGATTCCGCCGCGTCTTGCCGCACTGCGCACGGCATCTGTCCGTCACGAGGAGGTCTGCGAAAAGGACGGGATGCGCGACGTCGTGCTGGATTTTGCACGTAGATAGAGTTTGAATCGCGGAATTTTTTTCACAATAAAAGAGGGTTTTTCCTATTCATGTAGAAATGTGACAGAGTGTGGGAATCAGAGACAAAAAGTCACGCATCCCGCACCCATTGACACCGATCTTTTGGAAGGAAGAGGTAACTATGGCAAATATTGATCTGACACAATACGGCATCACGGGGACGACGGAGATTGTCCACAATCCGGACTACGATCAGCTGTTCCGTGAGGAACTGCGCCCCGATCTCGAGGGGTATGAGCGCGGACAGGTCACGAATATGAAGGACGCCGTCAACGTCATGACGGGCATCTACACGGGGCGTTCGCCGAAGGACAAGTACATCGTGGACGATGAGACCTCGCATGACACGGTGTGGTGGACGTCCGACGCCTACAAGAACGACAACCACCGCGCCTCACAGAAAGCGTGGAACTCCGTGCGTGAGATCGCGATCCGCGAGCTCTGCAACAAGCGGCTCTTTGTCGTCGATGCCTTCTGCGGAGCCAACGAAAATACGCGCATGGCCGTTCGTTTCATCGTCGAAGTGCCGTGGCAGGCGCATTTTGTGACGAATATGTTCATTCGTCCGACGGCAGAGGAGCTCGAGAACTTCAAGCCCGATTTCGTGGTCTACAATGCGGCAAAGGCACGCGTCATGCATTTCGGCGATCTCGGTCTGAACTCCGAGACGGCGGTCATGTTTAACCTCACGAGCCGTGAGCAGATCATCGTCAATACGTGGTATGGCGGCGAGATGAAAAAGGGTATGTTCTCGATGATGAACTACTATCTCCCGCTGAAGGGCATTGCCTCCATGCACTGCTCGGCAAATACGGATATGAACGGCGAGAATACGACGCTGTTCTTCGGCCTTTCCGGCACGGGCAAGACGACGCTCTCGACGGATTCGGAGTGCCTCCTGATCGGTGACGACGAGCACGGCTGGGATGATGAGGGCATCTTCAACTATGAGGGCGGCTGCTACGCGAAGGTCATCAACCTCGACCCCGAGGCGGAGCCCGACATCTACAACGCCATTCGCCGTGACGCACTCCTCGAGAATGTGACGGTCGATCTTGCGGGGCGTGTGGATTTTGCAGATAAGACGGTGACGGAGAACACGCGCGTCTCCTATCCGATTGATCACATCGAGCACATCGTGCTGGGCAAGGTCGCGAAGAAGTCGGCGGGTCCGCATGCAAAGCATGTCATTTTCCTCTCTGCCGATGCATTCGGCGTGCTGCCGCCCGTCTCGATTCTGACGCCGGAGCAGACGAAG
>ERZ773066.779-NODE-779-length-17127-cov-4.488754_pt1 | contig 17127 bp, 9 predicted proteins | sample MGYA00580573_ERZ773066 | MGnify/ENA primary metagenome ERZ773066 (study PRJEB29015, sample SAMEA2738128) | human oral metagenome | biome: human oral; feature: human-associated habitat; material: saliva | place: China | collected 2203 ... | reverse complement strand
CACCCACCAGATCAAGAAGTTCACCATGGAAGCGCTCAAGGGCTTCCGTGACCATCTGAACATCCCGATCTCTGATGAAGAGCTGGAGAAGGACCTCTACAACCCTCCGTACTACCGTCCCGGTCAGGACAACCCGGCAATTCAGTACATGCTCAAGCGTCGCGAAGAACTCGGTGGTTTCCTCCCCGGTCGCCCCAATACTCAGCCTGAGATTCAACTGCCGGACGACAAGGTCTACGCGGGTACCAAGAAGGGGTCAGGCAAGCAGCTTGCCGCATCCACAATGGCATTCGTGCGTCTCATGAAGGACCTAATGCGTGTCAAGGGCTTCGGCCACCGTATTGTGCCTATTACTCCCGATGAGGCACGTACCTTCGGTATGGACGCATTCTTCCCCTCAGCTAAGCTGTACAACCCGAACGGACAGAACTACGTTCCTGTTGACCACGAGCTTATGCTCTCCTACACGGAGTCGCCGCTGGGTCAGATTTTGCACGTGGGTATTAACGAGGCTGGCGCAACCGCAGCATTTATCGCGACCGGTACCTCCTTCGATACACACGGTGAGCCAATGATCCCGATTTACATCTTCTACTCGATGTTCGGCTTCCAGCGCACCGGCGACGGCCTCTGGGCTGCAGCCGACCAGATGGCACGCGGCTTCGTCATCGGTGCAACCGCAGGTCGTACCACCCTGTCCGGTGAGGGTCTGCAGCACAACGACGGTCACTCCCCGATCCTGGCGTCCACCAACCCGGCGTTCAAGATCTACGACCCGGCATACGGCTACGAGATCGCTCACATCGTGGAGCGCGGTATCGAGCAGATGTACGGTACCAAGGACGAAGACCACAACGTCATGTACTACCTGACCGTGTACAACGAGCCGATTCACCAGCCTGCTGAGCCGGCAAACGTTGACGTTGAGGGCATCATCAAGGGTATCCACAAGATCAGCGAGTCCCCGCTGACCTCCGGCCCCAAGGCACAGCTGCTGGCATCCGGCGTTGCTGTTCCGTGGGCCGAGAAGGCTCAGAAGCTGCTGGCTGAGGACTGGGGCGTCTCCGCAGACGTCTGGTCCGTCACCTCGTGGACCGAGCTGCGCCGCGACGGCATTGCCGCTGAGGAAGAGGCTCTGCTGAACCCGAACCAGCCCGCTCGCGTTCCTTACGTGACCCAGAAGCTGGCAGGCGCTGCTGGCCCGATCATCGCGACCACCGACTTCGCTTCGGAGGTTCCCGACCAGATCCGCCAGTTCGTTCCGAACGACTTCGCAACCCTGGGTGCTGACGGCTTCGGCTTCGCAGACACCCGCCCGGGTGCACGTCGCTTCTTCCACATCGATGCAGAGTCGGTTGTTGTCCGCACCCTGCAGATGCTGGCAAAGCGCGGCGAGGTTGCAGCAGACGTTCCCGCGAAGGCATTCGCTAAGTACGACCTGCTGAACGTGAACGCTAACTCCGAGCTGGAGCAGCACTAAGCATTTAGCGGTAGAACCCCGGTTCTGCGTTAGACGCTAAACGATGCCCCCGGTTGATGATTCATCAACCGGGGCATTCGTGTTTTAACTGTGAGGAGGCGCAGGGTACCCAAGCTGCTTCCTGTTGATATTCTCGTTGACTATGCGTTTTTTATGTAATAAATCAGACGTGACCGGAGTTTTGGTTGCCGTGTGCACCTAGCCGGTGGTAGGCTTTAACCACCCTTCAACTATGATATTCGCCATAGCATTGGTGGATATTCAGGGTGCCCGGTCAACGTTACGGAGGGCACGACTCACTCATCTACGAGCATTTGCCCTCCATAACTCTTAGGGGTTCATGATGAAGCTCTAGAACATCCTCCTAGCAGTAACGACGCTACAGAAACACCCTTGTGCGTGGTCTGCCATAGCGTCTTAGCCTTTCGCTATGGGTGCACTCCCAAGCTAGCAGGCACTCCCCCGAGATTCTGCTTATCGCTCTGGGATTCACATAGATTCCAGATTCTCTCGACGCCCATATTCACCGAGGCATATGCTTTGCAACAATCAGCAAAATACAGCCCCGCTTTCTTTACTGTCACATATTCTTTATCCAATTAAGGAGGGAGAATCATGAACCTCAAGAAACTCTTTCAACCCGCAATGGCCATAACATTTGCATTCACACTAGCCTGCACATCCTGTTCTACAGGCCCGCAACTAGAACGTGATGAAACAGCCCAAGCAACTCTAGACTATAAAAACAACCAACTCATTACTCCACTCGAAGAATACAATGACATTTTCGATGAAAATTCCCAGTATTCCACTCAAGCCTTGGAAATTCTCAAGCAGCGCTGTTTCGCAAAGCACGGCCAATCCTATGAAATATATATCCCGGATGTAGAAGATAATAGGAAATTCTTTTCATCCGGTCGCGAGTTTGGTCTCTGGAACCCCGAATACGCCGCCAAATATGGAAACTTCAAGCGATCCGGGAATGCACCATCATCCGGGGGCTATGACACAAAAATCATGGAACAGTGCATGCCTGAAATCTTAGCCACGTTGAAAGAGATCGCGGGCATCAGCCTCGAAGAGCAAAGTGGCCTCACAGAAGCCTATCGTCGAATCCACGGCCAATCCTATGCAGCTGCCATGAATCATCCTGAATGGAAAAAATACCGTGAAGCATGGTGGAAATGCCTATCGGATAAAGGTCTAACGCCACGAAAAGGCGACTATGAATGGGAAACACAAGAACTATCAAATGCAACCCGCGCTAGCGGTGATAATAATGCCCCGGCATCGGAAGAAGAAATTCGACTCAGCGTCATTGAAGCACAATGCAGTAAAGATACAGGAATGGCTCAAGGTCTTGCCAATCTTGTAGCCTCATATCAGAAACCGCTCATTCGAGATAATGAAACAAAACTAGAAGAACAGCGACGGCAGCTATCAGAAGTTTATCTCCGATATAAAGAGTGGGTTCTCAAAAACCAATAAATAGAAGGTCCCCGATTGATGATTCATCAATCGGGGACCTTTAATTTATTAACTACTCTGCAGATAGAGAGGGCTAATCGGTGAAGTGGCCGGTCACCTCCGCCAAACGCGCCGGATTCACCAGGTCAGGGTGCGTACCCTCCAGCAGCACCGCACGGAACGACGACGCATGCGCCGCCCAACCCTCCGTATCCAAATACGGCTGATCCTCATGCGGCACACCCACCAGCAACACGTCCCCTTCAAAGAACGCCTGCTCAGCACCACGCATCAACGCCGCCGAAGCACGCATACTACCCAAGCACACGCCCAACTTCTCCTCCGGTAGGTAACCCATCGCCGAACCCGCCTTCTGCAGACGCTCCAACGTACCCGGCAAATCAAGCTGCTCATCGGCGGCAGGCTCCGGCAAACCGCCCATACGAAGCAGCGCACGGAAGCTCTCCTGCTCATCCGGCGCAGGCACACCCTGCCACTGCTCCGAAGGATACGCATCCAGCAGGATGACGCGCTCAACCAGCGCACCCGCAGCCTGCGCCAGGGCCGCCACCTGCACCGCGGCAGTACCGCCCACAGACCAGCCCATCAACGCAAAACGACGCGGCAACGAACGCTCCGCCAGAGTCTTCTCAATCAGCTTCAGGTAGCCCTCAGCCAACTCCTGCAGGCTCGACGCAAACCCGGCATTCGGGTCAGAGAACGCCTCAGCCTGCACAGCATACACACCCTGCTGAGCCGGAAGATGCGAGAGGTACCCCGCATAGCACCAGCCCAAACCACCCGCAGGCGGCAGAATAAACAGCGGCGCAGGCTGATGAGCGGGCTCAGCGGCATCATGCGCGGCAGGATGCTCACGTAGCGGCAGCACCGGCGCGAACTCCGCACCCTCGCCGCGCTCGCCCGCAATAGATGCCGCCAAAGCCTGCACGGTCGGATGCGCGAAAAGCGCACCGATGCTCACGCGCAGACCCAGCTGCTCCTCAACCGCGGCAATCACCTCAAGAGCCGCCAGCGAATGACCGCCCGAGGCAAAGAAATCCTCATCCACGCCGAAACGCTCACGACCCAGCACTCCCGCAATAATCGAGCACAGTTGCTGCTCCAGCAGACCGTGCGGACCCTCAGCATCAGAAGTCTGCGGGGTCAAATCGAGGGACGCCAACAGCTTACGATCAGCCTTACCGGAGGGGCTCACCGGCAGAGCAGGCAGAGTATGCCACAGGGTCGGAACCATGTAGTCCGGCAGAACCTGCGCACAATGCTCACGCGCCGCCTCCACCAGCTGCTCAGCACGCTCGGCGGGCACGTCGCCGACCTCCAGCACCGCCGCCAGGGCAGGCTCACGCAGGCCGCGGTACAGCAGAGCCACCGAAGCGCTCACGCCCTCAACCGCGGCAAGAGCCATCTCAATATCGCCCAGCTCCAGGCGCTGACCGCGCACCTTAATCTGGTAATCCGTGCGGCCGCGGTAACCGATAACGGCGCGACCATCGGGAAGAATCTCCCAGCACGCCAAATCACCCGTACGGTACAGGCGCTGGCTCTCACCGTTCAGCAGCGCGAGCGCACCGGCAGGAGCCTGCTCCACGAAAGCCGCCGCGGTCGCCTGCGGGTTGTTCTTGTAGCCGCGCGCCAGCTGCACACCCGACAGGTGCAGCTCACCCGTCACACCCACCGGCACGGGGTGGCCGGTCGGGTCAAGAATCAGGGTGCCGGTGTTCCAGACCGGCTCGCCAATGGGCACGCTCTCGCGCTGCGGGTCGTTGGAGGTTTCCCAGAAGGTCACGTCCACCGCCGCCTCGGTCGGGCCGTACAGGTTCAGCGGGTACACGCCCAGAACCTCGCCCGCAGCCTGTACCTGGTCCTTCTGCAGTGCCTCGCCCGAGCAGACCACGTAGCGCAGGGGCTGGTCTCGATCCTGACCGAAGCCGGCATCAGCCAGGATGCGGCGCGCCGCCGGCGAAGAGGTCAGCGCCGAAAGCATGGTCGGCACAAAGTGCACCGCCGTGACGGACTGCTCGGCAATCACGCGCGCCAGGTAGGCGGGGTCGCGGTGCCCATCCGGGGCGGCAATGACCACGGCGGCACCCTCGGCAAGCGGCCAGTACAGCTCCCACACGTGCACGTCAAAGGAGATGGGGGTCTTGTGCAGAACGCGGTCGCCCTCCCCCACCGGAATCTGGTGCTGCTGCCAGCGCAGGCGGTTATCAATCGCGCGGTGGCTGATGGCAACGCCCTTAGGCCTGCCCGTGGAGCCGGAGGTGAAGAGCACGTAAGCGTCCTCGTCCAGGCCCGTTTTCACGCCCGGAAGCTCCTCAGCGGCGGGTGCCCGGGTGGGATTGTCAGCGCTCAGCAGCGGCCGGCTCGGTTCAGGCAGCACGTGCTGGGGCAGGTTCGCGTGACGCTGCGGATCCTGCGGGTTCAGCTCCTGCGCGCTCAGCGAATGCAGACCGGGCCCGTGCAACAGCAGGGAACATTCGGCGTCCTCCATCATCACGCCCACACGCTCGGCGGGCAGATCCGGAAGCACCGGCACGTAGGTGGCGCCAGCGTACAGCAGGGCGTACAGCGCCACGTACTGCTCCACACCGCGGTGCACACGCAGACCCACCGCATCGGAAGGGCGAACGCCCCAGTCCAGCAGCTGCGCGGCTAGCGCACGGGCACGCTCATCCAGTTCGGCGTAGGTGAGGGCGCGGTCAAAAGCGTAGGCGCGCTCCGACTCGGGGGTGAGCACCTCACCGGGCGCGGGGGCAGAATCCAGCACCGCGAGCGCCTGCGGATGCGCCGCCACCGCGTCACGGAAGCGGCCCAGCAGGGTCTTGTACTCCAGCGGGTGCTCGGTCAGCGCCGGGGCGGTCAGCTCGCGCAGGGTCGCAAGCTCCGCCTCGGTCGCCAAACCCAGATTGTTCAGAGAGGCGCCCTCACGCTGCGCCTCCGCGGCGTAGGCGGGCAGCCACTCGCTCAGGCGGGCGGCGTGGCGTTCCAGCTCCTTGGCGGTGTAGAGCGCCGGGTTCATGTCAATCTCGCAGGAGATGCTGTTGCCGCGGCCGGGCATGCCGCGCAGGGTGAAGGTCGCGTCAGCAACGGGACCGGCAGAGATATTGTGGATGCGCGCGGTCGGTACCGCGGCTCCGGGCTCGTCCTTGGAGGGTGCCGCCAGCGGCAGCACCGCGTCAAAGGGCACCACGTTAATCTGCGCACCAAACAGCCTGGACTGGGCGTTACGCGCGGTACGCTCGAGGTCTTCCTGACGAGCCAGCGGATGCTCAGCGTTACGGGCGTACTGCTCCTTCACCGAGTGCAGGGAGTCCGCGATGGGGCCGGTCGCCGCAACCTGCACCGGCAGCACATTCACTGCGGTACAGCCGGTCTGCGCGCTCGCCGCGCCCAGGGCGCGGGTCGCCTCCGGCAGGGTGCGGGCGAACATGCGGTTCATCTGCGGCACGCCGAACGAAGCCTGCGGGTAGCCGCCCACACGCGCCAGGTACGAGCCCACGGCGGCGGTCGCCAGCACCGGCCAGGAGACGGCGTGCTGCTTTGCCGCATCCAGCAGAGCCTGCTGGGTGGGCACGTCAATGCTGAACGCCAGGCGCACAGACCGCGCCGACGGGGAGGCGGTACGACCCGCCAAGGAGGTGTCTTCCTGCTCCAGGGCGCCGCTCGCCTCCCAGAAGGCAACGTCTTCGTCACGGGCGTCGGAGGCGGCTTCGTCGGCGTCGAGCAGCTGCTGCAGGCTCATGCGGCGGGTTGCCGGAACCGGCTGACCGGCGGACAGGGCGCGGTATATCGCCGCCACGCGGGAGAGGCCGTTGAACGCGGCGAAACCGTCGGCAACCACGTGGGAGAAGGAGTGGTAAACCCAGAGGAACCCGCCGTAACGCACCGCTGCACTGCGCACGGTCACGCCCTCATCGGTGGTGAGGGGCTGGGCGAGCAGGCGATGCGCCCAGGCGCGCACCGGCGCGGGCAGGTCAGAGCCGGGCAGGTCAGAGGAATTCTCCTCCCCCGCCTCCGCGGCGCTGTTCAGCTCCCCCTCCTCCAGTTCGCCCTCGTCCACGAGCAGGTCAATGCCCGCGAGGAATGCCTCAAGCGGCAGAATCTGCTGGGAGGCGCCACCATCGGCAATGCGGGTGCGCACGCGGAAGCCCTCGTTCTCGCGGTAGAGCTGCACCAGCGCCTCACGCAGCAGATCGAGGTCGGTGTCCGCGGGGCATTGCAGAACCTCCGCGGTGTTGTAGCAGGGGTTCGACGGGTCAATCGCGGCGGCAAAGTAGATGCCGCGCGCGTTAGTGGTCAGCGGCAGCCAGGGACTGTCAGCGCTGTGCGATGCGGGGTCAGTCGCGGCGGTGCGAAGGTCGGAAGCAGTCCCGAAGCTATCGGGTGCGGTAGTATCAGCTACGCCCATGGTGGCCTCTCAAGGTCTGGATTAGGGGTCTGGATTAGGGATGATATGCGGTGTGTGAAAGGTAGGCTACTGCCCCGCCGTTTCGCGCTGGCAGAAGTGCGCTGACTAGGGTAAACCGACAGTGGCAACCCCAGCCACGCCTCCGGCATGAACGCGGCCAAGAGCTCCGCCACAAAATACGGCGCGAGACGGCACAGATCAAGCGGGGCGAGCGAGGCGAGTAGCAAACACCCCGGGCACCCGTCTGCATGCGCGGCAGGCGGGCACTCGGGGTGCGGTAACGCTTAGCCCAGGCGGGAGGCGATGAACTCCACGGTCGGGTTCTCCACCAGCTCAGTAAACTCAATCACGGCGCCTTCTGCGGCAAGATCATCGAGCAGGGCGAAGGAACCCATCGAGTCCAGGCCCAGGGAGAACAGGTCGGTGGTCGGCTCGTCAAAAGCAGTCTGCAGGGAGTCGGGCTCGACGATGTACTTCTCCATGATGGGGCGCAGGGTCTCAAGTGCGGACATTTTTCTCCTCAAGTAGGGGTAGGAATACGGGCGTAAGGTTTAGCCGAAAAGGGTTTAGCCGAAAATTTCGGCAAGCTTGGCGCGCAGTTCGCGGCGAGAAATCTTACCCACGTTCGTGGTGGGCAGCTCCTGCAGAACCTGCACGCGCTCCGGGATCTTGAAGTCGGCGAGCTTCTTCGAGGTGAAGAACTCGTGCATCGTGCGGCGCGGGTTTTCGCCCAGGTCAGCGCCTTCCTGCGGCACAATGACCAGGCCCACGCGCTCGCCCACGGTCTCATCCGGGATGCCCAGAACCACGGCGTCAAAAACGTCGGGGTGGGTCAGCGCCAGCTCTTCAATTTCGTCCACGGCAATCTTCTCGCCGTTGCGGTTAATCTGGTCCTTCGCGCGGCCGGTCACCTCAAGGTACTTGCCGGCGACCAGGCGCACAATGTCGCCGGTGCGGTAGAAGCCGTCCTCGGTGAAGCCGTAGCGGTTCGCGTTCTCCTCCAGGTAGTAGCCGCGAATCGTGTACGGGCCGCGGGTGAGCAGGTGGCCGCTTTCGCCGCGCTTAACCGGCTGGTCCTGATCATCAACAATCAGAATTTCGTCATCGGGGCTAATCGGGTAGCCCTGAGTCCTCAGACGCATCTCAATCGGGTCGTTCGAACGGGTGTAGTTCACCAGGCCCTCAGCCATGCCGAACACCTGCTGAACGGTGCAGCCGAGCACCGATTCGATCTTGCCTGCAACCGCCGGAGCCAGCTTCGAGCCGCCCACCTGCAGGGTCTGCAGGGAGGGCAGGGACACATCGCGCTTCTCCGCGGAGGCGACCCACGCCTGAGCCAGCGGCGGCACCAGCGCGGAGGTGGTCACACCCTCCATCTCAATGAGGTGGAACGCAGTCTGCGGGGACGGATCCGCCGCAAACACCAGCTTGCCAGAGACGCACATGACACCCAGAATACCGGGCGAGCTCATCGTGAAGTTGTGCGCAGCGGGCAGCACCACGAGCATGGTCGTGTTGTTGTTCAGCTTGCAGATATCGACCGAGCCGCGCACCGAGTACAGGTAGGCGGCGTGGGTGCGAGGAATCAGCTTCGAAATGCCGGTCGTACCGCCGGAGAGCTGCAGGAACGCCACCTGCTCGCTCGCACGCAGGTTCTCGGTGTTCTGAACGACACCGGGCACGAACTCTTCAGCGAGCTCCTCGTCGGTCAGCGGGGTCAGCGGCTCGGCAACGTCAATAGCGACCGGCGGCTCCTGGGAGTTCTTGCGCAGCTCGGCGGCAACGTCCTCGTGCAGGGCGGTGAAATCCGTGCCGGGGGTCAGCGAAGAGAACACGTGCGCCGCCGCGTCGGTGCGGGTCGCAAAGTGCACGAGCTCGGTGGTGCGGTGCTGCGGCAGGCAGAACACCGGCAGCGCCGCCGCCCAGAAAATACCCAGCAGGTACACCAGGTACTCGGCGGTGTTACCCAGCTGCAGCAGCACACGGTCACCGGGCTGCACGCCAGCCTGAATGAGGCGCGCCGCAGCGGCACGACCTGCCGCCTCCAGCTCACCGTAGGAGAGGCGAATCTGCTGGGGCTTGCCGTCCTCATCGAGCTGCGCGTGCGAAATCGCCACGAGCGCCGGGAAGTGCGGCTTCGCGCGGCAGGCATCCAGCAGGAACTCGGGGATGGTCTGGTCAATCCAGTAGCCGGCTTCGCGGTACTTCGCGGCAAAAGACTCGGGGATGAGCGGTGTGGGGGCCAGGGGGCTACGTTCTACGGTCATCTTCTCTCGATTTCTGTGTCGTTTGCGGTTTCTATAGCGCTCACGTGCTGCGTGCGTTCGCAGCGTGATGCCATCTCGTCAATGAGGGCGGGTGCACAACCTACGCCGGGTACCTTTCGGTACCCCTCGCGGCGCGGTAGTGTTGCACTCTTCTTAGGCTGTACTTCTCTAGGATACGGGCGCGGCGGTGTTTACCCTAACGGGAACCCCGCACGCCCACCATGCGGGGTGTGCTCTACCCGGGCGGAGCCCTAGGCTACCTCTCGCTGGTTCTCTTCAGAGCCTGGCTCAGTGCGTTCAGCCTCCCGGCTGGCAGCAATAATACGTTCCAGGGCCGGCACAATCGCACCGCGCCAGCACGCATAATCGTGACCACCGTTGAAGGTCGTGCAGTGTGCCCTCTCCAGGCCCAGCTTTTCCAGACGCGCTTTCAGCTCGCGGTGATGAGGAACCAAAACCCACTCCTGCTCCCCCACCTCAATCTCAAGGTACAGGTGGCGCAGACGATCAATCTCGCCCGCCGCCTCCAGCTCGTCCAGGCGGTCCATGACCTGCGGCTGCCACAGCGACGAAGACTGCGCGATCGCGCCGCCAAACGCCTCCGGGCGGCTCAACACCGCCAACAGGGAGGACAGGCCACCCAGGGACTGACCGTTAATCACAATGTTCTGCGGGTCGGTCTTAATGCCGTGCACCGCCTCCAGGTGCGGGAACGCAATCTCCACCAGGTAGTCGGCAATCGGGTTGTCACCGTTCAGTTCCTTCCAACGGTTCTCACGACCGCCAGAGTGCAGGAAGAACACGTGCATCGCCGGAATACGGCCCGCCTCATGGGCGCGGTTGAGGGTCTGCTCCATGCCCTGACTGAACCACATCTCACCGTCAAACTGGATGAACAGCGGCGCATCCGGGGCGGGATCCCCCACACGACCGAGCACGTACTGGTGGCCGTCAGAGGTCTGCATCCACTCGGGGGCGGGCAGCGCGTCAATCTCTTCCTGAGTCAGGATGAACTCCTGCACCGGCGCATGCTCAAGCTGCACCACACCCATGCAACGGCCAATACGGTTGCACACGGTTTCGGGGTTCAGCGGGTCACCCTCGCCGGAGTCCAGGGCGGCGCGCAGGCGCACCTGGTCGTCATCGCCCAGCCAGGCGGGACGCTCGCCGGGCAGCGCCGGCAAGAAGTTGTAGGAGGCACGCCAGGTAGTTTCCATCTGCATGCTCAGCTGCCACCAGCCGGTGCCCTCGATGCGGGCCATGAGGGAACGATCAAGGTTCTTCTCATCGGTCAGGCGGTTGATGAACATGAGCACCTGCTCCGCCTGCTCGTTGTAGTACAGGAAGGTGACGATGCGCTCGTTCTCACTGATGGTGCCGTCGTCAAGATGCACCGGCTCGATGATGGGGGTGCCTTCGGAGACGACCTCAACGATGCGGGCGTTCAGCTCTTCGGGGCTGACCGCCTCGGCGATGAGGGCGCTGATGAGGGGGCTGTCCACGCGCGGTGCCGGTACAGGGCGCGGGATCTTGGGAGGGCTCGGGCGCACAGCCGGCGCAACGGTACGCGGCTGCGCAGAAGCAGCCTGTGCAGAAGCGTTCTGCGCGGGAACGGTCGCGGTGGGTTCGTGCTCGCCCAACGGTTCCTCCTTGGTCTGTGGAAACACTCAATCGGTGAGAATCGGTGAGGAGGCGCATTATCGCTAGTTAGCCTCTACTACCTCACTCTATGGTATCCCTTACCCAAACTCCAGCCAAAGGAAAAAGCGAAAGAACCAAAACATGACATTCATAACAGTAGGCGCAAACACCACCCAAAGTGGGGCCGAAAATTGGGGCGGCAAAAACAGGCGGCACAAACCGCGCAGTTAAATGAGATGAGGCACCGAGACCGTGCATCAAACCTCTCAAGTTACAACTTTCAAAGTCTCATGCGGCAGTCTCGGTGCCTCATCTACGGGTTCCCAAAATGGAACCTACCCAGTGCTCGGATCCGTTCATGCGTCAAAGACGGGCGAGCACCGGGTAGGCGCCCTACGCGCAGGGGATCCTGGGTCCCTCAGATCCTAACGTTCGCTGCTTGGCGCAATGCCGAGCTTTTCCACCCGTACTGAGACGGTTGGTGCAAACTCCCACGCGGCTTAGGGGCGAAAACTACTCGCTTTCGCGGGCCGCCGAAATAGCGTCAGCGGCAATATGAATCGTTTGGTTCTCCTTCGGAATCACCAAAGGGGTACCAGTGCACGGATCAGGAATAATGACCGATTGCAGGTCAAAAACTTCCTGAATAAGTTCCGGTGTAATTATTGCACGCGGATCACCCTGAGCGATAATCCGGCCCTGCTTCATTAACACAACATGAGTAGCATACCTGAAAGCAAGGTTCAGGTCATGCAACACCACGGCCACAGTCCGGCCTTCGGAATGCAATTTCTTCGTCAGGTTCAGCACCTCAATCTGGTGCGTGATATCCAGGTAGGTGGTCGGCTCATCGAGCAGAATCAGCGGGGTCTGCTGCGCCAACGTCATGGCGATCCACACACGCTGACGCTGACCGCCCGAAAGCGCCTCAATGGGACGCTCCGCAAGCTCCAGCACGTTCGCCGCCTGCATCGCCTCCACGCAGGCTCGCTCGTCCTCATCGGACCAGGAACGCAGCAGCGACTGGTGCGGGTAGCGGCCGCGCGCCACCACATCCGCCACGGTCACGCCGCTCGGCGCCTCCGGGGTCTGCGGCAGCATCGCCAGAATCTTAGCGATGGCGCGGGACTTCATCTGCGGCAGCGGGGTGCCGTCCAGGCGAACCTCACCCTTCTTGAGCGGGTTCACGCGAGCAAGAGCCTTCAAGGTGGTCGACTTGCCGCAGGCATTCGGGCCCAAGATGACGGTCAGCTCCCCCTCCGGCACCTGAAAATCTACCCCGTTGAGCACCGTATGCTCACCGTAGGCAACCACCATGTTCTCGCCTTCAAGGCGGGTCGTCACACTAGTGTTCACTAGCTCTTCTTCCTTTCGAGGTAAATCAGGTAAATCAGGTACAGGCCACCAATCGCACCGGTCACCACACCCACCTGAATGATGCGTCCGGGAACAGCGAAACGGCCAATCAGGTCGGAGCCGAGCACCATGAGCGCGCCCATGAGTGCCGCGGAGGTGAAGCCCACCCCGCCGCTGCGGGCGAGAGTCTTCGCGATGTGCGGTGCCGCCAGGGCGACGAAGGCAATCGGGCCGGTCGTCGCGGTCGCCAGCGAAACCAGAAGCACACCGATGAACAGAGCCGCCACACGGTACGCGTTCACGCTCACACCCAAACCGGATGCCACCTGGTCACCAAAACGAATCGCGCCCAGCGGGCGGACCAGCATCAGCAGCAGCGGAGTCACCACGAGCAGCAGACCCAGCAGCGCGTAGGTACGCTCCCAAGTGATGTCATTCAGCGAACCGGCAAGCCAGGACGCCGCGGTCTGCGCCTGAGTCAGCGAAGCACGCACCACCAGCAGCGAATTAAACGCAGCCAGGGTCGAACCCACGCCAATACCGACCAGCACCAGACGGAAACCGTGCAGACCCGTGCGGCGCGTCAACAACCACACCAGCACCGAGGTAGCCAAGCCACCAACCACAGCGCCCAGAGCAACCTCAACGGGACCGGAATTGAACACAATAATCTGCAACAGCGCACCGGTCGCGGCACCATTCGTGAAACCGATAATATCCGGCGATCCCAGGGCATTACCCGAAATCACCTGGAAAATCGCACCCGACAGACCAAGTGCCGCACCCACCAGAAGCGCCGCCACAATACGCGCCGCACGCTGCTGAGCGAAAGCCACCGTAATCTGCTTGCCCTCACCCAGCAACGCCGGAATCATCTTCTCCGGGGCAATCTTGTAGTCACCCTGCAACATTCCCCAAAACGCCAGCGCCGCAATCAGCACCACCAACGCCACATTCAGGATCAGTACGCGCCACGGCACCTGAGCACTCACAGGACCGCGCACAGTCAGCACCGGGCGGCCGCCCAAATCGCGGCCACGACGACGCGCCGAACGATTAGCGGGGGTGGTGGCGGTCGCCATCGAAAGAGCGGAAGAATTCGACATTAGAGAGCCTCCACCTTACGACGAGTCATCAAGAACAAGAACACCGGGGCACCGGCAAGAGTCGCCACGATACCCACCTGAGTCTCCTGCGGAGCCACCAGCACACGCGCCAACACGTCAGCACACAGCAGCCACACCGGACCCACCAGCGCCGAACCATAATTCACCCAGCGCACATCATTACCGAGTAGGGCACGCACCACAAACGGCACCGCCAAACCCACAAAACCAATCGGACCCACCGCAGCAGTCGCAGCACCGGCAAGCACCGTCACCGCCAGCAACGTCAAATTCTGGGTCGTGCGAACACTCACGCCGAGGCTGGTCGCCGCCTCCTCGCCCATACTCAGAGCATTAATCGCAGGAGCCACAAAGAACGCCACCAGCACACCCAGCACAATCACCGGACCCACCGTCGAAGCGATATCCATACCGCGGCCCTCCAGCGAACCGGCAACCCACACACGGAACTCGTTATACGCATCCTGATCAGCCAAAATCAAGCCCTGCGCAATCGCCGACAGTGCAGCAGAAATCGCCACACCCGCCAACGCAAGCTTCACAATCGACCCGTCACGACCACGACCCAGCGTATACACCAGCACCGCAGCCAACGCGCCACCAATCGTCGCAGCAACCATGTACTGCCAAATACCCATCACACCAAAAACCACCACGGAAGCAATCACAGCCACCGCAGCACCGGCATTCACACCCATCAGACCGGGCTCAGCCAACGGGTTACGGGTCAACGACTGCATCAACGAACCGGCAACCGCCAACGCGGCACCCGCCGCAAGACCCACCAGGGTACGCGGAATACGCTGCTCCATCACAATCGTCTGCGCCTGCTCAGAAGCAGTGCCATTGAAAACAGCCAGAACCTGATCCGGCGGAAGATTATTCGATCCGAACAGCAAAGAAGCAGCCACAGCCCCCACCAAAAGCACCGCAAACAAGAACAGAAAAGCCAGGCGCTTACCCAACTTCTGCCCCTGAATCACAGAACCCTGACGGGACGTACTCTCCTGCTGAACATCTCGGGACAATGAGCTCGTGCGGGCCACTATGCTCCTTATGCTCGATACAAGAAAACAGGGAGGCACACCCGGCACCCCACAGGAGGGGCACCCGGCACACCGGTAAATAACGAGAGAAACGCCGGAGCGGGCGAGGTACTCCCCCACCCACATCCGACGTTATGTCTTAGCGCTTACGGGTCAGCAGCAGCGCAGCGGCAGCCACCACGCTCACACCCAGAACCACCACGCCAATCCACGGGAACGCAGCACCGTAAGTCACGGTCTGAACGGTGGATGCGGTGTTAGCCGAAGCCGAAGCGCTCGGGCTCGACGCAGTACCGCGTGCAACAGCCGAAGAGGACGCGCTCGCCGAAGCGGTCGCCTTCTTCTGGGCATTTGCAGACGCCGAAGCAGCGGGAGCGGCGGAAGAACCAGAAGATGCGGAGGTACCGGAAGAGCCAGCTTCCGCGTTCAGGCGGTCGTACTCCTCCTTGGTGATGGTGTTGCCCTCAGCGTCGGTGTAGACGGTCTCAGCCTCAGCCGCGCCGCCTGCAGAACCATTCGAGGAACCGTTCGAGCCACCGTTGGACGAGGACTCGTTGGAATCGTTAGAGCCCTGAGCCTCATCTGCGGAGTCGGAGCTGTTAGAGTTCGAGCCGCCATTCGAGGAGCCGCCGTTGCTCTTCGAGCTGGACGAGCCACGGTTCGAGGAAGAACCCGAAGAGTTCGAGGAGGAATTATCCGAACCGCCTTCGCCCACCACGGTGAACTCGGGGCTGCGGTTAGTGTACGCCTCGGTACCCAGGTACTTGCCGTCCTTGTCACGCTTCTCGCCGGTCGCAAGGAAACGCAGAGTGTGGGTGCCAGCGCCTACATCCGGCAGAACGAAGGAACCGGAGACATTGCCGTTGCTATCGGTCTTCTGCTGGTGCACCACGCAAGCGCCCTGAGCAGCATCGGAGGGGCACAGGTCGCCGTCGTCCACCTTCACGGACACCACGGTGTTCGCGGGGAAGCCGCTCACGCTAAAGGAAATCACGCCGTGCTCGCTCACAGAGGAGGAAACGGTCGAGGAGGTGCCGGGGGTAGATGCCTTCGCACCGCCCGGAGGCAGAGCGGATGCGGTGCCAACGCCCAAGCCCAGCGCCAGGGTTGCTGCGGCGCAGGCGGTCAGCGCCTTAGAGGTCAGGGATGCCTTCGGGGCTCCCGAAAAAGGTGCACGCATGGTGGTCCTTTCAAAAGTACCGGGGTCGAAGCTGAACGCTACCGAGTTCGTGTCAGTGCAGTTCAGTAGGTCGGTGCAGTTCAGTAGGTTGCGACCCGAGTGGTTAGTGGGGCACCCGATCCACGCCCCTGTTCAAGGGTGCAAGGTCAAGAGTGCGGGGCGTGAGCCGGTGCCGATATGAATGTGTGGTCAGAGCTTACTTCTTGAGAGAGCTTACTTCTTGGAGGTGCGCAACAGCAGAGCCGCAGCCAAAACCACCAGGCCAGCCGCCGAGAGCAGCAGGTTATTGGCGTTGTTGACCAGCCACTTGGTCAGACCGGTCAGCTCGGTACCCTCAATGACCGGGCCCTGCGCCTTGGTGCCTGCGGCGGAGCTCTGCGAGCCCTGAGTGTTCTGCGAGTTCTGCGAACCGGCGGCAGCCTTCACAGCCTTCTTTGCGTTGGCTTCGGTCTTCTGCACGGTGGCTGCCAGGTTCTTCTGCGCGCCCTGAACCTTCGCCTTAGCCTGCACGCGGTTCACAACCGGAGCGGTGCTCTGCGAGAGGGCGGCGAGGGATGCGTCCACATCGGTGGCGCGGGTACTGATGCGGCCGCCCGCGTTACGCATGGGCACAGGTGCCGTGGAGGTTGCGGTTGCGGGGTTCTCGTTCAGCTCTTCAACCAGCTGGTCGGAGGCGTCCTGCTCATCGCGGGAAACTTCCTGACGAGGGGTAACAGCACGTTCCACGGTCATGTCTGCGAAACCGAGCACCGCATTGTCAGCGCCCTGGTTGCCGTTGTGCACGACCACACGGTAGGTGGCGGCGGGCATGCTCACGCTGGTTTCATAGCTAAAGCTGCGGTTGCCGTCCAGACGCTTCCAGCCGGAGCCGTAGAGGGTCTGCGGGGAGTTACCGAGGTAGGTCGCAGCGTACACCCAGGTGCCCGGTTCAGCGTTCGGCACGGTCACGGTCACGGTGGAACCGTCACGGCTCACCTGCACGCCGTGGCCATCGGTCAGATCGGAGGCGTTGACCGGCTCGGGTGCGTCACCGGGGGCGTACTCGCCAATGGTGAAGGTCGTGTTGATGCCGCCCTGGCTGTTGGCGCCGCCGTAGGTTCCGGATCGGTCGCCCTCACGCAGGCTACCGGTCAG
>ERZ773066.771-NODE-771-length-17187-cov-5.661160_pt1 | contig 17187 bp, 9 predicted proteins | sample MGYA00580573_ERZ773066 | MGnify/ENA primary metagenome ERZ773066 (study PRJEB29015, sample SAMEA2738128) | human oral metagenome | biome: human oral; feature: human-associated habitat; material: saliva | place: China | collected 2203 ... | reverse complement strand
AAATATTGTATGGGCTTCCCCTTCTTACGAAGGTATGGGGAAGCCTTTTTGTGCTGACCAGCCTATTAAAAAATCTAATTATTGGTCCTTATGAAGAGGCATTTGCAAAAGAACTTAATGTGAATTTAACAACGGTGAGCCGTTGAGAGACAGGAAAAAGCAAACCCAATATGTCTACCATGCGACAAATAAAAGAATTTTGTATCAAATATAATGCTGACTACGAACCGCTTGAGAGTAGTTGGCTTGCTTTTAAGCAAGAGAAATAAAGAAGGAATAGGAGAATTGTTATGCCAAGTAGAATCCCCGGCAAGGGAAAGTATAATTTTATAGATTTGTTTGCAGGAGCTGGTGGGCTGTCTGAAGGTTTTATTCAAGCAGGTTTCAATCCTATTGCTCATGTAGAAATGAATCCCTTTGCGGCTCAAACACTGGTCACAAGAAGTTCTTTTTATTATCTAAAGCAGGCTAAGCAGTTGGACATTTATTATCAATACCTGCGTGGTGAGATGACACAAGAAGAGTTTTTTCAGAAGATTCCTAATCGCATTAAGAAAACCGTGATATGCGAGACGATGTCGGATACTACTCTCCTTGGCATTTTTAAGACAATAGACGGAATTATGAAAGTCCGAAACATTCAAAGTGTGGATGTGGTAATTGGTGGGCCTCCTTGCCAAGCATATTCTCTTGTTGGACGCGCACAGAGTAGTCACATGAGCCATCCTATGTCCGAAGATCCAAGAAATGAGCTATATAAACTGTATGCGAGAGTTTTGAAGCGCTATCAGCCCAGAATGTTTGTCTTTGAAAATGTAATGGGTATCTCATCTGCAAACGAGGGAGCAACTTTTAAGAATTTGACAAAGTATCTTCGTAGAGTTGGCTATGAGATTGAGTGTCATGAACAAAACTCCAAGAATTTTGGGGTTTTGCAGAATCGTCGTCGAATGATAATTGTTGGTTGGCTAAAAAACAGCGGGATGGCATATCCGGAGTTTTTGAAAAAGGAAAGCCCATTTACTGTGAATGATTTGCTGTCCGACCTTCCTAAATTAAAGCCGGGTCTTGAAGCATCCGAATATAGAACTAAAACATGGAGCAAGTGTGTATCTGAGACAGAAGTTAGGACAGTGGATGATGTCCTAACGCTTCATAAGAGCCGTCCAAATAAAGAACGAGATATTGAAATTTACAAACGGGCAATAGAGCTATGGAATGATGGACACAAGCGTCTTAATTACAACGACTTGCCTGAAGAATTAAAAACGCACAAGAATAGACATTCCTTTGTAGACCGTTTTAAGGTTGTAGAGGGCGATGAGTCCTGTTGTCACACTGTGCTTGCACATCTTTCAAAGGATGGACACTATTTTATTCATCCGGATATAGAACAGCACCGTTCCATTACTGTGCGTGAAGCTGCTCGTATTCAATCATTCCCTGATAGTTATTTTTTTGAAGGACCAAGAACAGCGCAATTTGTTCAAGTTGGTAATGCCGTTCCTCCGCTTATGGCAAAAGGAATAGCGTTGGGGATAGCTGAACAATTAGAACATAGACAGGGGTGATGATGATGGAGGGAAACTTGCTTTTAGAACAATATGGAAGATTCAAAAAAGCAGAATTGGAGGATTCTCCGTTCCGATGCTTGTTGAATACGAACATTGAGATCAATCCCCATCAGATCAATGCGTTTTGTGCTGCAATTCAAGCTCTAAAAACAGGCGGTATTGTCCTTGCTGACGAAGTTGGTCTCGGAAAAACCATAGAAGCAGGTCTTACACTTAAGTATGTTTTGGATTCAGGAGCAAAGAGAGTTTTAATTGCACTTCCAGCAACCCTCCGTAAACAATGGGAAGTTGAACTTGAAGAGAAATTTAATCTCAAGGCAACCATATTGGATCGTCTTACGGTGGAGAGCAACTTGAGCTTTTGGAAGTCTTGCTTGGAAAATAGAGATAAGGTCAGGATTGTGATTACTTCTTATGACTATTCTTCAAAGTTGATGCAGCGCTTTCCTAATGTGAAGTGGGATTTTATTATCATTGATGAGGCTCATAACCTACGCAATGTATTTCACGGAACGAAAAGAGCAAAACGACTGTATGAGCTTTCCAGAGGCATTCCCAAAATATTGCTTACAGCCACGCCGTTGCAGAACTCGCTTTCTGATCTTCATGGACTGATTTCGTTCATTGATCCTCGGATTTTTGGACACGAGAAGGTCTTTAACAAAAGGTTTATTGAGGGGCAAGATTATACAGAATTAAAAAGAGAACTTATCCCGGTTCTGTACCGAACACTTCGACGGGATGTTGGAAAATATATGGACTTCAAAAAGCGGGAATGTAGAACGATTGACTTCGTACTTTCTCCTGATGAAGTTGAACTATACATGAGGGTGAATAACTTCCTGAAAAGGGATGTGCTATATTCGATTCCTAACGCAAATAAGGGACTTATAGTATTGGTTATCCGTAAGTTGCTTGCCTCATCGAGCTATGCTCTGATTGAAACTTTTGAGGTGTTAAAGAATAGACTTCAGAAGTTATATGAGGGTACAAAGTCAGCAAATGCCCAAGATGGGTTTGCTCTATTCTGGGATTTTGTAGAGGATGAAATTGACGAATCCGGTTTTGAGGAAATTGATGATGAGGACACGCTGTTTCAGAAACAGCAGATCCAGGCGGAAATGGACGAGGTTGATGCAATCATTGAGACAGCAAGCCGTATTCAAAGCAACGCAAAGATTAAAGCTTTGAAAACTGCGATTCATACGGCTTTTGAATATCAAGGAAAGCAGAATATTCCTCAAAAGGTTGTCGTATTCACGGAATCAAAGCGAACTCAAAAGTACATTGCCGCTGAGTTGCGCAAAGACGGATTCGAGGAAGATGATATTCTGTTGTTTAATGGCGAGTTTAATGACGCTATGACAAAAGAAATATACCGTGCATGGCAGGTAAAAAATTTTGGTAAGACTAACTATGGCCGTAGTGTTGAGTATAAACACGCCATTGTCAATCATTTCAAAGAACACTCCAAAATTCTTATCGTAACAGATGCCGGTTCGGAAGGTTTGAACTTACAGTTTTGCAATACTGTTATAAACTACGACCTCCCCTGGAACCCGCAGAAAATTGAGCAAAGAATTGGTCGTTGCCATCGTTATGGGCAAAAATATGATGTTGTTGCTATCAACCTGTTGAACACAGGCAACGAAGCAGATCGCCGTGTTTACGAAATTCTGTCCAAGAAGTTTGAACTGTTTGATGGCATATTTGGAGCCTCCGATATTGCTCTTGGTGCATTAGAATCGGGAACAAGTTTTGAAAAAACAATTCTTGATATTTATCAGCATTGTAGAACAAGGGCAGAATTCACAAAAGCGTTTGATAGATTGGATAGACAGCTTGATGCAAAGCGCAACAAGAAAGCTGTTCAACTCCGTTCTATTTTGATGACAGAAAGCGATGAAGCGAAGGGCGCCGCTTTGGAAAAGACAAAGAACGATATTGATCGGTATTTACAACAAGTCGATTTTTGGTCTCAGGTGGCAGAACCTGATGTGGAAGGAAACCTGAGCTACTGGAAAATTGATAACTGGGGTGAAAAAACTTTCGGTTCACATGGGACTTTGTTTGTCGGTGCATTTTGTAAGTCTAACAATGAGATGCTTTTCCCAGCTCTCCTTCTATGCGATGACCAAGGACGATATATCGACTTTATGGAAGATGATATTGTTCAGGCACTTGAGACTGTGGATGACGATGATGTAAGATACTTCAAACCTACTAACGAAGAGATGGATTCATATAGGAACATTTATGACACACTAGTTCAAGAAATGTTATCTAAGTATCAGGCGGTATCTAAGCCGGTGATGGATTATAACAAACGCAAGGTGGAAAACTGGGCTGACATTCAAAGAGAACAGTTGAATATCCAGATTGCGGAGATGAATGCAGAAATTGATGAGTTGTCTGCCGAGGCAACCGCTGTAAAGGATTTTTTGGAGAAGGTTGATATTCGCAAAAAAGTTGATGAAAAGAAGAAACAACTTCAGAAGGTTCAAATAGCATTCCATCAGAAAGTCTCTTCCATCGAGGAAGAGGCTAAAAGGGAAATTGCTGAGTTTAACCAGCAATTTGATATACAGCCGATTTTGCTTGTCAATGTCGTGTTAAAGTTCTAACAGATAAGGAGACACAGGAATGGAACACAAGGGAAAACTGGAACTGACCTGGGTCGGGAAATATGATGATAAAGTAATTGAACCTCGGATTTTGATGGAGGATCGAGAGAAATCATATGGAGACCCTCGAAGTGAAAATATGCTGATCCATGGGGACAACTTGATTGCACTACAAGCACTCCAACAGGATTTCTACGGCTCTATAAAGTGTATTTACATTGACCCTCCGTATAACACCGGCAGTGCATTTGAACACTATGATGATAACTTGGAACATAGTATATGGCTTAGCTTAATGCGAAAGAGACTTATTCTTCTTAGAGAATTACTTAGGGAAGAAGGTACAATATGGATCCAGATTGATGATGAAGAACAGGCATATTTGAAGGTGCTTTGCGACGAAGTTTTTGGTCGAGGAAATTTTGTGAATATGATTTCTGTCAACATGAAAAATATTGCAGGTGTTTCAGGTGGTGGAGAGGACAAGCGTCTGAAGAAGAACTGCGAGTACATTCTCATCTATGCAAAGGATTATTCTTTATTGCCCCTTTTTAATGGCCCCTATGTTTACACAGAAATATCCGACTTGGTACAGCAATATACGGAAGAAGGAAAAAGCTGGAAGTACACTTCTGTTTTAGTCGAACCAGGTGAAAAGGAATATTACGGCTCAACTGTTGACGGCGATGGAAACGAGATTAAAGTATATTTACGGAAAAATCCTGTAATGATGTCCATAAAACAGGTTGCAACAAGAGATGGTATTACTGAAAAAGAAGCCTATCAGAAATATGGTATTTCTATCTTCCAGACCACAAATGCTCAGAGTTCTATTCGCTCAAGGGTCATGGAGTATAGAACCGAAAATAGCATAGCTGAGGATTTGATTTCGATAGAATATGTTCCACGGACAGGAAAAAATCGTGGAACGCTATATGAGCAGTTTTATAAAGGCGATAAATGCAGATTATTTGTTTGGCTGAAGGATACATCCGAAGTGATTGATGGTGAGTTGTTCAAGAAAGACCTCCAAGGGACTTATTGGGATATGAATGCTTGGATGAAAAATTTAACTAAAGAAGGTTCTGTTGAATTTGGTAACGGAAAAAAACCTGAGCAGTTAATTAGGCAGATTTTTGAAATGGCAACCGAACCGGGAGATTGGGTTTTGGATTCCTTCTTAGGTTCCGGAACAACAGCTGCGGTAGCTACAAAGATGGACAGAAAGTGGGTTGGAATTGAACTTGGAAATCATGCCTACACTCATTGCAAAGTTCGTCTTGATCGGATTGTAAATGGTGAAGACGCTGGAGGTATCACGAAGGCAGTAAACTGGGAAGGTGGAAGTGGCTATCACTTCTATGAACTTGCACCAAGCCTGCTAATTAAAAACGAGCGTTTGCCGATTTATCAGATTAACCCAGAGTACACATTTGAAATGTTGTGCGAAGCAATTTGCAAGATTGAAGGATTCAAATATAAGCGTGACGGCGTGTATCACGGATATTCGTCTGAAAAGAGGTTCATCCATATTACAAAAGAATATGTGAATGGTGAATATATTCGCTCTGTTGCAACGACTCTTGGCGAGAATCAGTCGCTGTTGATATATGGTACAAAGGTGCAGTCTGAATTGAGATTACCGGATAACATTGAAGTAAAGCGTATTCCGAAAGATTTACTGGACAAGTGTACATTTGAAAATGAGGTGCGATAAATGGCTGATATTGTAACAAAAATTAGATACGCCATGAGTCTGCGCAAACCCCAGCAGGAAGCACTTTCCTATCTGGATGCAATCAGTACTCACTGTGATTATAAAAAGGATAGCAAGGCAGCTATTGAAGCTGTGGCAACGGAACATTGTGAGAAACAGCGCAAAATCAAGGTTGATGATAAGTTTGATTTTCCATCTTTCTGTTATGCTATGGCAACGGGCATTGGTAAGACTCGTCTGATGGGAGCTTGTATGTATTATCTCTACAAGACTAAGGGGTATCGTCACTTCTTCATTCTGGCACCAGGAAATACAATCTATGAAAAACTGAAGAAAGAATCGAACCCCAATCACCCGAAGTATATTTTTAAGGGATTAGAGGCGGAGATGGGGCGTCCAAAGGTTTATGATGGTGAGAATTATGATTCTTATCCTATTAGATATGAGCAGATGAGTCTTCAGTTTGAAAAAGGTTCTGAGATTGAGCTGTTCATCTTTAACATCGGAAAGATTTTCAATAGTAAGACGGACTCTCAGTTTAATTTCCATAAATTTAAGGAAACTCTTGGTATGTCATTTGCTGAGATGCTGTCCAGCTTTGACGACTTGGTAATTTGTATGGATGAAGCACACCGTTACTATGCGCCTGCTTCCATGAAGGCAATAAACTTTTTAAAGCCGGTGCTTGGGTTGGAGTTTACTGCGACACCAAAGTCAACCAATAATGTAATCTACGCTTATGATCTTGCCAGAGGAGCCGTAGAGGGTTATCTGAAAACACCTGTGGTGATGGGAAGATCGAACATGGCGGGTTATAGCGCTGAGGACATCGAGGAGATGAAAATCTGTGATGGATTAACACTTCACGAACATCGTAAAGGTTTTATTCGCCAGTTCTGTGATGATCAGTCTCTACCGTATGTAAAACCTATCGTTTTGATTGCTTGCCGAGATACAAACCATGCTAAAGAAGTCCGAGCTTTGATTGATTGTGATAACTTCTTGAACGGTAAATATCAGGGTAAAGTAATCGAGATTCATTCCAATATGAAGGGTGATGAATCAGAGGAAAATATTCGACTGCTGCTTTCGATTGAAAACGCACAAAATCCTGTCGAGATTGTCCTTCATGTCTATAAGCTGAAAGAAGGCTGGGATGTCAACAACCTATTTACCATCATTCCTTTGAATGCAGCAAAGAGTGACATTTTGGCAATGCAAACTATTGGTAGAGGACTTCGTCTGCCCTTTGGACAGGCTACTGGTAATGAGGATATTGATACTCTGGATATTGTTGCCCATGATCACTATCGCGAGTTGGTTGATGAAATTAAAAACAGTGATATTTTCAAATATCGTGATTTGGACAAAACTGCAGTTGAGCCTTCGGACACTGTAGACATCAGCAGCCCCGTTGATGAAGGTCAGCTTAATATTTTTGATTTTGCCGTAACTGATACAGGTGTAAAATCATTTGCCGAAATCAACACCAATACCCAAACGCAGCAGAAACTGTATGCAGCTTATTTGAAAGCTTTTGGTGCAACAAAGAAGAAAGATGCAGATTCTTCCGGGAATGAGCAGATGATATTAGATCAGCTTTTCGATGTGGATACTGGTGAACCTAATAAGAAGAATGATGGGACACCGGAAACACCAGAAACATCGGAGATTCCAGCGGCAACTTCCATTACCAGCAAAGGAAAGAAGCCTCTTTCAAAGGATGAATTTGTTCAGAAAATAAAAGAATATTCTGGCAAAGCAATCTCTGTTCCGAAAATCTTGGTTCAGACGACATCTGAAGTGAAATTCAAACGGTTTGCAGTCAAGATAACAATACCGGATTTTGAGGTTGCTATGGCAAAAATCGAAAGATTTGATGCTATAAATCAGCAGCTTCTGACCGCCGTTGATGCGCAGATTTTGGAGGTTGATGACGCTCTGAATACATTGGCTTGTATGCTTCTCGACTCCATTAGTGAACTGTCATATGAAGATGCGGATTTTATCATTGATGTGGTAGAGCAGTATCTTGCACAAATTGAAGGCGATGAAGAAGATAAACGGAAAATCGTCCGTCGTTATGCCTCTTTGATTGTATCGGATATTAGAAAACAGATTTTTGAACATACTGAACGCAAGACAGAGGACATCCATATTGTTCAGAAGGATTTGATTCTGTTCCGTAAGTTTGTCAAGAATGTAAAAAAGGATGGTCGTGTTCGTTTTGATAAGCCATTTACTGACAAGTCAAACATCAAGAAATACTTGTTTACAGATTACAAAAAAGCCTATTATACCGAGAATACTTTTGACAGCGATACTGAACGCTTGTTTTCTATCATTCTTGAAGAAGATCCAGATGTAATCCGCTGGATTAAGCCGCCGCTGAATCAGTTGGGGCTTTTCTGGCAAGCTGGTCAACAGTACAATCCTGATTTCTTAGTAGAAACGACGAGTGGAAAATTTATGGTAGAGGTAAAGGCTTCTAACGAAGTGACGGCAGGTGATGTGGTTGCGAAAGCTCGCGAAGGAATCAAATGGTGCTACTTTGCATCTACGGCTGACCCAGACCATAAAGTGTGGGAGTATCGTTTGATTTCTGATGACAACATTAAGCTTGGCAACACCTGCAAGTACACTTTAGGTACAGCTCATAAGGTCGAGGAGGGATAAAAATGCCTGATAGATTTAAGTATTCAGAAGTGCGGCAAGAGATTATCAACGCACTTAGAACTGATCTGATGGGGCCTCGGTTCGAGAATGAGATATTGGATGAAAATCCTAAAAGCTCATATATTATCGGAATGCTTGCTTCCCAGACCGAAGAAAGAGAATCTTCCACTGCTGGAGAGCAAGAGGTGGATTCTGACATTGCGTATGGGGATTCTGAGGATTATACCGCCGGCGAGGATGATGATAATGAACCCATAATGACCACCAGCTTCAAGTTACCAACTTCAATCGGTATAAGCTTCTATATTGCTTCCTCTACGAAAGCAATCAATATTGATGTAAAATGGGGCGACTATGTTCGTTCGGTTGAGAAGCGGGTTGGAAAAGATGGCAAGGAGTATAACCATGCCAGTTATACCAGACAGCCAATGGTATCCACAAACGTTGTTGATTTCGATTCGTTTGAAAAAAACACAGAAATTCGTCTTCAGGAAGATTCCAATATCATCGTCCATATTTCCAGGATTCCTTTGAAAACGGGATATTCCTTGGTAACTGCGTATGTCATGAATAGGAGGAAAAATTCCGAAAACGAAGTTGAATCAATGATGTTTCAAGTTGAGCTTAAAGCATATTTGGAAAATGGAGATAGAGTATTCTTTGCGGAGAATATTTGCCGTGATGTACTTGCAGAAGATGAGTTCTATTTTGAACAGCGTCCTATTTTAGGTCGTGGCAGAAACTGTGCTGCAACATGGAATGATGCAGTAGAGGGCAGAACATCTTGGGTGAAATCGGATTTTATCCCAGAATATGAGTTTCCTGGCGTAAGTGCTGCATTGAAGGGCTTTGATAAGTTCTTTTTCTCAATGAGATTCATGTCCAATCCCAAAAACAAGGAAGGTATCTTTGAGAGATTAAATATCTTGGATGATTCTTATGAAAAATGGATTCAGGAAAAACTTATTTCGGATGATAAGATGACAAATGCCGAATTCAAAGATAAAATTGGCGGCAAAGTAATTTCCCATTGTAGTGAAGCGCTGGATAGAATCCGTGAAGGCATTGCACTGATTACAAATGATGAAGTTGCTTTCGAGGCATTTTGCTTTATGAATCGCTCTATGTTACTTCAGAGAAATATCATGAGCTATTCTAAAAAGCATGGCGCTGGCATAGAATGTAACTTTAGAGATTTTGTAGACCCAAGAACGCCTGATACAGATTTTGGTTGGAGACCATTCCAGATTGCGTTCATACTAATGAATTTGAGTGGAATTGTTAATCCAGAACATAAAGACCGAGATGTAGTCGATTTACTGTATTTTCCGACTGGTGGTGGTAAAACTGAGGCATATTTGGGCTTAATAGCGTTTGTGATTGCTAATCGAAGATTGCGCGCCTCTGATGCATCTGAGTATAACGCTGATGGTGGAGTAACCGCAATGCTCCGCTATACGCTACGCCTTTTGACGACACAGCAGAGAGATCGAATTATGAAAATGGTTGTTGCCGCTGAACTTATTCGTCAAAAAACATATCCTAAGTATGGAAAGGAACCTATTAGTATTGGTTTCTGGGTAGGTGGCGGTGTAACACCTAACAAATTTGATGAACTGGTAGAAAAAGCTGATAAGCCAGGCGAGGCAAAAAGAAAACGCAATCTGCTTTATAAGCAGTTGTTGACTTGCCCGTTTTGTGGAAAACCTCTTACGGAAGATGAGTTTTATATTGACCCTGACAGAAAATCTGTTGCTATTTATTGTGCAGATAGAAATTGTATGTTCTATAAGTACAAACAGGATCGCATTCAGATTCCGGCGTATCTTGTAGATGAGGAAATCTATGCGAAATGTCCGACAATTATCTTGTCTACCGTTGATAAATTTGCCCGCCTTCCTTGGGATGTTAAGACAAATGCGTTGTTTGGAAGAGTTGATAGGGTTTGCAGCCGTGATGGGTATGTTGCCATTGGTGAAGAACATAAACGACACAATAGGACGCAAGAGCTTCCCACTTCAACATTAACTCCGATTCGACCGTTTCTTCCGCCTGAGCTAATCATTCAAGATGAGCTTCATTTGATCACTGGACCTCTTGGAACGATTTATGGTGCATACGAAACTATTATTGAGGATATGTGTACTTATGGCGATAAGAAGATTAAACCGAAGTATGTGGTCTCAACTGCCACCATTAAAAACGCATCGGAGCAGACAAGGTGCCTTTATGCACGAAAATCAACTGCACAGTTCCCTCCTAACGGTTTTGAAATCGGTGACAGTTTCTTCATCAATGAAATATCTACTAAAGATAACCCGTTCCGAAAGTATGTTGGAGTCTGCGCACCAGGTCAATCCGTAAAGACTACACTGTTAAGAATGTATGCGATCATTCTTCAGACTTCTTATCAACTTGCTCAGAAGGATGAATATAAGGATGTGATTGATCCATATTATTCCTTAGTGGGATATTACAACAGTATTCGAGAACTTGGCGGTGCAGTACGCTTGCTACAAGACGACATTCCTAAACGAATCTATCGTATTAAGACGAAATACAATATGGATAAGGTTCGTTATCTAAACAAGAAGGTTGAGATAACTTCCAGAATGTCTTCCTATGAGATTCCGAATAAATTAAGACAGTTGGAAGCTAACTGTGATTCAAAGGATTGTCTTGACACAGCCGTTGCAACCAATATGATAGCAGTCGGCATGGATGTTGACCGTCTTGGGCTAATGGTCGTAACCGGACAGCCAAAGCAAAATTCTGAATATATTCAAGCAACAAGCCGAATAGGTCGTGCTTTCCCAGGTCTTGTCTTTACGCTTTATAACCCATATCGTCCTCGTGATTTGTCGCATTATGAGAATTTTACGGGTTATCATTCGCAGCTATATAGGTTTGTTGAAGGTACAACAGCAACTCCGTTCTCTGCAAGAGCAAGAGACCGCGTAATGCACGCTCTAATAATTTCTGCGATTCGGTTAAAGTATCCAGAAATGGCATCTAATGAGGGAGCTGCTGATATTGCTGCTCTTTCTGATATACAAATGACCGAGATAAAGGCGTTAATCCTTGACCGGCTTAATATAGTTAAACCAGAAGTAAGACTGGATGCAGAGAATGAAATTGACCAGTTTATTGATTGGTGGAAGATGCTGGCAGCACAAGGCAAGCCTTTGCGGTACTATGTTTATGGAACTGATAAATATAACCGCCTTATGAATTATTATGGACAGTCATGTAAGGATACTGAGAAGGCTACACTAAGCTCTATGCGTGAAGTGGAAAATGCGGCAAATATGTTCTATTACACGGAGGAGTAAGATGGCAGGATACGATAACAACAAATTGGGCGAACTGCGCCCTAACCAAATTATTACAACATTCGGCCCAGGTGCGATTGTTGATGCTGTCAAGGATTCGGTAACGGTACTTGATATTAACTATTGGAAAGAAAAGGGCAAGAAAATTATTGACGGAAGATTGGCTTCCTATCTTGGTGTTGACTGCTTTTATATGCCTCGAACTTCATATTCTGGTGATGTGCCGGTAATTTCTTTCCCTTCCATTCATGTGTGTTCAAATTTGAAGTGTGGTCGTCTTTTCGATGCACTGGATAACTTTGATTTGGAAAGGTATTTGAGGTTCGGAGTTACTTGTCCGAATTGCCACAAACCTGCATATCCGTCTCGATTTATTACTATTTGCGAAAATGGACATATGGATGATTTTCCGTGGAGTTGGTGGGTTCATTGTGGCGCGACCAACTGCAAAGGAAAGTTAAAAATGTACTCGACAGGAAATACTTCAACGCTTGCGGATATGTGGGTTGAGTGTGAACTGTGTGGTGCTAAAAGAAGCATGAGTGGAGCTACGCAAGAAGATAACTTTAGCGAATTGAGCTGTACAGGTCATCATCCTTTCCGTCCGAGATCAATAAATGAAAGATGTGATAAAAAGGTAATCCCATCACAGAGAGGTGCATCAAATGTCTATTTCTCTGTAAGCCGGAGTGCTATTTCTATTCCGCCGTGGGTTAATCCTTTATACAATTTAGTCGATGAACATCTTCATGATATTGAACTTTTGAAGGATGTAATGGGAGATGATGGTGTAACTGCCGCATATAAAAAGTATTTTGCTGAAAATTATACTCGCGTGGAGTTTGATGAAGCCCTAACTCGTAGATTGAGTAATATAACAGAATTTAAAGAAATTAAGCAGATGGAGTATGATGCTATCACTCATCATAATGACCCTGCTTATGCTTCTAATAAAAAACACTTCAAAGCAGAGGAGGACAGTTTGCCAGCATATCTGAAACCCTATTTTAGTAGGGTTATCAGAATCACTCGCCTTCGTGAAGTGAAAGTATTGCTTGGATTCACTCGTGTAGATGCACCTGATCCGGATGTAGATGTCCAAGCTAATGTTGTTTATCTTAATAAAGGAAAGAGTGAAAAATGGTTGCCGGCGGCCGAGGTCAATGGCGAAGGTATTTTTGTCGAGTTTAATAAAGAGACATTAGAGAATTGGCTTGGCATTCCGTCAGTAAAGGTACTTTCCCAGAGATACGAAGAGTGCTATGAAGAGTTCTGCAATGCTAAAGGTTGGACATTAAATGTAAAGAGAAATGCAACCTATGTTTTAATGCACACTTTCGCACATTTGCTAATTAAGCAAATGTCGATGGCATCTGGATATTCATCTTCGGCAATACGAGAAAGAATCTACTTTAGCGAAAAAATGACTGGAATTCTCTTGTACACAGGAAGTGCTGACAAGGAAGGGTCATTAGGAGGCTTAGTAGAGCTTGGTAACATTGGTAAATTAGTTCCTTTGATGAAAGATGCATTCCAAGAGGTGCTTCTTTGCACTAATGATCCAGAATGTATGAGCAATGCTCCGGCTGGAAATAACCTTAACGGAGCAGCCTGCCATTCCTGTTGTATGATTTCTGAAACAGCCTGTGAAAATGGAAACCGTATGCTTGATCGTGGCTTGGTAGTCCCCATTGCAAGTCGCGAACGAGAGTCGTATTTCAGAGAGTTGGTGTGTGAGCTATGTCAACTGGAAATGTGAATTTAGATATTTTACTTGGTCAAATTGAAGCGGACAGAATCGCGAATACAAAACAATCTATTCCACAAATAATGAAACGATACCCTTGCTTGTCTCAGAAACAAGCAGAAGAGATATATCAATTAGTTACAGTGGCCTCTGCCGAAGAAAAGGCTGTAACTGCTTCATTAGTAACTACGGTACCTCCATCTTTTTCTGTAAGAGCAAAATCAACAAAGAACACTGTTGAAGGGATGATCCGGGGAGCAAAACGAAGTGTTTTGATTACGGGATATTCGCTGTCCGGATACTTTGCTGACCTTGTTGATGTCCTTATTGAGAAAAGCCAAAAGGGTGTTTATGTGAAATTCTTTGTGAATAACATCGAGAACCAAAAAGGCTTAGATAAACTTTGCCGGTACAAAGGAAGATTTTTACATATATACAATTTTGCGGGAAGTAATGATTCTATGGCCGCTTTACACGCAAAGGTGATTTCGGTTGATGAACAACAAACACTAATTACATCAGCAAACTTATCCTATCACGGACAAGAAGGAAATATTGAGCTTGGTACACTTGTGGATTCAAGGGAAATCGCCAAGCAAGTTGATTATATTTTCACTCATCTGGTTTTCACTAAGGTTGTGAAGGAAATATAATAGGATGAGATTTAGAACACGAGAAAGGTGTGACAGCGATAGGAGATAGATGTAATTTCCTGATTTGTTTTGTATCGCATGGTTGGGGCGGGGCCGCAAAGACCTTGGAACGAGCAGGAAAAAACAGACTGAATATTATAAACATCGCAAAAATGTCCGAAGGCCAGAACCTAGCTCTATTCGCAGACTAAGATACCGCCGCACAGGTATTTTGATACTTGAGCGGCGGTATACTATTTTATTGAGAGTAAATGGTAAATAACCTGTCTGTCCAACAAAATCTGCCAGCTCTCAGACTGGCAGATTTTTCTTATCTGATTTTATTCTTCCTACAGCTATCCGGTAATTCCTCCGACCAAGGTATCAGCTTTTTCAATCCTTCCTCAGAAACATTTTCTCTAGGATATTTGAGGAGTTCCTTTAGTAAGTATACAAAGTATTCGTAGGGCTTTAGATGGTTTGCCTTTGCGCTTTCCGCAATACTGTATAGAAGGGCACTGACAGAGTCTCCTCTGACGAAATCGACGATGTGCCAGGCATGCTTTCCAACGTAGAAGCTTCTAATGCTTCTCTCTGCGTCATTATTATTCAAGGGATTAAAACATTCTGTAAGAATACTCGAAGATAGGGCTCCTGATTAAAAGTGTAATTCAAAGCTTCTGTAAGTTTATGACTACTGCATATTTTCAGAGTCTGTTTCATCCACGCAAAATAAGCATCCACCAGTGGCGCTACAGTCTGTTGCCTATTCGTTAGTCGTTCTTCTGTAGATGATTCTTTATAGCTATTATCCCGATGATAAATCATATCAATCAAGTGGATAGTTTCAGAGGAAGTTTCTTATGCCAGAGCCAGGATGTGTCCCTTTCGGGTTGCTTTTATGGTCTCGGAAAATTTTCTGCGCGTATGAGCCCAGCAGCCCGCTACTTTGAGCTCCCTATCCTTTTTTATAAGCGTATGATAGGGTTGATAGCCGTCTGTCACTGTAACAGTATATGAAGGCAATGTCCAATTAATTCAAGAGTTAAATCTTAAAACGAATCGGTTACAAGAAGACGTTCTTTCAATCAATGAACAATTAAGTAAATATGACACATTAGATGATGATTTGCTGAAGTTAATAGAGCATAATAACAGTATCGAGTCTAAATTAATAGAGTATAATAATCAACGCTCTATTTTTGATAAGCTTTGGAGTGCTACTCATTGGTCTATTTTAAAAGCTATGGGTAACCCTACATTGTTAGCGGTAATTGAAGAGGAGACTACAAAGCTTCAAACTATTAAGGGTCAATTGGATGCATTACACCAATTGGTCAATGAACGTGAAACCATAATTAATACGAAAGATGGCTTATTATCTGATATTAAAAATCTTGATGGTACTGTTCAAGGTGTAGAGAAAACACAGCAAGAGATTTTAGGTACATTAAAATCTAGTGGTAAAGATACGATACATTGCTTTGATGATATAGCATCAAAGTTAATGTCATCTGATGAGGACCGCGCAGAGGCACACACGGCGTTCTTATATGTGTGTAAATATTTAAATGAAAGTAGAGAACGCTTATTGTATGATGCCTTACAAGTACAAAAGGCTGTCGTTATGAGTGATGCTTTTAGAAACAATCTGAAATTACTTAGTCAGTATTGGGGTCCATTAAATGAAAAGAAAAATCTACAGAAAAACTTTGATCTTGATACGATTTTCTCTGCATTACTTAATTCCTTGATGATTGCCGTGCCTGTTATTTCTTCTACTTTTGCTGCTGTGGAGAGGTTTTTGTTAACTGTAAATCTGAAAGCTCGTTAGGTACCATCATTATTGATGAAGCAGGACAAGCCTCACCTCATATGCTTGTAGGGGCATTGTTCCGCGCACAAAAGGCAATAGTAGTTGGTGATCCAAAACAGATTGAACCAGTGCAAACTGTGCAGGATTTGTTTGTAGAAAGAATTGGCGGTGAAGGTATTGGTAAATATCGGAGCAAAGAGCTATCTGTACAAAGCTTAGCTGATGCACAAAATCCATTTGCAGGCATTATCAAAAACCTTGATGGATCTGAATCCTGGGTAGGGTGTCCGCTTGTTATTCATAGACGTTGTAAAGATCCGATGTTTACAGTTGCTAATGAATTATCTTATGGTGGATTCATGATTAATAAGACAATAGATTCTGATGATCCTATTGATCCATGTAAAGAAAGCTGTTGGATAACATATGATGCAAGTAATATTGGTTCAAGCACTGGTAAAGATAGATATATACAAATACAAGGTCAAATTGCATTTGTATTAATTCAAAAGTTACGAGCAAGAAATACGAAGTTTAAAGATATATTTATCATTACACCGTTTAACACTGTTGCATATGGCTTTAAGAAGTATATGGAAACCATTAGTGATGATATCGTCAACTGGACAGATAAAGATAATAAGAGTGGTTGGTTAAAGGATAATATCGGAACTGTTCATACTTTCCAAGGAAAAGAAGCTAAAGTAGTTATTTATATGCTGGGCTGCCAAAGTGATGGTTCTGCTAATGGCGCAATTAAATGGGTTAATGCAAATAATGTAAATGTAGCTTTTACAAGAGCAAAAGAATATGTATATGTTATTGGTGATGCTACTAAATGGGCAGAACTCAATAAAAATCTTGCATTCGCTCAAAGATATTTACCTGTTTATACTTTAGAGGATATCTAAAAAATATTTTATAAAATCATATGATTGATGAATATATGTAAGGTTATAACAATCAGAACCACCCGTAAAACGGGTGGTTTGCTCACGGGCTATAAGCCCGTAGTACTAGGCCAGCGTCTAAAGGCGCTGGCTTTCACTACGTTCAAGCCGCATAGCCA
>ERZ773066.768-NODE-768-length-17211-cov-3.994346_pt1 | contig 17211 bp, 12 predicted proteins | sample MGYA00580573_ERZ773066 | MGnify/ENA primary metagenome ERZ773066 (study PRJEB29015, sample SAMEA2738128) | human oral metagenome | biome: human oral; feature: human-associated habitat; material: saliva | place: China | collected 2203 ... | reverse complement strand
CCCGCCGCAACGAGCAGCGCATCCGCCGCACGTGCGCGCACGCGAGCCTCTGCGAGCCCCGCCGCAGGATCGCCTGCCGCATGTGTGACCGCCCCCATGCCCGCCGCCACAGCGGCGACGAGATCTGCGCCCGCCGCACGCTCCGAGTCGGGGCGCACGGTCACGACCTGATCGCCGGGGCGCAGGAGGATCGCAAGCATGTGGTCGATGTCCTTGTCCTTCAGGATGCCGAGCAGAAAGACGCGCGGCTGCGCGGGGAAATAGGCATCGAGCCCCGCGCGCAGTGCCTGCATCCCGGCGGGGTTATGCGCGCCGTCCACGACGACGGTCTGCCCCCCGCAGGAGAGGATCTCAAAGCGCGCGGGATGATGCACCGTGCGCAGCGCCGTGCGTACAGCGTCCTCCGTGACGCGTGCGTCCTCGCGCGCCATGAGCTCTGCCGCCATGATGGCGAGTGCGGCGTTCTCCGCCTGATAGGGTCCCGCGAGAGCCATCTCAAACGGCGCCGGCTCACGGGAGACGACGGAGTGGAAGGCGACGTACTGCCCGCCGCTCTCCGCGCGCAGCATCTGTGCGGAAAAATCCTCGCCGAAAACAAAGAGGTCGGCCCCCAGCTCCTCCGCACGCGCCGCGATGATCGTGAGCGGCTCGCCTGCCGCCGCTGTGATGACGGGTACGCCCTCCTTGATGATGCCCGCCTTGTGCTCCGCGATCCCTGCGAGCGTGCCGCCGCAGCGGTCGGCATGATCCATCGCCACATTGGTGATGATCGTCAGCTCGGGCAGGACGACGTTCGTCGAGTCAAGCAGCCCGCCGAGGCCCGTTTCAACCACGGCGACCTCCACCTTTTCCTCAGCAAAATAGAGGAAGGCGAGTGCCGTCAGTGCCTCAAACTGCGTGGGATGTTCATGACCCTCCGCCGTCATGGCATCCGCCGCCGCACGAACGCGCGTGAGAAGCGCTGCAAACTGCTCCTCGCTGATCTCCTCTCCCCCGACGCTCATGCGCTCCGTATAGGAGATGAGATGCGGCGAGAGGTACCGCCCGGAGCGGATGCCGGACGCACGGCATACGGCGTCCATCATCTGCGTGACGGAGCCCTTGCCGTTTGTCCCTGCGATATGAATGACGCGATAGCTGCGCTCGGGATGTCCGAGCCGCGCACACAGCTCCTCCATGCGCGTGAGGCCGAGGCGGATGCCGAAAGTATTCAGTTCATCCAGATAGTGCAGTGACTCCTCGTAGTTCATCGAATCACCTCAGAGCTTCTCAAGATCCGTGAGGCGCGTCCGTATGAGGGCGATCTTCTCCTCGTAGCCCGCCAGTTTCTCGCGCTCTGCGGCGACGACGGCGGCAGGAGCCTTCGATGTAAAGCCCTCGTTCGAGAGTTTGCCCGTCAGGCGCGCGATCTCCTTCTCGAGATTTGCACGCTCCTTTGTCAGGCGCGCCGTCTCCTTCTCCACATCAATCAGCCCCGCGAGCGGCAGGTAGACCGCCGCACCCGCGAGTGCCCCCGTCACGACATTTTCCGGATCGGGAGCATCCGCCGCGAGGAAGGAGACCTCCGAAGCGGATGCGAGGGCAAAGAAGTAGTCCTCATGCGCGGCAAACACATCAGCGAGTGCCGCGTCGCGCACGCGCAGAATGAGCGTGCTCTTTTTGCTCGGCGGCGTGCCGAGCTCCGCACGCAGGTTGCGCGTCGTCTTAATGACCTCCATGATCGCGGTCATCTCCTGCTCCGCCGCCGTATCGATGGCGGATTCCGTGACCTCCGGCCACGGGGCACGCATGATGCTCTCGCCCTCGTGCGGCAGCTTCTGCCAGATCTCCTCTGTGAGGAAGGGCATGAAGGGATGCAGGAGGCGCATCGTACGCTCGAGCACGGTACGCAGGACATAGAGCGCCGTATTCTTCGCGCGGACATTCTCCTTGTCATAAAGGCGTGCCTTCGTCAGCTCGATGTACCAGTCGCAGAACTCGCTCCACAGGAACTCGTAGATCGTACGTCCCGCCTCGCCGAGCTCGTAGTGCTCGAGGTTCGCCGTCACGTCGCGCGTCGTCTCCTCCACGCGCGAGAGGATCCAGCGGTCGGCGAGCGTATAGTCCTCCGCCGTCGGCACGAACGATGCGTCCGATCCCTCGAGATTCATCAGCATGTAGCGCGAGGCATTCCAGATCTTGTTCGCAAAATTACGCGCCGCCTCGACGCGCTCCCAGTAGAAGCGCATGTCGTTGCCGGGCGTATTGCCCGTGATGAGCATGAAGCGGAGCGTATCCGCACCGTACTTTTCAATGACCTCCACGGGGTCGATGCCGTTGCCGAGGGATTTCGACATCTTGCGTCCCTCGCTGTCGCGCACAAGTCCGTGGATAAAGACATCGCGGAACGGCACATCACCGCCGAAGCGCAGCCCCATCATGACCATGCGTGCCACCCAGAAGAAGATGATGTCATAGCCCGTCACGAGCACCGACGTCGGGTAGAAATGGCGCAGATCGACCGTCTGCTCCGGCCAGCCGAGTGTCTCGAACGGCCAGAGACCGGAGCTGAACCACGTATCGAGCACGTCCTCATCCTGGTGGATGTCCGTGCTGCCGCAGTGCGGGCACGCCGTGAGGTCGTCGCGCGATACGGAGGTCTCGCCGCAGTGCGCACAGTGCCACGCGGGAATGCGGTGTCCCCACCAGAGCTGGCGCGAGATGCACCAGTCGCGAATATTTTCAAGCCAATTTTCGTAGATTTTCGTAAAGCGCTCGGGGACAAAGCGGATCCTGCCGTCGCGCACCGCCTCAATCGCGGGCCTCGCGAGGCCCTCCATGCGGACGAACCACTGCTTCGATACGAGCGGCTCGATCGTCGTCTTGCAGCGCGAGCAGTGTCCGACGGCGTGCTCATGCTGTTCCGTGCGCACGAGGGCGCCCGTCTCCTCGAGCTCCTTCACGAGTGCCTTGCGGCACACATAGCGGTCCATCCCCGCATAGCGTCCCGCGTTCTCGTTCATCGTGCCGTCGGCATTGATGACGATGATCTGCTCAAGATCGTGCCGCTGTCCCATTTCAAAGTCGTTCGGATCGTGCGCAGGCGTCACCTTGACTGCGCCCGTTCCGAAGGCAGGATCGACGTAGGCATCGGCAAAGAGCGGGATGCGGCGTCCCACTACGGGCAGGATCAGCGTCTTGCCGACGAGTGCCTTGTACCGCTCATCATCGGGGTGTACCGCCACGCCCGTATCGCCGAACATCGTCTCGGGGCGCGTCGTCGCGATCTCCACATAGTCGTCCGTGCCCTCAATCGGATAGCGCAGATGCCAGAGGTGTCCCGCCTCCGTCTCATGCTCGACCTCGATGTCCGAGATCGCCGTCATGCAGGAGGGGCACCAGTTCGTGATGCGCGTCCCCTGATAGATCAGCCCCTGCTCATAGAGACTGACAAAGACCTCGCGCACGGCGCGGGAACATCCCTCGTCCATCGTGAACCGCTCGCGGTCCCAGTCGCAGGATGCGCCGAGCATCCGCAGCTGATACATGATGCGGTCGCCGTACTGCTGCTTCCAGTCCCAGACACGCGTGAGGAACTTCTCTCTGCCGAGATCAAAGCGCGTCGTGCCCTCCTCGCGCAGTGCTGCCTCCACCTTTGCCTGCGTTGCGATGCCCGCATGGTCGCAGCCCGGGATCCAGACCACGTTCTTGCCGCGCATCCGCTGATAGCGCACGAGGATGTCCTGCAGCGTATTGTCGAGGGCGTGCCCCATGTGGAGCTGCCCCGTCACATTCGGCGGCGGGATCACCACGCTGTACGGCGTACGGCTCTCGTCTGCCTCGTCGTGAAAGAGCTTATGCTGCTCCCAGTAGTCATACCATTTCCGCTCAAAACTCTGCGGGTCGTACGTCTTTGGAATATTGGCACCGGATTCCTGACTCATCGATCTATTCCTCCCGAAAGAAACGCCCTCGTCCCGCAGGGACGAAGGCGTCCGCTCATCTATGAATTGCACTCGTTAGAGTAGCACAAAACCACGTTTTTTGCAAGACGCAGACCCGTGTGCGGCGTTTTCCGATGATTTACCGACGAAAGCTCTTGGTATAGTCCCACACGATGTCAAGGAACTGCCGCGCCAGTGCATCGTCAAATATCTCACGATAGTCGTCATTTCGCTCGTGAAGGTGATAGGTATATGAATCCAACGATACCGTCCCATCCTCACGCGTAAATTTCGTCGTCTCGAGATGGAAAGCATGACGCTCCGTACGAACGCAAATTTTATAGGTCTGCCCCGGATAAATGGAGTTGCTCACCGTATACTCCCGCCGCTGTCCGCCAAATGCCTCCGGAAGATTCCCGTCAAGATACGGTGCATCAATCGGATAGCCCGCGAGTTTACCGAGGATCTTGTAGATGTCCACCGTACTCGTCAGCTCGTCCACGCGCCCGCACGCCGGTACCCCCGCGCCGCGTGCCATCAGTGCGCCCCCCGTCTGTTCCTCACTAAGGAGATACGGACTGCGTGCATAAACAGATGCACCGTGATCGGAATAGAGCAGGACAATGTACTCATCGTCGTCATAATGCGCGGTAATGTAATCAAAAAGATAACCGAGCTGGCGGTCTGCCGCGCACACCTCACTGCGATTGACATATTGGCTCAGCGGGTTTTTCTTCAAAAACACAGAAGCACCTCGATCCTGCGGCTGCAGAACATCAGCGAGCGGCATATGTACCGACGCATGAGCTGACATACTGATGTCCGCATTATAAGGATGCGTGTCTGCGCTGTGCATAAAAAGAAAGTTATCGCACTCATCAAAGGTTTGAAGATGACGTATGATGCGCTCCACACCGTCCGCTGTACGCTCCATCCAATGATTGACAATCAGACGGTCATACCCGCGTGTTGCACCGTTGTAGATCCCCTCGCCATCGCCCTGAATATTGGTGCAATAGTAGCCGAGACGCTTCATCTGCTCGGACAGCGTCACAACCGATGGGTCGAGCGCAAAGGGCACCCCCGGTCGTACAATCTGCGTATGATGCTGATACAGCCCTGTCTCGATGCTCGCGAGCGACGGATACGTATACTCCGAAGCACTGAAATTATTTTCAAAAATGATCCCTGCGGAAAAGAAACGCAGAAGATTTGGCATCAGTTCTTCTGCCTCATCCCGTAGGGCGTTCCACGCAAGGCCGTCAGCGAGAATATTCAGCACAAATTTCCTGCGCTGTGGGCTGTGTTGCAGAACAATCGGCTCTCCGACGAGAAAGGGGGAATCCGAGCGAAAGGTTGTCGGTTTTTCCACGCGATAGAAGTTAAATTCACCGCGACTAAGCTGCATCGTGCGGTCCATGTTTTCCGCATGGAACGAGATTTTTTGTTTATCCTCTTTCGCCGCAAGCGGAAGAATCTCTGTGTGCCCCTGCGGCATGACACAAATCTCCGAGGTCTCATCTGCCTTCATGATATCGAAGACAAAATCATCCACAATCGGATAATTATACTGCGCCATTGCCGGATTCATCAGGTCAATGACTTTGCTTTTGATAAACATGACCCCATAGGGATTGTAGAGCCCGGTACGATAGCGCGGCAGCGCGTCAGAAAAACGCGGAAGCTCCTCACACACATGAATCCAAAATTTTTTCGTGACCCCATGAGAATCTATGACTACATCGGTGATGAACGGTGCAAACTGTGCGTTCGTGAAAGCTGCCTTGAGCGCATAGATACAACTCTCCATCGCATCAGGATCTTCCGGAAAGCTGAGATAATCCCGATCCACCGACAGCATCATAAAGAGCATGGCACGATCCGGATAACCCGCCTGCTGATACACACGTGATAGCACATCACACGTATGTGGACTCATTTTCCGTTTGTTGTACGCCGCCTTCCCATAGGAAAGTGCCGCATCCATGTCCTTCCGTGCAAGAGCTTCCTCCGCACGGAAGATCTCATATTCCTCTCCCTCGGGCCAGCACCGATGATACTCCTCGGCACAGTGCTGCATTGCCGCACCAAAGTCATTCCGCTGTACCGCATCCATCAGCTGTGCGGCACATTCCTGCACACGCGCATCGCGTACAGCACGTGAAAAGCGTTCTGCCGCCCGCGTCAGTTCGTCCGCATCATCATGGGAAAAGATCAGCGCATGATAGAGCATCTGCCAGCCGTCTTCCCGTTCCCCCATAAGAAAACGCCGATGCTCCTTTGCAAAGAGCACCGCGTTTGTATTGGATATGGGAAAGCAAAGCACAGGAAGATGATCGTAGTCCGGCAAAGCTGCATCGGGGTGCAGCAGGGCAAAGGCACGGCAATTTTCGGCGTAGTTCTCCCGCAGCACCGTCTCATTGGGCTGATAGACAACGGACGAGAGCATCTCAAAGAGGCCCATATTGCCGCGCTCATTGTACGCCGTCATCAAAAGGCGCACGCCCTCCGCATAGCCTTCGGCATCGAAGGACTCTGCCGACAGAGCGAGCAATATCTCACCGAGGCGCACACGCACCATATAGGCCGTATCCTCGTCCTGTTCCGCTGTGTTGCGTGCAAGATATGCCCGTGCCTTTGCACAAAGTTCCCCGTATGTGCCGCGCGCCGTCAGCTCCTCCAGTCGCTCCGCGATGTCCATCTCTGCCGCGCCCCCTATCTCTCTTAGAACAGTCCCGTGATCACACCGTCCGCCGTGATGTCCATGCCCATCGCGGCGGGCACTTTCGGCAGTCCCGGCATGGTGAGGACATTGCCCGTGAGCGCGACAACGAAGCCCGCTCCACAGGAGGCGCGCAGCTCGCGTACGGTGATGCGGAAGCCCGACGGGCGTCCGAGGAGTGCGGGGTTGTCGGAGAAGGAGTACTGCGTCTTGGCCATGCAAACGGGCGTCTCCGTCATGCCGAGCGCGTCCATCTCCGCGAGCTGCTTCTTCGCCGCATCGGTAAAGTCCACACCGTCCGCGCCGTAGATCTCCCGCGCGATGGTCTCGATCTTCTCCGCGATGGGCTTTGCCGCGTTGTAGATGGGATGAAAATGCGCAGGCTGTCGGAGTACTGCGCCCACCGCATCCGCTAGGGCAAGTCCGCCCTCACCGCCCTTTGCCCAGACCTCCGAGCGCACGGCAGGTGCACCGAGACGCGCACAGAGCTCCTCGAGGAGAGCGAGCTCCGCCTCGGTGTCCGTCGGGAATACGTTGACGGCGACGACGGCGGGCACGCCGAACTTGCCGATGTTCTCGATGTGCTTTTCGAGGTTCGCCGCACCGCGCCGCAGGGCGTCCAGATTCTCCGTGCCGAGGTCGCTCTTTGCCGCGCCGCCGTTCATCTTGAGCGCACGTACGGTGGCGACGATGACAACGGCATCGGGGGCGAGCCCCGCAAGGCGGCATTTGATGTCGAAGAATTTCTCCGCGCCGAGATCCGCACCGAAGCCCGCCTCCGTGACGACGTAGTCCGCACAGGACAGTGCCGCCTTAGTCGCTGCGACGCTGCTGCACCCATGGGCGATGTTCGCGAAGGGGCCGCCGTGGATGAGGGCGGGCGTCCCCTCGATGGTCTGCACGAGGTTGGGCTTCACGGCATCCTTAAAGAGGAGGGTCAAGGCCCCCGTCGCACCGAGCTCCTCCGCGTGCACAGGACGTCCGCCGCGTGTATAGCCGATGAGGATGCACCCGAGACGCCGCTTCATGTCGGCGAGATCCTCCGCCAGACAGAGGATTGCCATCATCTCCGAGGCGACGGTGATGTCAAAGCCGGACTCCCGCGGCACGCCGTGGACGCGCCCGCCGAGCCCCGTGACGACGTGACGCAGGGCGCGGTCGTTGATGTCGAGGACGCGTTTCCACACGATGCGGTTCACGTCGAGATCGAGTGCGTTGCCCTGAAAGATGTGGTTGTCGATGAGTGCAGCGAGAAGGTTGTGCGCCGTCGTGATGGCGTGAAAGTCTCCCGTAAAGTGGAGGTTGATGTCCTCCATGGGGACGACCTGTGCATAGCCGCCGCCCGCCGCACCGCCCTTCATGCCGAAGCAGGGGCCGAGCGACGGCTCGCGCAGGGCGACGATGGTCTTTTTGCCCTGCCGATGGAGGGCATCGGCAAGCCCGACGCTCGTCGTCGTCTTACCCTCGCCCGCAGGTGTCGGGTTGATCGCCGTGACGAGGATGAGCTTTCCCTGTTTGCCATGGGCTCCCACAAGGGCTTCGCGCGTCAGCTTTGCCTTGTACCTGCCGTACGGTTCGATCGTATCCGCATCAATGCCCAGTGTGGCCGCAATTTCTGTAATGGGGCGAAGTTTGGCTTCGCGCGCGATTTCGACATCGGATTTCATGACGTATCCTCCTTATGCGTTCTGCGCTTTGGCTGCCTGTACTACATTCTCCATCAGCATGGCGACGGTGAGAAGTCCGACACCGCCCGGCACGGGCGTGATCGCCCCCGCGACAGCCGCTGCGGCGTCAAAGTCCACGTCGCCGACGAGCTGCTTCGGCGCGATGCGGTTGATGCCGACGTCGATCACCGTCGCGCCCTCTTTCACCATATCCGCCGTGACAAAGCGCGGCCGCCCGACTGCGGCGACCAGAATGTCCGCCGTGCGTGCGATCGCGGCAAGGTTCTGCGTGCGCGAGTGACAGATCGTCACGGTTGCGTTGCGTTCGAGGAGGAGATGCGCCATGGGTTTTCCGACGATGTTGCTGCGACCGATGATGACGGCGTGCGCCCCCTCGATGGGGATGCCCGCGTAGTCGAGCATACGGATGCAGCCCGCCGGTGTGCAGGGGCGCAGTCCCGGTGCGCCGAGCACCAGATGTCCGACGTTGACGGGATGGAAGCCGTCCACGTCCTTGCGCGGGTCGATATGGGAGAGGATCTCCTCCTCGTCCTCCGCGATCTGCGCGGGCAGCGGCAGCTGCACGAGGATGCCGTGTACCTCCGGATCGACGTTCAGCTCCTCGATGCATGCGAGGAGCTCCTCCTTCGTCGTCTCGGCGGGGAGGGCGATGTGGTCGGAACGAATGCCGAGCTCCTCGCACGTCCGCTGCTTGTTGCGGACGTAGACCTCAGAGGCGGGGTCGCTGCCGACGATGATGACGGCAAGGCGCGGCAAGACGCCCGCCGCCTTCAGCTCTGCGACGCCGCGTGCAGCATCTTCCTTTATCCGTGCGGCAAATTCCTTGCCCGAGAGAATCCGTGCCATCATGCTCTCCTTTATACCATATAGCTGATCCACGTAAAGACAAAAATCGCAATCGAGACGATGCCGTTGCGCATGAAGTACACCTGCGTCACGCGTGAGAAGTCCGTCGGCCCTGCGATGCGGTGCTGGTAGACGAGAGTCGCTGCTGCAATCGCGACGCCAATGAAGTACGGCCAGTGCAGATGCATCATCGCGCCGAGGGCGATAAAGAGCAGGATCGAGAGGACGTGCATTGCCCGCGCGATCTGGAAGGCGCCGCGTGCACCGAACGACACCGCGAGGGAGTGGAGTCCCTGACTGCGGTCAAACGCCTCGTCCTGCGCCCCGTACATCGCGTCGAATGCAGCGATCCAGAGGGCGACCGCGAGAAAGAGCACGAGCATCGGCAGCTCGATTTTCCCGCTGACCGCCACCCAGCCGCCCGCCGGCGCCATGCCGATGGCGATGCCGAGGAAGAGATGTACCCATCCCGTCACGCGCTTCATGTACGGGTAGATGAGGAAGGGCACAGCGGCGAACGGCAGGAGACGGATGCAGACCGGATGCACCTGCAGCACGGCGAATATAAGCACAAGGAGGCACACGCCGATAAAGACGAGCGCCTCCTTCTTCGTGACACGCCCCTGCACCATCGCACGGTAGGCGAGGCGGGGCTGCTGCTTGTCATACTTTAGATCGGCGAGGTTGTCGAGGGCGAGTGCCGCCGAACGTGCCGCCGTGATGGCGAGCACGACCCAGCCGAGCGTCCCGAGCGGCGGATCGCCGCCTGCGGCGAGGAGTGCCCCCATGAGGGCAAACGGCAGAGAGAACACGGTATGGTGAAACGCTGTGTTGTTCATATGCGCCCGTAGGCGCTCCATCCACCAGCTCAATCCAGACCGAACTCCTTCCACCGCGCCGTCACGCGCTCTGTGATCTCCTTCGACATCGTGATCTCATCCGGCCACTCACGCGCATGACCTTCCTCCGGCCACGTCTTCGTCGCGTCGATGCCGAGCTTCGAGCCCCACTTTGCCATGGGCGAGGAGTGGTCGAGCACGTCGAGCGGTCCCTGCACGATCTCGAGGTCATATTTCGCGTCGATGTTGTTAAAGACACGCCACCAGACTTCCTTCATGTTCTGCACATCGACGTGGGCGTCCACGACGATGATCATCTTCACGTTCATCATCTGCCCCATGCCCCAGAGCGCGTGCATGACCTTTCGCGCGTGCATCGGGAATTGCTTCTTGATGGAGACGACGACGCAGTCGTGGAACACGCCCTCGAGCGGCATATTGACATCGACGACCTCTGGCAGCATCTGCTTCAAGAGCGGCAGGAAGATGCGCTCCGTCGCCTTCGCGAGGAAGCAGTCCTCCATCGGCGGGCGTCCGACGACCGTCGCGGCGTAGATGGGATCCTTACGGTGCGTGATCGCCGTGATGTGAAAGACGGGATAGTCGTCCGCGAGGGAGTAGTAGCCCGTGTGGTCGCCGAACGGCCCCTCGCGGCGCATCTCGTCCGTATCGACATAGCCCTCGAGGATGATCTCCGCCGTCGCGGGCACCTCGAGATCGACCGTAACGCACTTCACGAGCTCGACCGATTTATGCCGGAGGAACCCCGCAAAGACCATCTCGTCGATGTCGCGCGGCAGCGGTGCCGTCGCCGCATAGGTCACGACGGGATCCGTGCCGATGGCGACTGCCGCCTCGATGCGTTTGCCGCCCTGCGCCTTCATTGCGCGGAAGTTCTCCGCTCCGTTCTTGTGGATATGCCAGTGCATCCCCGTCGTGCGGCTGTCGTACTTCTGCAGGCGATACATACCGACATTGCGCTTGCCTGTCTCAGGATTCTTCGTAAAGACGAGCGGCAGCGTCACAAAGGGGCCGCCGTCATCCGGCCAGCACTTCAGAATGGGGATCTCGTCGAGATTCGGGTTCTCCGTCTCGATAACTTCCTGACATGGTGCATTTTTCACGTACTTCGGGAAATTGATCGCCTTGCGCGCCATCGGGATGAGCGTCATGAGGTTCATCTTGTTCTGCAGGGAGATGTGCGGGATCTTGAGTATCTCCGTCAGCTCATCGGCCACGTCGTCGAGTTTCTCCACACCGAAGGCGAGTGCCATGCGCTCGTAGCTGCCGAACGCGTTCATGAGGACGGGCATCTTTGACCCCTTTACATTCTCAAAGAGCAGGGCGACGTTCTCCGCGCCCTCACGCTTCGAGATGCGGTCCGTGATCTCCGTGATCTCGAGCTCCGGGTCAACCTCCGCCGTGATGCGGCGGAGCAGCCCGCGCTCCTCAAGTGCCGCGATGTATTCGCGCAGATCCTTATATGCCAAGGTATTCCCTCCTAATATATCGTGTTTCTTCTGCGTAACGTGTCCGTCAATCCCCTATTTTCGGAGGATAAAACGGACGATCAAATACCCCACACCGTAGAGCGCAATCATCGGCACAGCAATCATCGACTGCGTGAACACATCGGGTGTCGGTGAGATCACAGCCGCGATGACGAACGAGAGGAAGATGACGATGCGCGCGTACTTGCTCAGGAATTTTGACGTGATAAAGCCCAGTTTCCCAAGAATCGTAATGACGAGCGGCAGCTCAAAGACAAAGCCGAACGGCAGGACGAACATGATGACGAACTCAAAATACCGATTGACGGAAAAGAGTGCCTCGAGTTCATCGTTGCCGAACCCCTTGAAGAACATGATTGCCGCAGGGAAGACGAGGAAGAACGAGAATGCCAGCCCGAGGAAGAAGAGCACCACCGAGACGGGAACAACGATGGCGAGCACCATGCGTTCCGACGGGGTGAGCGCGGGCAGAAAAAAGCGCCAGACGTGATAGAAGATCACGGGCAGCGCAAGAAGGAAGCCCACGACGACGGCGATCTTGATGTAGGTAAAAAACGCCTCGGCGGGCTGCATATAGTAGAGTTTTCCGACCGGCAGGGTCAGATAGTGCATGATGTCGCCGATGAAGTAGTAGCCGACCGCCGAGCCGACAGCGACGGCGAGCAGGCACTTGATGAGCCGCGAACGCAGCTCGGTCAGATGCGCGATGAGCGACATACTGCCGTCATCATCCTGCGGCGCGCCTGCGTCCTCCGGCGGCAGCGGCTTGACCCCCGTTTCCTGCACCGCAGGCACCGACGTCTCTTCGGCCGGGGGCGTCCCCGCACCGTCCGCTTTCATTTCCTCTGCCATGGATCAGATCTTTTCCTCTTTTTTTGCATTCTCGGGCAGCTGCTTCGTCTCATGCGTCACGTTGATCTCCGCCGGCGGCTCGTCCTTCGCACTATTTGCCGACTTAAACTCCTTGATGCTCTTGCCGAGCGCCTTCCCGATGTCAGGGAGGCGGCCGGGGCCAAAGACAACGAGGCCGATGATCAAAATAAGTACGAGTTCGGGAACGCCCAATCCAAACATAATATCCTCCTAAACCATGCCGTTCGGCACAATATCATCGTGATGTTCTGCGCAGCCGTGTGAGGGAAGCTCAGTGTTTCCCTAGGACTGCTTCGTCTCTGCAGCCTTCTGCTCGGCGCGGTGCGCCTCAACTGCGGCAGCTGCGGTCTCCGTCGTCGGCGAGGTTGCCGCCGGTGCGGGAGCGCTCTGCGCCGCTGCCGCCTGCTCTGCTGCCACTGGTGCAGCCTGCTGCGCCGCCGGTGCTGCGGCAGGCTGCGGCTGTGCCGCCGTATTCTGTGCGGGCGGTGCAGGCGGCGGATCAGGTGTGTTGATCGCCGTCGTCAGCGCGTTTGACGCCCTGCGGAACTCACGCAGTCCCTTGCCCAGTGTCCGCCCCATCTCGGGCAGCTTCCCCGGGCCAAAGACAATCAGCCCCACGATCAAGATCAATACCAGCTCCGGTGCACCGATGCCGAACATAATATATCCTCCTGTATGCGTACATCGGGGTACGCATTACGGAAACCCCAACGCTGTCAGTGCTTCCTTAAAACTCTCTCCGACCGATAAAGTCCGCCGCCATGAGGCAGGTCTCACGAATCCGCGGATCAAGGCTCGCAGGCAGCGCCGCCTTGGCGCGCGCCAGATAGGCATCCGCCTGTTCCTGCGCATAGTCCAGCCCATCCGAGGCATGCACGAGTGCGAGCGCACGCGCGACCTCCTCCAAGGTTTTCTTCGGATTCGTAATGAGTGCCGCGAGCTCCTCCCGCTCCCCCGCGCCGAGCACGGAGAGCGCACGAATGACGGGTAGCGTCACATACCCCTGTGCGAGGTCATGTCCCGCAGGTTTTCCGATGTCCTCGGAGCTGCGGCGGAAGTCGAGCAGGTCGTCCGTGATCTGGAACGCCATTCCGATATCGCGGCCGTACTCCGCCATCTGTGCCGTATCGGCAGGACTCATCCCACCGATGAAGCCGCCGAGCTCACAGCAGATCTCGAGGAAATCCGCCGTCTTCTTGCGGATGCGCTCGTAGTAGGCATCCTCCCCCGTGGGGATCTGATAGACCGTATGATCCTGCAGGATCTCGCCCTCGCTCAGCGTGCAGACCAGATGCGCCAGCTTGACGTAGACGGACGAGTCATAGCCCTCCTCAGCGACGAGCTTAAACGCGCGCGCAAAGATATAGTCACCGCTCAGGATGGCAATCTGGTTGCCCCACTTCGCGTTTGTCGTCTCAGCACCGCGCCGCGTATCCGCCTCGTCGATCACATCGTCGTGTACGAGAGATGCCGTGTGGATCAGCTCGAGCGCCACAGCCACGGGCATCGCACGCGCACGGTCGAACGAGGCTCCGCCGCGTGCTGCCAGCAGGAAGAGCGCAGGACGCAGCCGCTTGCCCCCCGAGGAGACAAGGTGCATCCCGATATCTGTGATGAGCGGCGTCTCGGAGACAATCGCCTCCTCAAGCGCAGGCTCAAATGCTGCAAGATCCTCCTGTATGACATCAAACATGTCGCTTTTCAACGTTCTACCACCTACATTCGACGCCGCGCAGAGCGTCGCTTTCCATCCATTGTGACACAGACAAATCTCTTCACATTTTAACATATTGCATCTATAGCGTCAAAATTATTTCTGTCATGAAAAAAGGCGCAGTTGCATATATCCCCCCATCGGCTCGCTGCGCTCGCCACTTCCCCCGTTAGCGGTCAACGTCAACCAATCACACATCGCTGACGCTCGTGTTCTTGGGACGTTTTCCCATGCGACCTGTTTCCGAATCAGCTACGCCCCTTGGGGCTTGCTTTTTCGACAGGTCAGCAACGGGGGAAGCTATTATGCTGTTATTGTAGGAAAGGAGCACAAAGAAAAGGACTTTTGTACGAAGTTTATAGCTTCGTGCAGCAGTCCTTTAGATGATGATAAAACAATCCGTTCTTTTTTACTTCCCCAGCAGAGCAACCAGACGCCGCGCCGCCTCCTCGGTGTCCTCGGGCGAGCCGAAGGTCGAGAAGCGGAAATAGCCCTCGCCCGCGCTGCCGAACCCCTCGCCCGGCGTACCGATGACCTGAATCTCATGCAGGAGGTAGTCGAAGAACGCCCAGCTCCCCATGTTCTTCGGGCACTGCATCCAGATGTAGGGCGCATTCTTGCCGCCGCAGTACCATATCCCGAGCGTATCGAGCGCCGCCATCAGATGCGCCGCGTTCTTCTTATATACGCGGATATTCTCATGGATCTCGCGCTGGCCTTCCTCCGTAAAGACCGCCGCCGCGCCCTTTTGCAGGATGTAGGAGACACCGTTCGTCTTGGTCGTGCGGTTGCGCACCCACATCGCATTCAGCGAGAGCCCGCCGCGCGTGAGCTCCTGCGGGATGACCGTATAGCCGAAACGCGTCCCCGTAAAGCCCGCCGTCTTGGAGAGCGAGCAGATCTCAATGGCGCAGGTCTTTGCTCCCTCGATCTCAAAGATGCTGTGCGGGATCTCCTCATCCTCGATGAACGCCTCGTAGGCGGCATCAAAGAGGATGATGGCATCGGTTTTGTTCGCGTAATCCACCCATGCTTTCAGATGCGTACGTGAGAAGACTGCGCCCGTCGGATTGTTCGGCGAGCAGATGTAGATGATGTCGGCATGCACGGACGGGTCGGGCAGTGCCAGGAAGCCATCCTCGCGGCTCGATGCGACGTGGATGATCTCGTTGCCTGCAATGATGTTCGCATCGACGTAGGCAGGATATGCGGGCTCCATGATGAGAACGCGCTGATCTCTGCCGAGGATGTCGAGGATGTCGCCCAGCTCATCGCTCGCACCGCTCGAGACGAACACATCCTCGGGCGCCAGCTGCACGCCGCGCTGCGCATAGTAGGCCGCGATCGTCGCGCGCAGCTCCGGTGCGCCGCACTCGGGCATATAGCCGTGAAAGCTCTCCTGCACCGCCTGATCGTCCACGGCGTGATGCAGTGCGTCGATGACCGTGCGGCAGAGCGGCAGGGACACATCGCCGATGCCCATGCGGTAGAGATGCGTACCGGGATGTTCGGCGAGATACGCCTTGGTCTTCTGCGCAATGTTGTAGAACAGGTAGGAGTCCTTCAACTTGCTGTAGTTCATATTCGGTGTCATGCTATCCCTCTTTCCATAGTTTTCCATGCATACCGATTCTACTCGTTTTTTCCCCATTGCGCAAGTGCCATGCCCGATGTATGGAACATTTGTACCATGACATCATACGCACAAGCGCGAGGATTCGTCCATAACTTTTATCACAGAACCAACATCTCCAGATGTATACAGGTGTGCAAATTGACTTCTCATTTCATCTATGATAGTCTATGCCCCACGTCCATCAGTACAGGACATTACTCCTATATAATAGGAATCGTTTTCAGAAAGGGTTGTTGGATATGGAACGGGAAGGATCGGTCAGGATCCCCGCAGGCTGTGCGATTGCCGCACTCATCTCCAAGGAGGGGCGCATGATCCCAGGCGATGTCATCATCCGCGGAATCGCGACGATGCATGACCGCTCCAACGGACTCGGCGGCGGGTTCGCGGCATACGGCATCTATGCGGAGCATCGGGATCAGTACGCCCTGCACATCTTCTTTGACAGCAAGGATCGCCGCAGCGTCTGCGAGGGGATTCTGCGCGAGAGCTTTGAGGTCGTCCGCGCAGAGCGCATCCCCACGCGCAAGATTCCTGCCATTACGGACGAGCCGATGATCTGGCGGTACTTCGTCTCCCCTCTGCGCTCGGTGCTCGCCGCCGCGCAGCAGGACGAGGAGGAGTACATGGTGCGTACCGTCACGAAGCTCAACGCGGAGCTTTCTGGCTGCTACGTCTTTTCCTGCGGGAAGAACATGGGCATCTTCAAGGCGGTCGGCTTCCCCGAGGACGTCGGCACGTTCTACCGCCTCGATACGTACGAGGCATACTCCTGGACGGCACACGGCAGATATCCGACCAATACGCCGGGCTGGTGGGGCGGCGCGCATCCGTTCGGCCTTCTCGACCGCACGATCGTACACAACGGCGAGATCTCGTCCTACGATGCCAACCGCCGCTTTATCGAGATGTACGGCTACAAATGCACCCTGCAGACGGACACGGAGGTCATCACCTACATCGCCGATTTCCTGCTCCGCCGGCAGAAACTCTCACTCCATGAGCTCGCGGCTGTCATCGCTGCGCCGTTCTGGGATACGATCGCGCGCAAAGACCCGGCGGCGCAGAAGATCCACACGTATCTGCGCACGGTCTTTGCGGGGCTGCTCATCACGGGTCCCTTCTCCATCATCCTCGGCTACACGGGCGGCATGATGGCGCTGAACGACCGCCTGAAGCTGCGCTCGATGGTGACCGGCAGCAAGGATGACTGCGTCTACATCGCGAGTGAGGAAGCCGCCATCCGTGCCATGGAGCCGGATGCCAAGAATATCTACGCGCCCGCCGGCGGCGAGCCGTTTATCGTCAACGTAAAAGAGGGGTGTTTCTAAATGAGCCTGACCTATCTGTACCCCGAGTTTGAAATGCTGCGCCGCCCCCGCTGCACGAAGTGCCGCCTCTGCGAAAAGGAGTGCTCCAATAAGGTGCACCATTACGATGCGGCGCTGAAAGTCATGGT
>ERZ773066.765-NODE-765-length-17255-cov-8.214244_pt1 | contig 17255 bp, 13 predicted proteins | sample MGYA00580573_ERZ773066 | MGnify/ENA primary metagenome ERZ773066 (study PRJEB29015, sample SAMEA2738128) | human oral metagenome | biome: human oral; feature: human-associated habitat; material: saliva | place: China | collected 2203 ... | reverse complement strand
ATTGTAAAAAGTCATTTGGTTTTATGTGTACAAAGGTACAGAAACCTTTTCTTCTCTACTAAGAATTGCAGATTTGTTAACCTGCTTTGCTCTTTATTAAATTTAAATTGTTCATTAGAGCCGAAACAGATTTTGTTTTATTGTCGAGCAGATTGCCAGTCTTTGTAACGCAGGCGTAGTGGGCTACGTCAAGCCCGAGTACAAGATACCTGTGCTTATCGACGACTTCTTCCGCAAGGACAAGTCAGGCGAGAAACTCGCCGAGAGTGAAGAAGACTTCCTCGAACACCGCACCGACGCTTTCGACACCCTCTATATCGGTTGCAAGAAATTGCCAGTACATGATATAGTGAGTGTACCTGTAAGCGGAGTGATGTAGTCTAAAATCCTCCACAAACGGCAAGAAACTTATCCTTCTTGCCGTTTTTCTTATTCTAATTGTGCTATGTTCACTAAATAGTTCTCATAATTCTTCTCATTTACAAAGAAAAGAACTATCTTTGCTTTAAAAGTAAATCTTTTAACAATGAAGTTAAATCTAAATAGAATAAAAGTTGTTCTAACTGAACATAACAAAACAGGCAAATGGCTATCTGAAGAACTGGGGGTAAACCCTACCACTGTTTCTAAATGGTGCACCAACACCACTCAGCCAGACTTGTACACATTAAAGAAAATGGCGGAGTTGTTACAAATAGATATAAAGGAGCTGATAAAATAATATTGTTCGGGCAATGAAGAAATCAAATATAAGTCTCAAACTCATAGAATTAAGAAAGGCTAAAAAACTTTCCTTGAAATCTGTAAGTAAGGAGACTGGAATATCTGTAAATGTACTTAAAGATATTGAGGCCAGTAAAGTCACTCCTTCGTGGGAACAAGTAAGAGAACTTGCCACTATCTACGGTTTTAGCGACGAATATCTTATCTGTCTGCAGATTAGTGATGAAGCTGTCAAGATAGACATGAATGATATAGACACACCATGTATAGTGGCAGAGGCACCTACTCAATATGGTCAACTTAGTTTGTTCGATTATAGAGACTCGTCGTTATACAAGCCATTTGGCTTAGAAAGTCGTAGATACATCGGAAACAAGACAAAGTTAACTGACTGGATAATGTACGTTATCCATACAGAAGTTCCAGATGCCAAAACTTTTTGCGACATCTTTGCTGGAACAGGCTCTGTTGCAAACCAAGCTTTGAACACATATAACAAGGTTATCGTAAACGATTTCCTTATCTCGAACAACACCATTTATAAAGGATTTTTTGGGAAAGGAGAATGGGATAAGCAAAAGTTGTTTGACATTCTGGATTACTACAATTCAATTGACCCTGATTCGATAAGCGACAACTGGTTTTCTACAAACTATGGTGATAAATACTTTGCCATGAAAGTTGCCAAACTTATTGGTTTTATCAGGCAGGATATTGAGAATAAGAAAAGCGAACTCACCGAGAAGGAGTATTGCATTTTATTGGCATCTCTAATTTATAGCATTGACAGACTTGCAAACACGGTAGGTCATTTTGATGCTTATATTAAGAAAAAAATAAACTATCAGCCACTGAAGATGAGACTGATACAAGCAAAAAGTTGCTCTAATATAGAGATACATAAAGAGGATGCTAATCAATTAGCAAAGACTGTCTCAGCTGATGTCGTGTATATGGATCCACCATATAACTCACGTCAGTATAGCAGATTTTACCATGTGTATGAAACTTTGGTTAAATGGGATGAACCAGAACTCTTCGGAGTGGCATTAAAGCCTGCTCCCGACAACATGAGTGCATATTGTACGTCCAAAGCATATAGCTATTTCGAAGATATGGTTATGTCATTAGATGCGAAATACTTGGTAGTCTCGTATAACAATACATATAACTCAAAAAGTAATTCCTCTGAGAATAAAATTCGACTGAGCCAAATAAAGTATTTGCTTGATTGTTGCGGAACAACAACCGTATATGAACACAAGCACCAAGCATTCAATGCTGGCAAGACTGAGTTTGAAGACCATAAGGAATTTTTGTTCGTTACTAAAGTGGACAATGAAAAAAGAAGTAAATCGTTCTCCTCTCTTCTACGTTGGAGATAAATATAAGTTGATAAGTGAAATAAAAACATATTTCCCTCAATCCATAAATAGGTTTATAGAGCCGTTTGTGGGTGGTGGGTCTGTGTTTCTTAATATTGATGCAGAAGAATTCCTGTTGAACGATATTGATACCAATGTTATTGATATACATAAGTTCCTTTGCAGTTATAGCAAGAAACCTAATGTGTTCTTTGAAAAACTCTTTACTTTGATTCAGAGTTATGGATTGTCATGCTCATTCAAGGAAGATGTCATCCCCGTATCATTGAAAAAAGAATTCGTTAAAACATACTTTGCAAAGTATAACAAAGACAAATATATGCAATTGCGTTCAGACTATAACAATTCTGACCGCACTGATATGTTGAAGCTATATGTTCTTCTTATATATGGTTTTAACCATATGATAAGGTTTAATGGCAAGAACGATTTTAATCTCCCAGTTGGAAATGTTGACTTTAACCAGAATGCATATAATGCTTTGGTGAGATATTTTTCACTAACACAGGCAAAGAAGCCAAAGTGGAAGAGTATGGATTTCCGTAGATTTCTTTCTCGCATAACTTGGCGAGAGGGAGATTTCGTATATCTTGACCCACCTTATCTAATAACCTTTAGTGAGTATAATAAATTGTGGGACGAAGATACAGAGCAAAGTTTACTTGCTTTACTTGATGAAATGTCAGGTAAAGGTATTAAATTCGCAATATCTAATGTAACACACTATAAAGGACGTACAAATGAGTTGTTTCTCGAATGGGCTAAGAATTATAATACGCACTCAATAAAAAGTAATTATATTAGTTTCCACGATAACACTATTAAGTCTTTTAATGAAGTATTAATAACAAATTACTGATATGCCAAGACAGTCTGAATACAAACCGCTCCTTTACACAACAACCGTACGCAACCCCGAACGGTATAAGGACTTTATACATCTGTTGAAAAAGTTTGATGGTCAAATTCTGACCGCTGATATTGTTGAACAATTTGAAAGAGAAGCTTTCAAATGTGGACTTTATCGTCCTGTAAAACGTATTCCCGAATCTGCAAAGCAGAAATGGGGTAATACGTCACCAGGAGATTTTGGTGAATACGCTCTTACCGATGAAGAAACCAAAGCCATTTTTGATGGTAATGATCCTCGTATTCATACAGATATCGCAGGTCATAAAGAAGCCGGATTCGAAAGAGGTTGGGAAAGCCGATTTGAAACGCAGTTCAAGTTACTGAAAGTTCTTGGATTCGTCTATTATAACATGGGCGAACGTATTGAATTCTCAGAGACTGGTAATTTCCTTGCAGATACAGTTTCCATTACATACGATGACAACGGCACAGTTAATCGTGAAATTGTCAAACCTCAGAATGAGCAAATCGCCTTTATGCAGGCTTTTGCTAAACAGCAACGCTGTAATCCATTCATTAGAGAGCTCAACGACAACATTCCACTTATCTTATTGCTGCAAGTTATTCGTCTGTTGAATAGTGACCCTCAGTATAATAATTGCGGTATTTCATACAAAGAGATACCATTGCTCCTCTTTTGGAAGAATAACGATGCTAATGCTTTGTATCAAAGAATTAAACAACTGCGAAAAGAGTATGGATATTCTCCATCGCCAGAGGTTATCAATGATATTTGTGTTAATGAAATTCTTGGTGGATTTAAAGCGTTTAAGCAAAAATCCGTTGTGTCTGAATACCCTGACGACTTTGTTCGCAAAATGCGAATGACAGGTCTTATCTCATTTCGTGGAGGTGGTAGATTCATCGACATCAACCACAATGAAGATGAAAAGATAGATTATATCATCTCGACATATTCTCATTATCAGAAATACGAGGAAGAAAGAAGCTATTTTGATTATATGGCTTCTGTTGACAAGGAATTATTGAACATTGAGGGTGTTGTTGTTTCAAAGAACGAAGCAGCAATCAAACTCACAGAGTGGATGCGTGTATATAACTGGGATACAATAAAGGTAGAATTAGACCATCTCGCTAAGCGCACCTCATCTAAGGATGACACTTTGAAGTTTATTGATGCCCCATCGCGTCTTGAGTTCCTTACCGCCCTTGCCATCAAAACTCAGCTACCACATGTAGAAGTTATTCCAAACTTCCCGATTGATGACACAGGACTTCCAACTTCGACGGCGGGAGGAGGTATTGGCGACATTGAATGCGTAGAAGCTCCTAACGCAATCCTTGTGGAAGTCACGATGGCACAAGGACGGACACAAACCATGATGGAGGTGTGGCCTATTGAACGACACTTGGAAGAATTCAAGAAAAAATACGAAGTACCGTCTCAGTGTGTGTTTGTCGCTCCCTCAATATTCAATGATACAGAAAGACAAATAGATTTCGTTAAGTTCACAAAAGACCTCACAATCCGTCCATACAAGATTGATAACTTCGTGGAGTATTTGGAGACCTCTCGAACACTTTATAAACAGACAGTATAATTAAATTCCATACAGCATTATGCAAATAGAACGGTTAAAAGATATAATCCAGTCAGCCAATATGAATTTCATTCTTTGTTATTATGAGATAAATTCAGTACTTTTGTAACAACAAAGAAAGGAAAAGATATGGAACCATTGGCAGAACGATTGCGACCACGCACGCTCGACGATTATATCGGACAGGAACACCTCGTTGGTGAGGGGGCTGTGCTCCGACGTATGATCGACTCGGGGCGTATTGCGTCGTTTATCCTTTGGGGACCACCGGGCGTGGGCAAGACTACGTTAGCACAGATTATCGCTAATCGCTTAGAAACACCGTTCTATACGCTTTCTGCCGTGACGAGTGGTGTGAAGGATGTGCGCGATGTTATCGAAAGAGCACAGAGTGGTCGTTTCTTTAATTCCGCTTCACCGATTCTCTTTATCGATGAGATCCATCGTTTCTCAAAGTCGCAGCAAGATTCGCTCTTGGGTGCGGTAGAGAAGGGAACGGTGACGCTTATTGGTGCAACAACAGAGAACCCATCGTTCGAAGTGATTCGTCCGTTGCTCTCTCGTTGTCAGCTCTATACGCTGAAGTCGCTGGAGAAAGACGATTTGCTGAAGCTGTTGCATCGAGCCATTACGGAGGATGTGGAACTGAAGAAGCGTAATATCGAACTGCATGAGACGGGGGCGCTCCTGCGTTACAGTGGGGGTGATGCGCGTAAGCTACTGAATATCCTCGACTTGATTATCTCAGCCGAATCGGGCAACGATGTCGTGATTACCGATAAGATGGTGGAGGAACGACTGCAAGAGAATCCGTTGGCGTATGACAAGGACGGCGAGATGCACTATGATATTATCTCGGCATTCATCAAGTCGATTCGTGGCTCCGACCCAGATGCAGCACTCTACTGGATGGCACGCATGATAGAAGGTGGCGAAGACCCAAAGTTTATTGCGCGTCGTGTCGTAATCAGTGCGGCAGAAGATATCGGACTCGCCAATCCTAACGCTTTATTGTTAGCGAATGCAGCCTTTGACGCTGTGACGAAGATTGGTTGGCCCGAAGGTCGAATCCCTTTGGCGGAGGCGGTAGTCTATTTAGCTCGGTCGAAGAAGGATAATTCCGCTTATGTTGGCATCAATAATGCAATAGAGTTAGTGAGGCAGACAGGCAACTTGCCTGTACCACTTCATCTACGCAATGCACCAACAAAACTGATGAAGGAACTTGGTTATGGCGATGGATACAAGTATCCACACGATTACCCCGGACATTATGTCGAGCAGCAGTATATGCCGGATGAGTTGGTAGCCCCACCCCGACCCTCCCCGAAGGGGGAGGGAGGCAAATAGGATAAGATGGGATGAAAGGTAATCATTAACACTCACCATTCAACACCTACCACCCATCAGCCAATATCTCACATCATCACCACCCAACATTTAACACCCAACATTTAACACCCAACACCCATCACCTAACACCCAACAAACATGAAAATAGTAATTCTCGACTGCCATGCAGTCAACCCTGGTGACCTCTCATGGGAACCAATAAAGGAAATAGCAGAGTGCGTTATCTATGAGCGCACAAGTCAGGAACAAGTTATTGAGCGAGCTAAGGATGCGGACGGTATTCTTATCAATAAGATAAATATCACCCGTGAAGTACTCGACCAATTGCCACAATTGAAGTATATCGGTGAGTTAGCAACAGGATATAACAATATCGATGTTGAGGCTGCACGCGAGCGTGGTATCGTCGTATGCAACATCCCTGCATATAGTACGGATAGCGTTGCACAGCATGTCTTCGCCCTCCTCTTGAACGCAACCACACATGTCGACCATTATGCTGAGGCTGTGCGCCGTGGCGAATGGAGTAAGCAGCAGGACTTCTGCTACTGGGACACACCACTCATGGAACTCGCTGGTAAGACACTCGGTATCGTTGGCTTGGGCAACATCGGTCAGAAGGTGGCAATGATTGCACATGCACTGGGTATGGACATCTCAGCTTGCACCAGTAAGAACAGTAGCGACCTACCAGAGTGTATTCGTAAGACAACCCTTGAAGGCTTGCTCAGTACGTCTGACGTTATCACCTTGCACTGTCCTTTGACAGCGGAGAATGCGCGTATGATCAATGCAGAGACGCTGAAGGGCGTACGTCGTGGTGCCATCCTTATCAATACCGGACGTGGCGGACTCGTCGACGATCAGGCTGTTGCCGATGCCCTTGAGAGTGGTCAGCTCGGTGCTTATTGTGCCGACGTAATGACCGAGGAGCCACCTCGTGCAGACAATCCACTCTTCCGTCAGCCTAATGCTTTCATCACTCCACATATTGCGTGGGCAACACGTGAGGCACGTGAGCGCCTAATGGCTATCTGCGTTGAGAATATTAAGAAGTTTATAGCAGGGGAACCACAGAACGTGGTGTAAGAAGAAGCCCAAAGCCCCACCCTAAAGCCTCCCCCAACCCCTCCGAAAGGAGGGGAGTGCAGATAACAAGGGGTAGTACTCTAAGTTTATGCAGTTAATGAGCATAGCTTACATGGAGGGGTAAGTAATTATAATATGTAAATTAGATTTCTTTATTGCACAACAATGAGGAGATATTCTTAATACTTACGAAGAATGTTTAGCGAACCTTATCCTATTTGTCTCCCTCCCCCTTCGGGGAGGGTCGGGGTGGGGCTATTTAAATTCAAATATGATCTACACTGATCCACATCTTGTCCGTACACTTCAGGTGATACTGGAGTTTCTCGGAACGTTTGCGTTTGCCATATCGGGCATCCGCCATGCCGCACAGAAACACTTCGACTGGTTCGGAGGTTATGTCTGTGGCTTTGCCGTCGCTATTGGTGGCGGTACGATTCGTGACACTATGTTAGGCGTGCGCCCGTTCTGGATGGCAAACATCATGTATGTTCTTTGTACAGGTTTGGCGCTCTTCCTCGTCATCTTGTCGCGTAGGTGGATTCAACGCCTTAGCAATGCGTGGTTCGTCTTCGATACACTCGGCTTGGCACTCTTTACTATTGCGGGTATTCAGAAGACAATCGCATTAGGACACCCCTTCTGGGTAGCCGTCATCATGGGTTGTATCACTGGTGTGGCAGGTGGTGTTATCCGTGACGTATTGCTGAACAATATCCCCGTAATCTTCCACAAAGAGATCTACGCCGTAGCAAGTGTGGGTGGCGGACTCATCTATTGGGCACTCTTCTCGCTCGGACTACCACTTCCGATAACAGTTATTGTGACATTTCTTGCAATCTGTTTAATTCGTTTTATTGCAGTGGGTTATCACATCTCGCTACCCACTTTACACGATGAAGACGAAAAAAAATAATAAAAAAGATTGCTAAACATTTGGTGGAACGGATAAAAAGCAATACCTTTGCACTCGCAATTCAGAAATGACAACTTAGTTGTTATCTGTTGCGACCATAATAATGGTTCCGTAGCTCAACTGAATAGAGCACTTGACTACGGATCAAGAGGTTACAGGTTTGAATCCTGTCGGAATCACAAAAGGAATACTCGAGAGAGTGTTCCTTTTTTTATCCTTTGAACAATTACCTTTGAACATTGAACATTGAACTTTGACCTTTATGATTTGTTTCTTTGAACAATTATCTTTGAACTTTTAGCATTGAGCTTTGAACTTTATGATTTCTCCCGATTACGTATGAAACGAAGAGCTTTGCAATAAGCATTTACATAATTAGGGGAATTCGTAGTCGGTTAAAGTTTGCGTGGATAATGGTTTAAAAAATATGACATAAAATCGGGTAAAAGACCTATAAACAAAGGGAAAAACACGTGTAAAGTCCCAGTTTGTAAACGGCAGTAAATCAATTCATTATGATGTAGTGCAGGAATAGGTGCTTAATTGTGTTTCAAAAGGGCGTTAATAAGACGCCAAAAGGGCATCTATTGCAAGTCAATTAGGCGTCTTTTAGAGGCTAAAAAAGCATGTGTTAGCTTTGAGTTAAGTAAAAAAAGTTTATAAATCCAATTCTCTTTTACCTTTGAACTTTGATATTTGAACTTTGATATTTGAACTTTATGATTTGTATCTTTGAACTATTACCTTTGAACTATTGCCTTTGAACTTTGAGGTTTGAACTTTGAACTTTATGATTTGTATCTTTGAACAATTACCTTTGAACTTTGAGCATTGAACTTTGACCTTTATGATGTGAGTATTAATCCTTGATTTACCAGTTGCTTGTAGCGATAAACCACAAAAAAGTCCGAGGAATAAAAAAGCTTAAGCCCATGGCTTAAGGTTGGAAAAGGAAGTAATGGCGCAATGAACATTAAGGTTTAAAATGTAAAGTGCAATGTTTAAAGCAGAGACTTCGTTCCTATTATTTCTCACTAAAGTCTGGATTAAAGTTCTCAAAGAACCTTTTTTGCTTCTCAATAAGCTGATTTATCTCTTGGTGCATGAACTTACAGGTGAAGTCATAGAGTGGAATTGCAACATGATGGTCCGAAGAGTCTGTGAAGCCAAGCTCTCTATAATAGTTCACAAGACTCTCATCTTCCGATAAGTCTGCAGCAAATAAAAAGATATATTCGCACCCAACAATTTCTAAAAGACACTTAACCTGGGGTATTATGAACTTCCAAAAGATAATACTACCTAACCTTTGGGGCATGTTTAGTGCTTCCCATTTATCGCGATAACCATCATTGATGCAGAAATGAACAATCTCTACACCTGAATAAGTCTTACCTACGTGGCGTTGATTGCCCTTGAAGATCTTATCAAAGGGAACTTCTTCTGTACGAAAAACACGCTCAAGTGATTTTTTTGTAAGTCCTTTTTTTGATCGAAAGGATTCTAATAACTCTTTAATTACTTCTTTTTTATCTTCGGATGTACTCTCGTCTGTTAGCTTTTTTACAAGGAGGTTGTATATGTCCTGTAACTGTTGGTATTTTTCTGCTTCAACTATTTCATCATAAAGCATACCACATTTTAATGAGAAATAGAATACAACGCTTCCTTCCTCATCCTTTATTAGATAATAAGCGGTTGTGTTATTTTCGTCTTCCTCATATGCTTTATCCTTGAGGTTCTGCTCAAGTTGAGTATTCCTGCTATTGTAGAAGCCATCAACTATCCGCATATTCTCCTGCTTTCCAGCAAGGCGCTCACAGGAAAAACTATCCAACACCTTCCTTTGTTCTTCTGTAATTTTCATTATATAAAGGTGTTTCCTTTCGTATTATACGCCTAAGAGGTTCAGCATAATCCGTCTTTGCTTTATGCGTTGGGCATCAACTCGGATGTCTTCAACCCTTATTTTTGCCCTACAAGCACTGTCGGGGTCATATCCCTCACGTGCTTTTCGCCAGGAATATTCGCCATGTGAAAGCGTACTTAAGCTCCATGAGTCTTTTGGTGCATAGGAAGAGAAGACCTTATCAAATACTTTTTTGTACTTTCCGATAGTCTCTTCGCTGAGCATTTCACCATGAAGTTTATTAGTTTGGAATGCTTTATGAACAGAATAGAGCACCGGTCCATATTTCCAAGCCTCGAATTGATCCTCAAATAGAGGCTCTCCTGTCTCAATGATAGCCTCACGTTGGGTGAGATAAAGTAGCTTATGCAACTTCATCTCATCAATCTGTCTGCCATATTCTTTCTCATATCGCTGACTGATATAAGATGCTATCTGCTGTACATCTTCCATTCTTCTGCCTTTCTTTGCTGCAAATTTATGATTATTTCCCTAATGAAACAAATAAATGATGGTTTTTTTTGAGGTTTGTACCTTGACCTTTGAGGTTGGGAAAGATACTAAGGGGTATATAAAAAAAGAAACGGCAGAGCAATTGCTCTTCCGTTATCTCCGAATAACCACCGTCTCACGACGATAATATTTCTACAATCTTTACCTAAAATATAACTAAAAACCTAAATCTATTACTAACCTAAACAAATCTTCTTTTTCAATAATAATCCTGAGCAATCTTGAATACCTGTAAAGTCTAAAACCTTGTAATCAGATATGTTTCTCTTGAATTACAATGCAAAGGTATGAATAATATTCAGATTATCAAAATTAAACGATGAAAAATATCATTCTATCGGTTGTTTCTTGATATATATCAAAGGCGATGATTAGTGTAAAGTTGACTTTTTGAGGTATGTTTTCTTATCGGAATGTGCTTGAAAACCGCAAGAATCCTATTGTTTTTGTGAATAGAGTCGGGCGGAGCGATAGGCAAGCAAATGCGAGGAGGCTTTGTTAGTGGAAGCTGATTATTGGTTCTTCAGACTTTTGAAATGATAAGGAAACGCCTAAGTTTAGGGCTTTAATGAAATGTCACACGGAGTTACGGAGGGAACGGAGGATTATATAAGACGTTTAGTTGCACACTTCATATTTCGGAAGTGGCTTATTATTTTGGGTCTTCAGGTTTTTGGAGTGATAAGGTTTGCCACTTGTGTTTAGGGTTTGAAGCAATGTCACACAGAGAAAAGGAGAGGACGGAGGATTATTAAAACAAAGCAATGGAAGTAACGGAGGCACCGTCGGTGCACAGAGCGACGGAGCTTGTTTGCCAATTCTATTAGCAATTTATACACAAAGCGTTTACCCCAAAATAGTTATCAAGAATCTGTACGCTACAGCTCCGTCGCTCTTTGTGCCGTCGGCACCTTCGTGACATTGTGTTTAGCTCCGTCCCCTCCGTGACTCCGTGTGCCTATTATATAAGACGTTTAGTTTCACACTCCATATTTCGGAAGTGGCTTATTATTTTCATATAAATGTGTTTGTCTTTATAAGAAATATTGTACTTTTGCACTTGTAATAGGCAAATCCTTTTGCCCTTTCCATCTTCCTGAAAGGTATTAGGACTTTGTTATGACAGATTGGAGAGTACTTGCAGGCTGTGAAGCGGAGCATAATCGTTTTGAAGAACAGTACTACAGTGCGTTCCTTTGTGCAAAAGAATATTCTATGTAGGAAACAAAAACAGCTTAAAACACAGGAAGTAGGATTGAGAAGGATAACATTTTTTGTTCTTAGATACAATCGACGGATTGTCACTTTATGCGTAGAACCTTTATATTCTTATAGGTGAAAGAAGTCATCCGCTTATTATGGTAGAAAGTAACAACCCACTTCCCACGTTTATATCTAAGGAATAAGATAGTGGGACAAAAGCCCGAAAAAAGAATTAGAGATACAGAAATCATCTATAGAAGGATGTCTATAGATAATAATTATTGCTTTCATTTAATAGAAAAGAAACAATGAGCAAGCAAGTTTTTCAGACAGACTCCCGTCAGCGCTGGAGTTATTTTAAGTGGACCTTACGCGTCATTCTTACGATTCTCTCATTGTTAGGAATCGTTTTCTTGGCAATGTTTGCCTTGGAAGGAAGTCCTCAGATGCCTTTCCGTCACGATTATCGGAATGCAGTAACAGCGTCATCACCTTATACCAAGGATAACAAGACGGCAAAGCTTTATAAGTCGTTCCGCGACTTCTTCAAGGAGAAGAAGATGCACAATAACTATGCGAAGGCTACGATTAAGAAACAACGATTTGTTGGAAAGGCAGATAGTCTGACACAGAAATACTTTCGTGAGTGGGACGATCCACGAATAGGTGTGCGTTCGGCATGGTATGTAAACTGGGATAAGCATGCTTATATCTCCCTGAAGAACAATATCAAGCATTTGAATATGGTTCTGCCAGAGTGGTTTTTTATCAATCCTAAGACCGACAAGGTGGAGTATCGGATTGATAAGCAAGCACTGCGGTTGATGCGTCGAACAGGTATTCCGGTTCTTCCTATGCTCACCAATAACTACAACTCCGACTTCCATCCAGAGGCGATAGGGCGTATCATGCGTGACGAGAAGAAGCGTATGGCACTCATCAATGAGATAGTTGGGACGTGTCGGCGCTATGGATTTGCAGGAATCAACCTCGACTTAGAGGAACTTAATATTCAAGATAACGACCTTCTTGTCGAATTGCTCAAAGACTTCTCACGTGTTTTCCATGCGAATGGGCTTTATATAACACAAGCCGTAGCCCCTTTCAATGAGGATTATAACATGCAGGAGTTAGCGAAGTATAACGACTATCTCTTCCTCATGGCTTATGATGAACATAACATTGAGAGTCAGCCGGGAGCGGTTAGTTCGCAGCGATGGGTAGAAAAGGCCACCGACTGGGCTGCAAAGAATGTTCCGAATGATAAGATTGTCCTCGGTATGGCTACCTATGGATATGATTGGGCAAACGGAGAAGGCGGTACGACCGTGTCATTCGACCAGACAATGGCTATTGCGCAAGATGCAGATGCAAAGGTAAAGTTCGATGATGACACCTATAACGTGAATTTCTCTTATCAGAACACCGACGATGGAAAGGTTCATCACGTGTTCTTCACCGATGCTGCCACTACGTTTAACATCATGCGTTTTGGTGCAGAATATCATCTTGCAGGCTTTGGCTTGTGGCGTTTGGGAACTGAAGACAAGCGTATATGGCGTTTCTATGGCAAAGATATGTCATGGGAGAGTGTGGCAAGGATGTCTGTTGCGAAGCTGATGCAACTCAACGGCACCGATGATGTCAACTTTGTTGGCTCTGGTGAAGTGCTCGAAGTGACAACAGAACCTCATCCGGGAGACATCTCGATAAGGATAGATAAGGACAATCGCCTTATCTCGGAAGAGTATTATCGCACCCTGCCTTCTACTTATACCATCCAACGATTAGGTGAATGTAAGGATAAGCAGCTTGTTATTACCTTCGATGACGGACCAGACAGCCGTTGGACTCCTACCGTATTAAGTACGCTGAAGAAGTATAATGTCCCTGCAGCGTTCTTCATGGTGGGACTGCAGATGGAGAAGAATCTGCCATTGGTAAAGCAAGTATATGAGGATGGACACACCATTGGTAACCACACCTTCACCCACCATAACATGATTGAGAACTCCGACCGCCGCTCTTATGCAGAGTTGAAGTTGACAAGAATGTTGATAGAGAGTGTGACAGGACATAGTACTATCCTCTTTCGTGCGCCTTATAATGCTGATGCCGACCCAACGGAACATGAAGAGATATGGCCAATGATTGTGGCAAGTCGTAGGAATTACCTCTTTGTGGGAGAGTCTATCGACCCTAATGACTGGCAGTCTAACGTTACAGCCGACCAGATCTATCAGCGTGTCATTGATGGTGTACACCATGAAGACGGACATATCATCTTGTTGCACGATGCGGGTGGTAGTTCTCGAAAGCCTACCCTTGATGCGCTCCCACGTATCATAGAGACCTTGCAGCATGAGGGTTATCAGTTCATCTCCCTCGAACAATACTTAGGTATGAACAAGCAAACACTGATGCCTGAGATTAATAAAGGTAAGGCATACTATGCGATGCAAACCAACCTTTGGTTAGCAGAGATGATCTATCATGTCTCAGACTTCCTCACAGCTCTTTTCCTTGTCTTCCTTGCCTTGGGAATGATGCGCCTGATATTTATGTATGTACTGATGATAAGAGAGAAGCGGGCGGAGAACCGACGTAATTATGCTCCTATTGATGCTGCTACAGCACCAACAGTTTCTATCATCGTACCGGGTTATAACGAGGAAGTAAACATCGTGCGTACCATCACTACGCTCAAGCAACAAGACTATCCTAACCTGCATATCTACTTCGTTGATGATGGTAGTAAGGACCATACACTCGAACGTGTACATGAGGCATTCGACAATGATGAAATGGTTACGGTGCTTGCTAAGAAGAATGGTGGAAAGGCTTCAGCCCTCAACTATGGTATTGCTGCCTGCCGTTCAGAGTATGTCGTTTGTATTGATGCCGACACCCAGTTGAAGAATGATGCGGTAAGTAGATTGATGAAACACTTCATCGCTGACACAGAGAAGCGTGTCGGTGCGGTGGCTGGTAATGTGAAGGTGGGTAATCAACGGAATATGCTTACCTACTGGCAGGCGATTGAATATACGAGTAGTCAGAACTTCGACCGTATGGCGTACTCTAATATCAATGCTGTCACCGTTGTGCCTGGAGCTATCGGCGCCTTCCGAAAGGAAGTGATTGAAGCTGTGGGAGGCTTTACAACTGATACCTTAGCAGAAGACTGCGACCTGACGATGAGTATCAACGAGCATGGATACATCATCGAGAACGAGAACTATGCTGTGGCACTTACCGAAGCACCAGAGACACTCCGCCAGTTTGTGAAGCAACGTATCCGTTGGTGCTTTGGTGTGATGCAAGCCTTTTGGAAGCATCGTTCCTCTCTCTTCGCACCTTCTAAGAAAGGTTTTGGTCTATGGGCTATGCCTAATATGCTTATCTTCCAGTATATCATCCCTACCTTCTCACCATTAGCCGACGTAATGATGCTCATCGGACTCTTTACCGGCAATGCTCTACAGGTATTCCTTTATTATCTCATCTTCCTTATCATTGACGCCAGTGTGTCTATCATGGCTTATATCTTCGAGGGCGAGCGTCTGTGGGTACTTCTGTGGGTCATCCCTCAACGTTTCTTCTATCGTTGGATAATGTATTACGTCCTCTTTAAGAGTTACCTCAAGGCGATAAAGGGTGAGCTGCAGACATGGGGCGTACTGAAGAGGACAGGGCATGTGAAAGGCTAACCCACACAAAAGCCTCACCCCCCAGCCCCCTCTCCGAAAGGAGAGGGGGAGTGCTGGCAACAATTTGCTAAAGAATGACTAAAAGTTCTCCCTAACCAATAGGGGTATCTCGCTGATTACTCCCCTCCCTATGGGGGAGGGGTAAGGGGGTGGGGCTGCTATCTCTCTCGCATTTCACTCCCCTCCCTATGGGGGAGGGGCAAGGGGGTGGGGCCAGTTGGGTAGGGGGGGTGAGGCTTTTCTTTTCCTTATCTCCAACCTCATCGGGTCCTGTATATTTGCCTTACTGATCAGTTGCAAGTAGCGTTCGCGGAGTGGACCGACCCTTACATTCTTTCGAGCGCGCACAGATGAGATGACTGATGAGGGATTACAGGGTTCGCGCACATGAAGCACCCTACAGATATGATGTACGATGGTTTGGAAGTCCATTGGCCTACCGCATTTATCCATCAGTCGCCCCGTTTCCCATACCATGTGAGCCAAGTCGATGAGGTCACACTTCAATCCCGTCCAATACAATCCTTCCTTCTCGCTTCTATTGATTAGGTCACAGAAGTTATCAACAATCCTCGCCGTCAGTTGGTCTTCCTCCTCTTGAGTCCAGAGGTGGGCAGCCTTCATTACTATGTTAACTTTCTTCATCATTGTTCTTAGTGTTTTTTTGTTATAGAATAATGGTTTTAATCATCTACCACCTTCTTTATTCGTGACGCAGTGTAGGTCAGTAGGAGAAGTCGTCGGGTGGCATTCGCATCGTCCCCCTATAGAAACAGCCTACTGGGGAGAAGGCTGTTTCGTGAGGTTACTGCAAAGGTAAAACCCTAAAGTGCAGTATATGTTCAATACCAAAATTTTTTTCATTAAATAAAACTAACGAAATGACCACTAATCTGATTCGGAGGAACAAGACACGTGAGCCGCATTAAAAGTTAAGGGTTCATCTATAAAAAATCTGCTTACCCTCAATTGAGGATAAGCAGATTTAATGTATCTAATAAAAATCTATTCTCTTAGCCGTTTAGTACTTACGACCGTTTTCATCAATGATGTTATGGAATGCGGCAATTTTAGCTGCATCAATTGGCTTAGTCTCATCATTGTTATCAGCACCTACATATACAGGGCGGATAGAAGCACCTTGGTCTTTTGACGCAGGATCAAGATGCACCTTAAAGAATGAGCCGAAGAAGAATGTACGTGGGAGTGAGTAACCTGTACCACGTGAAGTATAATATTGTCCGTAGAACTCGCTGTTATTTGCCACGTAACGATATTCAACATTAGCACTGCTTATAGGTCTACGTCCGCCGATAGGCAAGAATAGTCCCTTGTTTGCAAGTACCAGTCCTGTTACATCCTGATATTTCCATATCTTTTTTCCTGTAGGGAATTTAGTGTTGGCTCCAGTAAAAGGTGCGTCACTAAAGTAAGCACCATAAATCTTATTACCCTTGTCTGTATAACAATAAGCAGGTACTATGGTTGTTGCTGAAAGAAGAGATTCGAAATTATCTTCTGTTGGATACTGGTAATGATAATGATGTTTACCATCTTCTGTCTGATATTTCACAATATCACCATGGGTCGCATTATTTCTGTTATTTACTTGGTCTACAGAGATCAATCTGCCTCTTCCGCTATAGTATTTCCCAGCTAAATCGGTGTTAGTACCTTGGAGATAATATACGTTGTTAAATTTCAGAGCATCATCGATTACACCCCACTGGAAGAGATCTAAATCATCAGAAGTCTGAGCGAACCTACCATTATTATTATCTATATACCAGCTTTGAGAACCTAATCCGCTGAATTTAATTTCTTTGTTACTTGCTCTGTTGGCAACTGATGGGTTATCACCATAGTTACTAATCCACCACTGTGCTGGTGCAATACCCCAGTAATCCTCTGAACCCTTCTTATAGTGTATGAAGTTACCTGTAGCCCACTTCACATTGTTTACAGTAACGTATGGCTGAG
>ERZ773066.762-NODE-762-length-17276-cov-3.630335_pt1 | contig 17276 bp, 18 predicted proteins | sample MGYA00580573_ERZ773066 | MGnify/ENA primary metagenome ERZ773066 (study PRJEB29015, sample SAMEA2738128) | human oral metagenome | biome: human oral; feature: human-associated habitat; material: saliva | place: China | collected 2203 ... | reverse complement strand
ATAATAGTGTAAAAAAAAGGAGCGGTTAGAATAAACCGCTCCTTTTCTACTACCAATTAAATTTTATAACATCTTTTGTTGATCCTTATTTTTTCTTTCATCTTTTATATCAAATGCACCACTTTTTTTCTTTTGCCAAACCGCATCTATCATCTTATTAATCGCTAAGGTATTATGATTAATAGCAATATTAAACCAATCATCCGAGGTCTCAATAGCAATCATCAAAAAGTCTGCGTAATTATCTATCTGTTCATCAAAGATATATTTAACTATATCTTTCATCAAACTTAGTTTATTTGTCATAGATAACTCAAAATAACTAGCCACATCCGCACCATTATGGCCAATTATTTCATCTACAGGATATTGATATTTTTCTGGAAGGTTGCCTGCTGGAAGACAAAGCCAAAAGCTTCTCTGCGAAGGCGGTCTAAGTCTTTGTCTTTCATGGCCAGCAAATCCTGTCCCTGGTAAAGAATCTGGCCATGGTCAGGTCTATCAATGGTGGACAGAAGATTGAGAAGAGTGGATTTCCCGCATCCAGAAGGCCCCATGATGGCGATGAATTGGCCGCTTTCAATCTCCAGCGACAAATCACGGAGAATGGGCTCCTGATTTTCCTGATAGCTTTTGCTGAGGTTATGTGCTTCTAATAACATAGGCTTCTCCTCGGATGTAGAATAAATGCTAAGCGCTTGGAAGCTATCTGCTTAAGGTCAATGTTCCTTGAGATAGTGATCAATTTCCAGCTTGTTCAGAGCTCGGAGACTGATGTGTGCTGCTGTGAGTCCGCTGAGAAGCAGAGCCAGCGGCGTCCATAGAAAAGTAAGGGACTTATTGATGATGAGCTGGAGTTTGCTGATACCGAAGCTACTGAGTAGCAGGCTGCAGACTTCTTGCCCCAGACTAAGGAGCAGCAGGTCGGCTATTGCCAAAGCCAGCATCAAGATGAAGCAGACTGCGAGCAGATAGTGGCTCCTGAGTCGTTCACTGCCAAATCCCATCATCCGATAAAGTGCCAAGTCAGCTTGGTCCTTGGTGAAAATCATATAGACAAAGAGAGTCATTAGAATGAAGACAATGATGAGTCCTGTCAAGAAAACGCTGGTCTGAATCAGGCGGAGCATGGCTAGAGTGTCATCAAAAGTCTGATGGAAAAAGTCTTCTATGTCGGTTAATTTATAGTTGGAATAGTATTTTTTCCATTCGTTGATTTTTTTAGCTTTGTTGCTAGCATCTTTAAGGCGGATGGTCGTCAGACTATTGAGCGTTTGCGCTTGCTTTGTCACAAAGACAGCCTTGGCAGTCTTGCCGCCGTAGGTCAGGTCTGAGTAGATACCGACTACTTTTAGTTTTTTTGCTTGACCGTCTACAGTCAAGGTCAGGCTGTCTCCTACTTTTAGCTTGAGCTCTTCTGCCTGCAGCTTGGAGAGGGCAATTTCATGCTCGTTTTTAGGATAGTGGCCTTGGCTGTATTTGACTGGAAATCCTGCATGGTTTCCCAGAGTTACCCGCAACTGCTGGGTCTGACCTTGCTGGTCTTGATAGGAGAAATTCTGGCTCTGGTACTGATTGATTTCTGCGATATCCTTGTCTGCCTGCAGTTCTTTCAGAAGCAGGGCAGCCTTGGTATCAATATCTTCAGTCTGAGAAATATCAACCAGCACATCTGCCTGACCAGCTCCCAGATACTGGATGAAGTTTTTGTCCATCACAGTGCTATAGAGACTGGCTGGCAGCAGGATAAGCAGGCTAATCAAACTGACAATGACCAACATAGTCAAATATAGTTTCTTATGATTGAGAATTGTTTTTAGGGCGAAATAGGGTCTGTCTAAGAAGGGAATAGTCGGTAAGCCCATTTTCGGAGTAGAACGAGTCTCGGTCAGACTGTTGGAAGAAGCTAATCTTAAAGCTTGACCGGGCGTCAGTTTCTTAAAGGAGCTAAGAGGCCGGGCAGTCAGCCAGAAGACCAAGAGATAGAGTAGCAGAGCTACTAGCATTTCCAAAAGATAGCTATAGGATGGCGTCGGGTTTTGCCCCATAGACAGTGCCATCTGCTTTTTAAAAGGAGTACTCAGGAGAAAGGATAGTCCCCATCCTATGATGGTTGCCAGAGCCAGACAGAAATAATACTTGGTCAGGTGGACCCTGCTGATAAAGCCTTGGGGAAGTCCCATGATCTTCATAACAGCAATCTGCTTCAGGTCTTCTTGAATCTTGGTCAAGAGGGCAAAGCGCATGCAGAGAAAGGTGATGCCAATGATGGCCACAACCAGCAGCCCCATGACTAGGATGACTAGAGCATCATTGAAGCCGTTAATCATCTTGATGGTCGGATAGGTAATCATAGGCGGTCCATTGGACTCAAGCTCTGCGTTTTTATAGGCTTGCTCGATGGTAGAAATCTGGCAAAGCTTATGCACTCGAAAAGCAATCAGGTTCTCATTAGATGCAAATGCTTCTTTTTTCAGAGTCTGCAAATCAGCCTGCGAGACTAGAAAGCGCTTGGAGGAGACCAGACCGGCGTTCATCTGGGCATCACGAATAAAGCCCTGGACAGTCAGCTGGAGGCTGCCGACGCTTATTTGGTCACTGATTTTGATTTTTCCGCTGTTGTAGTAGTAGAGGGGAATGTAGACTTGACCCGGCTGAGGCTGAGCAGGCCGGTTATATTGATCCAGTAAGAAGTCAAAGTTTTGGTTCTGATTGGAAAAGCCATTATCCTGCGAGCTGTCCTGAAGTGAGTCTTTCTCATTGATGCGGATGGCTGATCCTTCCACATTGACAAAGTCTGTCAGCTGCCAAGAGGCAATTTCCGGATGCTGCTGGACAAAGTTTTGCAGCCGTTTTCGGTCGACGCTTCCGCTGTGCATTTGTAAGAGATGAGGGCTTTTGGCTGTCTCCACAAAGCGCTCAATCGAGTTGGTAAGACTGACGGTCAAGCGCGTGGCTGCAAAGCTCAGGGTCAGAGTCAGAAGAAGGAAAAGCCCGATGACCAGCATGCTGACTTTGTTTTCTTTTAAATCATTTCTTATCAAGCGTTGAAACATATTCCAGCTCCTTTACTGAACGTGCTCGGGAGAGCAGGTAAGCACCGATGCTGATAGAGATACCGGATAGGATAAAGAGCAGACCGTAGCCTCGGCCATTACCAGTTCCAAGGATTTTTCCTAGGCTTGTTGCCAGACTCCCTGTTGGAGTGAGCAAGGGCTTGAAAATATGATCTGCAATCCAGCCCATAGAGGCATAGGAGATGACATAGCCCAATTGGGAAATAATTCCAATGGTTCCCCAAGCCTTACCCTGATCGGCTTTGTTAATATTGATGCGGACCAGATAGTCAATGGCGGTATTGGCGAAGGGCAGGGCAGCAAAGAGAAAAAAGCCAAAGGAGCCGATCCAGATGATATTTTCCTGTAGCCCCATCCCAGCCATAAAGATACCCAGCGCAAATAGAGCCAAACAGAGCATACGGTGAAAGCCTTTTTTGATAGCAAGAGCCCCTAAGGCTAAGCCTCCGACTAGCATGCCACTGCTAGAGACGGTCATACTCCAACCGACAGTTTCGGCATCAGCAAAACTTAAAATTAGAGGAGAGAGCAGGATTTGCACTGTTCCCAGAAAGAAGGAGAAGGCCGTCCCAGTCAGGACAAGAATCCAGATGCCTTTTTTCTCATGGATAATACGAAAACCAGTGAAAAATTCATCCCAAAAGTGGCTCTTGCTACTATAGATAGGAGCCTGCATGGACTGGCGAGCGATCAAGGTTGTCGCGACTGTGACAAAAATTGTCGAGATATCCAGCAACAAAATAGTGGAGATGGAGCTCTTGGTCAAAATGAGTCCAGCTAGGAGAGGGGAGATTAGATAGCGGGCCACACCGTTTATCTGGGTTAGGCCTGTGGCCTGAGCCAGTTGCTCTTCTGGCAAGAGGTCGGAAATCGTAGCTCGAAAGGCTGGCTCCACCAGAGCAGAGAAAAGAGAGGAGATACAAGCCCCCAAGCAAATCAAGGCAAGAGTAGGTTGGGGATTTTTCAAAATAAAGTAGATCCAAGCAACTCCTAGGCCAGACAGGCCATCACCTAGAGCCATGAGGAGTCGGCGGTCATGCCGATCGGCTAGAGTGCCGGCTAGGGGACTGGCTAAGAGACCCGGTAGGAAAGCCGACAGAGTGACTAGGGCTGAAGCTGTAACCTGACCGGTCAGCTGGTAGGTGTAAATGCCCAAAGCAAAAGAGGTCATGCCAGAACCTATTTGGGAAATAAAGCTACCCAGCCAAATTAGTAAAAATAGCTGAAAACCTTTGTTTTTCATGGTTGACTCCTTTTAAAAGAGTTGCAGAAGCTGATCAAAGTAGCCCGACTGGGTTTGGAAAATTCGTTCCAAGAGATAAAGGAATGCTTGTAGTTTCGCCTCTTGTTCTTGCTTTGTCAGTTGCTGGAAGGCTTGGCCGAATACCTGCAGAGAATAAGCGAGTAGCATTTCCAGACTTTCCAGAGGAAAATCGGTCTTCATCTCTCCTTTTGCAAGTGCATCTTCGATAATGGGGAGGAGGATCTGAGGCCCGCGTTCCAGCAGGATTTGATTTGTCTTTTCATGGAGCAGGGCATTTTGTGGTTGGTGTAAGTGTGCCAAAATTTCCTGTCCTTGCTCTTGGTGGAGGTTAAGTGCGAGCAGGGCACCCATCAGCCTCTCTAGAATGGAGCCTTCCTTTTTACTGGCCAGCAGTTCGGCCTTACTGAAAGCCTGAGCCACAGAGCGTTCAATAATGGCGTCCATGATTTCTTCCTTGGAAGAAAAATAATAGTAGAGCGTCCCGCGAGCAATCTGAGTGACTTCTAAAAGCTGAGCAATAGAAGTTTGGTCAAAGCCTTGCTCTATAAAGAGCTTTTGAGCGCTATCTAAGATAAAGTCCTTTTTACTGACCACGATGGCCTCCTTTTTCGTCAAAATTTATTCGACCGACAGTCGGTTTATCTCTAAGTAAAGAATACTCCTTTTAGGATGAATTGTCAAGAAAGACAGGTTGAGCTTTTTTTGTTATAATAGGTGCAATCAAATCATAAGGAGTATCTTTATTATGTCCATGTTTTTAATTATTATTGCTGTTGTGGCAGTTGTAGCTATTTTCGTGATTTCTGTTTACAATGGTCTTGTTAAAAGCCGTATGCAAACTCAAGAGGCTTGGAGTCAGATTGATGTCCAGCTCAAGCGCCGAAATGACCTGATTCCCAACCTTTTGGAGACGGTTAAAGGTTATGGAAAATATGAGAAATCAACCTTGGAAAATGTTACTCGACTGCGTAACCAAGTAGCTGCTGCCTCATCACCTGCCCAAGCTATGGAGGCTAGTGATGCCCTGACTCGTTCGATTTCTGGTATCTTTGCGGTTGCTGAAAATTACCCAGACCTTAAGGCAAATACAAACTACTTGAAACTTCAGGAAGAGTTGACAAATACAGAAAATAAGATTGCTTATTCTCGTCAGCTTTACAATTCAGTAACCAGCAACTACAATGTCAAAATGGAAACTTTCCCAAGCAATGTCATTGCAGGTATGTTTGGCTTTAAAGCAGCAGACTTCTTGGAGACACCAGAGGAAGAAAAGGCTGTTCCTAAAGTGGATTTTAGCGATTTGGGGTAGGTGGCCACTATGTTGTTTGACCAAATTGCCAGCAATAAAAGGCGTACTTGGGTTCTCCTCGTCGCCTTCTTTGCTCTTTTAGCTTTGATTGGGGCAGCTGTCGGCTATCTTTGGCTCGATTCTCCCTTTGGTGGGATGGCCATCGCCTTTATCATCGGTGGTATTTATGCTGTCAGTATGATTTTTCAGTCCACAGAGATTGTCATGTCGATGAATGGTGCGAGGGAAGTTTCCGAGCAGGAAGCGCCTGAACTCTATCACGTTGTGCAGGATATGGCCATGGTGGCACAGATTCCTATGCCTCGGGTCTACATCGTAGAAGATGCCTCGCCCAATGCCTTTGCGACTGGCTCAAAGCCTGAGAATGCGGCCGTGGCTGCGACAACTGGATTGCTTGCTCTCATGAATCGTGAAGAGCTTGAAGGTGTAATGGGACATGAAGTCAGTCACATTCGTAATTATGATATTCGCATTTCGACGATTGCAGTGGCGCTTACAAGTGCTGTCACGATGCTGTCTAGCATGGCTGGGCGCATGATGTGGTTTGGCGGTGGTGGCCGTCGAAGAAACGATAGGGACAATGACAATGGCTTAGGGATTGTTTTGATGATTGTCTCTCTGCTAGCTCTTCTCTTGGCGCCGCTTGCTGCAACATTGGTGCAGTTGGCTATTTCCCGTCAACGTGAGTATCTGGCAGACGCTTCAAGTGTTGAGTTGACCCGCAATCCTAAGGGCATGATCAATGCCCTGCTGAAGTTAGACAATAGCCAGCCCATGGAGCACCATGTAGATGACGCCAGCGCAGCCCTCTATATCAATGATCCTAAGAAGAAGGGTGGCTTGCAAAAGCTCTTTTATACTCACCCACCAATTTCTGATCGGATAGAAAGATTGAAAAATATGTAAGAAGGAAACCTAGGCTTCCTTCTTTTTTTGTATGGAATTGCGACGATTTTTACTCTAGTTATTTTTGAGGCTGAGTAGAAGGCAGACACCACCAAGCAGAGAGAAGACCAACCAAGCGCTTCCCATATTCCATAGACCGAGGCTGGTAAAAATCATACTTCCCAGAGGAATGGAAAAGGTAAAGAGCATGGTGAGAAAGTTGGAGGTTTGGGCCAATACTTCCGAGGGAAGTTTACTCAGCAGCATGCTGTTGATTTTAGGATTGATTTTTCCAGAGATGTACATGAGAAAGGTAAGAAAGAAAATTCCCAAGAGAGCAGGAGCATGGAGTAAATTGCTGAGTCCTAGGAGGAGCAGAGCTAGCGAGCACCAAACGACGAGCCGCATCAGAGAGAGATTGGAAAAATAATCATTTGAGAAGGCACTAGCAGAGATAATCCCAATCACTGTGCAGGACTCGATAATGAGCAGAGACTGGCTCAGGTTTAGTCCCCAAAATGGGTGATCCAATAAATAGAGATTATAGAGTCCCATGATAGAGCCGGCCAGTGCATTTAAGAGGAGGACTTGAAGCAGCACTAGCAGGAAGTTTCCGATTTTCTCTTGTTCAAAAATCATTTGGACATTCTGGTAAAGGTCTTTCATCTGAGTCTTGAAAGGAAGTTTTTGCTCTGCAACAGCAGGAGCATCATGGGTGAGTTTTTGGCGAATCAGATAGAGAGTGCTTGAGGAGAGTAGGAAGCAGAGGGCGTTGATGAGGGCGACCATAGCGAAATTCTGCTGGCTGATACTCAGTAACCAGACGCCCAAGGCTTGCCCAGCAAAATTTCCCAAAAATGTGAGAAGTTGAGTGAAGGAGTAAGCCTCCATCAAATCTTTTTCTTCTATATTTTTCTGTAAGATAGGCATCTGTAGGCCACTGCGATAGTCGCTGATAATATCAGAAAAGATATTGAGAAAGCAGACGGTAGCAAAGGCGAGGTAGGAGGCAGACTTGGTCAGGAGGGCGACTAGGATGAAGAGGAAGGCTTGCAGGTAACCTAGATGAATAAGCCAGCGAGCCTTTCGATGGGTTTTGTCAGCTTTCATCCCGACAAAGACTGTGAAAAAGGTAGGAATAAGAACGTTAAATTGGCAATACCGACCGCAAACTTGGGCTGGGGCATGCTAGAAGCAAATACGATAAAAACGATATTATAGATAGAAGAGCCTAAGATATTAAATATCCGTGACAGACTGATAAAGGCAAATAGTCTATTTCTTAAAGCAAGTTTCATAATAAATCTCCTTGGGGACGAATCAATTTCGGAATGTGAAGGAATTCCAACTCGCAATGCATTGGTAGTTATGATTATAGCAAAATGTGGCATGCCCGCAAGGGCTTTTCGCTGACTGGTAGAAGCTCGTAGGCCAAGTGGTAAATATCTGAAAGTGACTTGCAAAAGCTATAAGGTAGCCTATCAAAAGCTGATATATTCTTTTAGATTTTTTTTTATACATGAATGTGATATAATAGATAGGATATGACAAAAGAATTTCATCACATTACTGTACTTCTTCATGAAACGATTGACCAGCTTGATGTTCAGCCAGATGGCATCTATGTTGATGCAACCTTGGGCGGAGCTGGTCACAGCGAGTATCTTTTGAGCAAGCTGGGAGACAAGGGGCATTTGTATGCTTTTGACCAGGATCAGACTGCGATTGATAATGCCAAAAAACGTCTGGCTCCCTATATTGAGCGGGGCATGGTGACCTTTATCAAGGATAATTTCCGCAATCTCAAGACTCGTTTGAATGAAGTAGGGGTCGAGAAGATTGATGGAATTTGTTACGATTTGGGCGTATCTAGTCCGCAGCTAGATGAGCGGGAGCGTGGTTTTTCTTATAAGCATGACGCACCGTTGGATATGCGGATGAATCAAGAAGCTGCCTTGACAGCTTACCAAGTTGTGAATCACTATCCTTACAAGGACCTAGTCCGTATTTTTTTCAAATATGGCGAAGATAAGTTTTCCAAGCAGATTGCCCGTAAGATCGAGCAAGCGAGAGAAATCAAGCCTATCGAAACGACGACAGAGCTGGCCGAAATTATCAAATCAGCCAAACCTGCTAAGGAACTGAAGAAAAAAGGTCATCCAGCTAAGCAGATTTTTCAGGCTATTCGGATTGAGGTCAATGACGAGTTGGGAGCGGCCGATGAATCCATTCAGCAGGCCATTGACTTGTTGGCTGTAGGTGGTCGTATTTCAGTGATTACCTTTCATTCGCTGGAGGATCGGCTGACCAAGCAACTGTTTAAAGAAGCCTCAACCGTAGATGTTCCCAAAGGTCTGCCTTTCATTCCAGATGATTTGCAGCCCAAGCTGGAGTTAGTTTCACGCAAACCCATTTTACCAAGTAAAGAAGAATTAGAAGCCAATAATCGCGCCCATTCTGCGAAATTGCGCGTGGCTAGGAAGGTGCATGAGTAAGTTTCATGGCAGAAAGAAAGCAACACCCTATTCAAAAACGGATTCGGAAATTTTCTCGAGTCGAAAAAGCCTTCTATGGCTCCATTATTTTAACAGCGATTATCCTTGCAGTCAGTATTGTGTTTATGCAGACCAAGCTGTTGCAGGTCAACCATGATTTGACTGAAATCAACGCTCAGATTGAGTCGGAGCAGGCTGAACTGGATGATATCAAGCAAGAAGTAAATGAATTGACACGTTATGAAAGGCTGTCCCAGCTGGCTAGCTCTCAGGATATGAAGCTCCAAAAGGGAAATCGTAAGACAGTGAGTACAACCAATGAGTAATAGATTTTTAAAAAATATTCAGCGATATGCTTTAAAAAATAGACAAAGCCCAGAATACAATCGACGAAAAGTTGGAAAAAGCATGAGTGCCTTGGCCGTCTTTCTTTTTTTCATTTTCTTGATTAATTTTGCGACCATTATCGGAACGGATCAGAAATTTGGTGTTAATTTGTCAAAAGGTGCTAAGCAAGTGCACCAAAAGACAGTCGTCGTCGCTGCCAAGCGGGGAACCATCTATGACCGAAATGGTGTACCCATTGCGGAAGATGCGACAACTTATAACGTTTATGCTATCATTGACAAAAATTATAAGTCTGCCTCTGGTAAAGTCCTCTATGTAGAAGAATCCCAGTATGATAAGGTGGCTGATATTTTCAACCAATATCTAGAAATAGATAAGGATTATGTCAAGCAACAACTTTCGCAAAAGGATCTAAAACAGGTTGCTTTTGGTTCTCAAGGAAATGGCATTACATACAGCACTATGAGTTCCATCCGTCAGGCCATGGAGGAAGCGAAGATAGAGGGGATTGGCTTTACAACCAGCCCCAACCGTAGCTACAATAACGGAATCTTTGCTTCCCAATTCATCGGTCAGGCTCAGATGCAAGAGGATAAGGACGGCAATAAAACGCTTGTAGGGAAATCTGGTATGGAGGAGTCGCTAGACCGTATCTTGGGTGGTCAGAATGGTATTGTTACTTACGAAAAAGACCGCAATGGGAACATCATACCAGGCTCAGAGGAAGTGTCTGTCAAGACAGAGGATGGAAAAGATGTTTATACAACTCTTTCTGCCCAGCTGCAGACCTACTTGGAAACGCGAATGGATGCCTTCCAAGAAAAAGCTAAGGGTAAATTTGTCAGTGCGACTTTGGTCAGTGCTAAGACAGGTGAAATTTTAGCAACGACCCAGCGTCCGACTTATAATGCGGATACCAAAGATGGATTGAATGCTGAGCATTTGAAAACTTGGAATACCCTCCTCTATCAGACACAGTATGAGCCTGGATCAACGATGAAAGTTATGACTCTAGCCTCAGCGATTGATAATGGATCCTTTAATCCAACCGGAACATACGATAACTCGGAATATAAGATTGCAGATGCTACCATCCGCGACTGGGATGTGAACATGGGGTTAGCAACAGGACAAGTCCTGACCTATGCTCAAGGCTTTATTTTCTCAAGTAACGTTGGTATGACACGCATTGAGCAGGATATGGGCAATGCCAAGTGGATCGATTACCTATCGAAGTTCAAATTTGGCTTACCGACTCGTTTTGGGATGGGCTATGAGGAATATGGTGCCCTGCCGGCAGATAATGCTGTAACCATTGCTATGAGTTCCTTTGGACAAGGGATTGGGGTAACCCAAGTACAGATGCTACGTGCCTTTTCAGCTGTGTCAAATGATGGTGTCATGTTAGAGCCGAAATTTATCTCTGCCATCTATGACTCAAAAACGGGTAGCGCTCGTAAATCTCAGCCAGAAATTGTCGGCCATCCAGTTTCAGAAAAAGCAGCTAGTACGACTCGAAATTATATGATTCAGGTCGGAACCGTTCCTTACTATGGAACCCTGAATATCGGTGGTGAGCCGGTTATCCAAGTTGCTGGGCAAGATGTGGCCGTAAAATCCGGAACAGCCCAAATTGCGACAGATAAGGGCTATTTGGAAGGGGAGAATAATAACATTTACTCCGTAGTAGCCATGACGCCGGCAGAAAGTCCAGATTTCATTATGTATGTCACTGTTCAGCAGCCTGAAGTGAAATTTTCACCACTTTTCTGGCAGGAAGTTGTTAATCCAGTCTTGGAAGAAGCTGTGGCACTTAAAGATAGCTTGAATCTAACTGGCGATAGCCCTGCTTTGGAATTGGTTGAAAAAGAAACAACCTACAAAATGCCATCTATCGATGGTTTGACCAAGCAACTGAAGCTGAAAAATCAAATCAGCCCAGGAGGCTTGGCTGACGAGCTTCGCCGCAATCTAGTACAGCCCGTCATCCTAGGAACAGGCAGTGAAATCAAGAAAATTTCTGTAAAAGAAGGGCAAGAACTGAAAGCTAATCAACAGATTTTGATTTTAAGTGATAACTTTGAAGATTTGCCAGATATGTATGGCTGGACCAAGGAAAATGTGGAGCAATTTGCTGAATGGCAAGGGCTGGAAGTCAATTTTAAAGGCAAAGGCTCAAAAGTTGTCAAACAGAAGGAAAAGGTCAATACAGACCTGAAAAAATTGAAAAAAATAACCGTTACATTGGGAGACTAGCATGTTAACAGCAATTATTGCAGGAATTCTGACCTTTATCCTAACGCTTGTTGGGATTCCTGCCTTTATCCGTTTTTATCACAAGGCTCATATATCAGGTCAGCAGATGCATGAGGATGTCAAGCAGCATCAGGCCAAGGCTGGAACGCCGACGATGGGGGGAACCGTCTTTCTGGTTGCTTCTGTTTTGGCTAGTTTCGTGACAGCTTTGTTTTCCCAACAACTGTCCAACGGCTTGATTATGATTCTCTTTATCTTGGTTCTCTACGGCATTGTTGGCTTTTTGGATGATTTCCTCAAGGTCTTCCGTAAGATCAACGAAGGCCTGAATCCTAAACAGAAACTAGCTCTGCAGCTGGTAGGGGGAGTTATCTTTTACTTCTTCTACAATCAGCACGGGGCAGGTGACTCTCTCAATGTCTTTACGATTCCAGTGCAGCTGGGCTTCCTCTATATCTTCTTCGTCCTCTTTTGGCTGGTTGGTTTCTCCAACGCTGTCAATCTGACCGATGGAATTGATGGCTTGGCTAGTATCTCCGTTGCGATTAGCTTGGTGGCTTACGGAGTCATTGCTCTGGAGCAGAAGCGCTTTGACCTTCTGATTGTCATTATCAGCATGATTGGTGGTTTGCTAGGCTTCTTTGTCTTTAACCATAAGCCAGCTAAAATCTTTATGGGGGACGTGGGGAGTCTTGCCTTGGGCGGTATGCTCGCAGCCCTCTCCATTGCTTTGCACCAAGAGTGGACCTTGCTCCTCATCGGAATCGTCTATGTCTTTGAAACGACTTCTGTTATGATGCAGGTGACTTACTTCAAGCTGACGGGTGGTAAGCGGATTTTCCGTATGACGCCAGTCCATCACCACTTTGAACTGGGTGGTCTTTCTGGGCATGGTCAGCCTTGGAGCGAATGGAAGGTTGATTTCTTCTTCTGGGGCGTAGGCCTCTTAGCTAGCTTGCTGACTTTGGCCATTCTATATTTGTGATATGAAGGTGGGTGTAAGCCCGCCTTTTCTTGTCCTGAGCCGAGCAGAAAAGATATTTTTCTGGTATAATAGATAAGATTAAGAGTAAACAGAGGAAAAAATGAAATTTACAGAATTTAACTTTAAAGATTATATTCAGGAAGCCCTCAAGGATCTGAACTTTGTGGAGGCGACAGAGGTTCAAGAAAAGCTGATTCCGGTGGTGTTATCTGGCAGAGACTTGGTTGGAGAGTCCAAAACGGGATCAGGCAAGACCCACACCTTCTTGCTGCCTATCTTCCAAGAGCTGGACGAAGAGGCTGACAGTGTCCAAGCAGTGATTACAGCACCCAGCCGAGAATTAGCAACCCAGATCTATCAGGCTGCCCGTCAGATAGCTAGCTTTTCTGAGCAAGAGATTCGGGTGGCTAATTATGTCGGCGGAACTGACAAGGCTCGTCAGATTGGCAAGCTAGAGTCCAGCCAGCCCCATATCGTCATTGGAACGCCGGGGCGGATTTATGATTTGGTTGAGTCAGGTGATTTGGCTATCCACAAGGCTCATACCTTTGTCGTGGACGAGGCTGATATGACGCTTGATATGGGCTTTTTGGAGACGGTAGACCGGATTGCGGCTCGCTTGCCTAAAGACTTGCAGTTTTTAGTCTTCTCGGCTACCATTCCGCAAAAGCTCCAGCCTTTCTTGAAAAAATACCTGTCTAATCCAGTCATGGAGCAGATTAAGACCAAGACAGTGATTGCTGATACCATTGATAATTGGCTCCTGTCAACCAAGGGGCGGGATAAAAATGCCCAGATTTATGAGATCAGTCAGCTCCTCCAGCCTTATCTGGCGATGATTTTTGTCAATACCAAGACTCGGGCGGATGAATTGCAGGCCTATCTGACTGCGCAAGGGCTAAAAGTAGCTAAGATTCACGGTGACATCCCACCGCGGGAGCGCAAGCGTATCATGAATCAGGTCAAGAATCTAGACTTTGAATACATCGTAGCGACGGACTTGGCAGCTCGGGGGATTGACATCGAGGGCGTCAGCCATGTCATCAATGATGCCATTCCGCAGGATTTGTCTTTCTTTGTCCACCGGGTTGGTCGGACGGGACGAAATGGCCTTCCCGGCACAGCCATTACCCTCTATCAGCCGAGTGACGATTCCGATATTCGTGAGTTGGAAAAGCTGGGCATCAAGTTTACTCCTAAGATGATCAAAAATGGTGAGTTTCAAGATACCTACGACCGAGATCGCCGTGCTAATCGGGAGAAGACCAAGGAAAAGCTGGACACAGAAATGATTGGTCTGGTCAAGAAGAAAAAGAAAAAAATCAAGCCAGGCTATAAGAAAAAGATACAGTGGGCGGTTAATGAAAAGCGCCGCAAGACCAAGCGAGCTGAGAACCGTGCACGTGGTCGAGCAGAACGCAAGGCTAAGCGCCAGACTTTTTAGCCATAAATTCTTTCTATGGGAGATATAGAAAAATTATATTTTAAAGACCAGTGAAACTATGATAGACTAGGATTACTGGTCTATTTTATTGTCATTTACCAGCTACCTACCAGAGGTTCAGAGATTGGCTATTCTTGATGCCAAATAGTTTTCATCTGGGCCAAATTATGATAGAATAATGCATTATCGAGAAAGAGAAGTAATTGAAATGTTTACAACTTATATCCTAGCTGCAAACTGGTATGAAGAGCTCTTGAAGCTTCTTCCAGACGGAAAACTATTTAGTCTACGGGCTGTTTTTGATGCCATTCCAGCGATTCTGAAAACCTTGCCTGTCACACTTTTGTTGACGCTGGGTGGAGCATTTTTCGGCATCATCTTGGCCATGATTTTCGCAGTGGTCAAGATTAACCGCACGAGAATTCTGTATCCTATTCAGTCTCTCTTTGTGAGCTTCCTTCGTGGGACACCCCTTTTGGTTCAGCTCATGCTGACTTATTTTGGGATTCCGCTCTTGTTGAAAGCCATCAATCAAAAATATGGGACGGCTTTTAATATCAATGCCATTCCTGCCTCAGTCTTTGCAATTATTGCCTTTGCCTTTAATGAAGCGGCCTATGCCAGCGAGACGATTCGAGCGGCCATTCTTTCAGTAGATGCGGGTGAGATTGAAGCAGCTCGCAGTCTGGGAATGACCAATCGCCAAGTCTATCTGCGGGTCATCATTCCTAATGCAGCAGTTGTGGCAACACCGACTCTGATTAACTCCCTCATCGGCTTGACCAAGGGAACTTCTCTGGCCTTTAGTGCGGGTGTTGTAGAGGTATTCGCCAAGGCTCAGGCTATCGGTGGTTCGGATTATCGTTATTTTGAGCGCTTCATTTCCGTTTCGATTATTTACTGGATTGTCAATATCGTGATTGAGCAAATCGGTCGTGCGATTGAAAAGGCTATGGATATCAAGGCGCCAGCCAATCTGGACAAAATGGAGCAAGCGCAAGGAGGTAGGATTTGATGATTAAAATTTCCCAGTTAAGTAAGGAATTTTCTGGCCAAAAGGTCTTGGATAATCTGAGTTTGGAAATTCAAAAAGGCGAAGTCATTGCTCTAATAGGCTCCTCAGGTGCTGGTAAATCAACCTTCCTGCGCAGCCTTAACTATCTGGAGCAGCCAGACAGCGGAAGGATTGAAATTGATAACTTTAAGGTGGATTTTTCAACTATTTCACCAGATGAAATTTTGACTCTGCGTCGAAAATTGGCCATGGTTTTCCAACAGTTCAATTTATTTTCCCGTCGGACGGCTCTGGAAAATGTCAAGGAAGGTCTGCTGGTAGTTAAGAACTTGTCTGACCAAGAAGCGACTAAAATTGCCAAGGAAGAGTTGGCAAAGGTTGGCCTGTCTGACCGTGAGAATCATTATCCCAAGCATTTATCAGGCGGCCAAAAACAGCGGGTGGCTTTGGCGCGGGCCTTGGCCATGAAGCCAGATGTTCTCTTGCTAGATGAGCCGACCTCAGCCCTTGACCCAGAGTTAGTCGGTGAGGTAGAGAAATCCATTGCTGACGCTGCTAAAGCAGGACAAACCATGATTCTGGTCAGCCACGATATATCTTTTGTTTCCCAGGTGGCAGATCGGGTGCTTTTCTTGGATAAGGGGCATATTATTGAGTCAGGCAGTCCAGAGGAGATCATCAATCATCCCAAGGAAGCTAGAACCAAAGAATTCTTTGCTAGTTACAAACGGACTTATATTTGATATAATAGAAAAAGTGAAAGCTCAGTTGGCTAGACCAGCTGGGTTTGTTTTCGACTAAAACCTTTTTAAGGCAACTGATTATTGAGGAGCTGACATGTTAATTAAGATTTTTTCTCTCTATATCCAAAGTCTCATCTATACGACGATTCTGGTAGGACTTGCCGATGGCTTGTGGCTTTTATTGCAGAGACTCGGTCGCAAGAATCGACCTCTTACGGTAGGTCAAAGCCAAATTTACGATCTTCTTTTGATTACAATTATGACGATTCCAATCATGTCTTTTGCGATTTTTGGCTTACTGGTTGTTCTTAAAGCTTAAATACTTGTAAAAGATTAGTTAGTTTGTTAGAATAACAGTAGTTACAACAAAGAGAAAGGAAAAAGATGATGTACGATACAATGATTATTGGAGCTGGTCCTGCGGGAATGACAGCAGCCCTCTATGCAGCTAGAAGTAATCTTAAAGTGGCCCTGCTTGAACGCGGTATTTACGGCGGCCAGATGAATAATACTGCGGAGATTGAAAATTATCCCGGGTATGCCCGTATCAGCGGACCAGAGCTGGCTGAGAAAATGTTTGAACCCTTAGAAAATCTAGGTGTAGAGCATTTATTTGGTCAGGTTGAAAAGATTGAGGACCATGGCGACTATAAGAAAATCATTACTGAGGATGAAGTCTTTGAGACCAAGACAGTGATTCTGGCTTCTGGTGCCAACCATCGTCATCTAGGAGTTCCTGGCGAGGAAGAATACAATAGCCGCGGAGTTTCTTACTGTGCGGTCTGCGACGGTGCCTTTTTCCGTGATGAGGATCTTTTAGTGGTCGGAGGCGGTGATTCTGCCGTTGAGGAAGCGATTTTCCTCACGCGCTTTGCAAAGTCTGTGACCATTGTTCACCGTCGGGACCAACTACGGGCGCAAAAGCTCTTGCAGGAGCGGGCCTTTGCCAATGAAAAAATCAGCTTTATCTGGGATTCCGTCGTAAAAGAAATCAAAGGAGACGACCGCAGGGTAACCAGTGTGGTTTTTGAAAATGTAAAAACGGGGCAAAGCAGCGAGTCAGACTTTGGTGGCGTCTTTGTTTATGTCGGCCTAGATCCTGTTAGCGACTTTGTCAAAGATCTGGGTATTTGCGATGAAGCTGGCTGGATTGTGACGGATCAACATATGAAAACGGCTATTGACGGCATTTATGCCATTGGTGATGTCCGTCAGAAAGACCTGCGCCAAATCACCACAGCAGTTGGAGACGGAGCAGTCGCAGGCCAAGAAGTTTATAAATACATCACGGAGCATTAAACAGGAAGAGGTTGGGAATAAGACCAAAAAATGAATCATTTTTTGGTCTTCCTGAACTGCACCCCAAAAGTTAGATTTTTTTCTGTCTAACTTTTGGGGTGCAGTTCAGAGTCCCAGCCTCTTTTTTATGGCTAGCTTGTAAATATCATGCAAAAA
>ERZ773066.761-NODE-761-length-17277-cov-4.254732_pt1 | contig 17277 bp, 16 predicted proteins | sample MGYA00580573_ERZ773066 | MGnify/ENA primary metagenome ERZ773066 (study PRJEB29015, sample SAMEA2738128) | human oral metagenome | biome: human oral; feature: human-associated habitat; material: saliva | place: China | collected 2203 ... | reverse complement strand
CGCACTTCTTAAACGCGCTTCGCTTGAACGAAAGAAGTACGCCGGGGGCGAGTCGCCCGCTTTACTCACTTGCTTCACTAGGGTTCGCTCAGGTGCATCACCTCGACCGTCAGCCCTACCACATTTACAATAAAGAAGGAGAAACCTATGCGTGACCCGAGGATGGAGGCGTTCGTGCAGCAGGTGCGCGCAGGAACGGACATCCTCGCCGTCGTGCAGAGCTATGTATCTCTGAAGCGCAAGGGCAACCGCTACTGGGGCTGCTGCCCGTTCCACAGCGAAAAGACCGCATCGTTTTCCGTTGTGCCGTCAGAGGGCTTTTTTTACTGCTTCGGCTGCCATGCGGGCGGCGATGCATTCAAATTTCTCTCGCTCATCGAGCACATTACCCCCTTTGAGGCGATTCTGAGGCAGGCGGAGCAGCTCGGCATCGAGCGCCCCGCACGAAAGCGCGACGCACAGGAGGAGGAGCGTTTGCGCGCGCTCGACGACCTGCGCCGCGTGAACGCACTCGCGCGGGACTTCTTCCATAACTGCCTCACCATGACGCGCTACGGCGCGGCGGGCAAGGCATATCTTGCGGGGCGCGGCATCACGGACGCGGCAATCGAACGCTATGGCATTGGCTTTGCCCCGGATGCGTGGTCAAAGCTCTCCGATGCGTTCCGCAAGCGCGGCGTCGCGGAGCACGTCCTCGTCGATGCGGGGCTTGCCGTGCGGCGCGAGCGCGGCGACGGGATCTACGACCGCTTTCGTGGGCGCGTCATCATCCCCATCGCGGATGAGCGCGGGCGCATCGTCGGCTTTGGCGGACGTGCGCTTGGCGATGCCCAGCCGAAGTACCTCAACACGGCGGAGACGCCTGTCTTTAACAAGCGAAAGCTCCTCTTCGGCATGGATCGTGCCCACAGTGCGATCGCCCGCGCGGGCTATACCATTGTCGTCGAGGGCTATATGGACGCGATTGCCGCGTGGGAGGCGGGCGTTGACAACGTCGTTGCGACGCTCGGCACGTCGTTTACGAGCGACCACGCCGCCCTGCTCCTGCGCCGCGCGCCGCGCATCGTCTTCTGCTACGACAGCGATCGCGCGGGACAGGAGGCGACCCTGCGTGCGCTCGCGGCGGTACATGGACGCGCGGCGGAGCTGCGCGTCCTCCTCCTGCCCGACGGCAAGGATCCCGATGAGTATGTGCGCACGCACGGCGCGGATGCGTTCCGCGCCCTCGTCGAGACAGCCGTGCCCGCGCCCGCCTTTCACCTGCGCCATATCCGCGCGCAGATGGCGGACGGCATCGAGGGACAGCGTGCGGCACTGCGCGCGATGCTGCCCGTCCTCGCGGAGCTGGATGCTGTGGAGCGCGCTGCATACGTGCGCCGCACGGCGGCGGAGCTCTTTCTCGACGAGGGGGTCGTTGCCGACGCCCTGCGCCGCTGGCTGCGGCGCGGCGATGCGGCAGAGGAGCCTGCCGCACCCGCTGCGGGCACGTCCGTACGCCGTGCGGATCGTGCCCTGCAGCGTGCAGGGCGTCAGCTCATCGCTGCCGTGCGACAGGACCCCGATTTTCTCACGCAGATCACGGCGGCTGTGCCGCTCGATGCGTTCCCCGATGAATTTTTCGGCACGATTTTCCGCACCGTCGCCGCGCAGATTGCGGCGGGGGGCGCGATTGATTCGGATTTCATCGCAGCGCAGCCGGCGGAGGAAAGCGCGGAGATCACACGCGCGCTGGTTGAGGAGCCGCCCACACCGGAGGCACGCGCGGGCGCGCTCACGGCATTTCGACGGGCGTATCTGACCGCTGCCCTCGCACAGCATACGCATCGTGCAGAAACGATGATGCAAGAAGGAAAAGCGGGCTACGTTGACGAATTAAACGAAGTGAAGCGCATTCAGGATGAGCTTGCACAGAAATAAATGCGGCAGATTCCTTTAGCAATGACCCGCAGAAAATGATATAATAACTAATAGAAGTTATTTAGAAAAAATACGAACTGAAAGGAGGGGGCAGCGTGCAGACCGCAGCATTACGAAAAGAAACGGAACAGACGGCTACGCCTGTAGAGATCATGGATCTGCTGAAGAAAGGCAAATCGAACGGCGGGACACTCACCTGCAGTGAGCTGATGGACGCGCTCGCGCAGGACAGCGTGACCCCCGACGCAATGGATGCGCTGTATCAGCGCTGCATGGATGAGGGCATCGAGATCATCGACGATACCGATGTCGGCGCAGAGGATGACGCGGCGGATTTCGCCGATAATTTGGAGGATAAGGACGAGATGGACGCCGATGTCGATATCGACCTCTCCGTGCCCGAGAGCGTTGCACTCGACGACCCCGTCCGCATGTACCTCAAGGAAATCGGGCGTGTTCCCCTGCTGACCGCAGAGGAGGAGGTCGATCTCGCACGCCGCATGGAGGCGGGCGATGAGTCGGCACGCCACCGTCTGGAGGAGGCGAATCTGCGCCTCGTCGTCAGCATCGCGAAGCGCTACGTCGGACGCGGCATGATGTTCCTCGATCTCATCCAGGAGGGGAATCTCGGCCTCCTGAAGGCGGTCGAGAAGTTCGACTACAGCAAGGGCTATAAGTTCAGTACCTATGCGACGTGGTGGATCCGGCAGGCGATCACGCGTGCCATCGCCGACCAGGCGCGCACCATCCGCATCCCCGTGCACATGGTCGAGACGATCAATAAGTATATCCGCGTCTCGCGTCAGCTCCTGCAGGAGCTCGGCCGCGACCCGACGCCGGAGGAAATCGCGCACCGCATGGGACTGAGTGTGGCGCGCGTGCGTGAGATCATGAAGATCTCACAGGAACCCGTGTCCCTTGAGACGCCGATCGGCGAGGAGGAGGACACACATCTTTCCGATTTTATCGAAGACGAGGCGGCACCCGACCCCGCTGATGCGGCGTCCATGCTGCTGCTCAAAGAACAGATCTCGGAGGTGCTGACGACGCTCGCCCCGCGTGAGGCGGAGGTGCTGCGTCTGCGGTTCGGCCTGGTGGACGGACGCTCCCGCACCCTCGAGGAGGTTGGACAGAACTTTGGCGTGACGCGTGAGCGCATCCGCCAGATCGAGGCAAAGGCTCTGCGGAAACTCAGACATCCCGTACGTCTGCGCAAACTACAGGGAAATTTTGACGCGTAAGGTGGGAGAGCCTACCCAACATCGACAGGAGGACAGCCCTATGCCAGAGGGGACGGAGCAAAAGAAAGCGCCGAGCACCGACATCATTGAGCGACTGCTTGCCAAGGGGAAGAAGAACGGTGGGGCGCTGCTTTTTGGTGAGCTCATTGACGCGTTGCAAAAACAGGATATGTCCCCCGACGAGATGGACGATATGTACCAACGCTTCAGCGATGAGGGTGTGGAGATTGTCGATGATGTGGCGGCGGCGGGGGACGCGGCAGACGATGATGCCCCCGACAAGGAGGAGGAGGTCGAGATCGACCTCTCCGTGCCCGAGGGCATCTCTCTGGACGACCCCGTCCGTATGTATTTGAAGGAAATCGGACACGTCCCCCTCCTCACGGCAGAGGAGGAAGTCGACCTCGCACGCCGCATGGAGGCGGGCGACGAGGAAGCGCGGCATCGTCTGGAGGAGGCGAATCTGCGCCTCGTCGTCAGCATCGCGAAGCGCTACGTCGGACGCGGCATGATGTTCCTCGATCTCATCCAGGAGGGGAATCTCGGCCTCCTGAAGGCGGTCGAGAAGTTCGACTACAGCAAGGGCTATAAGTTCAGTACCTATGCGACGTGGTGGATCCGGCAGGCGATCACGCGTGCCATCGCCGACCAGGCGCGCACCATCCGCATCCCCGTGCACATGGTCGAGACGATCAACAAGCTCGTGCGCATCTCGCGCCAGCTCCTGCAGGAGCTCGGCCGCGACCCGCGCCCCGAGGAGATCGCAAAGGAAATGGGCATCAGCGTCGCGCGTGTCCACGAGATCATGAAGATCGCACAGGAACCTGTGTCGCTTGAGACGCCGATCGGCGAGGAGGAGGACTCCCACCTCGGCGACTTCATCGAGGACGAGGCGGCCCCCGCACCGGCGGAGGCGGCATCGTTCATGCTCCTGCGGGAGCAACTTGAGGAGGTCTTGGAGACACTGACCGACCGCGAGAAGAATGTCCTGCGCCTACGCTTCGGCCTTGAGGACGGGCGATCGCGCACACTGGAGGAGGTCGGGCAGAGCTTCGGCGTGACGCGCGAGCGCATCCGCCAGATCGAGGCCAAGGCACTGCGCAAACTCCGCCACCCGAGCCGCAGTAAGGTGCTGCGGGACTTCCTTGAGTAGGAAATGAGGTGAACGGTATGACGCAGGTGATGATTCAGATGGAGGATGAGCTGTCCAAAGAACTGCATCAAGTCTGTGAGGACATTGGGCTTCCTGTATCTGCGGCTTTTTTGATCTTTGCCAAGCGCGTTGCACGTGACCGCAAGATACCGTTTGAACTCTCTGCTACCCCTGATCCGTTTGACGCTCCGCGCAATATGGAACATCTTCGCCGCAGCATCGCCCAGCTCAATGCAGGACAGGGCACAGAGCACGAACTGATCGAGGACACGGCGGATGCGTAAAATTTGGTCGGACGAGGCATGGGAAGACTACCTCGACGGAGAAGTCTCTGCGGCATAACATTTTTCTTGACAGCGGGGCATACAGCCTTTATAATACGCTTGTCTGACACATTCCTCGATAGCTCAGTCGGTAGAGCGTCTGACTGTTAATCAGAATGTCACTGGTTCGAGTCCAGTTCGAGGAGCCATTTGAATCTTTGGAGTGTAACGGAGAGGTTACACTCCTTTCTTATATTTGTTTGCGGGTATGTGCCCCGCGCGTGAAACGACAAGGAGGGTGGCTATGCAGCTCGATGCGCGGCTGGCGGCGATTGCGGCGCTTGTTCCGCACGGAACGACACTGGCGGACATCGGCGCAGACCATGCCTACCTCGCGGCGATACTCGTCCTGCACGGGCATGCGCCGCGTGCGGTCGTCGGTGATCTCAGCGCGGGTGCATGCGAGGCGGCGCGGCGGACGGTCGGCGCACAGCGGCTCACACAGCAGATTGACGTGCGGCAGGGGGACGGGCTCTCCGTCCTCCTGCCGGGCGAGGCAGAGAGCATCGTCATCGCGGGCATGGGCGGCGCGCTCATCGCCGATATCCTTGAGGGGGCACAGGACATCCTCGGGGATGTAGGGACGCTCGTCCTCCAGCCGATGAACGGTGCGGAGAAGCTGCGCCGCTGGCTCTATGCGCATGACTGGACCATCGAGAAGGAGACGCTTGCCCGTGCGGGTGGGCATCTCTATGAGATCATCCGTGCCGTGCATGGACACACGGCGATGCCCGATGAGGCACTGCTCCACATCGGCACACAGCTCGTTCAGCAGCGCGACCCGCTCCTCGGCGAGCACATCGCGCGCAAGGCGGCGCGGCTCGCCCGTGCAGCAGAGGGCATGGAGGGGAGCGCGGAGGCGCGTCGGAGTGCGGAGTACCGCGAAACCGTGTCACTCTTGGCGGCACTGCGGACAATGCAGGCACTCATCCATGCGGATCGACGAACACCCTAAGCCCCGTCGAAACAGAGGAGAAACCGAGCGTTTCCTAAGCCTCCCCCGTCGCAACGGGGGAGGGGGACCGCTTGCGGTGGTGGGGGCGCCTTGAAGAGAGCTGTCAACGGACATCGAAAACCCAACGCATCTAAGGAGGTCACCTATGCTCAGCTGTCAGGTCGTCATGAACGCCCTCGAACGCATTGCCCCACGCCATCTGGCGGAGGACTGGGACAACACAGGACTGCTTGTCGGCAGCTATGCACAGAAGGTGGAGCGCATCCTCGTCGCGCTCGACGTGGACGACACCGTCGTCGCCGAGGCGATCGAACGCAGCGCGGACATGATCGTCGCGCATCACCCCGCGATCTTTCGCGGCATGAAGCATCTGCGCACCGACCTCCCGCTCGGACGGCGGCTCGCCGCGCTCCTCACGCATAGCATCGCCGTTGCGGCGGCGCATACGAACCTCGACATTACGCGCGGCGGCGTGAACGACGTCCTCGCGGCGCGTCTGGGACTGGAGAAGCTCAGCTCCTTCATCACGACCGCGCAGGCGGACGGCAGTGCGGAGAGCCTCGGGCGCATCGGCACGCTCCCCGCCCCGATGTGCATCGAGGACTTTGCACGCAGCGTCAAAGAGCAACTCCATGTCTCGCACGTCCGCCTTGCCGCTGCTGCTGCACGACCTGTGCGCCGCGTCGCCGTCTGCGGCGGTGCGGGCGCGGAGTTCATCGACACAGCCGTGCGGCGCGGCGCAGATGTCTACGTCACGGGGGATGTCAAGTACCACGAGGCACAGCGCGCCGCCGAGCAGGGGATGCACCTCATCGACGCGGGACATTTCGGCACGGAGGTGCCCGTCCTCCCCGTCCTCGCCGACCTCCTGCGCGCGGAGCTCGCGGCGGAGCACGGGACGGTGGAGATCCTCGTGACCGAGACACAGCGCGATGTATTCGACGTCATTCTATAGGAAAGGGAATCTATGGAGCAGAAGCATATCCGCAATTTTTCCATCATCGCCCACATCGACCATGGAAAATCCACCATTGCCGACCGCCTCATCGAGTACACGGGAACACTCAGTGAGCGCGAGATGGAGGCGCAGGTGCTCGACAGCATGGATCTCGAGCGCGAGCGCGGCATCACCATCAAGGCACAGACCGTGCGGCTCGACTATCGCGGTGAGGACGGGGAACTGTACGAACTGAACCTCATCGACACGCCGGGACACGTCGACTTCAACTATGAGGTCTCGCGCAGCCTTGCCGCGTGCGAGGGCGCGCTCCTCGTTGTCGACGCGGCACAGGGCGTGGAGGCGCAGACCCTGGCGAACGTCTACCTCGCGCTCGAGCACGACCTCGAGATCGTGCCCGTCATCAACAAAATCGACCTGCCAAGTGCCGAGCCCGAGCGTGTCAAGGAGGAAATCGAGGACAGCATTGGCCTCGACACGAGTGCCGCCGTCCTCGCCTCGGCCAAGACCGGCATCGGCATCAAGGAAATCCTCGACGCCGTCGTCGCCTACATCCCGCCGCCCGAGGGCGACGCGGACGCACCGCTGCGCGCGCTCATCTTTGACTCCTACTTCGACGCATACAAGGGCGTGATCGCTCACGTGCGCGTTAAGGAGGGCGTGATCCAAAAGGGCATGAAGCTGAAACTCATGGCGACGGGCAAGACCTTCGAGGTCACGGACGTCGGCTGCTTCCGCCCGCGCCCCGTCGATACAGGCGAGCTCCGTACGGGCGAGGTCGGCTTCATCGCGGGTGCGCTGAAGGACGTACGCGACGTGCGCGTCGGCGACACCGTCACGGGTGCCGAGCGCCCCGCTGCCGAGGCACTGCCGGGCTATCGCGGCGTCACGCCCATGGTCTTCTGCGGCCTCTACCCCGAGGACAGCAAGGACTATGACAACCTCCGCGAGGCACTCGAAAAACTCCAGCTCAACGACGCCGCCCTCGTCTTTGAGCCAGAGACCTCCATCGCCCTCGGCTTTGGCTTCCGCTGCGGCTTCCTCGGCCTCCTCCACATGGATGTCATTCAGGAGCGCCTCGAACGCGAGTACAACCTCGGCCTCATCATGACCGCGCCCTCCGTCGTCTACCACGTCTACCGCACGGACGGCACCATGCGCGAGGTCAGCAACCCCGCCGACCTCCCGCCCGCGACCGAGATCGAGCACATCGAGGAGCCGTGCGTCAAGGCGACCGTCATCGTGCCGAAGGACTACGTCGGTGCCGTCATGGAGATCTCGCAGGAAAAACGCGGCGTATTCCAGACCATGGACTACCTCGACGCGACGCGCGTCACCGTCATCTACCACATCCCGCTGAACGAGATCCTCTACGACTACTTCGACCGTCTGAAATCCGCCACGCGCGGCTACGCCTCCCTCGACTACGAGCTGATCGACTACCAGACCAGCAATCTTGTCAAGCTCGACATCCTCCTCAACGGCGACCCCGTGGACGCGCTCTCGACCATCGTCCACCGCGACCGTGCCGCCGCACGCGGCCGCCAGCTCGCGACCAAGCTGAAGGAAATCATCCCCCAGCAGATGTTCGAGATCCCCATCCAGGCAGCCATCGGGAGCAAAATCATCGCGCGCGAGAACGTGCGCGCCCGCCGCAAGGATGTTCTCGCGAAATGCTACGGCGGCGACATCACGCGCAAGCGCAAACTCCTCGAAAAGCAGAAGGAAGGCAAAAAGCGCATGAAAGCCGTCGGCAGTGTCGAGCTCCCGCAGGAGGCATTCATGGCGGTGCTGAAAATTGACGACTGACGCACGCGGGGCAGAGGGAGAGCCGTGGGGCATCTACGTCCACATCCCCTATTGCGTGAAAAAATGTGCATACTGCGACTTCGTCTCCGTCCCGTCTGCGCAGCGTGCGGCGGAGATGGAGGACTATGCGGCGGCGCTGACGGCAGAGATCCTGCGCGAAGTGCCGCCGCTTCGTGCCCGGTGGGGCGCGGCGGCGACCATCTACGTGGGCGGCGGCACACCGACGGCACTGCCCGCGCCGCTCCTCACGGGCCTTCTGGAGACGCTCCGTGCGGCGGCGGGAACGCCTGTGGAATGCAGTGTCGAGGCAAACCCCGGCACCGTGGACGCGGCATACCTCGGCGCACTCCGTGCGGCGGGGGCGAACCGTCTCAGCCTCGGCGTACAGAGCTTTGACGATGCGCTCCTCTGCAGCATCGGGCGCATCCACACAGCCGCGGAGGCGGCGCAGGCATTTCACGCGGCACGCGCGGCGGGATTTAAGAATATCAGCATCGACCTCATGTACGGACTGCCGGGGCAGACCCTTGACCACCTGCGCCGCAGCGTCGCGGCGGCCGTCGCTCTCGCGCCGGAGCACCTCTCCGTCTACGGGCTGACCGTCGAGGAGGGAACGCCGCTTGCGGCAATGCAGGCAGCAGGGCGGCTCGACCTCCCCACGGAGGACGCAGCCGAGGAGATGTATGACTTTCTCATGGCAGAGCTGCCCGCGCGCGGCTACGACCGCTATGAGATTGCGAACTTCGCACGGCCGGGCTTTGAGAGCCGTCACAACCGCGGCTATTGGCACATGACCCCTTACCTCGGACTCGGCGCGGCGGCGCACGGCTATGTGGACGGCGCGCGCTGGGCGAACGCGGCGGACATCCCCGCCTACATCCGCGCCGTGCGGGCGGGGACGTGCGTGCGGTCGCCCGAGGACGGCGCGCGCACACGAGAGCGCGAGATGGAGGAGTATGCCTTCCTCGCCCTGCGCACGGCGGAGGGCATCGACGCGGCGGACTTTCGCCGCCGCTGGAGGCGGGACTTGGAGGAGGTCTACGGCGCGGTGATCGCGCACTACGTTGGGCTCGGACTCCTTCGCCGCACGGCGGCGGGCGCTGCGCTGACGGCGGCAGGCATGAAACTCGGCAACGAAGTCTTTGCCGCATTTTTGCTTGAGGCGTAGAGTTGTGGTATGATGATACGAAGCGTGGCATTGCTGTCCGCGCGAACACCTCGTTTGCAAGTGGTCGTGCGCTTATCTGCCTAAATACCTGCGAATTGCTAAACGCGCTTCGCTTGGACGACGCAATTCGCAGGGGGCAGAACGCGCACTTCCTCCACTTGCGCCACTAGGGTTCGCTTTTGACAGCAATATCCACGGACATAGCGGTATGTCTCATCATACCGTGTGGGAGATATGGAATAATTGAACAGACAGGAGAAATTTCCATGAAAACACTGACCATGATCGAAATTCAGGGCTGCCCCTACTGTGCGAACGCACATCGCGCCATCGACGCACTGCGCGCAGAGGGCGGCGCGTACGCGGACGTTCCGCTCACCTTCATCGACGAGAACCGCGAGCCCACCCGCACCCAGCCCTATGCCGGGCAGTACTACTACGTCCCGAGCATCTTCATGGACGGCACGAAACTCTACGAGGCACAGCCGGGACAGAGCTACGACGCCATCTATGCCGAGGTAAAGAACGCGTTTGATGCGGCAAGTGCGGAGTAAAGGGACTGCCGCACGTGAATTGCGGCACAAATACGTGAGAATTCACTCACAAAATGAAATAAAACTTGTAAAATCATTTGAAATGACGCATAATAAGTGACGCATTAGTATTACTATATACTGCACAGAGATTGCAGGAAAAGGATGAGGTGATTGTATGCATCAACCGGTTACGGACAACCCCTTTGTTATCATGGTCATCAACATGGTCATTGTCTTTGCCGTGCTGACTGCGGTGTGGGGGCTCATCGAGCTGACCCACATCATCGACCCAACGAAGAAAAAGGCGGAGCCTGCCGCACCGCCCCAGCCCGCCGCCGCGCCTGCCGCACCTGTTATGGCAGTCGCACCTGCCGCAGAGGAGGGCATCAGCGCGGAGACCATCGCGGTCATTGCAGCCGCTGTCGCCGCCTGCGGCTGCAGCCCTGCACAGATCAAAGCCGTGCGTCCGGCGGAGCAGCCCTCGTGGAGCCGCTACGCACGCGTGCGCGGGATGCGCTAGGGAGGGATCATCATGGACTTTATCAACGCATTTGCCGTCTCCCTGCAGGCGATTGGACAGGGCAGCGGCTTCTCTGGATTCACCTCCGGCAACCTTATCATGATCCTCGTCGGACTGGTTCTCCTCTACCTCGCATTTGCCCGCGACTTCGAGCCGCTGCTCCTCAGCCCGATCGCCTTCGGCTGCATCCTCGCGAACGTTCCGTTCAACGGCTTTGAGGAGCCGGGCGTCATGTCCGCCATCGGCATGGGCATCAAGTACGAGATCTTCCCGCCGCTCATCTTCCTCGGTGTCGGCGCGATGACGGACTTCGGCCCCTTGATCGCCCGCCCGTCGAGCCTCCTCATGGGCGCGGCGGCGCAGTTCGGCGTCTTTGTCGCCCTGCTCGGCGCGATGATGCTCGGCTTCAACGCACAGGAGGCAGGCTCCATCGGCATCATCGGTGGTGCAGACGGCCCGACCTCCATCTATCTCGCCTCCAAGATGGCACCGCACCTCCTCGGCGCGATTGCCGTCGCGGCGTACACCTACATGGCACTCGTACCGCTCATCCAGCCGCCCGTCATGAAGCTCCTCACCTCGAAGCGGGAGCGCGAGGTCGTCATGGAGCAGGCGCGTGAGGTCACGAAGTTCGAGCGCATCGCCTTCCCGATCGTATCGACCATCTTCATCAGTCTGCTTCTGCCGTCCATCACCGCCCTCCTCGGCATGCTGATGCTCGGCAACCTCTTCCGCGAGAGCGGTGTGACGGATCGTCTCTCCGATACGGCGCAGAACGCGCTCATCAACACCGTCACCATCTTCCTTGCACTCGGCACGGGGCTCACGATGAGCGCCGAGAGCTTCCTCGTCAAGGAAACGCTCATGATCATCGGGCTCGGACTGGTCGCCTTCATCTTCGGTACGGCGGCAGGTGTCGTCCTCGGCAAGATCATGTGCCGTGCGACGGGCTGGAAGATCAACCCGCTCATCGGCTCGGCGGGCGTCTCTGCCGTCCCGATGGCGGCGCGCGTCAGCCAGATCGTCGGCATCAAGGCAAAGCCCGGCAACTACCTCCTCATGCACGCCATGGGGCCGAACGTCGCGGGCGTTATCGGCACCGCCGTCGCCGCAGGTGCGATGCTCGCGATGCTGATGTAATGCTGCGCCCGTTGGCGAACGCTCTCTATTTGACAAAATCATCCTTCCTCTGTACTATGGGGGAAGGATTTTTTATTCTTCGTACACTTCCACCGAAGAACCGATAAGAACAAGTGGGAAAAGAAAGGAAAGTACCGCCCAAGACACAAAAAAGGCGCGGACTTTCCTCATGGGAGGAAAACTTATGCGCGGCACATTCTATGGCATCGGCGTCGGGCCCGGCGATCCCGAGCTGCTCACCGTCAAGGCAATCAAGGCAATCGAGGCGGCAGATGTCCTCATCGCCCCCAAGACCGAGAAAAAGGACGGCAGCGTCGCACTCAAGATCGCCCGTCCCTACCTCAAAGAGGGCGTCGAGATCGTCTATCAGGTGTTCCCCATGGTCAAGGACTTCGCGAAAAATCCCGAAGCATGGGAGGAGAACAAGACCGAGATCCTCGCCCTCCTCGACGCGGGGAAGAACGTCGCCTTCCTCACCCTCGGCGACCCCATGTTTTACAGCACCTACATCTATGTCTTCCGCCTCATGGAGCAGGAGGACGTCGAGATTGTCACCATCCCGGGCGTACCCGCCTTTGCCGCGATCGGCAGCCGTCTCAACCGCCCCATCGTGGAGGGGGACGAAATCCTCGCCATCATCCCCGCGACGGCGGATCGCACGCAGCTCGAAAAGATCATGGCGGTTGCGGGCAGTGCGGTCGTCATGAAGGTCTACCGCAACTACCCTGAGATCGTCGATCTCCTCGCGAAAAACAACATGGCGGAGGACGCCGTCCTCGTCAGCCGCGCAGGGCTCGACGATGAGAAGATCGTCCGCGACATCGGCGCACATCGCAACGCGCCGCTGAACTACCTCTCCACCATTCTCGCACGGAGGAACTGACATGAAACGACTTGGAACGATTCTCCTCATCGCCGCCGCCCTCGTCCTCAGCGCGTGCGGTGCCCCCGCACCCTCCACGGGCAGCGGGGCGGACGGCAGCTACGCCACCGTGACGGACGATAACGGACGCACCGTCAGCTTTGACAAAAAGCCGGCGCGCATCGTCGTCACCTCTGCCTCCTTTATCGAGCCGCTCTACGCCGTCGGCGGCGAGATCGTCGGACGCCCCGACTCCAAGATGAAGATTCCGGACGCGGCAAAGGCGGCACCCTCCATCGGCAAAACCTATCAGATCGACACGGAAAAGCTGATCTCCCTCTCGCCCGACCTCGTCATCCTCAATCGCGGCATGAACGAAAAACTCATCGACACCCTCGGGGCAAACGGCATCAAGACCCTCGTCCTCGACGGCAAGAGCTACGATGATGTAAAGCGTGAGATCGGCATCCTCGCCGCGCTCACGGGGGAGCAGAAAAAGGGGGAAGAGCTCGTCCGGAAGATGGACAGCGACCTCGACGCCGTGCGCCGCTCCATCCCACAGGAGAAAAAGCGCGTCGCCATCATCCACAGCACGGGACAGGGGCTTTCCGTCCAGCTGGACGGCAGCATCGCGGGCTGCATCGCGAACATGCTTGGCTGGGAGAACACGGCGGCAGGCATGCCCGCCCTCGACAAGAATCCCGACGCCGCCCCCTACAGCATGGAGACGCTCGTCGCACAGAACCCCGACATCCTCTTTGTTACAAGCATGGGCGACGAGGCGGAGATCCGCGCGTCCATGGAGGCAATGTTTGCGGATAATCCCGCATGGCAGAGCGTCACCGCCATCCGCGAGGGCAAAGTCTACTACCTGCCGCAGGAAATGTTCCTCTTCAGCCCCGGGCTTGACTACCCCGCAGCGGCGAAGTACATGGCGGGGCTCGTCTATCCATGAGAAAACGCATCCTCGTCCTCGCGCTCTTTGCCGTGCTCGCCGTCGTCGGCTGTGTCGTATCGACGGCAAAGGGCTCGGTGGACATCCCCTGCGCGGAGATCGCCGCCGCTCTCGGCGGCGTCCGTGACACGGCGCACGCCCAGATCTTCTGGAACATCCGTCTGCCGCGTACCATCGTCGCGGCACTCGTCGGCGTGAACCTCGCCCTCGCGGGAGCGATCCTGCAGGCGATCCTGCGGAACCCACTCGCCGACCCGCACATCATCGGCATCTCCTCCGGCGCAGGACTGGCGGGCATCTTCATCATGCTCGTCCTGCCGGGCGCGGCGTGGCTCATCACCCCGGCGGCATTCGGCGGGGCGATGTTCGCCGCGCTCCTCATCTACCTCCTCGCGTGGCGTGACGGCATCCGACCGACGCGCGTCATCCTCGCGGGCGTCGCCGTCTCGGCATTCCTCGGCGCGGGCATCTCCGCCATGATGATCCTCTACAGCGACCGCGTCCACAGCGCGCTCATGTGGATGGTCGGCGGCCTCTCCGCGCGGAGCTGGCCGCACGTCGAGATGCTCCTGCCGTACACCGTCGGCGCGGGGCTCTGCGCTCTGCTCGCGGCGGGACGGCTCAACATCCTCCTCCTCGGTGACGACATGGCGCGCGGTGTGGGGCTTGCCGTCGAGCGCACGCGCGTCATGCTCACGGCACTCGCCGCCCTCCTCGCCGCGAGCGCCGTCTCCGTCGTGGGGCTCCTCGGCTTCGTCGGGCTCATCGTCCCACACGCCGCACGCCTCATGGTCGGTGCGGATCACCGCGTCCTCCTGCCCGCGGCGGCACTCCTCGGCATCGCCGTCCTCACACTTAGTGACACGGCGGCGCGCCTGCTCTTTGCCCCGCTTGAGCTGCCCGTCGGCATCCTCATGGCGGTCATCGGCGCACCGTTCTTCCTCTATCTCCTGCGGAGGCAGCTATGAGCGCCGTACTGCGGGCGGCGGGGCTCACCGTCTCCGCCGCCGGACGGGAGATCCTGCACGGTGTGGACATCGAGATCCCGGCGGGGCGGCGCACGGCGATCATCGGACCCAACGGCGCGGGCAAGACCACCCTCCTGCGCGCCCTTGCGGGACTGAACCCGCACTATACGGGGACCATCGAGCTGGCGGGGCGCGAGCTGCACAGCTATACGGCGCGGGAGCTGGCACGCGTGCGCGCCATCCTGCCGCAGGAGCGCGCGGCGGCAGTGGGGCTCACCGTGCGCAAGCTCGTCGCCTACGGTCGATTTGCCCATGCGGGACGGTTCTCCCTGCGCACGGGTGCGGCAGACCGCGATGTAGTCGCATGGGCGATGGAGATGGCGAACGTGGACACATTCGCCGCGCGTGACGTACACACCCTCTCGGGCGGTGAGCGGCAGCGCGTCTTCCTCGCCATGGCCCTCAGCCAGAAGCCGCGGCTCCTCCTCCTCGACGAGCCGACCACCTACCTCGACATCGCGCATCAGCTGCGCGTCATGGAGATCACGCGCCGCCTCAGCACGGAGCACGGCATGACCATCCTCATGGTACTGCACGACATGGCGCACGCCATGCAGTACGCCGACGACATCATCCTCGTGCGCGACGGTGCTGTCGCCGCCACGGGCACGCCCGCCGAGGTGCTCACCGAGGAGCGCATCGCCGACGTATTCGGCGTCCACGTCGAGCTCCTGCGCGCATCGGGCGGCAAGCGCATCCCCGTCCCGCTCGCCCTCGTGGGGGAGTGAGAGCAGACAAGGTGCATCAAAAATCATTGAATGCCTTGACCCCATGACGCCAACGCCAGTCTCCCCTGCCGAGGCGGAGGAGGTGGCACACGCAGTGTGCCGGAGGGGGCGCCGCTCACGCGGGTATATCTCTGCCATAGGAAGTCAGCAGTCGCTTATAGTATCTGAAACTAATCTGAATTTCATCACCTAGTATAAAATTAATTCACAATAGGACTTGCATTTTGTTTTTGTGCATGGTACTATAAAGATGTTCCACAGGGGAGAATACAGCGTGAGAAGGAAACATGGACACTTTCACAGGTATTCCTCCGAATGGAAATCGAGTATTTCTCATTTACTTGAAGGAGGAGTTTCTTATGAAGAAGACTCTCGTATCCGCACTTGCGACGGCACTCGTTGTCGGCGCAGCATCCACCACGTTCGCAGCTGCGAACCCGTTCTCCGATGTGCCCCGTGATCACTGGGCATACGACGCTGTGACGCAGCTCGCTGCTGACGGCGTTGTCGAGGGCTACGGGGACGGCACGTTCCGCGGCGACCGCAACATCACGCGTTACGAGATGGCGCAGATGGTGGCAAAGGCAATGGCAAAGGGCGACATGTCCGCATCGGATCGTGCGCTCGTTGACCGCCTTGCTGCAGAGTTCGCTGATGAGCTCAACAACCTCGGTGTCCGCGTCTCGAACCTCGAGCGCAACGCTGACATGGTGAAGTGGAACGGCAAGCTCCGTTACACCTATGAGCGTGTAAAGCAGGAGAACCATACGGCTGATACCACCAACCCGCTCCTGTTCCGCCTTGATCCGACGGCAGAGGTGAACAGCCATTGGCATGTCAAGGCACGTCTCGATGCTGCGTTCAATGCCAATGATGACCGCGGCACGGTCTCGGGCGGCACGGGTGCCAACACGCGTTATGAGGGCAACCATCTCACGCTGAAGCGCGCCTATGCACAGGGCGACTACAGCAACTTCCAGGTGAAGCTTGGCAAGATGGGGCTTCTCTCGCAGGAAGGCAACTACCAGAACCCGGGCGCAATCGTCTATGATGGCGAGTTCACGGGCGCAGAGGTCAGCTTCGGCAAGGATCTCAAGGCGGTTCTCCAGGCCGGCCGTGTTAAGAAGCATGCAGATACGAACATGTTCCGCAATCCCGTTGTAACGACCACTGACACTTCGTTCAAGGAGGATACGGCAAACTACAACGGCATTGCACTGCAGTATGACAAGAAGAACCTTGCCGCAGGCGTTGGTGTTTACCACTTCAACTCGAAGGACGCAGAGGATGACTTCTATCTGAAGACGGGCAAGCGTTCGATGAACATCTGGAGCGGCAACCTCGGCTATCGCTTCGACAAGAACCTCGTTCTCTCCGGTGCCTATGCGCGCAATGGTGCGGTTTCGTCCGATCACAGCCGCCTGAAGAAGTCCTATCAGTACACGCTCGCCTACAAGGGCGCAGATGCTGCGGATAAGGGCTCGTGGGGCGCATACGTCGCCTACCGCTTCCTCGGCAATGCATCGGTTGCTCCGACGGAGGACGGCACCCTCTTCCACACGAAGGGCGTTGAGGTTGGTGCAAACTATGCACTCTTCAAGAACGTTCTTCTTTCTGCGAAGTATTTCGACGGCAAGACGATCGAGACGCAGGTCAACAACAACAACAAGGTTCATCACATCTTCGGTCGTGTGGAGTTCCTGTTCTAAGACAGACATGTTGTGCGGTGTTGCCGCATGAAAATCCCCCTCCCGTTTGGGAGGGGATTTTTGTTTGAGAATTTCCTCAATATCTCATTCGATATAGTTCCTTTGACCTATTGCAAATGACATTCAGTTATGTTAATATTGTTATGATCCGAATGGAGAGAATACAAAGTGAGAAGGAAACATGGACACTTTCACAGGTATTCCTCCGAATGGAAATCGCGTATTTCTCATTTACTTGAAGGAGGAGTTTCTTATGAAGAAGACTCTCGTATCCG
>ERZ773066.757-NODE-757-length-17326-cov-4.493139_pt1 | contig 17326 bp, 15 predicted proteins | sample MGYA00580573_ERZ773066 | MGnify/ENA primary metagenome ERZ773066 (study PRJEB29015, sample SAMEA2738128) | human oral metagenome | biome: human oral; feature: human-associated habitat; material: saliva | place: China | collected 2203 ... | reverse complement strand
CAATTATATCAATTTCAATCCACGCCCCCCTGTGGGGTGCGACGAAACGGCAATCGCTATGGTAGATGGTGATAGCATTTCAATCCACGCACCCCTGTGGGGTGCGACCGCAATATATAGTAGAATTACTGCAGCTATATAATTTTTACAACAATTATGATTCTCTCTGTCTTTAAAAAACGTATCATTTTACAAATTATTTACTTGAATCATAAACAAAAAAATGTGTAACATAAGCTCTCAAAATAAAATCACCTCCTTACTTTCAAAATTTAAATCTTAAAGCAACAAAGTGCCGCTATCCGGATTGTATGATTCACGCTTGCCCAAGGTTTCAATTTTCCTTTCCCAATGTTTGCCCATATGATATATCCTCACATTATCACAACTGTTATCAATTATTCGCTCAATTTCATGCTTTATTTCAACTAACTGCGCAGGATCAACACTACACTCAAACACCGAATTTTGAACTCGTTGGCCGAAATTGACACAAGTTTTTGCCACTTTTTGTAGTCTTTTTTTACCATCACTTGTCGAAGTTTTAACATCATAAGTAATCAAAACCAACATATGTTACTCCTTTATTATAAACGGCGGATACGCTTCAATGTCACCTCGTATATAACTGTTTAACAACATTGACTGTACATGTGGCAGTAGACCTATTTTCACCTTTTCCTTAAGATATGGATGCATTATTTCCGTTTGTTTTCTTTTTTGCCAATATTCTATAATCTTTTTTCTACCTGACTCTTTTATTAACACCGCATAGCTCTCTTTTTTCTCAAAATCACTTTTTTCAATAATCTTTAAGTTAATCATGGACAACACTGTACGATCCACCATAAACCCTCTTAACTCTTCCATGACATCTAAGGCCATCGACATCCGCCCCGGCCTGTCGGTATGCATAAAGCCAACATAACTGTCTATACCAACTGCAGAAAGGGCAGACCCGATATCATGTGCTAAAAAAGTGTATAACAACGACAACATAGAATTCACATTATCTTCAGGAGGTCTTTTGCTCCTACCGTTAAAGGGGAAATCGGTCTTTCGCTGTAAAATAAGCTCATCAAAACAATCAAAATATGTTTTTGCAACTACACCCTCGTAACCTCTAATTGCATCTTTATCATCAGCCACTTTAATTTTTTCAAGAGAATTATCTATCTCCTTTATTTTTTCTGCCAACTTTATGGTATTGACCTTATCTCCATGATCTAAAATACATCTCCTTAAAATTCGTTTTGAATTCAAACCTTTCGCATAAATAATATTTCTGACAAAAGCTATTGATGCTTCAGAATCTACCATTTGATACTGCTTTCTTCGTAATAAAACATTACCGTTTTCTTTTCCAACAACTCTTCCGCAAAATTTGCCCTGTGGTGTTAAAAATGAAATTCCAACATTGTTTTCTGAACAAAGCCTAATCAAAGCAGGACTCATTCCGAGATAACTAAAGCAGATGATATCATTTAAAATATGAATCGGATAACGACCGATTTGTATTCCGTCATCAGTAATCACAACATTTTGACCATCTTTCGATAAATAAGCATTTTCCCTTGTTACATATAATGTGTTCAGCAATTTTTTCATTTTTCGTCCTCGTATAGATAATTGTCAACAGATGCTCTCCGTTTTGTAATCCTGGGCATACAAATATCGTACAGAGAACATAATTGACAATTCTTAAAAAACTCTGCCGGTGGAATTTTTTGTTCATTATACAATCTATGCATGTCTTTCGAAATTTCAATCACTTTGTCCTTAAGTTCATTTGTTATCAAAACTTCAATACGCTTATTGGTTTTGAAGTAATAAAGGTATGATTTATCTATCCTTACATCCCATTTTTCTTCAAGGCAAATCACTTGAGCGCAAAGCTGCACAATATCTCTTTCATCCGGCTTTTCTTTTCCTCGCTTATACTCGATCACCTCTGGTATCCATGCGCCGCCATGCCTGTTCAACTTTATGCCATCATCTGATCTTCTGAATTCTATAACATCTATGATGCCGGCCAATCCCAGAATTTCGGATGATACGGGAACGGCACGGCTAATCAAAAAATCTTTTCGCTTCTCCTTTAAGAACGGCATATCCGCTTTTTCATGAAGATAATTCCCTTCCATTGTGCTTTGATTTTCAGCCCATTGCTGCTCAATATGAATAAGTGCCCATTGCCTTTTACAAAAGTAGTAATGCTGAATCCCACTCAGCATAAGATAATCATCTTCATTGTACATTTTTACAGCCCTTCTATCACTTCCAGTTCAAGTCCCAATTTTTCATATTCTGTCAATTTTTCCTTATCAACAACAATTTTATAATCTTCATAGCAAAGATGCTCTTTTTCTTTATCCCATTTGATCAGTGACTTTATCTTTGCGCTGGACACATTGCCGACTGGGCAGGAATGTTTAAACCAAAAAATTTCTTTTACTTCCATTGAACCATCAGGTCTTGCAGAAGACGCATCATTAACAAAAATAGTTTTTAGTGCTTCTTTAAATACCTCCAAATCATTTTTGCTAAATCCGGTTTTCTTGGCAAAATAAGCATTAACGGCGCCTTGAACCATATATGTCCCAAATTCGACAAAATGTTTCATACCCATCGTATCAGAAGCCTTATTATTTGAATTTTCTGTTGCCATTCCGTTTACACTCTTTGTTATCTGCATATCCTCAATGGTTATGGGATCTAAAGATTTTGCAATACCAATGGATACCGGTCCTCTTATGCCGATTGAACGTCCATCATAAGTTATAACCTGTCCAAAAGTCCTAACATCAAGCCATTTTTTATTAAACCCTTTTTCGACTTCATCATCAGTCATATCTTTATTGAAATATTCTTTATACCTTTCTTCAAGAGAAGTAAATCCATCATCCGCTCTTTCTTTTGATTGTACAAATATGTCTTTCCCTTCATCCTGAAATCTATTTCTGATTTTTCTTTTTAGGCATACATCCGATACCTCTCCCAATCCGTTTGAGCCCAATCTCGGCCGATTTCCTGCCAGAGGATCTCCATTAGCATTTGCATTTTCTACTGTAAAAGTCATTATAAAATCTACCTTATTCATCATTTCCTTCTCCTTCTTCACTTCCTTGTCCATTATCTTTTTCCTCCTTATTTTTAGTATATAAATCTTTTTCTTGAGCATAATATCCAAAAATAAAATCACTATCCAACTGTTTATTTTTATATTTTCTGTTTTCTTCCACATCAAGAAGTTCAAAAATTTCCTTTCTGGCCTTCTCCATCTTGCCATAATATCCTTTTAATTTACTAGAAGATAACATGTACTCTACACAATACTTTGTAGCTGATTCCAATGTTACCATCGTAGCATTTGGTTTATTTACAAAAGTAATCCAATACCGCTGTACATTAGTAGACCTAATATTTGATTCATCCTTTGAATTAGATCTCCCACCTTCCTTATCCTTTAAAACAGTATTTTCCATTACATCATAAATAGCAAGCAATCGTCCATAAAGATATGATCTCGTTTGTTCAGTTTCTTTTCTCATATTTTTATTCTCCTTTCTTCCTTCACTAAGTACCGCTAAACTTACCATTAATACATCTCTCCATCTTTTCGCATATCTTTGTCTGTTTTTGATATTCTGAATTAAAGCATTTTTGATATTAGAAGGTACACTTCTTCCTTCAAGTAAAGCTACTACTAAATTTTGAAATTGATCTTTTTTAAACTCTTCTTTATCTATAATTAGTGAACCATCTCGCTCAATGCCATATGCATCCAAAATAATATTATCCAATTTCGGTAGCCAAGGATAATACATTTGTTTTTTTAAATTTTTCTTTTCCCAAAGATATTTCTTTTGCCATAATTCAAGACTATGAATCAATTGAGAATTTTGCATTTCGTTATAATATTTAAGAGAAATCCTGCCGTGGCTCGACTTATCTACAAGCATTACATAATATTTATCGGTCGGACTTTGACTTAATTTTTCTGACCCTTTTATGAACAATCTGCCAATCTCTCGATTTTTTTCAGAAACTGGAGTTTGCATCTCATCATCCATATAGTCATCAGATTCCGTTTTTGATATATCAAATCCAATGCTATTTGGGATATCTCCGGAAAACCAATTTACTAAAAACAAATTATTTGTCAAACAAATGTTGCTATTTTTATTTTCTAACAAAAATTTCAACATCAGATGGATCTTTTCAGAACTTTTTCTTCCTATCTTAATTATATCTGATCCCTCTTTAAATCTACCAACATAGGTTTCCTTATTATTACTTACCGATACAACCTTAGCATTCCCCATTAACCCTCTATGTTTATCTGCTATCACTTCCTCCTTTTCACTGATATTGCAAATTATCTTATTTCCATTATCTATTGATGTTTCATCTATGTATCTAATAAATTCATTGTGCAGATCATGGAAAGTATCCACTTTAAGATACTGATTATCTTGGCATTTTACCGTAAAACTCAAAAATGTCTTTTTGAAATCATGCTTAACTTTATTCCCCTTTTCATTGGTATATTGTATTTCTCCTTTCTCTGCTTTTTTGATATCTTTCAGCGGCAATTTTGATAAAATCATTTCATAATTTTTCTCATTTGACAAAAAAGCTTTAATAGAACTCAAAAATAATTTTACTTTTGGGTTAACCACACAACTTGAATTCATGACATAATTGTAAAACTTATCAAACTCTTTCTTATAGTCTTCAATCTTCTTCTCATTCGCTATTTTTGAAATACAATATTGCATTTCATCTTCAAGAGGATGAGCTGATGGGGCTTTCCCTGAGCGTGCAGCTGAATTTTCAGTAACCGGGAAAATATAAACTTCGTTATCAGTAGCAAATTCCGCACTTAATAAATCGCCATTTTCATCCAAGGTTACTTTTAGAATATTATTTTTTTTTGCCTTTTTATTGCTATGATAGACCGGTAAAAGCACAGTATCATTTCCATTATGTACATCTACTAAACCTTCCTTTTCACAATATTCATAACACCTAAGAAGATTTGTTAAAACACTCATATCAATTCACCTCCTTTCCCATACGCTTTTAATTCCTCATCAACACTGACCACGCTCTTATGTACCTTAAATGTATAAGAAGAAAGCGTGTTTACTATTTCACATTCATCTTGTAGCTTGAATTCAATGATGCCGTCTTTCATAATAGTGTGCGTGAAGAATGATTTAAGATGCCCATTTTTTTTGTTCGGATATTTGAAAGAGTGAAAGATATTCCCCAAATCAAGATCGCTACCAAAATAAAATGTTTTTTCACTTAAATACTCTTTTTCAGTAATTGCTTCAACATATCCGAGAAACTCTCTTGCCCCCAAAAATACATCTCTGCGTCCACCCCTTTTCAGGCTTCTCTCTGCGATAGCCTCATGTTTTCGCATGATTCTATCTTGTGAAAGATCTTCTCTATCAAGATTCCATTCAAAATGATACTTCACCAAATACTCAACATCCTCCAGTACCGTCACATGATTAAGCCCCGCTTTCAAATTAGAATACAAAGCCCTATATCCCATGCTATGAAATCTCACAGGATTAACAATCTTGACAGCATCAACCACATTACGAATTGTAGGCTTAAAATAAACTGCATCACAAACGCCCTGAATCGCCTGAGCTGTTGGCACTTGATAGCTGATCCTCTCGCCACCGCCTTTTGTCGCCGGGTCAGCCCACAAAGCATAGTCTCCTGTAACCTTCATGTAAAAATATTTGGATCTTTCGGATCTTTCGGATCTTTCTATTTTATTTTTCTCTACCATAATAACCTCCTTTCATTTTTCATTATAAGAGTACGAAAAGCAATTGTCAAGTTTTTTTGTTTTCTTTTACTTTATTATTGCTTTTTGTTATACTATTTGCGTCACAGTAAAATGTGTGGATTGAAATATTATTAGAGTAAGTCTAGTAAAAATCGGGCGTTAGCCCGATTTTTATATTATGAACGTACCTATTTCCTCGTTTGCTCCAAGCCTTTTGTCATAATGGTCTTGTTGCAACACTTTAATATTCCCATCAAGGTAGCTATCTACAAATTCATTCAGCTTATCGTTCTTATAAATATTTATCGAATAAGGTTGCAATTCCCTGATCAATCGCTTCACTTCGACCCAATCTCCTGCAGAAATCAATTCTTTTTCAGCGATACTTAATAACTTATTTAAATCAGCAATTCCACCTTCATAAAAAACAAAAATGTCATTCGTATCATCAGAAATTAATTGAAACTTTTCTGCCACTTCTTTTAACTTTCCTCTCAATTTACCATTTTCATTCTTTATATCACCTTTTTTTATTCCATTACCTACAAACAAATCAAACAATGATGATTGATCTTTCTCCAAAGGATATTTCATTCTATTCCCACCGTCTGCCTCGTTCGAAAAATAACATCCATAAAAATTTTCAACCAAATCATCCACTTGTATTTCCTCGTGCATTTGTGCAAGAATATCTTTGGTAATTTTCTTTTTATCGGCAATACCCAGAATTTTTTTTGTATTTTCTGTGGCCTCATCCAGATTAAATAAAATTACCTCTCCGCCATCCGACAATTTACCCTCTCTATTGCACCGGCCTGCAACCTGTATTATTGAATCTACACCTGCATAGGATCTCATAACAATCTCAAAATCAACATCAACCCCTGCTTCTATCAACTGTGTACTGACACATATTATTTTTTCTCCTCGAGAAAGTCTTTCTTTTATTTCCGATATTATTTTTCTCCTGTGTGCAGGGCATAGATTAGTGGTGAGATAATATATATTTTTTTTAAGTAAATTTTTCTCATCAATACTTTTCACTATACTACGGGCAGCCGCCTTTGTATTTACTACAATTAGTATGGATTTATCTTGATTCGCAAATACAAATTTTACAATTTCTTCGGCAGAAACATGAATATTTTTCAAGTTGTCCGAGCTGTCATCTTTAATTTTTCTAACTGAATATCTGTCAAAACATTTTCTGCTCTCATCTGATAATTCTACTAAAGTAGCGTTTTGATTTCCTTTATCTATACTCCCATATTGCAGTTTATGTCTTATGCTATCATGATCGTAAATGGGCTGCGTTGCTGTACAAAGTACAATAGTACATTTCATTACATTTTTCAAAAAATTCATTGTTAAATTAAAGAAATACATGACTTCTATGGGTAGCGACTGGACTTCGTCAATTACAATCACACTGTTTATCAATGATGAAAAACGCCTTAAATTTGCAGATTTTCCTTTGAACAATGTATTGAAAAACTGAACCATCGTAGTTAAAATTGCCGAATCTTCCCATGCATCAACCATAAAAGACTTCTGAACATATTCCATATCTTCTTTTTCATTAGAAGCCTTGCTATTTTCGTTAAAAATATCTGCATTCGAATGATGTTCAAGAACACCCTCTTCGCCTATTATCGCTTTGATTTCTTTGGCATTTTGCTCTAAAACCGATAAAAACGCCGTTACATAAATGAATTTGTTTTTTGATCCATCAGCCATTTGATGCAAAGCATACCTTAACGACGCCTTAGTTTTCCCGGCACCTGTCGGAACATCTAAACGATAAATTCCTGCGCCATCATTCTGTCCTCTATTTAATAATTTGTTTGCAATACAATTTCTAACTTTATTTATGGGTTTAACCTCTTTGTCGTTTCCATTATATCTATTATATTCCTCTTCAATTGCATCAACATAATGCTTCTTAAGAGAGAATGACTCTTCTTTTGCTCTACTTTCTACAACTAAACCATAAGCATTGATTGTATCCTCAACATCAGCAGCTTTTAGAATTGATAATAACAATCTAATCAACATTGCATCAAAAAAACGTCTTTCCTCTCGCTTATGTTTGTTTTTTTGTTTTTCATTTTCAAGGGGTACGTAATTTTTATCAAATATTTTAATAATATTACTATATTCTTGGAACGCAGATTCTATTAATTTTTCTACCGAATTAAATTCTGAATTATTGTTTACAATTGATGTAACTTCATTGTAAATAAAATTTTCAATTGCCTCCTTATCATAACTACTATCATTTTTATAGTTTCCAACTCTTTCAAAAATTTTATTCACATAGTCAAAACTTTGCAAAACATCAACACTACTTTTTCCCACAATATCAAATAATCCATGATGAGCTTCTATAACATACATGCAAATTTCGATAAAATTCTTATGATTTTTATGTTCATTGCCCGATAAGTCTTTATCATATTCTTTTTCAAACAAAAAATATGCCCCTGCAGTTGAATGTATCACCTTCGTCTTACTGTTAGATATATTTTTTAACATATCTTGAAATTTTATGTCAGCCTTACCAACATCGTGAAGCACTCCTAAAAGAAAACACAAATTATCTATGCCGATATCTTTACCAATATTCGATGCTATTTTGGCAGTATTTAATAAATGATCAATTAAAAATTGCCTTTTGTTATTTTCTTTATCATAGTGAGCAAGCAAATCTATTCCACTCATATCAATTCCTGCAATCTGCAATCCATTATTTTTAGACTTATATTTTCCCAAAAATTTTAATTTAATAGTATTATACTTCAATACTGCTATAATGCAAATTACTACCATATGAAATTACACTACACAAGTTCAAATAAAGAATTTTCGTAATCGCTCTTTAAGAGCCAAACTCGCATAGGCGAGTTTTTTTTTGCTTCGGTTCTACAATTGTAATGATATAATGAGTTCCTTACTTTATTTTGATATGGAGTGAATACTACGATAAGACGGAATATTTTGCACCGATTCTGCCGATTTGATTGCATCTATGACTGCAAGTTTCATTGCCTCCTGCGCAAGATAACAAACTGTATCAAGATTGGCTTCTGCGATTCCGGATGCAAGTGCAAAGATCGTATCTCCATCCATACTCGTATGAATAGGGCGAATAGACAGTGCATATCCGTTATGTGCCACTTCGGCTACTTTGTTACACTCTGTTTTGTTTAAGATTGCATTGGTCAAAATACATCCTATGGTAGTGTTTTTCCCGGATAACAGGCTTTCTGCTCCTTCTAACATCAGTTGATGAGAGGATATAATTTCTGATTTATCATCGTTCAGCGCACCTGCTAATATTTTTTCTCCTTCATAAACTTCTCCGCAGGCATTCACACACACATAGGCACCTACTTTCAAACCGCTTTCAAGACATAATTCAATGTATCCCGTTCCGCCTTTCATCACGGTATCAAACCCACGCAATTTTCCAACTGTCGCACCACAACCTGCTCCTATGTTCCCTGTAAAAATCTCAGTGGATGCTTTTTTTGCTGCAAGGTATCCCATCTCTTTATCCGGACGAATATCAGGATCTCCTACAGCTAAATCAAACAAAACCGCTCCACAAACAATCGGAACTCTTGCAACTCCGACATCAAATCCGACTCCCATCTCTTCCAAGTAGTTCATCACTCCACAAGTGCTTTCTAAACCGAATGCGGAACCTCCCGATAATACAATGCTATGTACTTGCTCCACTGTTTTCTCCGATTTTAACAAATCAGTTTCCCTTGTCCCGGGAGCGGAACCTCTGACACAACAACCTGCAGCCACTCCCTCTTTTGCAATAATAACAGAGACCCCCGTCAATGCCTCATGATTTTCTCCCGTACCTATCTCAAATCCCTCTACCGTTATCGTCTTTTTCATGGTTATGGCTCCTTTTCTCCCATTTTTTTATGGTTTCGGTATCAACTGTCACTTTACTATATTTTCGGCAAAATTAAAAGATAACTAAGACGAAGCACTATTAATCGACAATATTCTACCACATTAACAACCAACCATAAAAAGATGAGAACAGTAATGTTAAAAAAAAAGGATTACGAAAAATGGAAGTAAACAATCTAGGTACATAGAATTACATCAAAAAGTCCCCCTTTTATTGCTATGACTAAGGGGGATCGTTTTTCTAGTGGCAAAGTCGGGTTATATCATATATTTGGTTTCATGTTACTACTATATGAAACTACACTACATAAGTTCAAATAAAGAATTTTCGTAATCGCTCTTTCAGAGCCAAACTCGCATAGGCGAGTTTTTTTATTTAATGTTGCACTTATATAGTAAGCTTATAATTACAAAAAAACATCACCACCACGAGAAATATACTTATCGCCTTTTTTGTATTTTTCCCGCTTTCCATAATAATATATCGATGATGTATTGTTGGCTTTAACGATAAAATTAAAATATATTGTCAGAAAATATAGATATATGCATATACCATATGAGTTTTTTATTGCTTAAAATTTTCTCTATAAACACAGACACTACTTTATGCTCTTTAATAGTACATACGGTACAGTGTTTATTCAAATAAGGAGATTATAGAACTGCCTAATATCGTACTTAGGAAATTTCATTGAATTAAGTTACTTTATATAGTCTATTTGTCAAAGAGCATAAGAACCCTTTTTTTACAAATTATTTTAACACCCTGTAATCCGTCTTCAATTACTTATTGCTCCTGAAAATCAAATAACCTATGAAATTTCCAATCAAAGAAATTGCCCCATATATCAATATATAAATAGCTGCACTTTCGTTATAGAATATAAATATCGTTGGAACAAAAGCCAACATAACCAATAACGTATAAATCAAATTAAACGATCTTTTTATTCCATAAATCAAGGAAGTAACAAAACATATCACCGGAATTTCAACCAGTAAAACAAATATAGCACTCCCCGTGTACACAATACGGAATGGCAGGATATAGAAGGCACAAATATTAACCCCTAAAAACGGTAACATTTTTCTTAACTTATCCATTCAAGCACCTCCGGAGATTTGAATTTATGAATGCTGTTTTAGCAGTGGCTTCGCCTAGTAATTGAAATTTCCTAAATGTTATTGTAATATACTCTCTTGTTCTATGCAAATAAAGAAATTAGAGATGTCTATGATATTACAATTCATAGCTTCCGCTAAAATGAAGAATCCAACTGTATAGGGGTTATTTTTAATCTGTGAAACAATATTTTGCATTTTTTTGGAAAATCAACCATCCATGTGGTAAAATTAAATAGCCAATATTTTTAAAGTATCTGATTTATATAGTTGTTGGCATTGGGTATGTATGGTTGCAATATGGACAACAAAATTATAGTGAAGCGATTGAAATACTTTATTCTAGAAATAAAATACTCTATAATTAATTCGAAACACTAAGTCATAATAGAATTCTAAATAAGAAAATTAGCCGCAAGAAAGAAGATACTATATTGTATTTTGAACATTTTAATATATGATAATGTGTTATAAACAAAAGTGAGGTAAACATATGAGATTTAACGATTTATTCATAAGCTATAAAATTGGTTTAAAAAATGTCGGCAATAACAATCAATTTACTTATTGGCCCCTCTCCCGAAAAGTTTTCATGATCAGTTCTTACACTTGTGCCAGTATCTGCAGCATTTTATTTTATTTTATGCAAAATTCATTTTTATATATTCTATCGGGATTAAGCATAATCCCATTAATTGTTTACTCTATAATTGATTTTAGAAGAAATAATATTATTGAAAGGCTTGAAAAGCAATACATTCCTTATTCTAAAAAACGTATGAACATGGTAATTGAAACTTTAAAAAAATACAATATTAACATTGATGATTTTAATTCCATTGATATGCTAATTATGGAAGCAGAACTTGCACAAACCAAATGTGACTATTTATCACAATTTAAAAAATCCTTCAAAGCATTTGGGGCAATCATTATTTCTATCGTATCATTTACCTCAAATAAAATCGTTACAAAGGCTACACAAACTCAATTACTCGATATGACTGGAAATGCAATAATATTTATTTTATTACTTTTTACATTATACTCATTCATATCTTATATTGTAGAAATTTTATTTTGCCGTGATTATATTAAATATAACGAATTAATATATGACTTAAGGCAAATAAAACTTTTCTATTCAAAAAACTAACCAATAATTTTACTTAATATAAGCTTTACTTTCACTCCCACTCAATAGTTCCGGGGGGTTTGGGAGTAATATCGTAGAGTACTCGGTTTATGCCGGTTACTTCCGATGTTATGCGGTTTACGAGTGTATTTAAAAGATCATAAGGCAGTTCCTCAACCGTAGCTTCCATTGCATCCTTTGTATTGATTGCTCGTATCACAGCCGGCCATTCATAAGTTCTCTTGCCACCCGTCATGCCGGTTGTTTTAAAATCCGGAACTACCACAAAGTACTGCCATACCTTACCGGAAAGTCCTGCTTTTTCGAATTCCTCACGAAGAATCGCATCTGCTTCACGTAGCGCATCTAAGCGAGCTCTTGTGATGGCGCCTGTACATCTTACTCCAAGACCGGGTCCCGGGAAAGGCTGCCTGTTTACCATAGCATCAGGAAGCCCCAATGCTTTTCCTACAACACGCACTTCGTCTTTATAAAGAAGCCTTATGGGCTCTACAAGTTCAAATTTTAAATCTTCCGGAAGTCCACCGACATTATGATGAGCTTTGATGCCGTCGCTTTCCAATATATCAGGATATATGGTGCCCTGTCCTAAAAATCTAATGCCCTCATGCTTTCTGGCTTCCTCTGCAAACACTTCTATAAATTCGCTGCCTATTATTTTTCTCTTTTGCTCAGGGTTTTCAATTCCTTTAAGTTTATCTAAGAACCTATCCGTTTCATCAAGATAGATCAAATCTGCCTTAAACTTATCCTTAAAGACGCTGATTACCTGCTCTGATTCTCCCTTTCTCATAAGTCCATGATTTACATGTACCCCAATCAACTGGTCGCCCACAGCTTTTATTAAAAGCGCCGCAACCACAGAAGAATCAACGCCTCCCGACAATGCAAGCAATACCCTATCGCTTCCTATCTGAGCTCTTAATTCACCTATTTGCTCTTCTATAAATATCTTAGCTGCCTCTTTATTGTCTATTCTCTTCATCGTTTCCGGCCTAGTATTATTTTTCATAAAATTACTCCTATTCACAATTAATTGTTTACCTGTCCCGATCTATCTTTGAGTATTACGTCGTGAGCTCCGCCTTCCACTATGCTGGTAGCGGAAACTATCGTAAGTTTCGCATTTTCTCTAAACGCCTTTATCGTAACGGAGCCGCAATTACACATCGTGGACTTTACCTTTGCAAGCGACTGCTGAACATTATCGCTGAGCTTGCCTGCATATGGGACGTACGAATCCACGCCTTCTTCGAAACTGAGCTTCTTGTCTCCGCCTAAATCATAGCGCTGCCAGTTCCTTGCCCTTGCAGAACCTTCTCCCCAATATTCCTTTACATAATTACCGTTCAAAGTAACCTTAGCCGATGGAGACTCGTCAAATCTTGCAAAATACCTGCCGAGCATCAGAAAATCAGCGCCCATCGCAAGCGCCAAAGTCATGTGATAATCGTAAACTATGCCTCCATCCGAACAAATAGGTATGTACACGCCGTTTTTTTCATAATATTCATCCCTTGCTTTAGCTACATCTATTAATGCGCTGGCCTGACCTCTTCCTATACCTTTTTGCTCGCGAGTGATGCATATAGAACCTCCCCCGATGCCTACCTTAACAAAGTCCGCTCCGGCATCTGCAAGAAAGTTAAACCCTTCTCCATCTATGACATTTCCCGCACCGATCTTTACATCATCTCCATAATTCTTCCTTACAAAATCAAGCGTCCTCTCCTGCCACTGGCTGTACCCTTCAGATGAGTCAATACAAAGAACGTCTGCTCCTGCATCGACAAGAGCCGGAATCCTCTCTTCATAATCTCTGGTATTTACGCCGGCACCTACGATATATCTCTTATCCTCGTCTAAAATCTCATTAGGATTTGCCTTATGTGAATCATAGTCCTTTCTGAACACGAAGTGCGTGAGCCTTCCTGCCTCATCAATAATGGGGAGAGCGTTGAGCTTATGGTCCCACAGCATATCATTTGCTTCTGAAAGTGAAATTCCGCTTTTTGCACATACCAGCTTTTCGAATGGAGTCATGAACTCCGAAACTTTAGTGTCCATCTTCATCCTGGACACCCTATAATCTCTACTGGTCACAAGACCGAGCATTTTACCTGCAGCCGTTCCATCCTCTGTTACAGCTATTGTCGAATGTCCATTTTTCTTCTTAAGCTCCACTATATCCCTTAGCGTTTGGTCGGGTCTAACATTAGAATCGCTCGTCACAAACCCCGCCTTGTGCGACTTCACATTTTTCACCATATTCGCCTGTGATTCAATGGGTTGAGAGCCGTATATAAAAGAAATCCCGCCTTCTTTTGCAAGAGCAATAGCGAGATCTTCTCCTGACACTGCCTGCATTATTGCAGATGTCATCGGTATATTCATGGATAATGATGCTTCTCTTCCCTTTTCGTATTTTACGACAGGTGTTTTTAAAACTACATTGCTTACTGTACAACCTGTCTGCGAATAGCCCGGGATCAATAAATATTCATTAAAAGTCCTTGACGGTTCTTTCAAAATTTTTGCCATATTTCACCTCCTACGCTGTAAGTTTCTATGAATATCATTTTATCATAAATATGGCCGTCTAAATTAATATTTTCTGCCTACATTTCCTCCCTTTTATCTATCGCATTTTGCATTGTCATCGCATCTATATAGTCGAATTTTCCTCCTACCGGAATGCCCTTAGCTATCCTCGTAGCCTTGATACCCAGCTTTTCCAATTCCTTTGCAATATAGTTTGCCGTAGCTTCTCCCTCGATCGTTACGCTGGTTGCAAGGATTACTTCATTTACGGAATACTTCACTACTCTATCTAAAAGTGTATCGATTCTCAAATGATCCGGTCCTATCCCATCGAGAGGCGAAATCACTCCTCCGAGCACATGATACCTGCCTTTGTAATTTTTAAGCTTTTCCATAGCCACTATATCTATAGTATTTTCAACTACGCAAATCACATCATCGTTTCTGAGAGGATCACTACAAAAAAGGCATTTGCCATTGTCCGTAAGACATCCACAGGTGTCGCAAGGTTTTAGATTGTTCACAGCCTCTTCTATAGCCCTAGATATGCTGAGCGCCTTATTGTCTTCCATGTCGGTTATAAAAATCGCAAGCCTTTGCGCTGTTTTTCTGCCGATACCGGGAAGGCTTGAAAGCTCTGTAATCAAATTTTCAAAATATACGGGGAATTGCATTACATCATACCGGGGATTTCAATGCCGCTCGTAATGTCTTCCATTGCCTTGGTTGATGCTTCTTCTATCTGGCGAATCCCTTCATTGACAGCGGCCATTACCAAATCTTCCAGCATTTCTACATCTTCAGGATCGATGATATCTTTATCTATATTTAGCGAAACTACTTCCTTCTTACCATTTACTTTAACCTTGACTGCGCCGCCTCCTGCGCTCGTTTCAAGCTCCATGGCATCTATATTCTTTTGCGCTTCATTCATCTTCTCCTGCATTGCGCCGAGCTTTTGCATCTGCTCCGCCATGGCTTTACCGCCTTGCTTTCTAGGCTTCTTATGCGCTCTCATTCCTCTTCCCATTTACTCCTCCTCTACTACATCTATGTTATAAACTTCTTTCATAACATCCTTTATATCTCGCTTCTTAGTTTTTTCTTCCTTTTTACCCGTAAGCTTATCAATCGAAATTGAAAGCCCTGATAGCTCGTCACTTTCAAAGATAAATTCGTTATTCTCAATAGCCATATCTTTTTCTCTTTTCCCTTGCGCCATACCTTCTTGGGATTTAGCCACCGGTGCTGAAGTTTCAGCAGGAGCTACAGGCATTTCATCGTTTGTGTTTTTTCCCACATTACTGCTTTTCTTAATGCCTGAAGGTTTAGTCTCTTCTTTTTCTATATTTTTATCCGGTGAAAGGCAATTGCTTACCTTTATAAGTCCTGCTTCTATCAATATTCTAGGATAGGAAGCTCCCTTTGAAAGATCAATAATACGAACTGTTTCAAATATTGCCCTCTCAATAAAATCCATACTGACTCCGCTTGCTTGACGCTTAAGTTCATTAATATCATCACTATGCATATTTATAAGCGCATCCAACTCGCCGGAAACCTTAGCCAGCATCATGTTTCTAAAATAAATCAAAAGATCATTTAAAAACTGTTTTTCATCTTTTCCTTCATCAAATGCATTATTACAGGTAACTATCGCCTTTTCAAGATCATTTGATAATACGCCATCCATTATCTCGATTATCTTCCCATCACCCACGGCATGCAAGCTTTCAAGCACATCTTCCCTTGTGATAGTCCCTTCATCTATAGCCATTACCTGCTCCAAGATGCTGAGCGCATCCCTAAGCGATCCTTCTGCGTTTACTGCAACCAACTTAAGCGCATCTTCATCTATTTCTCTGCTGCATGATTCACATACAAAGCCTAGACGCTTTACTAAGTCCGATTCGGTTATCCTTCTTAAGTCAAACCTCATGCATCTGGATAAGATCGTCTTGGGTATCTTATTTGGATCTGTTGTTGCAAAAATGAAGATCACATGCGAAGGTGGCTCTTCAAGTGTCTTAAGAAGTGCATTGAATGCTCCTTGAGATAACATATGTACTTCATCTATTATATATACCTTTTTTTCAGCAACTGACGGTGGGTATGCAACTGTATCTATCAGCTCTCTAACGTCATCAACTCCGTTATTTGAAGCCGCGTCTATTTCTATGACATCCATATGCGATTCTTCGGTGATTGACCTGCAATTCTCACATGCGCCACACGGTTTTTTCTGAGGATCAAGGCAATTTACAGCCTTTGCCATGAGCCTTGCCAAGGTTGTCTTTCCTGTTCCTCTTATACCGCACAAAAGATATGCATGAGAAACGCTACCTGCCTTCAACTGATTTAAAAATACCTTTATAATATTTTCCTGACCGATTACTTCATCAAAGGTGTTTGGTCTAAATCTTGTATATAAAGCGTTAGATTTACCTTGCATAATATCCGTCCTTACATAAGTACATCGTTTCGAAGCCTTGCCATAAGACTGGTCTGTGGCACATACGACAATCCTCTTATTGCTGCTTCCGTCAGGACCTGACAAGGTTCGTGGTGTCATATTGCACAGGGCCTTAACAGCAAGGCCATGAAACGATGTCCAATCACTCTAATTAAGTGTATTTTAACATATCCTCATGTGTTATTAAAGTATAAGAAAAACAAAAAAGACCCCGAAGGGCCTTCTTTAATAAACCGGCAACGACCTGCTTTTCCATACAGTCACCCATATAGTATCATCAGCG
>ERZ773066.752-NODE-752-length-17383-cov-7.132502_pt1 | contig 17383 bp, 16 predicted proteins | sample MGYA00580573_ERZ773066 | MGnify/ENA primary metagenome ERZ773066 (study PRJEB29015, sample SAMEA2738128) | human oral metagenome | biome: human oral; feature: human-associated habitat; material: saliva | place: China | collected 2203 ... | reverse complement strand
GCAATGTCCACGTCGCTACCTTGGAGAAGGATGGCCAAGTGACCTTCTTGCACCGAATTGAAGAGGGACCAGCGGATAAATCCTATGGGATCCATGTGGCTAAGATTGCAGGCCTGCCAAGCGATCTCTTGCAGCGGGCGGATGCTATCTTGAGCCAACTAGAAGGCCAAAGCCAAGAAGTGCCGATGGCACACCCAACACAAGAATCCTCTCCACAGGTCGGAGAACAGATGTCCTTGTTTGAAGCAACATCCTCCCACCCTGTCTTAGAAGAATTGAAGAATCTCGATATCTACAACATGACCCCAATGGAAGTCATGATGACAGTTGCTGAGTTGAAAAAGAAATTATAAAACAAGATCTCCCCGCGATGAGTTTCACGGGGAGATTTTTATATGAGGATTGCTTTTTTAAGCTTTACCTTGCAACTGTTGGTTGATTTCTTCTACTTTTTTCTTGTAGATGTGATAAGAAGCAGCCCAGATGACCAAGTAGACAAGACTAAATTCTATAATGACGGAGATGTAGAAGCTGATTTGGACTGGGAACCAGCCTCCTAGGGTTGCTAAGGGTAGAAAACCAAAGAGCATCAAGAGGTAGTGGCTGACGGTTGCACGAAGAAGGCTCCAATCCTTGTTGAACAGGGTGTTTCCTAGACTAAAGAGCAAGCCGATTCCAGCCCAAACCAGAGTACAATAGAGCATGACTAAAGATCCATGAATCTCATGGGTTTGCATCCACTGGCCGACAGCTGAGCTAGAACTGAGGGGCATATAAGTGGAAGGGGAGTTTAAAAAAGAAAAGAGGATAGAGAGGATGAGACCGATCAAGATCCCTTTCAGAGCGTTGGTAAAATGGTTTTTCATCATGAGAGTTTCTCCTTAATAGCTTTTAAATAACGGCGAGAGGAGTAAGTCATCTTTCCGTTTTTGAGATAGATTTGAACCGATCCGCTAGTGGTAAAATGCAGGTGATCGATTTCTTTGGTATTGATAATTTCAGATTGGGAAATTTTTAAAAAGTAGATGGGCAAGTCTTCAGAGAGTTGGTAGAGAGGACCTGTGAGGATGAAGCGATCATCCTTTGTTTCCCCCACCACTTGCCGATTTTCAATATAGAAACGATGAAACAAGTGGGTCTCTACAAGATAGGTTTCCCCATCCTTCTTCGCTCGCAAGCGATCCTTCTGGTCCAATTCCTCTATAAATTGTTGGACTTTCTGGATGCGTTCGCTAGGTTGTGGCGCTGTGATAGCTACGCCTTCTTCTTGAAAATGGGGGTCAATGGTAACTGTTACTTTCATACAAATCCCTTCTAACTGATTGACGTAAGGTAAGCGATCCGCTAGCAGGACCTCTTGCTTACAATTCTATTAAACACTTTTTCAGGCATCAAGACAAGGTTTTTTGCATATTCGGTCATTTTGTCTGTTTATCTGGTAGAAGGCCAGTATCTTTAGTGGAGCTAGGGTACAAGGTTTTATAAACGGAGGCCTTCCCTGGAGATATGGTATAATAGTTCTACCTATGCGCGTATAAAAGATAAGAGGGGAAGCTATGTCACAGATTATCGAATTACCAGAAATTCTAGCCAATCAGATCGCTGCCGGTGAGGTCATCGAGCGCCCTGCTAGTGTGGTCAAGGAACTGGTTGAAAACTCCATCGATGCTGGGGCCAGTCAGATTGTCGTAGAGATCGAAGAAGCAGGTTTAAAGACCATTCAAATCACGGATAATGGACAGGGGATTGCCCACGAGGAAGTGGAATTAGCCCTTCGTCGCCATGCGACTAGTAAGATCAAGAGTCAAGCGGATCTCTTTCGGATTCGGACCCTAGGCTTCCGTGGGGAGGCCTTACCCTCCATTGCCTCTGTCAGTGTTATGACCATCCTAACAGCTCAGGAAGGAGCTAGTCATGGAACCAAGCTAGAGGCTAAAGGGGGCGAGATCACATCTCTTGAGCCAGCGACTAGTCCAGTGGGGACCAAAATTAAGGTCGAGGACCTCTTTTTCAATACACCAGCCCGCCTCAAATATATGAAGAGCCAACAGGCAGAGTTGTCCCATATCGTCGACATTCTCAATCGCTTGAGTCTGGCCCATCCAGAGATTGCCTTCACCTTGATCAATGACGGCCATGAAATGACACGGACGGCAGGGACGGGAAATCTCCGCCAAGCCATCGCAGGAGTCTACGGCCTCGCTACCGCCAAGAAAATGGTTGCCATCGAGACAGGTGATTTGGACTTTGAAGTGTCCGGCTTCGTCTCTTTGCCAGAACTGACCCGGGCCAATCGCAACTACATTAGCCTCTTTATCAACGGCCGTTACATCAAGAATTTTTTGCTCAACCGGGCTATCTTGGATGGCTACGGCAGTAAACTCATGGTCGGACGCTTCCCGATAGCGGTCATCAATATCCAGATTGACCCCTATCTAGCTGATGTCAATGTCCACCCGACCAAGCAAGAGGTGCGTATTTCTAAAGAACGAGAACTGATGGCCTTGATCTCCCAAGCGATTGTTTCCGCTTTGAAAGAGCAAGATCTGATTCCAGATGCTTTGGAAAATCTGGCCAAATCGACACTTCGTCGAACAGAAAAGCCGGTTCAGACCAGTCTCCCCCTAAAAGAAAATAGTCTCTATTACGACCGAGACAAGGGAGATTTCTTTGTCCGTCCAGAGGTTGGGGAATCCCGGCCAAGTGGTGAAATAAGCCCAGAGCAAACGGTTCTCTTTGCCCCAGAAGAGGGAAATCAGGAGACTAAGTCACCAGCCATCAAGTTTGCAGAGCGAAAGGCGCCTCAGTACGATCAATTAGACCACCCAGAGTTGGATCTGGCTAGTCTAGACAAGGCCTATGACAAGCTGGAGGGAGAGGAAGCATCGACCTTCCCAGAGTTGGAATATTTTGGGCAGATGCATGGAACCTATCTCTTTGCCCAAGGAAATGGGGGCCTCTACATCATTGACCAGCATGCGGCCCAAGAGCGGGTCAAATACGAAGAATACCGGGAGAGCATCGGGGATGTGGACGGTAGTCAGCAACAACTGCTGGTGCCTTATATCTTTGAGTTCCCTGCAGATGATCTGATTCGCCTGCAACAGCGCAAGCACCTCCTAGAGGAAGTGGGCGTCTATCTAGAAGAGTACGGAGCTAACCAGTTGATCTTGCGGGAGCATCCTATCTGGATGAAGGAAGAAGAGATTGAGTCGGGTATCTATGAGATGTGTGATATGCTCCTCTTGACCAAGGAAGTGTCCATCAAGAAATACCGGGCGGAGTTGGCTATCATGATGTCCTGCAAACGCTCCATCAAGGCCAACCACACACTGGACGATTACTCTGCACGCGACCTCATCTATCAACTGTCCCAATGCGACAACCCTTATAACTGCCCTCATGGCCGTCCGGTTTTGGTTAACTTCACCAAGTCGGATATGGAAAAGATGTTCCGACGCATTCAGGAAAATCACACTAGCCTACGAGAATTGGGCAAATATTAAATAAAGAATAAAGGAATCTTATGTACGAATACATTAAAGGAATCTTAACGAAAATCACCGCTAAATATATCGTGGTGGAGACAGCTGGGATCGGTTATCTCTTGCATGTGGCCAATCCCTATGCTTACTCTGGTAAAATGAATCAAGAGGTGCAGGTCTATCTCCATCAAGTAGTCCGGGAAGACGCTCACCTTCTTTATGGCTTTGCGACCGAAGAAGAGAAAAAGCTCTTTTTGAACTTGATCTCGGTCTCTGGAATTGGACCTGTCTCAGCTCTAGCTATCATTGCTGCGGATGACAATGCAGGCCTTGTCCAAGCTATCGAAAGCAAGAACATCACCTACTTGACCAAGTTTCCGAAGATCGGCAAGAAAACAGCCCAACAGATGGTCTTGGATCTAGAAGGTAAGATTAATCTTGACCTAGAAAATGCACCGGCTCAGACCAAAGCCAAAGTTTCAGAAGAAAACCAAGCTCTTGAAGAAGCTATGGAAGCCATGTTGGCTTTGGGCTACAAGGCAACGGAACTCAAGAAAATCAAGAAATTCTTCGAAGGGACGACGGATACTGCCGAGAACTACATCAAGTCTGCTCTTAAGATGTTGGTGAAATAGGAGAAGTCTATGCCAAAACGCTGTGGCTGGGTTAAAATGAATAACCCACTCTATGTAGCCTACCATGATGAGGAATGGGGACGGCCCCTCCACGATGACCAGGCGCTCTTTGAGTTGCTTTGCTTAGAGACCTATCAAGCTGGCCTGTCTTGGGAGACGGTGCTCAATAAACGCCAGGCTTTCCGAAAGGCTTTTCATGGCTATCACCTTCAAGGTGTTGCAGACATGACGGATGAGGAGCTGGAAGCTTTGTTAGACAATCCAACCATCATTCGAAATCGAGCGAAGATCTTTGCGACACGGGCCAACGCCCAGGCCTTTTTACAAATCCAGGCGGAATTCGGCTCTTTTGATGCCTATCTCTGGTCTTTTGTAGATGGGAAAACCATCGTCAATGATGTTCCGGATTACCGGCAGGCTCCAGCGAAGACAGCTCTTTCTGAGAAGCTAGCCAAGGATCTCAAAAAGCGTGGCTTCAAGTTTACGGGTCCCGTTGCGGTCCTATCCTACCTACAAGCAGCAGGCCTGGTCAATGATCATGAGAATGATTGTGACTGGAAAAATTTTAATCACTAACCCATCGTAGAAAATTTTTCTACGATTTTTCTATTTTTGTGTTACAATGAAGAAAAATTACGAATAGTATAAGTGGAGGCGTTATGAAAGCAGAGATCATTGCAGTGGGAACCGAAATTCTCACTGGACAAATTGTCAATACCAATGCGCAATTCTTATCAGAAAAGTTGGCCGGTCTAGGGATCGACGTTTATTTCCAAACTGCAGTTGGAGATAATGCCGATCGTCTCTTGTCTGTTCTTGCGATTGCGCGTGATCGAAGTGATCTCGTCATCCTCACAGGAGGTCTCGGACCGACCGAAGACGATCTGACCAAGCAAACCCTGGCCCAATTCTTGGATAGAGACTTGACCTTTGATCCCGAAGCAATGGCCAAGTTGGATCGCTTCTTTGCCAGTCGGCCAGACCATGTCCGAACTCCCAATAATCTGAGACAAGCTCAAATAGTGACAGGCTCTACGCCACTCCAAAACCTAACCGGTTTGGCAGTGGGAGGGCTGATTGAAGTAGAAGGTGTTAGCTATGTGGTTTTGCCTGGTCCTCCTAGTGAATTGAAACCTATGGTTACGGATGAGTTGGTGCCTCTGCTAGCGACAGGAGAGAAGCTATACTCACGTGTCTTGCGCTTCTTTGGGATTGGGGAAAGTCAGCTGGTAACTGTCTTGGCAGATGTGATCGATAGCCAAACAGACCCGACGGTGGCCCCTTATGCCAAGACCGGAGAAGTCACCTTGCGCTTGTCGACCAAGGCTTCGTCACAAGAACAGGCAGATCAGAAATTGGATCAACTGGAGCAAGTGATTCTCCGTCATGAGACCTTGGATGGTCAATCCTTGAGCCAGCTCTTCTATGGCTATGGAGATGACAATTCCCTAGCTAAGGTGGCTTTTGAACTCTTGCGCGAGCGGTGCTTGACCCTGACTGCAGCGGAGAGCTTGACGGCCGGGATGTTTCAGTCGAGTCTGGCTAATTTCTCAGGAGCCTCAGCGGTCTTACCGGGAGGTTTTGTTACCTACAGCATAGAGGAAAAGAGCAAAATGCTCCAAATCCCCCTAGCTGAGTTGCAAGAACATGGAGTGGTCTCTGCCCATACAGCTGAGCGGATGGCGGCACAAGCCCGTCTCTTAACAGGGGCTGACTATGGAGTCAGTCTGACAGGTGTTGCCGGTCCAGATAGCCTGGAAGGGCACCCAGCGGGAACTGTCTTTATTGGAATTGCGGGTCCTAAAGGAGTCCAATCGATCAAGGTCAATATCGCTGGCCGGAGTCGTATGGATGTTCGTAAAGTCGCAGTCCTCCATGCTTTTAATCTGGTACGCAAGACTGTATTATTAGATGAAAATTTGCTATAATAAAAAGAAGGTGTAAAACACTACGCTTTGAATATAGGAGAAAAGAATGGCGAAAAAACAGAAAAAATTAGATGATATCTCAAAGAAATTTGGAGATGAGCGTGAAAAAGCCCTCAATGATGCCCTGAAGTTGATCGAAAAAGACTTTGGTAAAGGATCCATCATGCGTCTGGGCGAACGCGCAGAGCAAAAAGTTCAGGTCATGAGCTCAGGTTCCTTGGCGCTTGATATTGCCTTGGGTGCTGGTGGGTATCCAAAAGGTCGGATCATCGAAATTTATGGTCCGGAATCATCTGGTAAAACTACCGTTGCCCTCCATGCAGTAGCACAAGCGCAAAAAGAAGGGGGCATTGCGGCCTTTATTGACGCCGAGCATGCCTTGGATCCATCTTATGCAGCAGCTCTTGGAGTTAATATCGACGAACTTCTCTTGTCTCAACCAGATTCAGGGGAACAAGGACTTGAGATTGCCGGTAAATTGATCGACTCTGGTGCGGTTGATTTGGTGGTTGTCGACTCTGTTGCGGCCTTGGTACCTCGTGCGGAAATCGATGGCGATATCGGGGATAGCCACGTTGGTTTGCAAGCTCGGATGATGAGCCAAGCGATGCGCAAACTCGGAGCTTCGATCAATAAGACGAAGACCATTGCCATCTTTATCAACCAATTGCGTGAAAAAGTTGGAGTCATGTTTGGGAACCCTGAAACCACACCTGGTGGTCGTGCCCTTAAATTCTATGCTTCGGTTCGTTTAGATGTTCGTGGAAATACCCAAATCAAGGGTACTGGGGACCAAAAAGATACCAACGTTGGTAAGGAAACCAAGATCAAGGTTGTAAAGAACAAGGTAGCTCCACCGTTTAAAGAAGCCATGGTTGAAATCATGTACGGGGAAGGAATTTCACGTACGGGTGAATTGGTGAAGATTGCAACAGATTTGGATATCATCCAAAAAGCGGGTGCGTGGTACTCATATAATGGCGAAAAAATCGGTCAAGGATCTGAAAATGCTAAGAAATTCTTGGCTGACCACCCAGAAATTTTTGACGAAATCGACCACAAGGTTCGGGTACATTTTGGTTTGATCGAAGAAGACGAAGCGGTGAAAAGCCTTGATAAAACTGAAGAAGCAGCTCCTGTCGTAGAAGAAGTAACTCTAGATTTAGATGACGCGATTGAAATTGAAGATTAATTTTTTTCAAAATAGGTCGCTAGACTGATGGTTTTTGTGTTATAATTTAATACGATAGTATTATCGTGTAGCGAAAGGAGTGCATGCATGATTAAAATTTATACAGTGTCAAGTTGCACTAGCTGTAAAAAAGCAAAGACTTGGCTCAACGCTCACCAGCTAACTTATAAAGAACAAAACCTCGGTAAGGAAGGGATCACCAAAGAAGAATTATTGGATATCCTTACAAAGACTGAAAATGGAGTGGCAAGTATTGTCTCTTCAAAAAATCGATACGCTAAAAGTCTAGGAGTGGACATCGAAGACTTGAGTGTCAATGAAGTCATTGACATCATCATGGAAACACCTCGTATTCTTAAAAGTCCGATCTTGGTAGATGACAAACGTCTCCAAGTGGGTTACAAAGAAGACGATATTCGTGCCTTCTTGCCACGATCAGTTCGAAATGTAGAAAATGCAGAAGCGCGGATGCGTGCAGCCCTTTAAAACGATTGAAAATCAGAAACAGTTTGTTTCTGATTTTTTCTTGTTCAAAATAGAAAAGGATAGTAGTTAACTGCACCGATTTACGAAATCTATGATACAATATTTTAGAAAACAATAACTAGTAAGGACTGGAAAATGAAAAGGAAAATCTTCTTATTGGGTGCGCTTGTATTGTGTTTGGCTGGATGCAGTCAAAAAAAGCAAGCAAAAACTCCTACCTCAAGTGAGCAAAAAGCAATCAAAGCGAAAGCAGAACAGCTACAAAAGGATAATAAGAGTATCTTGCAAAAGGCAGAAGAAAATCGAGTGGTCACAAGAACCTTTGTCTTTCCAAAAGATGATAAGGGGACACAACAGACGCAAATTGTAACCTATGTGGGGAGTACTTTTAAAAAGTTGGAGACCATTAATGTAACGGAAACCGATGAAGAATTGAAAAAAGGGATTCAACAGGTTGGAGTTGAGGAAGCACAAAAGCAATTGAGAGAATCCTTTAACAAGGATGATGCCTTAAAGGAAGCTTTGACAGTACCAGGTTTCACAGCTGATTTGACCTTGGAAAATGAGAATGAATACAAGGTGACGATTACGTATGATTTTGAAGCGATGGATGTGAAGAAGGCTGAAGGCATGACTTACTTCAAAAACAATCACTTACCAGAGTTGTTGAAGTTGACACCGAGTCAATTTGCGGATAATCTTATCAATGCTGGAGCAAGTGAGCAAAAATAAAAAAACAGTTTAGCTAAAATAGCTCAAAAATGCTTGAAAAAGCTGTAAAATCAAGGGCTTGACCATTGTGGAAAACCCTTAATTATGATATAATAGTGGTATTCAAAGGAAAGAGGGTGTTCTTGTGGGATTTACAGATGAGACAGTACGTTTTAATCTTGATGATTCAAATCGTAAGGAAATTAGCGAGACCTTGAAAGATGTTTACTTGTCACTGGATGAGAAAGGCTACAATCCAATTAATCAAATCGTAGGATACGTACTCAGTGGTGATCCTGCCTATGTACCTCGTTATAATAATGCACGGAACCAAATTCGTAAATATGAACGAGACGAGATCGTGGAAGAATTGGTACGTTATTATTTGAAAGGGCAAGGAATAGACCTCTAATGAGAATTATGGGATTGGATGTCGGTTCAAAGACCGTCGGGGTTGCTGTGAGTGATCCTCTTGGTTTTACAGCTCAGGGTCTTGAAATCATTCAAATTGATGAGGACAAAAAAGAATTTGGCTTAGAACGATTAGCTGAATTAGTAGCTCAATACAAGGTAGACCGTTTTGTTGTAGGCTTGCCGAAAAACATGAACAATACCAGCGGACCGCGTGTGGAAGCCAGTCAGGCCTATGGCACGATGATTGCTGAAAAGTTTGGCTTGCCAGTCGACTACCAAGACGAACGGTTGACAACAGTTGCTGCAGAGCGGATGTTGATTGAGCAAGCAGACGTTAGCCGTAGCAAACGCAAAAAAGTTATTGATAAGTTGGCAGCGCAGCTCATTTTACAAAATTATTTAGATCGTAATTTTTAGAAAGAAAACGAGGAAGAATAGTATGGCACATGATCATAACCACGACCATGAAGAACGTGAATTAATCACATTGGTGGACGAACAAGGAAATGAAACCTTGTTTGAAATTCTTTTGACCATCGATGGCAAAGAAGAATTTGGAAAGAATTATGTCCTTTTGATCCCTGCAAATGCAGAAGAAGATGAAAATGGCGAAGTTGAAATTCAAGCTTATTCATTTACAGAAAATGAAGACGGAACCGAAGGCGACCTTCAACCAATCCCAGAAGACTCAGATGCAGAATGGGACATGATTGAAGAAGTCTTCAACAGCTTTATGGAGGAGTAAAAACGTCCGGGGGACGTTTTTAGCCCTGTTTCAAGAAACAAGAAAAAGCAGGAAGTCCGGGGGATGTTTTTAGCCTTGCGCTAGAAACGAAGACCGCAAGTAAGTCCAATGGACTTGCTGTAAAAATGAACGGAAAAAATAACTACAAAAGAAAGGAGCGCAAACGTCAGAAGAGGTTTTGTCGCTTTTTTCTTTTAGGAGAAAGATATGAATAAGATTGAGCAATGGATGAATAGTCGGATCGGTCTGAATTTCCGATCAGGACTGGATCGTATGGAGCAGGCAGTCACTCTGCTAGGAAGACCTGACAAGGCTTACCCGATCCTACATGTAACAGGGACCAATGGAAAGGGATCAACGATCGCCTTTATGCGCCAACTGTTGATGTCCCATGGGAATAAGGTTGGAACCTTTACTTCTCCCCATATGGTCAGTATTCATGACCGGATTTGTATTGGGGATCAGCCAATTTCAGATGAAGATTTTACTCGGATCGGCCAGCAGGTCCAACAAATGGAGCAGACCTTGCTCCAAACCCAGGATCAACTCTCCTATTTTGAGATTATCTGTCTTATAGCTCTTTTGTATTTTAAGGAACAAGCAGTGGATGTGGTTCTGCTGGAAGTCGGTATCGGTGGGCTTCTGGATACGACCAATGTAGTGACGGGAGAGATTGCAGTAATCACTTCGGTTGGCCTTGATCACCAAGAAACGCTAGGAGAGACGATTGCTGCAATTGCTCAGCAAAAGGCAGGAATCTTCAAAGAAGGAAAGAAAGCAGTGGTGGGGCCCTTATCTGATGAAGCTGCAGCTGCTTGTCAAGAAAAAGCGAAGCAATTGGCTGTGGATCTCCACGCCTTCCAGAAAGATTTTGGTTTAGAGCAGGATCATTTTTGGAATGAAAGCGTGGAGCTTGTCTTGCCGTCTCTGGGCTTGAAGGGTGATTACCAACGGGAAAATGCTACAGTGGCTTTGGAGGCCTTTTTCCTCTACATGGAGGGACTAGATCAAGAAGTGGATATGGATCAGGTCAAACTGGCCTTACAAGAGACGCGGTGGCCGGGACGTCTAGAGTTGTTTGGCGACCAGTTGTATTTGGATGGCGCCCATAATCCTCACGCCATGTTGCGCTTGATCGAGTTTGCAAATAGCTTAGCAGGAAAGCACGTGAAGATTTTATTTGGGGCCCTTAAGCGAAAAGATTATAGCGGGATGCTCGAAACGCTTCAAGCCGGTTTGCCAGAAGCTGAATTGATTTTGACGACCTTCCATTACGGAGAAGTGGTGGCACAAGGTGACCGACAAGACCTGCCCTATGTAGCGGACTACAAGGAATATATCAAAGAATTTATGGATCAGAGTCGTCCAGATGAAGTCTTATTTGTGACAGGATCCTTGTATTTTATTGCGGAAGTAAGGGCATTTTTATTAGAGGGGTAAACAATTGACCTAAAGGCTTTCTTGGCGTATACTGGTGGTAGATAGTATACGGTTATAGCGAAAGGAGTCGATCTTAATGAAAAAAATCATGTCTATACTGACATTGGCGGTGGCCCTGTTCCTGACTGCTTGTAGCCAGCAAGAACAAACGCCAAAAGCCTCGAGTAGCGCTAGCTCAAATTCATCTGAGACAGTGGCTTCGACCAGTGAAAAGGCAGGGCAAGGGGTGTCCATAGATGGTAGTTATCGAGGACAGGATGAGGAGAATACGATTCTACTGGTTGTGACGGGGCAAAAGGGTACGTTCACGGTGCAGGATGCTGACGGAGAAGAAGAGACCAAAGAGGTCAGTATTGATCCGGTCAATCAATCTATGCGTATCGGGGATGAACCTTATCGTTATCGGATTGAAGGGAATCAGTTATCGCTAGAAGACCTGGAGCAAGCAGAGGATGATCAAGGGATTATTGTCCTGACCAAGCAATAAGGGATAAAGTAAAGACCCTGTAGAGGTTGAAGACGTATTTTCAATCTCTTTTTGTTTATCTAAAAGGAAGTTTAGCTAGCCGTTGCATCGGGTAAAAAGAATTGGTATACTAGTAGAAAGAAAAAGGAGGATGCTGTGACCTTTCGAAAATTACGTCTATTAATGTCTAAGTATGGATTTAGTATTTTGTTTATGGGTTTCGAACTATGGGTATCCTTTGCGGCCTTCTTCTGGCTCAATAGATGGTTCCCACATTGGCTATCTGTTGCGGTCATTGGGCTCTTATATGTGTCGACGATCTTGGCCATTGTCAATCGTAATACTCCTCCTGAAAATAAGGTGACCTGGCTCTTGATTGCCGTCATTCCTGTCTTTGGATCGCTCTTATACCTCATGTTTGGCGAGCGGCGTTTGTCAAAGAAGGAAATGATCCAGTTGGAAAATATGGAGTCCATGAAGTTTCAAGAGGACAATAGTCATCAGTTGCGTAAGGAGCTCAAGCAAGAAAGCAAGGCAGTCTACGGCTTGGTCAAGTCTATTTTATCCATGGACCACAATGCTGATCTCTACAATGGGACGGCGTCAACCTTTTACCCTCTAGGGGAGGAGATGTATGCGCAACTACTAGAGGATCTGCGAGTAGCGAAAAAATTTATCTTCATCGAGTTTTACATCATTGATGAGGGCTTGATGTGGAACAGCATCCTAGAGATTTTAGAGCAGAAAGTAAAAGAGGGGGTTGAAGTCAAACTCCTTTATGATGATATCGGCTGTATGGCGACCTTGGCAGGGAACTATACCAAACGGTTGCGAAAGATGGGAATTGATGCCCATAAATTTAACAAGGTGATCCCCCGCTTAACAGTGGCTTATAACAATCGTGACCACCGCAAGATTTTGGTTATTGATGGGCAGATTGGCTATACAGGTGGTGTCAATTTGGCAGACGAGTACATTAATCACATTGAGCGTTTTGGTCACTGGAAGGACAGTGCCATCCGTTTAGATGGACGAGCTGTTAAAGCCTTGACCCGACTTTTTCTCATGAACTGGTACATTAACCGTGGAGAAATCGAAGATTTTGACCGCTACCATATTGAAAACAAGGCGGTCGAGGGAGAAGGGCTTTACATTCCTTATGGAAGTGGACCAAAACCGATTTACAAATCGCAGGTTGGAAAGACGGTTTATCAAAATATGATCAATCAAGCGACGGATTATGTTTACATCACAACTCCTTACTTGATCATCGACTATGATTTGACGGAGGATATCCGCAATGCAGCCCTTCGAGGGGTAGATGTTCGGATCGTGACCCCGCATATTCCAGATAAAAAATTGATCCAGATCGTAACCCGTGGGGCTTACTTGGATCTGATGGATGCAGGAGTAAAGATTTATGAGTATACACCTGGTTTTGTCCATAGCAAGCAAGTCCTGGCAGATGATGAAATGGCAGTTGTAGGGTCGATTAACTTTGACTACCGCAGTTTGGTCCATCACTATGAAAATGCCGTCTGGATGTATCGGACGCCGGCCTTGAAAAAGATTCGGGAGGACTTTGACCATATCTTTGAAGTGTCTCAAGAAATTACAGAAGATACCTTCCGCTTTACTTGGCACCAAAGCTTAATCAAGGAAATTATGCAACTGTTCGCACCAATGCTGTAAATGTATAAAAACGAAAATCAGAGTCAGGAATCGAGATGCCTGACTCTTTTACATATGGCTATGTGATAAGAGGCTGACAGGGGCAGCAGAATTTGGTATACTAAAGAGGATAATGGGCTTTTTTCTAAAAGGAAAGAGCAAAGATCTAGAAAAAGGAAAAAGAATGAGCGAAAAAGAGCAAGAAATGACTTCGAAAAAATTAGGGATTCATGTGGGAGATAGTTTTCAGGATACACGTGAGATTCGTGAAGTGTTAGACAAGTCGGTCTTTCGCGAAGAAGAGCCTACGCACAGTCAGCAGACAGAAGTCTTGGAGGAGTCGGTCGCTATGGATCCATCAGAGTCCAACAGTGATGCGGAGCCAGAAGTAGTAGCAGAACCTATAGAAGAATCAGAACCAGAACAACCACTAAGTCGGATGAGTCGTCGAGCGCGTGAAGCAAAAGTAGAAGCGCCGGTAGGAGAAGACGAGTTGGGTGAGTCTCAAATAGCTGTAGCAGTTGACTCTACCCACCGTCAACGGAAACATCCAGTGCCCCTAGCGATTCCTTTTGTGTTGAGTCTCTTGATTAGTTTACTGCATGTCGGCGTGCCATTTTTAACCCGTTTTGCAACCAATCAGCAATCTCAAAACTTGTATGCTGGCTGGGCTATGACCAAAGGTCAAGTCCCGTTTGGTGATTTTTACGGGACCAATGGTCTGCTCTATTATGTGATTAACTGGTTGGGAAGTTTAGCTGGTGGACATTGGATCTTGATGATCCTCCAAGCGATTGCCCTCTTCTTTGCGGGGACTTATCTCTATCGTGTTGTGCGCCTGTTGGTGTCTGATAAAGATACAGCTAAGAATGTCCAGTTACTCTTTTATTTCTTGGTGTTAGGCCTTGGTTTTGGAGGGACTTATGTCACCTTCTTTAGCCTTCCAGTCCTATTTGCCAGCATGAATTTCATTTTGGCTTATCTGATTGGGCATCGTAAGGACGAAGGCTTTATCCTTTACGGTGCGATTGCGGCTGTGGCTTTCTTGATTGATCCGATGACCAGTGCCCTGTTTTATTTATTAGCCTTCCTTGGTTTAACAGCCTTTAATATCAAGCGGAAAAGATGGGCGCGTGGCTTTTATCAATTGTTGGCTGCTCTTCTTGGTTTTTCACTTGTCTTTTATCCAATTGGGTATGTGACCGTTTGGAATCAGACTTTTGGTTATGCCATTAACCAAGTAACCTATGCCTTTAATGCCTTGAATTTTAGCAATGGACAGGCCTTCAGTAATGCCATTTATTACGGATTGTTGGCGCTCGCCTTTGGTCTGGTCTCTGCCTTTTTGATGTCCTTTACTAAGCAAAATAACAGTGCTCGGCGGATCTTCCGCTTTATAGGATGGGCAGGTAGCTTGGTAGTTCTCATCGTGTCTATTGGTCTTCCGGAACAAGGGGCCTACCAGCTGTTGCCGATGTTGCCATTTGTTCTTCCCTTGTTTGCGATCTGGTTCTCACGAGATGGGGAAGCAAGTGGCGAGATTGAACGCCGTGGTCGGAAGAAGAAAAGCAAGGAAGTTTGGGTTGCTTACTTTACGAGCCAAGTGTTCTTACCACTAGTGGCCCTTGTCTATTTGTTGGCGAATCCAGTGGTTCAAGATATGGTGCTTCAGTCTGGACAATCCAGTGAACGGAGCGCTATCGCTGGCTACATTCATAACCATAGCAAGGCCAAAGATACCATCTATGCTTGGGATGCGACGGCTACTCTCTATCAAGAAAGCGATCGTTTGGCAGCTTCTGCCTTATTGACCCCAACTTCTTATCTGGGGATTAATGAAAATCGGACCAATGTGATTCAACAAATCGATCGGTCTGAACCCAAGTATATTGTAGTCAACAATCAGGTAGAGTTGACCTCTGATATGAAGAATTTGCTGAAAGAAAATTACCGTCTCGTTGAGAAGAAATACCGTCATTTCAAACTCTATCAACGCTCTTAAGAAAATCAATATCTTGTGTTTTAGAAAGTTTTTTAGAATTTTCACCACAAGATATTGATTTTTATTTTTGGAGTGGTATAATACAACTTGTATGTAAATAAATAAAGAGAGGCGTGTTTGGTATGATCACCTTGAGAGAAGAAAAGCTGAGAATGGCCCCGGATATTTTTGTTGAAAAACGAGATGGCCGTCGTGTTCAATTCGATGTTGAAAAAATTTATAAAGCCTTGTTGAAGGCGACAGAAGAAGTGACTTCTCTCACTCCAGTGATGGAAGCCAAACTAGAAGCCATTGTTGATCGTGTGATCGCAGAGATTTTGGAACGTTTTCCGAATGGCGTTAAGATCTATGAGATCCAAAATGTCGTTGAACATGAATTGCTTCAAGCTAATGAATATGCTATTGCTGAGAGTTACATTACTTATCGTACCCAACGCGATTTTGAGCGCTCAAAAGCGACGGATATCAATTTTACGATTGGCAAACTCCTCAACAAGGACCAAGCGGTGGTGAATGAGAACGCTAATAAGGACAGCGATGTTTTCAACACTCAACGTGATTTGACAGCAGGAATTGTCGGCAAGTCTATTGGTCTCAAAATGTTGCCCAAACACGTAGCCAATGCCCATCAAAAAGGGGATATCCACTACCATGATTTGGATTATAGCCCTTATACACCGATGACCAACTGCTGTTTGATCGATTTTGAAGGCATGCTCAGAGATGGCTTTAAGATCGGGAATGCAGAAGTAGAAAGTCCTAAGTCTATCCAAACTGCAACAGCACAAATCTCGCAAATCATTGCTAATGTAGCTTCTAGTCAGTATGGGGGTTGTTCAGCGGACCGGATCGATGAAGTCTTGGCCCCTTATGCAGAAAAGAACTACCAAAAGCACCTAGCAGATGCCAAGGAATGGGTGCTTCCTGAAAAGCAAGAGGACTATGCTTGGAGTAAGACTCAAAAAGACATCTATGATGCCATGCAATCGCTAGAATATGAGATCAATACCCTCTTTACTTCAAACGGGCAAACTCCTTTCACTTCGCTGGGTTTTGGTCTTGGAACCAATCGCTTCGAACGGGAAATCCAAAAGGCGATTCTGGAAATTCGGATTAAGGGTCTTGGATCGGAACATCGGACAGCCATTTTTCCAAAATTAATCTTTACCCTCAAGCGGGGACTCAACCTAGAGCCTGGAACGCCTAACTATGATATCAAGCAATTGGCCTTGGAATGTGCTACGAAACGCATGTATCCAGATGTCCTCTCTTATGACAAGATTGTAGAATTGACAGGCTCCTTCAAGGTGCCCATGGGATGTCGCTCTTTCCTTCAAGGTTGGAAGGACGAGAATGGTGTAGAAGTCAATTCTGGCCGGATGAATCTTGGAGTCGTGACGGTCAATTTACCTCGAATTGCCTTGGAATCTGGCGGAGACAAGGAGAAATTCTGGCAAATCTTTAATGAACGGATGAACATCGCTGAAGATGCCTTGGTTTACCGGGTGGAACGCACCAAAGAAGCAACACCAGCCAATGCACCGATTCTCTACCAATATGGGGCTTTCGGGAAACGTTTGGGTAAATATGACCAGGTAGATCAGCTCTTCCGTCATCGCAGAGCAACCGTTTCTCTTGGTTATATCGGACTCTATGAAGTTGCAACCGTCTTTTATGGTCCAAATTGGGAACACAATCCAGAAGCCAAACAATTCACAATCGATATCATCAAAGATATGAAAGCGCGCGTGGAAGCATGGTCTGACCAGTATGATTACCACTTCTCCATCTATTCGACACCGTCAGAAAGTTTGACAGACCGCTTCTGTCGTCTGGATACAGAGAAATTTGGTAAGGTGCCGGATATCACAGACAAGGAATACTATACCAATAGTTTCCACTACGATGTTCGTAAGAACCCAACGCCATTTGAGAAGTTGGATTTTGAAAAAGTTTATCCAGAAGCTGGGGCGTCTGGTGGCTTTATCCACTATTGTGAATACCCAGTGCTTCAACAAAATCCAAAAGCTCTTGAAGCGGTATGGGATTATGCCTATGACCGGGTTGGTTATCTCGGAACCAATACGCCAATCGACCGTTGCTACAAGTGTGACTTCGAAGGGGACTTCACACCAACCGAACGGGGCTTCACCTGCCCAAACTGTGGCAATAGTGATCCCAAGACAGTAGATGTGGTCAAACGGACCT
>ERZ773066.749-NODE-749-length-17398-cov-3.404082_pt1 | contig 17398 bp, 10 predicted proteins | sample MGYA00580573_ERZ773066 | MGnify/ENA primary metagenome ERZ773066 (study PRJEB29015, sample SAMEA2738128) | human oral metagenome | biome: human oral; feature: human-associated habitat; material: saliva | place: China | collected 2203 ... | reverse complement strand
TCACCGAGATTTCGACGTCTTCGTACACGGACGGTAATTTCCGTACTGAGGTCGCTGAGCAGCGCACGATGGGCATTAACGCTCATAAGCTGGATCAGTTGGGTAAGTTCATTTCTGAGCTTCCCGAGAAGATCACCCCGGCGGAGGCGAACGCCGAGCTGGACCGCATCGATTCGGCTAAGCCGCTGTACACCCGCTGGATGCTGGCGCTGGCCTCTGCGGTGGCCTGTGCCGGGTTCGCGTTCCTGAACCGCGGCGGCCTAGTGGAGTGCTCGGTCGTGTTCCTCGCCGCCGGTGCCGGCCAATTTCTGCGTTCGACCCTGCTCAAGCGCGGTGTGAGCCACCTGGCCACCTGGATGGCCTGCGGCTTCCTGGCAGCCGGCCTGTACATTGCGGTTGTCAATGTGCTGGTTGCGGCTGGTTGGGTTAGCCCGAACCACATGATCGGTTTTATTTCCTCGGTGCTGTTCCTGGTGCCGGGCTTCCCCATGGTGACGGGCATGCTCGACATTTCCCGTATGGACTTCCTCGCGGGTATTTCGCGCCTGACCTACGTGGGTTTGTTGCTGCTCAGCGCGTCTTTTGCGGTGTGGGTTTTGGGTTCGCTCTTCCACCTGCCATTGGCTTCCCCGGCTCCTCTTAACCTTGACCCAACCCTGTATTTGGTGTTGCAGGTGCTTTCCTCGGGTGTTGCGGCGGCTGGCTTCGCGATGCTTTTTGCCGCCTCCCCGGTGGCGTGCGTGTGGGGTGGCGTGATTGCTGCGGTGGCGAACCCCGCCCGTATTCACATGGTGGAGGCGGGTATGCCCGCGCATATGGCGGCGACGATTGCCGTGTTTGGTGTGGGTATTTTGGCTGAGATTGTGGCGCCACTGCATCAGCGTAAGTACACGCGTATTTCCCTGTCGGTTCCGGCGGTGGTGACGATGGTTCCGGGTGTGCTGTTCTACCGTTCCATGTCGCATTTTGCGAGCGGTGACATGTATTCGGCGGCGACCGGTTTCGTGCAGTCCCTGCTCATCTTCATGGCGCTGGGTATGGGCCTGGCCTTCGTGCGTCTAATCTTCGACAAGAACTGGCTGTTCGATCAGGACACCCAGGTTCTGAACCGCCTGGATACCGACCGGCACCTGCGGTAGCCGCCGTATTCTTCTTTCTGTTGCCTAACTTGTCTGTTGTGTTTTATCGTCACCTTTCGGTACGTTCAGGTGCTTGTCACCTGCGGTTCATCTGTAGCGCCTATGATGGTTAGGTACGGGACGCTCATAGCGTGCAGGCTCCGTTGCCTGGTGCGCATCGTCCCCTGTAATTCTTTAGTTCGCCGTCTCTGTTGAAAGGCACCGATACGATGACTCCTTCCTCTACCCACCCGCTGCACCACGAAGCCAGCGAGAAGCTGTTTGAGCGTTCTCGCGCGGTGATTCCCGGCGGTGTGAATTCCCCGGTGCGTGCTTTCAATTCTGTGGGCGGCACCCCTGCGTTTGCCGCGAAGGCTAAGGGCGCGTACCTGTACGATGCGGACGGCAACGAGTACGTTGATCTGGTCTGCTCGTGGGGCCCGTCGATTCTGGGTCACGCGCATCCGCAGGTGGTTGAGGCGGTTCAGCAGGCGGCTGAGCGCGGCCTGTCTTTTGGTGCGGCGAGCGCGCCGGAGGCTGAGCTGGCTGAGCTGGTGGTCAACCGTATTAACGCGGCGATTCCCGGTGCGATTGATCAGGTGCGTATGGTGTCCACCGGTACTGAGGCGACCATGACTGCGATTCGTCTGGCGCGTGGTGTGACCGGTCGCGACAAGATTATTAAGTTCGCGGGCTGCTACCACGGTCACGTGGATGCGCTGCTTTCCGAGGCTGGTTCGGGTGTGGCGACCCTGGCGCTGCCGGGTTCTGCTGGCGTGACTGCCGCAACCGCCGCGGAGACCATTGTTCTGCCCTATAACGACCTGGACGCTGTGCGTGAGGCGTTCGCGAACCATGAGGGTCAGATTGCCGCAATTATTACTGAGGCGGCGCCCTGCAACATGGGTGTGGTGACCCCCGAGCCCGGTTTCAACCGTGGCCTGCACGAGATTGCTCACGCGAACGGTGCGCTCGTCATTTTTGATGAGGTGCTGACCGGTTTCCGTGTGTCTTCGGCTGGTTACTGGGGTTACGCTGCTCCCGAGGATGGCGGCTGGGTTCCCGATATTTTCACGTTCGGCAAGGTCATTGGTGGCGGTATGCCCATCGCGGCGCTGGCGGGTAAGCGTGAGGTCATGGAGCACCTGGCGCCGGTCGGCCCCGTCTACCAGGCTGGTACTCTCTCCGGTAACCCGCTGTCCGTCGCGGCGGGTATTACGACCCTGACCCTGGCTGATGCTGCGGTCTACGCGCACCTGGATTCGCGCAGCGCCCAGCTGCAGCAGGCTCTGACCGAGGCGTTCAACGCCGCCGGTGTGGACCACTCCATCCAGAGCGCCGGTAACCTCTTCTCGGTGGCGTTTGGTACCTCCGAGGCGGGCGTGCACAACTACGCCGACATCAAGGCGTCGGCAACCAGCCGCTACAACGCGTTCTTCCACTCCATGCTCGAATCCGGCGTGTACCTGCCGCCGAGCGCATTCGAGGCGTGGTTCGTTTCTGCCGCCCACGACGATGAGGCGATGGACCGTATCATCTCGGCTCTTCCGGCTGCCGCCGCTGCTGCCGCATCCGCGTAAGGGTTTGAGAGACGTAAGGAGGTGAGCCGCTCATGGATTTGAGCGCTCTGGGACTGCCCATGGAGCAGCTACGCGACGTGTGGCTGATCGCCTTCATGGTGTACGTGGGCTTGTGCCTGCTGGTGGATATCGCCTACCCGGTGCCCATCAAGAAGGAGAAGGCAGCCGACCTGTACCTTGAGGTGTCCGGTTCGCCCGTTGATGAGGCGCGCCGCGCCACCGCGGAACGTACCGCGATGGGTGCGCCGCTGAGCTCCTCCCGTAAGGGTAGCGCCACGAAGAAGGCGAAGAAGAAGCTGGATTCTATTGAGGGCGCCGGCGTGTTTGGCGGCTGGTTCCACACGGTCATGTACCTGTGGGGCTGGATTGTGGCGGTCTCTATCTTCACCCTGTACTGGGATATCGTGTACGACGGCATCCTGTTGCCGGCGCTGCTTCTGCCGTTCCTCATGGTGTATTGCGGTGCCCGTTGGGGTCGCCGTCACTGGCGTGAAGCACGCGGTTACAGCAAGGACGACCGTGTGCTGGGCATGCCGCGCATCTACTCGGCGACGCTGGGTAAGCTGAGCGCACCGTTCCGTGTGCGCGGCACGGTGCCGGGTGTGGAGCCGATTCGTGAGGACCGCACCGTCTACTGGATTCTCAACGGTATTGCGTTCCTGCTCGCCGCTGTCTTCTTGACGTCGCTTGCGGGCTGGAGCATCGACGAGGATTGGGAAGCGATCTATATCGGTCACGCTTCCTGGTTCTTGGCGGCGGCGTACATTCCGCTGATTCTCATGCTGCTGATGTACAACCGCGATTACGTGGTGTACAACCCGGATTCGTTCCAGGCTGGGCGGCTGCTCCTTCCGGCGAAGTCCCGCCCCTACTCTGAGATTCGCGCGTTCCGTGTGTACCCGAAGAACCCGGACGCTATCAAGCTGAACCCAAAGGACGCGAGCCAGTGGCGGCTGGAGATTCTGCTTCCCGGCGGCCGCAAGCACAACTATGCGCTCAATAATCACCAGATTGATTGTTTGGTGGCGCAGATTGCGTTCAAGATTGAGCAGGAACGCTGGGCGCAGCTGGATTCGCCGGCGGACCGTGAAATGTTGGCGAAGTACTTCGTGGACGGCCGCGTCATCTGCACGACCATGGGTTACAAGCCTGCCGGTAAGCATGCGGAGGAGGCGGCACGCCGCGCGTCCTTCCAGAAGGCGCAGTACAAGTAGGCAGCTTTTATCCCGCTCTTATACCGCGAGAAGCCACATGTGTTTCGAGAAGCCACATAAGACGTGGCTTTTCGAAACACATGTGGCTTCTGAGCACCATAGACACACCATCACCGATACCCCGTAGAGAGACACCGTAGAGAGGACAATTCATGGACCTTGCAGCCCTGGGCCTGCCCATGGAGCAGGTGCGCAACGTGTGGCTGGTGGCGTTCTTCATCTACCTGGCGTGCTGCCTGCTGGTGGAGGTCGCTTACCCGACGATTATTGACGCTGAGCGCGCCCGCAAAGTTTATATCTCGGTCATGGGTTCGCCCGTCGAGGAAGCAAAGAAAAAGATTGAAGAGCGCGCAGAAGCAGGAGATCCCTTCACCCCCGAGCAGGAAGAAAAAGCAATCCGTAGGGCTGAGGCTCAGTTAGAGGACATCAAGGGTTCCAGTGTCACTATGGACTTAGGACACCTCCTCATGTATGCTGCAGCCTGTTTTATCACCTACGCTACTTTCGTCCTGTACTGGTACATGGTATATGAAGGCAACCTTATCCCTGCTCTCCTTCTGCCCTTCATCGTGGTTTATTTGGCAGCAGAATGGGGCCGCAAAGGCTGGCGTGAAGCACGCGGTTTCAACTCATGGGACAAGCACCTGGGCATGCCCGCAATCTACATCAACACGCTGGAGAAGCTGAGTAGCCTCCTCCGCCGTGTTATACCCCGACGCGTTAAGTCCCCCCGTATTGAGGACACATCGTTGAGGCTGCCGATCACTACATTTGGGACGGGCCATATGGTCCTTTTCACTGTGGCTATTTGCGTTGGCGGGTTCTGCCTGGTTCTATACCTGCGTTCCTTGTTGAACGTTAACATGCACACGTATATCTCATCCGACATTGGTCTGCCTTCTATTCTCTTGTGGGTCCCGTACGTTATGGCAGTTTTATGTGTGTGGTCTGTGAACCGTACATACTACTGGTTCACTCTGGGCCGGGTAAAGAGAGGGCGTCTCCTGCTGCCTACGAAGGTGTACAAATACTCCGATATTGAGCGGTTCAAGGTTTATCCCTGGTATGGCGAGGATACGAATCCTCGCAAGGACATGCCGAGCGGATGGCAGTGTGTCGTCACGTTCTCGGATGATTCGTACGAGACTTTTGGGTTCTACGATAGCTCCATCGACCATTTGATTGCGCACGCCGCATTCAAGCTGGAACAGGAACGCTGGGCAGATGTGGATTCCCCGGCAGACCGTGAACTGTTAGAGAAGTACTTTGTGGAGGGGCGTGCCACCTGCCTCACGCTGGGCTACAAGCCGACGAACGAGCTGACAGAAAAGGCAGTGGCGCGCATCGCAGCATCCTACAGTAAGGCAGACTAGCGGCTAATTAGCATAAACGGCGAAAAGCCACATGTGTTTCGAGAAGCCACCAAAGATGTGGCTTTTCGAAACACATGTGGCTTCTCGGCGATTAATTAGAAGTTCAGATCGCCTAGCTGGCCGGCAACCTCATCCACAACATCCGTAAACACGGCACCGGCACGCTCAATCACGGGGCGGAAACGTAGCAGCTTACCGCGAACCTGCACCTTCAGCTTAGCCTTGCCGGTGTTATCCGCCGCATCCAGAGCCGCAGCGTCCGCTACAGCATCCTTCAGCTGGCGAGCCACCATCACGAGCTCCTCCTCAGTGAGCACCTGAGGCAGAATATCGATGGCACACAGTTCGTCGTAGACTCGCACCTCGCGAGCAGACAGACCCAGGCGGCGGCCACGTTCAGCGTCATTCTCAGCCTCGGTAGCCAGCGAGCGAACAGCGAGCAACAGCTCTTCAAGTTCCTTGCTGCTCTTATTCTCAAAGGCGTTGTAGCGCTTGAGTAGCTCCTCCAGACGCTTCATGAAGTAGACGACTCGTGCCTGCTGGCCTTCCAGGGAGTTCTGAATCTGCATGGTCACAAGGTCGGCGGCATTCTGAGCTACCAGAGCCGCCGCATCCGTGCCAGAGAGCTGTTCGATTGCCGAATCGGTCAGCTGGCGCAGGTCGATAGCGCTCTCACCGTTAGAATCCACCGTGATGATGTTGGTGCCACCGGTCTCCACGGCCTCGTTAAACAGGCGTTCCATCTGCTGCTTAATTTCTTCAGCGCTGATGGTCTGTTCGAAGGCACGGTTGGTCAGGCGGCGGTTCTTCACCCCCTTGTGCACGTCACGCAGGAACTCGAGTCGCGCAATCATGGCCGGGGTCAGGACCTTAGATACTTCCTTCTTGTCCTTGAGGGGAACGAGCTGGCGGTACAGGTCGATGATGTGGCCCAGGAGCTTAGTGACCTGCGGTGCATCGCTCTGAGGTGCGCGTTCCGCATCCTGCTCATAGCCGAGGACCTTGCTCTGTACCAGGGTCAGCACACGTTCATACTCGCGCGGGTCGACGCCAGCACCGCGGCTTTCAGCCATGGCGTACCAGTCGATGCCCAGGTATTCGGTGAGCTGCGCGTAGGAGGTCTTGAAGTCTTCCAGCAACTTCTCACCGCGGGTTACGGGGTTGAAGTTGACCTCTTCTCCGCTGGTTGCGTACTGCTTCAGGGCCTTGCGCAGGTTGGTGTGTAGCGGCAGGAAGCCAACAAGCAGGCCAGACTGCTTTTCCTTGTAGGTGCGGTTGATGCGGGCGATGGTCTGCATCAGATTGTGTTCCTTCTGCAGACGGTCCATGTACATGGTGTGCAGTACGGGGGCATCAAAGCCGGTGAGCAGGCGGTCGGCCACAACAATGATTTCCAGCTGGTCTTCGGGGTCCTTGATGCGACGCTCAACCGCGCGGGAATCGGCCTTGTTGCGGCGGAAGGGTGCGAGCTCCTCCGTGTCGCTCGTGGTACCAGAGATCAGCACCTGTACGCGGCCACCGTTAATGTCCTCGGGGCCTTCAGGGGCCCAGTCGGGACGCTGCTCGATGATTTTGTGGAAGAGTCGCACAGCGTGCTCACGGCCGGAAGTAACCACCATAGCCTTACCGATGCCGCCACTCATTTCTTCGCGCATGAGCTCGCGGCGTTCTTCCCAGTGCTCGACAATATTCCTAGCGACCTCGTCCAGACGCTCGTCAGAGGCCAGCAGCTTCATGATCTGGGTCTGCTCAAGCTTGGTCTTATTGGCCATTTCGAGCTCCAGCGCATCGGTCAGTTCCTCGATAGACTGGCCGATTTCTTCACTGCCTTCAGTGGTTGCCATCTTGATGTGGCGCGGCTGGTAGAGCAGCGGGACGGTCGCGCCTTCTTCAATAGCGCGGTCGAAGCTGTAGGTGTGAATGTACTCGCCGAAGACTGCGGTGGTGTTACCGGTCTTGTTGTCGATGGGGGTGCCGGTGAACGCGATGTACTTGGCGTTGGGCAGGGCGGTGTTGAGGTTGTGTGCGTATCCTTCCAGGGTGTCGTAGTGGGAGCGGTGTGCCTCGTCCACCATAACGATGATGTTCGAGCGGTCGGAGAGCTGCGGGAACTTCTCGTCGGGGTCTTCCATGCCGAACTTCTGCAGGGTCGTGAAGAAGATACCGCCGGACTGGATGTCGTTCAGGCGGTTCTTCAGCTCACGGCGCGAATCGAACTGGACGGGTTCCTCGGGGAGCATGTCCTTGGCGTTCAGGAATGTCGTGTAGAGCTGGCTGTCCAGGTCGGTGCGGTCGGTCACCACGACGATAGTGGGGTTGTGCAGCGCCTTCTCTCGCATGGCAGCGCGGGCGAAGAACAGCATGGAGTAGGACTTGCCGGAGCCCTGGGTGTGCCAGACGACGCCTACCTGTCCCCTGCCGGTGTGGGTCTTTACGGCGCGGTCGAGTGCCTCGCGTACCGCGTAGTACTGGTGTGCCTTAGCGAGGATCTTGACGTAGGACTTGCTGCCTTCTTCGGTGCCGGTGCCTACGAAGAGGGTGAAATGGCGCATCATGTCGAGCAGAATTTCGGGGGTTCCGAAGGCCTGGATGATGCGGTTGAGCGGGGTACTGTGCTGGCCGTGGTCGTCGATGTAGGTGTCGTTGGGGGTTTCTGCACCTTCAGCGTTGTAGTTCCACTGGGCGGTGTGCGAGAGCGGGGTGCCGATGGTACCGTAGCGTGCGTGGTCGGCCTGGCCCATGATGGTGACGATGTTGTAGATGAAGGCCTGCGGGATTTCACGCTGGTAGGTGTTCATCTGGTTGTAGGCTTCGGTGAGCTTCTTGTCCTGGTCTTTGAGCTCAATGATGCCTACGGGCAGGCCGTTGCAGTAGAGCACCACGTCCAGGCGGTAGGAGCGTCCGCTGGAAAAGACGGTGACCTGCTGCGCCGCCAGGTAGGTGTTCTGGGAGGGGTCTGCGGAGATGACCTGCAGGTTTCGGGTGCGCAGGGTGCCGTCGGGCGCCTTCATTTCGACGGGGATGCCGGCGCTCATGTAGCCGAGAGCTTCCTTGTTCTCGGCCATGATGTTAGCGCTGCGGCGGCGGGTCAGAGTGGTGTAGGCCTTCTGCACGTGGTCTTCGGTGGCGTCCGGGTTGAGGCGGCGCAGGGCTTCCTTGACCTCGCCGGGGATGATGAGGGATTCACGGGATTCACGGCCGTGACGGAACGCCTTGTAGTTGGGCAGAATCGAGTCCGGCACGCGGGTTGCCCGTACGCGCTCTTCGTAGCTGGTGTCTGCCTGAATACCGGATCCGTTGGTTAGCTCCCAGCCCTTATCTGCGAGTTCAGAGAGGACGCTCAGTTCCCAGTTCTTTTCAGCCATGGTGGCTCCTTTCTTTGCCGGTGCCCTGCACCCTGCGTGTTGCGTGAATACTTTGCCTATGTGCCGGTTGCTCATCTTCTGTGGTGAGCTGTGCGGCGTTGTATATCTCTAGAATGCCTGATGACGAGGGGAAATGTCGTTATTGTGTTTTACCCCGGGGTAAGCGAACGGGCTGAAGTGCTGGGTTGGCTACCCGCCCCAGCACCTCAGTCATCGTATTTACTCGGTGTCATCCTTTCGGATTGATTCTTCCCAGGTGGAGCGAACGTCGAGGTGGTTAGCTATGAGGTCCCGTTCGTAGCGTCCGCGGACGGCACGCACCTGCTGCAGGGCTTCGGCCAGGGCTGCTTCTACCTCGTCGAAGGCGTTGAGCTCCTGGGCGAGGTAGCGTGCGACGGGGTGGGTGACGTATACGTCCGCGTTTTCGGGTGCGTCGCCTGCAGCCTCGGAGTTTCCAGCTTCAGCGACATCAGGCTTTTCGCTGAACCATTCGAGGTCGTTATTGTTCCAGGCCAGGCCGTCAATATGGGGCAGCGGCTGCTTCTCCCAGCCCTTGACGTCCGTGCTGGTCTTGCGCTTTTCGGGGGCAAGGTGGGTGCTGATCCTGAGGGCGGTTCCTTCGGCTAGGCCGTTGAGGAGCGCTCGCAGAAGGTGCGCGAGTAGCTGGGCGCGCTGAACGTATTCGCTGGTGGCGCGCAGGCTGGACCGGCCGGGGGTGTAGTGGCGGAATCGAAGTACGGTCATGCCCTGGCCGATGGCCTCTCCCCCGTGTTCGCTCAGGTAGACGGCGGGACCACCGTAGGCCTGGTCGTAGGCGGGGTAGATGACGATGTCGTTAGCCTGGGTGAGCTGGGTACCTTCGGTCAGGTCGAGGGCGCGCAGGTAGTGGCTCTCGGCAGGCAGCACACCGTAGCGTGCGTAGTGGCCAAGTGCGTGCGCATCGAGAACACGGATGCGTTTCCTGTTGTTTTCGACATCGCCGTAGCGTGTGCCGGTGATCTGGCGGCCGGTGATTTTGGTGAGTACCTTCTCGGTTTTGATGAGTTGGTTGATGGTGATGTCGTATTCTTCGCCGTGCGGAATGGACCGTTCGTCTTCGGGGGTGCGAAGGTGCGGCACGGTTACGGGCAGGCCGGTGGGGAGGGTTTCGAGGAGTGCGGGTAGGTCTCGGGTGAGGCTGGTGAGTAGGCTGAGGCTTTCTTCGGGGGTGTTGTTGGAGACCGGGTTGATGTGCAGCTCGTCGAAGGAGGCGTTTTTGAGCGCGTCGGAGGCTACGATGACGCCGCGGGTGATGTCTTCGGAGCCGATTTCGCCGCGTTCGAGGTAACCGCGGGCGGTGTTTGCGACGAGTTCGGCGGCGGGAGTCAGTACCGGCGTGTTGGAGGGTTCGGCGAGGGTGTAGAGTTTCTCGTCGTCGAGGGAGCCGAGGTAGACGGATCCCTGGGGTTTGTTTCCGGTCGGGAAGATGCTGAAGAGGCCCAGGCCGAGGCGGGTTTTGGTGTTGACTTTGAGGTGTTCGGGGCCGAGGTCGATGACGGCGCGTAGGCGCATGCCGTGGTTGCCGGGTTGCACGGTGATGGCGGTGAGGAAGTCGTCGACGAGTTTGTCTTGTCGGGTTTCTTCGCCGCGGTGTGCAGCTTTGAGGTGGCGGCCGAAGCCTGCGAGTACGTCCAGGGGTGCGAGGACTGCGAGGCGTTCGCCGGCGCGCACAGGGTAGGTAATGGCCCCGTCCGTACCGATACTTTCGTCAACTGTGTAGGCGAGGTTCTCGAGGGTGGCCCAGGCATCCTCTTGCTGCGCTGCGAGGTTATCGGGGGTGCCCGCGGGGGTGTCGAGCGGCAGGATGATGAGGTGGTTGGCGGGCGCCTCGGGCAGGGGTGCTACGGGGTCGGAGGCTTCTTCTCGTTCCTTTCTGCTGGTGGTTTTCCCGCCGGCGGCGCGGCTCTGCTTCTCGGCCCAACGTTCGGCGCGGTAGAGGTCTGCGGCCTGCTGTTCGGCGGAGTCTTCGTCGGTGAGGAGCAGGTAGCAGAGGTAGAGGATAAAGTCGGGTCGGCGTTCATCCGTCAGTGCGCCGGATCCGTTACTGCCGGTGGCGCTGAAGGCGATAGCCTGGTGGGCTTGGGGCAGGTGGGCGACGAGGTGCGCGGCAGTTTCGTAGCTTCCGTACCCTCCGTGCAGGATGAGGTTACGCCGGTCGGGGTCGCTACCGCCGAAGGCGAGGTCGTGGTGGGTTGCGTAGGAGCCGGCGTTGAGGAAGTCGGCGACGTAGCGGATGAGCTCGGCGTCGGGCAGGGCGTTGGTGCGGTCTGCGGCGGCGAGTGATGTGTGGATGCTGTTGAGGGTTTCGTGCGGGTGAGCGCCTGCGTAGTATCCGGCGGCGAGGGCGTAGCTGGTGAGGAGCTGCGCTTCGTTGGCGGTGAAGGTGCCGCGGGCGGCGCGGAGTGCGGGTACGAGTAGTTCGGTGAGGATGGGCTGCAGGGCTTCGGAGGCGGATTCGATGGACTGCTGCAGTTCTTCTTCGGCGTCTGCGCTGGGATCGGGGTTGAGCAGGGTGAGGAAGGTTTCTTCGGACCCTACCCAGGAGCGTGCGAGGAGCACGAGGGTCGCGATGAGTGCCAGGAGTTCGCGGTAGTTGCTGCTGTGCGGGTGATCGGTGCTGAAAGTGGCGGCGACGACGCGGGCAAGCATGCGCGCGGTGATGTTTTCGAGGATGTACCGGTCGTAGGGGTAGCTGCCGGGCCACTTTTTGGGGTCGGGAAGGTGCGTCTCGTGCAGGTAGCGCAGGATGGGTGCGAGGGGCACGGGGGCGCCCTGCGGGAGGTCGGGGCAGCACTGTTTGACCCAGGTGTTGACGGTGGGTTTGGTGGCGATGCCGACGGCTTCGGTGAGCTGGATACGTGAGAGGCTGTAGGGTGCGACGAGTTCAGCTAGGGCACTGTAAGTGGAGTTGTTGGGCCGGTAGACGGGGTGGTTGGTGGGTGCCATGGTAGCTCCTTTGCTGAGGCGGTCGTGAAGTAGGTGATTGCGTGGTAGTAGGGCGGCACGCCCTGCCCGGTCGGTGTGAACCAACCGGGCAGGGCGGATGCGGCACTCCCCTAGCGTCTAGCCAATGAGGCGCTTAATGAGAGCGTCGCGGGTTTCAGTTAGAACCTTATTTTCATGAATGAGAGCCCTTGAATACGTATCAAAGCCTGAGAGCGATTCCTGAAGAATCTCGATATTCTTCACCGTAACCTCATAATTCATGATGTCTTTCCAGGAGGCTCGAGGCATACGCGTTCCGGAACTTACCTGGGTCGCATATTCAATAAGGTCTTCCGAGCTCAGCACAGATTGTGCTAATACTTCAAACCCAGTCTTAGGACGGAGCACCAATATGTCAGTTGAGGCAATTCCATCAACAGCAGCAATTGACACCTTATGAAAGTAAGGACGTAGCTTTCCAAAAAGTATATCTCCTACTTTAAACCCAGATTTATTGCTCATGACTCCCTCTGAATTCGTCCATTCATGCGAATAGAGAGAATGCCGCGGAATATGCTCCAATGCAACATAGTTCATAGATTCATCAATATCTGATGCCGCAATATTCTTACGAATTAGGGTTGCAACATCAGATACCTTAATCGTCTCCCCCTCGCTCTCAGAGCAGAGATGAGCCTGAAAGAGTGTACTTTTGTAACTATCCATGGTCTGGATGAGGCGGGTGTTTGCTTCGATTTTGTCATCAAGTGAGCCAAGAATCCCAGCAATCCGTTCCAAGATATCCTGCGGGGGAAGAGGAATATCAATTAGCATCATGGACTTCTGACTCAGCTTAGGCATAGTTGTACCTGTTAGATAAGCGGATACGTCATGGCTATTTAGAACGTATTTAACATACGCCATTACGCTATCACTAGCTGAGATTATATGAGCATGATTATTTACCCAGCTCTTACCAACTGCATAAAAAGCAATAGGCAGAGACCTGCTCCGCAGGTTTTCGCCGTCTTCAGAAATTAATAGATATTTTCCGTCAATTGCATACTGGTCTATATAATCGACAACTCCAGATGCACCATAGTAAGGATACGGTCCAGGGACTCTATCTAATCCTTTAATGGGCTGACGAAGATGATCCAAGCAAGTAACAATATCCCCCAACTTGGCAATAGTCCACCCCGCCTCACGCTGAGCATCCGACAGTACAGCCACTACAGCTCACCGCCCTCAAGGTCCAGCGATGCCAGCTGCTCACGCACGACCGCGCCCAAGCGCTCCGACTCAGCGAACTGCTCCAGCAGCTGCTCACGCAGACCGGCAATACGCGCATCCAGCTCCTGTGCACTCTCACCCTCAGACACAGCGCTACCCACGTAGCGGCCCGGAGTCAGCACAAAATCCTGCTCCCGCACATCCGCAAGAGAAGCCGAGAAGCAGAAACCTGCCTCATCCTCGTACGCACCAGCAGTCGGCTCCTCGCCAGCCTTCACCAGCGAACCATCCGCATGATACATCGACGGCATACCGCGCCACGCACACCACGTATTCGCAATCTTCGCGATATCCTCCTCAGAGAACACACGCTCAGTACGAGACACCATATGACCCATCGAACGGGCATCCATAAACAGAACCTGGCCCGAACGGTCCACAGAACCATTCACACCGGCAGACTTATCCTTCGACAACAACCACACACACGCCGGGGAGCTCGTCGTCGTAAACATATTCGGCGGCAACACCAACACAGCAGCCACCGCGTCACCCTCAACCATGGCACGACGAATACCGCCCTGACCACCAGTATCAGCAGTCAACGAACCATTCGCCATCACCACAGCAGCCGAACCCTTCACGTCCAGCTTCGACCACACATGCTGCATCCACGCAAAATTCGCGTTATTCTTCGGCGGAACACCAAACACCCAGCGCGGGTCATCCTCAACCCGGTGCCACTCCTTAATGTTGAACGGCGGGTTCGTCAACACATAATCAAAACGCTCACCCGGGTGCGAATCCTCAACGAACGTATCACGCCAGCGGTCACCCACCGAACCATCAATACCATGAATCGCCAGATTCAGGCGCGCCAAACGCCACGTCGCCTGGTTACGCTCCTGACCATACGCAAGCACACGCTGGTCCCCCTTAGTGCGATCATCAAACGCGCCACCGGCACGGTGCACAAAATTATTCGACTGCACAAACATGCCACCCGAACCACAGCACGGATCATACACGCGGCCACTCGTCGGCTGAATCATACCCACCAGAGTATTCACCACAGTCGTCGGGGTGTAGAACTCGCCACCCTTCTGGCCCTGCGCACGAGCAAACTTACCCAAGAAATACTCATACACGAAACCCAAAACATCCTTCGACGAAGAATGCTCACCATCACGCACCGCCGCGAAATTCGCATTCGACAGCAAGTCAATCACCTGCGCCAGTGTGCGCTGCTCCACCTTCTCGCTCGCGTACATGGGCTCCAGGGCGCCACGCAGCTGCGGGTTTTCTTCCATGATCCTGTCCATGGCCTCATCAACCAGCTCACCCACACGGTCACCCTTCGCCTGCTGCACCAGGTCAGACCAGCGGGCACCAGCCGGCACATAGAACGCGTGGCGGGCATGGTAGTACGAAGGCTCCTCCAGCTCCTCTGCCAGGGTCTCACCTTCTAGGCCGTACTCTTCAGCCAGCATACGCTGCACATCCTCGCGGGCCTTATCGAAAGTGTCACCGATGTACTTCAAGAAGATCAGGCCCAGCATGAAGTCGCGGTAGCCACCGGACTCCATGGAACCGCGCAGAATGTCCGCGGACTTCCACAGCATCTCCGCCAACTCAGCCGGAGTAGTAGGGGCACCCGACCCCTGAGATACAGGCTCTTTCGCCATTATTGCGCCTTTCAACGTCACCGGGGGTGGACCCCAGATGTCCTCAATGTAAGTGTCTAACTATCTATTATCCCTGCTGGCCGGAAGTTCGACTGCCGGGCTGGTCACCCAATCCCTTCCGCTCTCTCTCCGCCGAGAAGCCACATGTGTTTCGAAAAGCAACATGTTTGGTGGCTTTTCGAAACACATGTGGCTTCTGGGGAGCAGATAAGAGACGCCCGCCCGCAGGAATTCAAAGAATATATTCCCTCTCCCCCGCACCCAGTCCGTCAATTTTTCGCTTACCCCGGGGTAAACCAAAAAATCTCAGCCACCCTAAACCCTCCCCCTATTGTGGAGGTACAAGGTCACTGCACGACCACCAACCCATCCGCCCCCGGTGCAGGTCCACACGGGCCGGGGCAGATTCTTCTCATAAGGAGAAAAACTCGTGGACGCTCAGTTCATCGATAAGGCCGCTTTGGTCTTCATTCCCCTGCTCACCGCAATCGCAGGGTTGGCAACCGCCTTGTTCAAGACCCGGGCAGCCCGCGCCGAAGCCAAGAAGGCTGAGGCGGGTACCAGCACCGGGAGTACCACGCAGAAGCTCAGCGTCGGCACCATCAACGGCAATGGCAATCGCGTGCACAACACCCACCAGCAGGCAGGCAACGGTTCCGCGGCCATTAGCGGCGACGGAAACCGCACTACCATCGATAACAGCCAGCACACGCACAACCACGCACCTTCCAAGGATGCGCAGGAAAGCGATGAAGATACCTGGGGCAACATCGCATTTGCTGCTTTTGGTGGTCTTCTTATCGCTGGTGCTTTCATCATCAGCTGGCCCACCATCAGCTGGACCCTCGCAGCCTGCTGGGTCACCTGTCTCGTACTCGTCGGTTGGCAGGTAAAGTTGCTTAGCGCCAAGAGCACCGACTCCTCCGCACATGCCATTCTGAATGTGCTCTATCCTGCATCCCTGCTGGCGATTGTTGGTGGCACCTGGCTTGCTCTCCTCGGGGCGGGGAAGTACAACATGGCCACCATCTACACCTCCGTCAGCGGACACTACGAGTCTCACCCTCAGGGTGGCATGGTTGTACGTTTCATTGAGGCAGTTACTGCGTCATACGGCGCTGCAGGCTTCACCCTGATTGCGCTTAACCTGCTTACTGTCGTCTTCATGGCTGTGGCTTTGTTCCAGTGCTTCAAGTACTCGGCTAAGGCTCTGAGCGCACTCTACCGCGGTATTCTCATTCGCCCCTCTATTCAGGAGGCAAGCATGAGCTTCTTCCTGGCTATTGTGAGCCTGGTAGCATGCCAGCCCGCACTTGCTGAGCTGATTGTTTCACAGTTCAACAAGTAGCATCCGGTAGATAAAAAGCCGGGCCGTATTCACTCAACTTATCCACAGCCCTCTCGTCGAGAAGCCACATGTGTTTCGAAAAGCCACGTTTTTGGTGGCTTTTCGAAACACATGTGGCTTTTCGGCGCAATAACTAAACGTAACACTTGAACACAAAAACTCTCATTTGATGCAATTAAAGCATGTTTACCAGAGAAGAACTATCAACGATGATACACACCCGCACCGAACTCATCACCTCAGCCACCCACACGCGAATCACCCTGAGCCACGCCCTCAACCGCGGCGAACTCACCCGCGTCTCAAAAGGACACCTTCTCCCCACCCAAGCCTGGAACAACCTACACCCCAACGACCAACACTACGTGCGCATCCTCGCCCACCTCAACGAATACCCCACCAACATCCTCGCCGCTCAAAGCGCCGCCATCGCCTGGGGTATCTCCTCCCTCAGCCCACCACGCCACGTTCAAGTACGCGGAGCCGGAGGCGGCCGCAGAGAAAACATCCAGCGCATCCAAGACGTCCTCACCGCGGACAGCCCCATCGTGTACACGCCCGAGGGGATCCCCACCGTCACACCACTAACAGCTATCACCACCTGCGCAAAAACGCTCCCCTTTCGCGACGGGCTCGTTCTAGCCGAAAGCGCCCTTCAACGCTTCGCGCAGGAACCGGATATGCTCACCTACGAAGAGCTCAAGAAAGAGCTCTCATCTGCATCTGGCCGCGGGTGCCGAACCGCCCGCCTCGTCGGACATGAGCTCAGCCCACACTCAGAATCCGTTGCTGAAACCTGCATGCGGTTACTTCTCGATGACCAGGGAATCCGCTACAAGCAGCAAGAAACCATCATCTGCGAAGGTCATGCCTATCGAGTGGACTTTCTGTTACACACAACTAGCCTCCATGGCAGGCCCGTCATTTTGGAGGTAGATGGCAACGTCAAATACAACGCCAAAGAGGACCTGGTTCGGGAGAAAACCCGACAGGATCGGCTACTCCACGCCGGGTATGCTGTCGTCCGCGTTTCTGCAAAGGATGCTATCTACCGTCCGAGGCGGGCCCTGCAGGTGCTGCGTGCTACTGGAGTGCCCCAAACTTAACCGCGAAAAGCCACATGTGTTTCGAGAAGCCGCTAAAAATGTGGCTTTTCGAAACACATGTGGCTTCTCAACATAAAACCGCAGGTAACAACTTCTGAAAACGCATCCGCCAAAAAAAGGGGGGTGTTCAAGGCACCTGAGAGGGGTCCATATCCAGAACATTTGTCTTACCCCGGGGTAAATCGAGCACACCTTGGAATGCTCAAAACAGCACCTAATCTAAAACATGTCAGGCAAACATGTCAGGCTCATCTCCTTGAGTTGCAGAAGGAAATGATCATCCCACCCACTTTTGGGCATGCAACAGAAAGTACTGTTCACTATGATGAACGCGAACCCCTTTGCAGCAATCGCAAAGCTGACCAAGCAGTCCAAGGTAGCAAACCCTACCCCTGTCTACGAGCCCATCTCG
>ERZ773066.744-NODE-744-length-17439-cov-80.749022_pt1 | contig 17439 bp, 13 predicted proteins | sample MGYA00580573_ERZ773066 | MGnify/ENA primary metagenome ERZ773066 (study PRJEB29015, sample SAMEA2738128) | human oral metagenome | biome: human oral; feature: human-associated habitat; material: saliva | place: China | collected 2203 ... | reverse complement strand
AATCCTGGGGCTACCGCATCCAAGAATCCGTGTTCCAACTCCGCCTCGACACCGCCACTTTGGCGCGTGTGCGTTCGTCTCTGGCTGCCCTCATCTCCGATACCGAAGACGTCATCCACATCTACCCCATCTGCTCATCCTGCGCCGACCGCGCAGACATACTCGGCGCGGCCATAGCACTGGACGACGTGGGATTGTGCCGGGGAGTGTGGTGAGGGCTAGTGGCGAGTAACCCGACGGAGACCGGGTCCTGGCAGCGGTGCAGGTGCCTTCGACTTACGGGGCGAAGATGCATTTTGTGCGGCGTTGCTTGTGGGTGTCTGTCCTGCGGCTGTATGAGGCGCTCCTGTGGTTAGAGGGGACGTGGTTCTGGAATCGTTGTCTTCTTCGAGGGCTAGCATTCTGAACTCGAAACGCTGAGCCTCGCCCTTGATTCGCTTCTGCTCATACTCTTTGAAGTAGTCGATGATTTCCGACTTCTTATCAGAACTCGGGTAGGGCGTGTACGAAACGGGGTCCTGTTCCTCGGTTTCGTCTGTTTTCCAGCCGTAGGCAGAGCGGACGAAAGCGAGCACGGCAGGCGAAGATTGCTTCGCAATGGCGCGAGGAAGTGCCCGCGTAATAGATTCTGGTACCTCGCTGGCAGTGTCTTCTCGTTCACTATCCTCCCTGGAGGAGCTGTGGTAGAGAATAGTGTTGAGATCCTTGTAGCCCTCCGCCAGTGACTGTGAATCGTGGAGTGAGAGAACCTTTGCGGAAATAGATGCTGCACCTAGTCCCAGGGGCTTACCTAAGCCAAGATGGAAATATCCTTTCTTGCCAGGCCCTCGCTCCAACTCGGGGACAAGGTTTGATGGTGTGAGCAGCCAAAGGATGATTGAAATCTCCTGCGCCGTGAGTCCTTCGAAGCGCAGTACTGACTCCAAAGTTGCTCCCGGCGTAATGTATGAGCCAATGAGGATTTCTGAGTCAGTAAGCTCTCGATTCTTCTTGTTGAGTACGGAGGGCTGTGCCGCTCCTTTGCTCGTTAGGAACCGGTGTGTTGGATAGGTCTTACGTATGAGTGAATGCTGAGTGGTAAAGCATTTGGAACGCTCGAGCTCGAAAATGCCGTCTCCTGTCCTGGATCGGAGATAAGGTTGTGCAGTCGATGGCTTTGGGCTTGCGAGAATTGGTGGAATCCAACCGCCTTCGTCTGCTCTCTCAAGGCTGTCAGTGCATAGATGTGCTTCCTTGAGATATATCCGCCCCTTCAAGGCGGGAGTGGCATCTTCATCGGGTTCTTGGGCGACGAATCCCCAGAGTCTCTCCGCTGACGATGCCTCCTGTAGGGAACGCGCGGGGGCAACGTGCCCATGACTTGCCAGTGTTTCTGGAGGGAGAGATTCTGAGGAAATTGAGCGACCCAACTGAGAGAACAAAATCTCCCAGTGTCTGTTGGAGTGCTCTCGGGCAAATACAGGGATTCCGGGTTCGCTTTGAGCCAATTCGAGAAGAGCATCGTAGATATTTATGAGCGTAATGTTTTCTTTGAGCTTGTTTTCACCAAACTTGTCTTTTATATAGTCTAGAACGTGGCAAATGAGGGTGTGGTTGCGAGATGTTTCTTTATCTTGTTTGAGTTGGTTGTGGGCAGCTGTCAAGACGGTTGCGACGAAAGGTGAATCGCAGCTCATTGTGATGCTAAAGGCTTCTAATTTGTTAGGTTCGTAAAATACAAACTCATTGTATTTTCCGTCAATGCGATTCTTAATGGTGTTAAAAGAGCGGTCTTGGTTAAGCTTAGTCAGGCGCACAACCCAGGCCTTCGCGCGTAGTTCATGTGTTTTGGGTCGAGAATCTGCAGAGCCTTTCGATATGCATAGTTTCTTCCCGTTAATCTCTGAGACGACGGGTATTGTTATGCCCCAAAACTTCCTATCAAATACCCGCAATAGGCGAACCTCGCTGAGGTGTGGTGTTGCTCGTCGAACGCTCGTCAGTAGTTTCTCAATAGCTGAGATTTCCTTGTCGTCGTGTTGAATTATTCTGGGTTCATCTTTCTTGTCTGATTGTTTTCGATTTTTGCGTTTTGGTTGCCTCTTGTGATTGGAGTTAGGCGGCGCTTGGAATCCGCCGTAGATGGATTTATCTTCTCTGCCTGTTGGAGTGAAGGCGACACCGGCCAATATTGAATCGGGGAGGAGGGCGTAGTCCTGTGGGTGAATGTGCCAACTGGTCTTATTGTCAGTAGTCTTGACCCTGAGAAATGCGGCGGTCCATCCTGAATTGTTCTTCCCGTTGAATTTCTGTTTGTGGTCAGTCGTGTATCTGAATTGTTCCTGGAGTTGATGATCTCCGAATACCCTGAATCGTGACTGGGTAATCTCTTCGAAGGCAGATGAAAGTACCCCTTTTAGTGAGCTCGCAGGGATTATCGCATCTCGAGCGGTTGTTGCGCCGTCAGGATTGCCGCTTGCGGAGGGGACTACTAGCCGACCGGTGGTGTCGCGACATGCCGTAATGAGTGGCGTCTTCGTTTCGATTGTGAGTTTGAGCGTGCCGGAATAGGTGCCTGGAGCCAGGTGGTCTAGTGGCGCAGGTTCACCATCTTTAAAGAAGGACTCGTTTTCACCGTCTTTAGAGAAGGGGTCGTCGCTCCTCAGTGTCGGAATACCGTTGTATGCGTGATGAAAGTTGCTCATCATCCCCACTCTCCCGTGAATAGCTGGTCGACTACGACCGTGTTTCCGTACTTATCTTCTTCTTGGATGAACTCGACTGCTGACATCTCGTTAGTAGCGGTGTCTTGTTTTTCCTGTTGTGTCTGACGAGTGCTGGTATCGGGGGCAGACTCTTCTTTGCTAGTCGCAGCAGACTTGTGCTGCAGATAGCTCGCCTTGTGGAACCACCCGCTGACAAATACTGATTCCGTGACCTCAGACGATGCCTTCGGTCTGCCGGAGGTGAGCGTTAGCTCAACGGCGCCCACGCCGTTCACCCAACGGTACTCGTGAGCCAGAACGTCGCCCTCTGCGGGTTCGTCAGGCAGTTTCACCGGTACCCACAGGCGTAGTTCAAAGACCTTCGTCGCATCGAATTCTCGCCCATCGATCGGCGTGACAGAGAGCTTCGGCTTCGCGTCAGAGGACCCCTTATCGAACCCCAACACGGTCCACGTCCCGTTGGTCGCGAACGCCAGGCCCTGCACGCCCTCACCCAAATGAGTGTGCACATAGGAGAGGAAGACGTCCAAGCGTGGTGTGTCACCAGAAACCGGGGGGATAGATGAGCGTGTTAGCATTGCTTTCTGATTCTTGTCAGTCATCGGCGGCTCCCGTCCCTGCAGATTGTTTACGCGCGGCTCCCGGGCCGTTCTCTAGGCGCTTAGACCAATCTGTATCCTTATACCTATTTTTCAAATGGCGCAGGACCCGTCCCGCGAGCTCGCGCTGCCCCTCGTAGAGGGTGTCAGTCATGACGCCAGCGCCAGTCGCCGGCTGCTGTAGCGCTTCGCAACCAGTGAAATTCCACGACGGAAGGTCAACACCTTTACGGTCAGCGCCCTCTACCTTGATCGTTGAGACGACGACCTGGCCCAGGCCCCGCGTTGATCGGCTACCCAAGGGGAGTGTGCCCGCGGACAGCTCGGTGAGCACCAGCCCGAGCAACACGTAGGCGGCGTGAGCGTAGTCCGCGTGGGTAGGTTTCGGTTGCTCGCGCTCGACCGAACCAATCCCTGTTTCGTCGGCGCCGACGGTTGTCCCATCGTCTTCCGGCCCCTTCTCAGCTTCGATGTTGTTCAGGAGCTGGCGCAGATCAATGTCGATCGTGATCGGCTGCCACTTTGTTCCCAGGTAGACGGCTTCAGTGAAGAGGCCGCCGTCGATGACGCCGCCCGTCCATCGGTCGATCGCGTTGTGTGTGACCTTGATGCGTTTCCCGCGCTTAGTGGAGAGACAGTCATGGACGGTGACCGCGCCCCGGTACTCCGTGCTCCCGAACATGTAGCGGACCAGGTTCGGTTCCGCAGCGATCTGTTCGTGAAGATCATGGGACGCGAACGTGGACAACTCGTTCTTTGCCGCGAGGACCGTCCGCGCGATGCGCGAGGCCCGTGAGCGCAGCGCACCGCGAATCGATGTGCCGGGGATGAGGAGTTGGGCGTTCTCCCACTCCTCTGATGGGTCCCGGAGCGGATAAATGACCTCGTGAACCTCCTCGTTGATACCCTTCTCCCTATTTTCATCTTCTTTCGCAGTCTTGCGCTGTTTCGTCAGCTCGTCATCCTCGGCGACGAAAATGCCGGTCGGTGACCACCAATCGATCGTGATGCGTGCAGGCTCTTCGAGGGACCATCCGCCCAGTTCGAGTGGAATCGGCGTCCCTTCCGCGTCCTCACCGATGAGGGCATCGAGAACGTCCGCCGGTTCAGCCGGCGTTCCGGCATCGGTCGTTTTGGCGGTGCGACGCAGCTTCGGCTCAATAACCTGGATCGTTCCCTGGCCAGAGCCTGTCCGTCCACCGAGGCATATCGCACCGGATGTCAGGACGTCGACGATGAACTCGAGAAGCTTCTTGACGGACTCGGATGACGCAGGCCCCGGAATCCCATCCGACTGTTCGCGTCTCATCTTTTCGTCATCGCGTCCCTCCGCGGTGATGCGAATGGTGAACCTTGTGCCGCGGGGTAGGAATTCGTGCTCGTAGAGCGCTCCGTCTGAGGCCGCGCCCGTCGTCCGGTCGATGCCGACGCCGTGACGCCTCGGCAAGGGGGACTCTCCGGAGTCGGTGTCCTTGTATTGCGGGAAGGACACCGCGTGGAATGTGAGTGCACTCTTCCTGATTGGGAGCGACGCATCACTTGGCAGCCCGCGATCATTGGCGGATTTGCCAGTGTAGTCCGTGTCATCGCCCCACAGGGACACCCAGCTGGCCTTCGAGAATACTTCTCCGTCCTGAGTCGCCGGATCCCCGGCGTCCTCCAGCGCCTGGCGGGCGACGTCGCACGCCGCGCGAACCGCGCCCCTGATGGACCTTCCTGGGATCGTCGGCTCTTTAAGGCCGTTGCGGCAGAAACGGATGACGGTTCCCTCTCCGTCGCGGTCGGGGACAGCGTCGACACCGCCGATGTGGAGTTCCGACGTCAGCTCAACGGGGATAGTGAGTTCATAGCGCGTGAATGTCACTGATCTTCGCCTCCTTCGGGCGCCTCCTTGCACACAAAGTGCTTGAGCTTTGCTTTCGTGACCTTAATGGATTGGATGCTGAGAAGGGGATGAGCGACGACGAAGCGCCCGTAGCCCTGCGCCGTCAGCTCGCCTACCCCAAAGGGGGCGAGCTTCAGGAGCTCGGCTCGATCCGCCTTGCTGGCACTCACCCGGATGACGGAACCCGCCTGGATCGCTAGGCGACTCGCGCGCGGCCCGTTGTCCGCAGGCGACCACGAGTCGACGCGGCGGTGTCGGATTGATGGAACTCCGTCCAGCTTCAGCGTGATGCCCTTGCGCTCGAACGCACGAATGAGGTCGTCGACGGTCCCTCCGGCCCCGAGCCCAGCGGAGCGCGCGATCACGTCAGAAGTGAACCACAGCCACACACCCCTGGACGAGGCTGGGGTCTCCACGCCGGGGGCTGTCCCGTCAGCGGACGACGAGGCAGCGCTCGTGAGCTGCGCGCTTCCGGCGTTACCGAAATGGATGCGTGCCTCCCGCTCGTCGTCTGTCTCTTCGCGCAGCGTGCACGTCGCGGACCCGAAGGTGCCCGTGAGCTTGCGCGACCCGAGCCGGGCCTCGCGTGTCTCACCGAGAAGAGAGGAGACAGAGGCGGCCTCCCAGAGCTCATCCGACACCCAGACGTGCGCGCGCATGCACATCCCTTCTGGCAAGGCCTCGACCAGGACTAGTTGCCCCTTGCTTGCCGCGCCCGTCTCGTGGTTGATGGCGGTCGTCTGTCGCCCGCGCAGCGGCGGCTTACCGTACCAGCCCTGAGTCTTCGTGCCGGGCTCTTTGCCGTCGCCTCCCTTGGCGCCGAAGAACACGTACCCGCCGCGAACGGGGATCTTCCCCTTATTCTCGTGGGAGCCGCCGTACAGGGTGATGGGCGAGTCCGAGGGAAGCGCCTTGTCCGTCTTGAGCGTCAGGGGAACGGGGAGTCCCTTAATGTCCTCAATGACGGGCAGCGCGTCCGAAACTAGCAGGTGGCCGCCGGTCACGGCGTTGGTGACGACTGCTTCCTTGCCTCCGCGCTTATTCGACGACACCAGCCGGTGCAGCCAGGGGAGCAGCACCGTCCCGCGCAGGAAGTCCAAGGAGCGGATTTCGTTCGAGAAGGGGACCTCGTAGGACACGATCGGCGAGTTGAGCGTGAGGTCGAGGATCAGGTGGTGCCCGCCGCTGTGCGTAGCTGCGGAACCGTCGACGGCCCCGACCTGGTGTTGTGTGCCGCCCTGCCGTGGGGCTGGGAGCGCGTTGACAACCTCTGGCTTGAGAGACTGTGCCAGCTTCTTGAGGCTCGTCCTCAGCTCCTGCGCGCGTGACGAAGCGAAAGCGACGATCTCGGATGTGGACTGCCCGGCTCGCGCCTCAACCTCGTGGTTGGTCACGAGGACCGTGCACTCGCCGTCGCCTCCGCTGCGGCCTGAGCCGATGCCTCGGACCATGAGGCCTGCGATACCCAGGAGGAAGTGCGCGGCCTCGATCGTCGCTTGATCGGAGAGCTCAGCCCCGGCCTCGTCGATGAGGGTGAACGTGCCCGTGAGGATGCCGGCCGCTGCGCGCTCCGTGAAGCGTAGGAACTGGTCGCGCGCCGTCCCCGTGGTCGGGTCGATGGACAGGGACACCGTGTCGTGGACCGGGATCGACGAGGCCGGGGTCGCGTCCGAGAAGAGAACGTGACGCGGGTGGGGGGTTGAGCCCGGCTCGCTGTCGGGGTCCTGGCCGAAGAGCCACAGGGCAAAGCTGGTCCACGTCCCGTCCTTCTGTCCGTCGAGGGCCTTCGCCGCCAGCATCGCCTGCTCGCGCAGGACACCCGTGATGACCGTGCCGCGCACGACCGGGTGGTCGCCGCAACGCTCGATTGTTGAGTGTGTGCGTCCCGCGTGGCCCACGCCCGTGGACACGCCCCAGTCGGACGTGAACACGATGGTCACGTGGCCGCTCGCACTCGGAGAAGTGGTTGGTGAATCGGTGGTCACTTGGCACCTCCTGCGGTGGAATCGACTGCTGTTTGCTGGGAGCCGACACAGTCGGCGTCCCCGCGAATCCGTGAAGCGAGGTAGCCGTCGGGCAAGTTCTCGGACAGGTCGATCAGGTCCAGGAGCCACTTGATCTGCTCGAGAGAATCACCAGTTCCAGCGGAGTCCGACGGATGAGGTGGAAGATGCTCCAACTGTTTCGCGAGGAGTCCAGCACGGGGGGCATTCTGTAGCGCGTCGTCCCACTCTGTTACGGCCTTCTCGGCATCGCCTTCCGCGAGGAGCTTCACGATGCGGTTCGCGCGGGCACGCGGGAAAGGATCGCCGGTGGTCTGCGTGGGGTCGTCCGGTTTCTTGCCGTCGAAAGCCGCGACCGCCTGAAGGATGCGCGCCCAGGAGGACAACGGCTGCGACGTCGTCGTCGTGGGTGCTTCCTCGGACGAGGTCGTGGTTGCGTCCCCGATCCGCTCCGGCGCGTAGTGGCCGATCAGGAAGGGGCGCTGCGAGCGGCCCTTGTACTCGTCCAGCGTGTCGTCCGGGTCGAGGACCGTTGCGTCGCGCAGGACGTGGAAGTTGATCGTCGAGCAGGGGACCGTATCCTTCTTCTTGCCGAGCTCCTTTCCTCGCGACACCAGCTCTTCAGCCAGGTCGTAAGCGATATGGAAGGGGAAGTTACGGCCCACGATGGCCACGCCCGCCGAGGCCGTGAGTGGTCCGGGTTTCTTCGCACCCGCGACAACGGCGAGCTGTTTGAGAAGCTCGTCCTTCTCCGTGAGCTCCTCGTAATGGCGGATGTAAGCCTCCGCGAACGGAATCGCGAACTTTCCTTCGACGTAGACGGTGAGGTCGTCGCCTCCGACAAGCACCGGGACAACCGGAGGAGCCTGGCGTCCGTGTGCGTAATCCTCCACGTCCCTCCAGGCAGCAGCTACAGCAGCTTTGACGACTCCGTCGAGGCGATAGTTCACTTCCATGACGAACCACTGGAAAACAGAGGGGGTACTGTCATCGGGGCGGACACGAGGAGCTTCCCTGTCGTCGGAGTGGACACGAGGAGGTTTCTCGCCGCACGGGTTGGGTTCTCTCGGATACGGTGCTTCGGCGAGCTTATCGAGCGTGTTGTTTGTCTCCTTGAATGCCTTGCCGAGGTCGCGCATGATCGCGCCCACCCCGTTACCGTCAATATGGACCACTCCAACTGACGACAGAACGGGGGGAGTGGTCTCCAGGATCGTTTGTGGGTCCTCGGGTGCCTCGCCTTCTAGGACAATTTCCTGCTCTACGACTACCGCCTCCTGAAAGGCCGCTTCCAGGCGTGTCGGGTCACGATAAAGATCAGCCATGGAGGTCTTCAATTGACCTGAGACGTCATCAAGCTGCTTGTAACGTGCAGGCAACGCCCACGCACGCTTGAAGCGCGCTGGAAGAGATAGCTTGTGGTCGGGCTTCGCATCTTCCTTCGTGGCTGTGTACAGGATCGAGTTAAAATCAAGCAAAACCGTAGATTGGGAATCCTTGTCGTCTTCTTGCTTCTCCTGTTTCTTGCGCTTGACGCGTCCCTCGTATGATTCCTTCACTCCGACTGCGCGCGCCGTCGCGAAAATCTTATTCGTGTCTGACTGTGTCAAGGGTGCAACCGCTGGAAGCGCCGATTCATCTGCTCTCTCCAGGAACGGGAACTGCGGGAAGCGTGCCGCCGCCGGTCGGCGGTTCAGCGAGTATTCACTGAAGACTCGGTCGAGTTTTTCGAGGTCCTTCGCTTCGAGGGCACCGGGCGCTGCTGGGACGAAGACTCCCGTGACGTCGAGGCCCGGGGCGTCAGTCAGCGCACGGAGCGTCACCTCTCGGATCAGTCGCTTCGCTAAATCCTTTGGGTCGCCGTCAGCCTCGGTGAAGCGAACAATCACCTTGCCGGACGAGTCAGAAACCCAGAAGGACCTCGGAAGGGTCTTCGTATCAAGGAGTTCTTCTGCTTTATCCTTCACCCACTTGGACAGCAGGGTAATCTCGAAAGACGCACCGATCTGCTCGCGCAGGCGGGGAGATGAGAAGATAAAGGGCTGATTGCTGTTCGTCTGCAGCATGACGAGGTAACTTGTCATGGTCGGTTCCTCCCTACTCTCCGTTGCGCGGGGGAAGTGTCGTCAGGAGTGAATGAATGTCGCTGAGGACACGACCCTGAGCATTGACGATGGTGCTAAATCGCCGCTTTTTAAGGTCCTTCGTTATCTCGGCAGAGTCATCAAGCTTTCCGACGGTAAGCACAATGAGTGCCTGGGAGTCGTCGAGATCGTTAATGGTCTGTGTGAGTTTCTGCTCGGCGCGATTTAGCTTGTTCGCAGTCTCTTGATCGATCTCCTGCCGTCGGCCGTTGTACCAGTTGAGATCGAGTGAAAGGATGACAAGGTCTGCTCTACGAGAGACAGTGGATCGATCCGGGATAATCTCGTTCTTCATCAGCGCAGATCTGTGTAAATCATCTTCAATTCGATCAGAGAAAACCGGGTATCCGAGTAGCTGAATGACACGTTTGGAAAGGCCGTATGACAGGCGCTCGTTGTAGTTTTCAAGCACCTTGTCAGCGATTATTGTTCCAACCGCTGTGACAATGATGGCTCCGGCGATCGTATAGATGAACGGAAATATGAATGCTGTTGCGACTTCACGCCAGGTATTGTTATCGAATTGGCTGAAAAGAAGGATAGTTATGGCGAGAGTCATCGTTAGAGTGATGATGATCCCGATGTAGATGTGCCGTTTCTTGTTCATGAATTCTGCTCTTCCTTGTTGCTTTCCTCTGCATTTTCGGCCGCTTCGTTTGTGCTCCGGTGATAATTTTCCGAATTGGAGGCTGTGTATTCCACAAATGTTGACTTGTAGGATACTTTGCACTCCTGCATTGTTGGAGTGGTCTGCATATGTTGATTCTCAGGTTTTTTGTCCTGTTTTCCCTCGGGAGCGGCTTGTTTTACGGTGTCTTGTGTATCGGTATTGCCGCCTTTTGACTGTGTTGAGTCGTTATCTTGTGCCTCAATCTTTTGGGTCTTAGACGGTTGTTTATCTTGTTTGTCTATGCATGGTGCAAAAATGAAAGCGGCGACAAAGATTGCGATTAGCAGAGCTAGTAACGGAAATAGAAAGTAGCAAGCAATTGTGTGCCAAGTTTGGTTATTGTAGTGGATGAACTCGATGATCGTGATAGCTGTGAAAAAACCGAGGACTATAAGGGTGAGCAAAGAGTGGATACCATATTTATTCATGGGAGCCTCCGAATGGTCTATGCGGCCACAGCGTCTATGACGCCCATGCCGAAGCTCGTGTGTGAGCCGACGTTCGTGTATGCGGACAGGGCCATCAGGCGCGAGAAGACGCGGGTCGCTTCGGCGCCCTCGACGCCGCTGATACGCAGGTGGCCCTCGTGGGCCGGGATCCGACGCGAACTCAAGCGGCCCTGGCCCGCGTTGCGCGGCATCGCCAGCGACACCATGGACGCGCGCGTGAAATCCTGCGTCGCCAGCACCCTCGCCATAGCATCCCGGTCAATGCGTGGAGGAGCGAGCCTCCGATTCCACGCCCACCAGCGCTGCTGCAAACTCGTCGCAATCGTCGCAGGAGACAAGCTCGGCACATGATTCCCCTTCGACGAAAACGTCGTCGGAGTCACCAGGCGTATCTCCCACGTAGTGTCCTGATCGCGCTCGGCCAACTCCTCCCACGACGCCTGGTTAACGATCTGACCCTCAGTCGCAACCAGCACCGTGTCATCCTCGGTTCCCGCACCGAGACGCATGACGCCACCCCACGCCAGCCACGCGTCAAGCGTGTCGACCAGGCGATCGTCCAAGAAGCGCACCTCGACCCCGAACCTGGACTCCGAACGACTCAACTCTCCGAGCGAATACGGCTTCACACCACCCGCCCCATGCAGTGGTCGATGCGCCAGCGTCGGAAACCGCGCCGCCCTCGCTGGGCTGACCCCCGGCGGTAGGTCCAGCACCGCCGACAGGGCAGCATGCAGTCGCCTCGGCGTGGCTGGCACCCCCTCGGGCGCGTCAAAGCTCACGTAAACGGATGCTGGCATCGCTGCCTCCCATCACTCGGGTGTGACTGCCGTCTCTGACCGTATCACATGTCTGATGATGGGTCACAGTGGAACTGTCAAGATGAATGTCCATGTGTAATGACACCGGTAGAAACAAGTAAAATAGTGGAGTGTGCAGTGTAAGCATGATGAGATATTTCAGAATGCGCCAAAGTGTCAAGCCAATTGTGTGATGCCTGGGTCCGAACGTCGGCACGAATTGCAAGATCGGTAGTTGAGTGTCAAGGCTTGATCGCCCCTCATGAGGCGCACCGGTCGCGCCTGTGAATTCGGGGCTTGCTCACATCTGATCGGCTTCCGACAGTCGGACATTCCCGCCCAATCCTGAGAAGGTCAAGACTTCTTAAAATGTGAAACCCTCTATGAGGTTTGTCAGCAACCTTGGAATCATTGTTGGATGACGCGCTGTCTGGACTGACCAGGGGCCGCGTCTCCGTTAGCACAGCAGCACAGAAACGAGGAACTCTGATGCATCAACGCTCATGGAAGGCCCTCATCGCGGGAGGGGCCGCCCTCACAGTCGGCCTCACCCTCACCGCGTTCGGGGCCCCCACCCACGCGGAAGGCGTCGCAGGAATCACCTCCGAGGCGCGCGCCCAGGACGAGGTCATGAACTACGCGGTCAACCTGCCCGCCACCGCCTCGCGCTACGACTTCAACGCGGCAGTATCCAAGGCCTCGGAAAATGGCGTGGTCCTAGCCCAATACCCCGAATTCAACTCCTTCTTCGTCCAATCCGTGAAAGCCGCCTACGCGCCCGACCTCGGCAAGAGCCTCGTGGACGGCGGCATCTCCTACGACTCCATCGGCCCCACCCGCTTTAAGACCGTCACCGGTGACGAGGTGCGCACCGAGCAGCCCACGAAGACCGAATCCGAAGAAGCGGCCGTCAACGAGGCCGCAGCCGTCCACGAGACCGGCCTGTCCGCCGACTCCCAGCTCAACGACTTCACCCCCGACGAGGGCGACGCCAACGCCTGGGGCCTGGCCGCCATCGGCGCGGTCGACGCCCAACAGGTCGACGTGCCCCGCGAAAAGGTCACAGTCGCCGTCATGGACACCGGCATCGACCCCGACCACCAGGACCTGAAGGACCGCATCGACGCTTCCCGCTCCGTCGGCTGCCAGGTCAACGGCATCCCCAACCAGGACCCCGCCGCCTGGAAGGATGACCACTACCACGGCACGCACGTCGCCGGCACCATCGCCGCCTCCCACAACGCCTACGGCGTCGACGGCGTAGCCCCCGACGCGACCCTCATCGCCATTAAGACATCGAACAAGGCCGGCTCCTTCTACCCCGAGTACGTCGCCTGCGCCTTCGACTGGGCGGCCGAACACGACGTCGACGTGTCCAACTCCAGCTACTACATGGACCCCTACGCCTTCTGGATGCCCAACGAAGCCTCCCAGGCCGCGGGCCTCGAAGCAGCCTCGCGCGCGGTTCGCTACTCGAAGGAGCACGGCGTCGTTAACTTCGCCGCCGAAGGCAACTCGAACGACGACCACGACAACCCGACGACCGACAACGAATCCCCCAACGACGTTGACGGCGCGGCCGTCGAGCGTAACGTCGCGGGCGGCATCGACGTGCCCGCCATGCTGAATGATTCCGTCCTGTCCGTCTCCGCCCTCAAGCTGCCCACCGGTACCGACCCGGCCACCGCCACACTCGAGCGCGCCGGCTTCTCCAACTACGGCAAGAACTCGGTCGACGTCGCGGCCCCCGGCCAGCGCATCTGGTCAGACCTGCCGACCTGGGAGAAGGAGCCGCCCTTCGGTTACCTGTCGGGCACGTCCATGGCTTCCCCGCACGCCGCGGGCGTCGCCGCACTGATCAAGGAGATCCATCCCGACTACACGGTCGACGAGGTGAGCGCCCTGATGAAGAAGCAGGCTGGCTACACCTTCAACCGCCTCGCCGAACCCACGGACGGCAAGGAATACCGCGGCGCCGGCCTGGTTAACGCCCTGGCTGCAGTCCTGCAGGATCAGCCCCAGCCGATCCTCGGCAGCGTCGAGTACTCCTTCGACGGCGGCACCGACTGGCGTCCCCTGGCTGACGCGCACGTCGGCGGTACCATCTGGGTGCGCGCCACCGTCACTGGCCCCGTCACTAAAGCCACCCTGCAAGTCATGGACAAGGATCCCGTCACGGTCGAAGGCACCGGTGACTTCACTGGCAACCAGGTTGTTCTGCTCGCCGGCCCCTACGACACGGCCTCGCTGATCGGAGAGAATCCCCTCTCATCCGTCACCGTCAGCGCCGAAGGTCGCAACATGGATCCGCGCGCGGATGACGACGTGACTGACTCCGTCCACTTCCACGTCGACGAGTCAGTCCACGAAGGCGGCGCCTGGGTTAACGACGCTGCCGGCTGGAAGTACTGCTACGCGGATAGTACTTGCGCGAAGAACGGCCCCCTTGTCATCGGCGAGGACACCTACTACTTCGATGCCAACGGCCTCATGGTCACCGGCTGGGCCTTCTACAACGACGCCTGGCACTGGATGGGTGCCTCCGGTCGTGCCGCCACTGGGTGGGTCAACGACCGTGGCGCCTGGTACTTCCTCAATGACTCCGGTCAGATGGTGACCGGCTGGACCCAGGTGAATGGCTCCTGGTTCTACCTGACGGACTCCGGCAAGATGGCGTCGGGCTGGACCAAGATCGGCGGCTTCTGGTACTACCTGCAGGATTCCGGCGCGATGGCGACCGGCTGGGTCAAGGACGGTCGCACCTGGTACTACCTGAACGAGTCCGGTCAGATGGTGACCGGTCGCGTCCAGATCGACGGCACGTGGTACACCTTCGGCTCCTCGGGTGCGTTGCGCCCCTGAGCCTCGATTAACGAGGCCGTGGCCCCCTCCCCGGTTACGCGTCCTCGCGCTCGACTGAGAGCTTGATAAAGCGGGCGGGTCCGAACGCATTGTTCGGACCCGCCCCGTCGTCTCTCACAGGTCCCGGGAGAGATCCGGGCGCGCCCCCACGGTGCCCCCGGGGTGCGATGGTTGCTCAACTCAGCGAATCGAAGAGAACCTGCAGGCCCTCACCCATGGTCGGGTGCGCGACGGGCAGGAAGCGTAGCTGCTCGTAGGTCAGGCCTCCGGCCATCGCGACCTGCACGGCTGTGATGACCTCGGAGACGTTCGGGCCGATCAGCGTGGCGCCCAGAATCTGATGCGTCTTCGCGTCGACGACTCCCTTCCAGAAGCCCTTGCCCGCGTAGCGCAGGGTCTTCGCGCGCGGGATCGCGGCCGTAGGAATCTTCGCGACCAGGACGTCCAGGCCGGCCTCGTGGGCCTCGCTCTCGGACAGGCCGATACGCGCCAGCTCCGGAGTAGTGAACACAGCGTAGGGGATCGTACGACCCTTCGTGGTGGTCGTCGGATCGTCCAGTGATGCGCCGGTCAGCTGCGCGCGAATGATGCGGAAGTCCGACCAGGACGCATGCGTGAACATGGGGGTGCCCGCGCAGTCGCCGGCCGCCCACACGCCCTCCGCGGAGGTGCGCAGGTGCTCATCGACTGCGACGAAACCGCGATCGGTCAGCTCAACCCCGGCCTCGTCCAGGCCGATGCCATCCGTGTTGGGCACGCGACCCGCGGCCACCAGGACCGCCTCGGCCCGCACCGTCGAGCCATCGGACAGTGTCAGCGTCGCCCAGTCGCCCTCGCGCGAGGCAGACTGGGCGCGGCCGCGCACGATCCGCACGCCGACGGACGTGAGGCCCGCCTCGACGACGCGGGCGGCGTCCTCATCCTCGCGCGGCAGCACGTGATCACCCGAGGAAATGAGCGTGACGTCTACGCCGAAAGTCGCCATCATCGACGCGAACTCCACGCCGATGTAGCTGGCCCCAATGATCGCCAGGGACGAGGGGAGCTCCTCCAAGCGCAGGATCTCCTCGTTCGTCCACGCGCCCGACTCCCACAGGCCGGGAATCGCGGGACGCGCCGGACGCGAACCCAGGTTGATGAGCACGCGCTCGCCGCGGATCGTGCGCTCGCCGCCCTCCTCCAGGGCGATGGTCACCGTGCGCTCGCCCGTGAAGCGGGCCTCGCCGCGGATGAAGTCCAGGCCCGGGGCCGCGAACATCTTCTCGTGCGCGGCCACCATGGCGCCGACGATGCCCTCCTTGTGGGCGCGGAGCTTAGACAGGTCCACGCGCGCGCCCTGCGTACCGACGATGCCGAACGACGCGTCCGTGCGCGCGTCGCTCAGGCGGCGAGCCGAGTTGACCAGCGACTTCGTGGGGATGCAGGCCACGTTAATGCAGGTGCCGCCAACGAAGCGGCGCTCCACCATGGCGACCTTCCAGCCGGCCTTTGCGCGCTCCATCGCCAGAGACTTCCCGGCCTTGCCGCCGCCAACAACCAGCAGGTCGACGGTCTCGATTGCGTTCGTGGACATGGTTCTCCTTGAGTTTGTGAGGTGATGCTATCTAGAACGAATGAGCGCCCGTTCTATTCCACAGGGTGAACAGTGCGCGCGTGTTGCTTCTCACCCAGAGAAGGTGTGGTAGCTATCGATTGGCTGTTGTATTGGAGCGGTGTGTCATAGTGTGGTCCTGCCGGTCGTTGAAAGTGCCTCCGGCATGCTTGAATAGAGCCATGAGGGCTCTAGATATTGGTGATTTCAAAGAGGATGTAGGTGCCGCGCTCGCGCGGGCCTCATCCGGGGAAGTCGTCACGCTCACACAGGAAGGCCAGCCGGTCGCCGAGCTGGGTCCCGTGCGCATGTCGACCTACCAGCAGCTGCGCGACTTGGGTCTCGAGCGCCCCGCCATGGCGGACCTCGATACTTATCAGATGCCGTCCAAGAACCTTCCTGACGGGAGAGGCATCGTCGGTAAACTGCAGGACTGACGACGTTTGTCACCACGCTCCATGTGCTACCATGTAGCACATGGAGACTGTTGGTATTCGCGAACTGCGTCAAAACGCTTCCCAGGTGGTCGCCAAGGTTGCCGCCGGCGAGGTCATCACCATCACTGATCGCGGCCGCCCGGTCGCGCAGATGAGTCCCCTTGCGAGCTCATCGATCGAGCGCCTCCGCGAGCGCGGGTTGATAACCCCCGCCACTCGGAGCTTTGAGGAGTACTGCGCGTCGACGAAGCCGACGACAGGGCCTCCGCTCAGTCCGGTTCTCCAGCAACTGCGCGACGAAGAACGCTACTAATGGCTCTGTACTTCGACACGTCGGCGCTGGTCAAGCTCATCATCCCCGAGGAGGGGACGGAGGCGCTCGAGACGTTCATCAATCGGGCCGACTGCGGCTTGTGGACCAGTGAACTGTCGCGCACGGAGCTGATGCGCGCGTGCGTGCGCCGGGGGGCGGATGCTTCGCAGGTGCGCCAGCTTCTGTGGAGTTTTTCCACGCTGACCTTCGACACTGAGATGTTCGACCTGGCGGGGCGGCTCCTGCCCGTGGAGCTGCGCAGTCTCGACGCGTTGCACCTGGCCGCCGCGCTGTCGATTGGTCGCGATCTTCAAGCCATCGTCACCTACGACAGGCGCATGGCGGACGCGGCGCGCAAGAGCGGAATCCCCGTCGAGTCGCCGTGCTGACTCGCTTCCGCCTCCGAGTGAGGCTCCGCGTGCCCGCGCGCACTGTCCGCTAGCTCCGCCGCTTGGCGCGGTTCGTGGGCTGCGCGTGCAGCGGGTCCTCGGGCCACGGGTGCTTGGGGTAGCGCCCGCGTAGCTGCGCGCGCACGTCCCGGTAGGGTCCCGCCCAAAACGACGTCAGGTCGGAGGTGACCGCCGCGGGGCGCCCCGCCGGGTCCGTCAAGTGCAGCACCAGGGGAACGCGCCCGTCCACGAGCCGGGGCGTGTCCGTCCACCCGAAGGCCTGCTGGACGCGCAGGGTGAGCACCGGGTGCGGTCCGCTCCAGTCGATCGCTCGCGTGCCCCCGGATGGAATCGGGAGCTTCTCGGGCGCCAGCTCGTCCAGGCGAGCAGCCGTCGGCCACGGCAGCATCGAGCGCAGCGCGTCGAGCATCGACACCGTCGACAGGGGAGCTCCCGACGCGAGGCGCCGCCCCCACGGTGCCAGCCACTGGCGCGAGCTGCCCGCCAGGGCCTGGTCCGACACGTCCGGCCAGGGTGCGCCGAGCGCCTCGTGCAGCGCGCGCATGCGTTCACGCAGGGACGAGGCCTCCTT
>ERZ773066.743-NODE-743-length-17472-cov-2.921628_pt1 | contig 17472 bp, 12 predicted proteins | sample MGYA00580573_ERZ773066 | MGnify/ENA primary metagenome ERZ773066 (study PRJEB29015, sample SAMEA2738128) | human oral metagenome | biome: human oral; feature: human-associated habitat; material: saliva | place: China | collected 2203 ... | reverse complement strand
GAGTAATGGGATTACTATATGCGCCATTACTATTAACAACAGACATAACAGCATGGTTCTTTTCTCCGAGGTCAATAGTAAGTACCTGGTTGTTATTTTGTGGTACTGGTGTAGCTTCGTATTTGAATGTACATTTCCAAACAAAACGTTTCCTTGGATCACTTTGAGTATCATCGTATATAAGCGTCGGTTTTGTAAAGATACTTTCGTTAGCGAAAGGCGCATTAGGATTCCTACTTTTTATCATGGTGATGATTTTAGTGGCTTCTTTTCTAAAGTACCTTGGAAGACGAAAAACTATTACGATACCGCCGGTATAACTTCTAAAATGTGCTGTTAATTCTCCCTTAACTTCATTGTACTTAAAGTACTGTGGTAGACAACTATAGTTATCCATATCACTGAAAGGGATAATAATTTTATTAATGATTGGTATGTTGGATACTTTACCAGCAGCAATGATGCTTTTAAAGACCCTCTTATTGAGAGAATGTCCAACTACTTGCTTAATATGGTTATTAACGGTATCGTAATTGAGAGTATTATTGAAGTTATGAGCAGCGCAATACTGTTCTGCAACATGGCGCAAATAGTTGTTATAATAGATATGAAAGGCAATCATTCGTGCCACCAATGCAAATGACCCAATTGCTTTTGATTGATAAGTTAGATCATATTGGCTGGCTTGATGTCCTTTACAAGTTTTTGCATAGGAGAAGACAGCTCCACTATTATAACTATTGATAACTATGTTACTATTATAAAAAGTATCCAAATTACCTTGCACATTACGTTTCAGGAAGCGACATAGTGGCTCTAGTTCATTAACAATCACTTCTTTTGGTGTTATACGTATATCAACGCCACTTTTTCTTTTAGTATTACCTTGTACAATACGATATCTAAATAACTTGATTGGTTTTAATGGGATTGCTTGATAAAAGATTTTTACACTCATAACAGTACCTCCAATCATTCAATAACAGTATTATAACATACTTGTTTTGAAAAAAGCAATCCCATATATGTAACTTTCTAAAATTTTCCTATTATTAATCTTTCAAATATTATAACTAATTATAAGAAGCATAACATTTCTAAACGAATTATGTGGCTGTAGTTTACAATAATTATGTGATTTGGAGGGTATATACGATTGGCAAACACGACTAACAACAAAGGAACATCCACTAACAATAATCCAGATGGTATTCTACCTATCAACTTCGATGGCACCACTCCAGTAGGTGGAGGAATGCCTACTTTAAATGTTTCTCCTGGTATGAATAATCCTATTCCAGGAGCAATTCTTAATAATATGGATAATCTATCTCCAGCGGCGCAAGCTGCAATTGCTGCTACTCCATCGATTGATAGAGTCAATAAAGGTGTTGTATCTGAGCCGATTATTAATGATGGTCCAGTATCCATTAGTCTTAATGTTGATATTAAGGAGTTGGATATTGAGCCAAACAAGAAGTACTTTGTTAGATTACCACATAGTGGTTATGAGTTTAATGTGCGCGGGTTAACTGTTGAGGAAGAAGATACTATCAAATCTTCCAATAGTAGTACTAAGCGCGTCGCAGAAACCATTATGAAGGTTCTATATAATTGTATTAGCAATGATGTTAAAACCAAGGATCATCCTTTTGCAACATATGAATCCTTTATACGCAATATCTCTCAATCAGATAGAGATACTATTGCACTCGCTGTAATTGAGCAGACTTATGAAAGTACGCACGATATGAACATTCGTTGCGCCAAATGTGGTAAGAGTTTTACTGAATCTGTTTGTCTCCCAGATTGTATTACCTATAAGCATTACATGGGTAAAACTCCTATTCTACAAAAAAGACATATTTTGAACTTTCCAGATCTACGATGGAAGATGTATCTAAAGATTCCAACAGTTGCAGATGAGCTTAAGACTTTGAATACTAATCAAATGTCCGGAGATTTACAGAAATCTGCAGATTATATCTTTATTGATAAAATCGAGTATACTATGAAAGTTGATACTGGTCAGTTTGTTGAAGATAGTATTAATAACTGTGCGCAAATCTATGGTATGATTAAAGGTCAGCCGGCTATTATTAGAAAGCGCATTGAAAAGGAATATGAAAAATTTAGGGGAGATTATGGAGTTACTGGAGCATATGATACAGTGTGCAAATATTGCGAAAGCCCCATCACTGTAACCATTGTTCCTATTTCTCACTTTCTCTTTCTGGTACAATAAGGCTATTCATATAGGGTTATCTTTACAAGACTATGATGAAATAGCTGTGCGCGCATATAGATTCCACAATGAACTACTTAGTACTATATCAGTAGCTAAGGAGTTTCTTGGATTATCATATCATGATATTATGCGCATGCCTCTTAAAGACTTCTATAGTCTGTTAAGGATAAAGAGTCGCGAAGAAAAGCAAAAGCAAGAGTATCTACAGAAACAACAAACCAATAACATGAATCAGTTGCGCACCAAAGAAACCAAAATCAGATTCTAATACAATTAACATATGTAAAATAAAGTAGGTGGTTGCACATACCAACACAACCTATACATTCATGGTATCCAATGTTAGATAAGGATGGTAATTTTATAGAACTATATGGGTGGGATGTAGTATTGCGCCACATCTTTACTGTATTAGTTACTAGACCAGGTAGTAGACAATGGCAACCAGAATTTGGATGTAACTTATTGGATCTATTATTTGAGAATGCATCCACTAATGAAAATCAATACGCTGATGTCATTAGGGGCGCATTTAGGTGGATACCATATGTTTCATTACAAAAAGTAAATGCTAAACTCAATAAGAGAACCAATGGTACTGGATATAATCTTTCTATATCATTAACAGTTTCATATGATGGTGAAACAAAAAACGTTAACTTTGTTATACCTCCTCAAATGGATCTAATGAATGGTCAAATTCATGATATAAAGGTAACTAGATAATATGATACATTCACATCAATCTCTTACAACTAGTTACATTGCAGATTATATCAATCTTACACATCAAGTATATCCATCATTCATTACCAGAATGTCTACTACATATTACTCATTGGATGTTCCTAATAGTAATATGAATGAGGATCTACTATCTATATACAATGATGTATCAAATCCAAATCATGGTGGCAGATATAATGTAATATATAATCTTCCAGTACACTCATCTACTAATAGTAGTATTGCTGATAATGCTAATGAGAAAGGTATCAATGTAAACGAATCAAGTAACATACAAGTTAACATTGATCCACTTGTTAACATAGTGCCAAAGATTGGAGATTTGATAAGTTTCAATACTCAACTATCCAACTACTTTGGAGTATATAGAGTGACAAACATTGAAGTATCTGCCACTTTATTTACGCCGTATACAAAGGTATCATTAGAGCTAGTACCAAATATTACAACAGAGTCACTTAGATCGTTTGTAATAGAGGAGCTAGCTTTTATAACTAACTATCATCATATCTTTAAGAAGGGGGATACGCTGCTGATTATATCTCTACAGAAGAAGATAGACGAGCTAATCAATTACTTTAACTCCATATACAATCATCAATTAGATGCGCACGTGGATTATGATCATCACGTATTCCTCGACTTTGAAAAAGCGCTAAACTTTCTATTTACTAAGTATACTAGTCACACTAATATGCTAAAAATAGATAGATGCTTCCTATGTGATAATCTGTTATCCTACTATAACGATGACAATATCTTTACAAGAATGTTATCTCCAAATAAGCCAATAGATACAAACAGTAATGTTATGTATACTAGTAGTATACGTAGGTTGGATAAAACTCGCCGCAGATCTATAAACAATAAGGTTGCTATATATAGGTTACTTAATCCAAATAACAATAAGGATAAGCTTATCCTAGAAAGCCCTCTAGGTATAAAGAAGCAGCTAAATTTAGATACTATTATACCATATAGTAATAGATGGAGCAATGTGATATCAGATTCATTCATCAATAACGTTAAAGATGCAATTGATAGATTCATTAGAGATGATTGTGTTATCGATGAGCGCAATATGTTTAGCAATGCTATAAAGCTTGCGCAGGTATTCTATATCATCGATTACATTATTAAAAAGAACATTAAGAATTATCCAACCGATAACAATCTCGGTATCATTCAACATAGTTAGGAGCTGATATATTATCATGGCTGCTAACAATGTTACTCTTGATAGTGAGTTTCCATTACAAGATATACTAAAAATCTTCAATGGAGATCAGTTCTATGTAAAGCTTTTTAAGAATCTATTAGTAGCTGCCACTACTGGAGATTACTCTGCAATCTCTCGCACCCCTAAAGAGATAATGTATCTGTATTTGCAGATGCGAGCAAAGATTGAGAAGTTTGTAATGGATGACATATATGAATCTATCTATACTTCTGCCGCATATGATGGATTGATTACATCGTTGATAGATATATACGCTGTAATGTATACAGTGATCTATTTGCGCGCCAATATCAATGATATCAGTATACAACCAGATGAAGTAGTAGATAACTATTTAGATGCTTTTGGTTTCAAAGCAAAGCATCTATTTAACTATATTCAGCGCAGAGAGATATGCAAAGTTGTATATTGGTATCTAAGGCGTAAAGGTACTCCTTCTCTAATTATCAAACTATTAGATATGCTTGGATTCACATACTTCTATCTTTGTGAATTTCAAATCTATGAGATTAAGGAGCAATCTGGGATAGGATCCAATAGTGGATTCGATAAACATATATACAAATCCAAACTACTATATGAAGAGCTGCCAAAAAATGATAGTATTGGTTTCTTTACAGGATTAGAGTATCCATATAGTTGGATTCGAGATGAGGATCCATTATGTATTCTAACTGATGAAAATCTATCTACCAATAAGAATACAACATATCCACTACAATCACCATATTATCAAGTTGGAGTATCTGTTACACATGCAGATCTAGAAAAACAAATCGCTGCCTTTACATATGCAATGATTAAGAAGACTCTAATTGATATGGATCTTGGTGAAGATGTTTTTAAAAGCAAGGTTGAGAATTATAATGGACGCAAAGTATCATTCATATCACTTATATTAGGATGGACATATCTACTAGGTGAGTACTTTGGTATTACTGATAACTATCTATATGAAGAAATATCATATAAAGAAGCATATGATATCATTGGTACCAAGTATGATATGTCTGGTAAGAAGTATGATCAAGGTGATATCAGTAGAAGAGATTTACTATATGATCCGGGTCATACATTCAAAAGCGCAAATATATATGATAACAAACCTTCCATTATATACGATACCAATGATGCAAAATACGATAGAAAAATCAATAAGAATAATATTGTAACTGAAGGAGATTCTGCATATAGACTTAAGTATCCGGTTTTTGGTTGGCAGAAAGATATCAAGAATAGTACTCCTCTTGATATCATGTATGATATTGATCGAGAGATTAAGCGCCTTAATAAAAGATTGTTATGGCAACCAAATGATTCAGAGATAAGGCTTAACAATCACCCAACTAATACGATCATTAGAGAACGCAATACTATTAAGGATCGTAAAGAGAAAGCATTAAAAGAGATATATGAGATCTTCTATGGCGCGCCAATCTTTGGCACCTATAAGAAAGCAATCAAATACTTTGAAGAGCACGATCCAAACTTTAAAGAGTATCTAGATAGTAAGATGCTTACTAAAGAAGAGCGCATGAATCTTGCAAAAGATGAAAGATTCGAAGATATTGAAGATAACTTCCAAAAGATACTAGAAGTTATGGACAACATACTCGAAGCAATCGAATACTATATCTTCGATAATACTACCTTTATGATTCCTGTTAGAAACCTTGTACTATCGTATGAAAAGATCATTAGGATACTAAACGAACTAGATAAGTATTATACTCCATATCATGCAAAGTTACTTGATCCTATGGTAGTATGGATAATTAGAGATCTTCCTGGAGATTGTATAGCAATCGATGATACTAAATATGAATCATCTACTAGAACTTCTATAAGAGATGTAATATGGCGCGCATCACATTACAGTATGGATGATATTGCACCTCCTGATCCATATGTGCCTATTAACGATTGGGAATGCAATAATCCAAATATGCCACATATACCAATCTCTCTAAACTATTTAGATGATCCATATTATAATAGGGAAGAATGGCAAAAACTTAACAAAATTCTATACTCTATTGGATACGATTGGCGCAATCTTGATACTAAGTCATTTATTGTAAGAAGCGAGTGTCTTAAGCCTATATATGATTGGGATCCTGATATAGTATCAGTTAACATAGAATATAAATGTACTAGCGCATTCAATACAGTAAAACCAGATCATGATTGCATTAAGAAACTTAAAGAATTAGAAGAAGAGCAACTAAAAAAGACATGCTATGTTGATAGTTATGTATATACTATAGTCGGTGATGGTACTACAGCTAGATATGAGATCTCGCATGATCTTTATAATAGAGATACTATTGTACAATGTTATGATGTTGCTACTGGATGTGATGTAACTCCATCAATAAAACGAACATCTATGGATACAATAGAAATAGAGTTTAATGATGTATTACCAAAGGATGTTAAGATTACTGTTATCATAATTGCAAGAATGCGCAAGAATGTTCCAATCTTCAATCATATTACTAGTAAAATGGTTAACATTATTGGTAATGGTAGATTAAAGAACTTTCTAGTATATCATGGTTTAGGTACTGATAACATTATCATTGAAGTATATGATAGACTAATGGGTGAGATGGTTGGTGTTGGTACAAGAAGAATCAACAACAAGATGTGCTATATTAGCTTTAATATTCCGCCCAATAAGGATCGCACATATAGAGCTAACATTATTGCGCCATTAGATAAGAGTAATCCATCATATGTAACATATTATACATTTGAGCTCTCTAAAGATATAACTGGTGATGATACTACATATAACTTCAAGATTGATCATAACTTTAATAGCAATAATATTGTAACGCAAGTATACGATGATATTACTGGTGAAACTGTAGATTGTATAGTAGATCATATTAATCCAAATCAGTTGGAGATTGAGTTTAAGAATCCTATTGGTTTTAGAAGATATAGAGCTGTAATCATTGGTAGTTTGAATAAAAATGTTGGTACTAGTACTCCTATGAACAATCTAACCGGATTCAGTACTACTATTGTATGTAATGGTATTATAAAAGACTTCCTACTAAGACATAATCTTAATAGTATTGAAACTTTTGTGCAGATTAGAGATAAGAGTAATGGGCAGTTTGTAAAGTGCGGTATAGTTAATCAAGATACCAATAATACTATTGTATTGTTTGGTAGGGCGCCGGATAAAGGTAAAGAGTATATAGTAAGTATAGTTGCGCCACTCTATATCAACAGACTTACTAAACCATCCTCATATTACAACACTACTATGAAACAAATGACCATTGTAGGCAATGGTATTAACAATCGCTTTGAATTGAAACATCATATCAATAGCGATCAAATAGTATTGCAAGTGTTTAATAAAAAGAATGGGCAACTAGTGGATACATATGAGGAGATTATTGATAAGGATACAGTACTTGTTATATTTAAGAATGCGCCAAAGTTAACAGATGAATACCTTGTTAACATCTTATCATTACCTAATCCAGAGATTCAACCTACTGAAAATATAACTACAGATAGTCTCAATCTTGTTGATCTATACAAGACTACTATAACTGGTGATAATAGTAAGAGTAATTATAACATAACTCATAACATAGATACAAATAACATACTCGTTAACATCTTTGATCATAATAATATGGAGTCTATATACGCCGATGTTACTATAGTAGATAGCAATAATATTACTATCAATTTTAAAGATAATGTTGTTAGTGGTAAGAAGTATACTATTGTGGTTATAGGCGCACTTCCTACTACACATCTCATTGATGACTTTGAAACAGTAGATAGTGGGTCATATCTACCACCACATCACTATAGAGAATTAAAGAGCTATATAACTCATCCTCTTACAATACATAAGAGTGGTGATCATGATCATCTAGACGCAATACATGAGTTAATTACTGATCCAGATAATTCAAATATCAAGTACAATCTACATAAGTTTGATCTGCCATCTATAAAAGAGCGCGTAGATATTATACACGAGGTTAAGAAAGGGAGCGCCGCTAATAGTGGTACTGATCTTGCCGGATTCAATCAAAATGATGTTCTAACTAATGATAAGCGTTGGAATAGAGAATCGGTTCTTGATATCTTCCCACAATATCCAGCATATAAGGATGGATTAGGGGAGCCAATCCAACCATATCAACCTTAGTTATATCATCATATAATTAGCATATAATGTTACATATGTAAAGGAGGTATACACAATAGATAATACATCCAAATTCATACCAAGTAACTCGCTAAATTTGCAAGATAATGTTGCTATTAGAGATGATATAGATACTATTGAAAAGACATTATCAAAAGTTCAAAAGACTGAAATGCGCGGCTATGTATATACTATCCATGAAACCAAGGATGGTAAAAAGGAGTTACTTGGTTTCGATCATAATCATATTGTAATCAATGGAAGAAAGTGGTTAATGCAAAGAGCTATTGGTAGTTCTCTACCTGATACTCTTGGCCAGCATGAATGGACAATCAATTGGTTTGGTTTGGGTCAAGGTGGCGCCAATTCTTCCGATCCACTAAACCCATTATATACACCAGATCAGCAGGAAGATTTAATTGCGCCATTTAAGATCCACAATACCTATTACACTGATTATAAGTATGCTGATAATGGTAAGAAGAAGACCTTTAAACTCTTTAGTAATAGTAATGCTCAAATGAAATATGATGTCATTAATAGTGAAATCGTAGCTCTATTTCATCTAGTGGTTGATTATAATGATTGCCCATACGAGCTTCCTAATCTTGGTGTTAAAATTAATGAACTTGCATTATATGCATCTCCTTCTAGAGAACCATCATGTGAAGAATTTACAATGTTTAGTAGGTATTGTCTACCAACTAAGTATAAAAGTTTCAATGATAGGTATACCTTCCTATGGTATATATACTTCTAATAAGGAAGGTGTACATATATAGATGATTGCTATTAAGCCACCAGATAATTTTACACTAACTAGTAACTGGCATGATATACAATTTACAAACTTACACCAATATCATGCGCATGTATCACAAGAGTATAATAAACTATTGAAGGCTCATGGTAGAGGTAGTTTCTTTATTATTAAGGGATTCAAGGTTGGACTCTTTAAGTCTATTATCAATGGTAAAGAAACATGTGTTGCAAGACTTACTCCAGGTATATATGTACATGATTGGACCATTATCGATTATGTGCAACCGATGAAGAAGAGCCGCCTCTTTATTTATGTTAAGCTATTTGATGAAGATGATAATCCTGGGCCAAGGCAAATTTATAAACTTGGATCATTCTACTATCATGGTATCTATGGCGATGGTATCAATGCTACTCCTACATATAGTATTCTGAAGTGTATTAAGGGATCAGATGATCATACCAACTTTAGAACTTTCTATAGATTTACACTATCTGATAATTATGGTGAGAATGGTAAGATTGATATCCCTAATATCAATGTAGATGACTTTACTACGCCGCCAAATGATAAAGATCCAACAGATCCAGAAGATCCATGGTATCCAATTCCTAATCCAGAAGATCCAAACAACCCAACAGATCCAGATGATGATCCAGATGCAATGGATTATGTTACTATAATTGCTCGATCTAACAGTATTCTTTGGGCAATGGTTGTTGATGGGCACAAATAATCAATAGTGAGAAGCTATATAGGATATGAGCAATTGGACTGATCCTGATATTCGTAAACATGTTATAGGTGATAATAACTTACGATATAACCTCTTTCTAGTGCCATTTGTATTCTATAATGAACCAGTACGTATCTTCAATCCATATATAGAAAAAGATATGCATTCTATACCTAATATAGTGTATAAGGCTATAGATCAAGAGAAGCAAGATAAGCATCATAAGATCTTAGAGGAAATCTCACCAAAATATACATTTGCGTATACTAGTAACTATCGACCAATGCAAGATTCATACTTTGCTATGGGTGAAGTATATCTATATCAGTTGATATTAGGTATCAATAAGTTATGGACTACTATAGATTACTGTGATAGTAACATTCCTAAGATACTTGTACCAACCAAGTCGCAAATTACACGACTATTTAGAGATTTACTAACTGAAAAGAACTTCAGAAACGCGCAAGAACTTACTAATGAAGATGCTATTAGAGATGCGCTAGAAGATTTGATTATTAACAGTGAAGTAGATTACTCTTTGGTTAAGATTGCGGCTGAAAAATTACATCTTTCGATTAACGATGCTATTATAAGATTAAAATCACCACTTATAACGAAATATCTTAGTATAAGTATCTCGAAGATGATTAACAATCGAAGTAGTATCAATGATTCTCTCCTTAAAAAGACCATAAGTCGTCTATTACATAGGTTGAAAGTTTACATAAAGGATAACGATAATTAATATGAGCGGTGGTGATGTAAACCATTTACAAGAACTTTACGTTTGTAACTGCTGGTGAACTAAGCGCCGCTAATCTTGGAAGGATTGCTAATATATCACCAGATGCAATACCACTTAATACTTACAATGACATTGATGGTATTAAGATTACTGCGGCGCAACTCAAGTTACAATATATCTTCAATTACATCGATCCTTCCAAGATCTGTTTCCAAGAGTTTGATAATGATCAAAGTGGACTAATATCAGCACTAACTTTCAGCAATCAAGGTATTAGTGCTATTTGTAATAAGAGTAAAGCTGGCGCAGCTATGCGCCGATTAGACAATACTTTGCGATTCGATGATAAGATTGATGGACATTGTAGTGTTATACATGGTATGTTAAGAATACTATTCAACATCATGCCTCCTATTGATCATATATTAGGAGAAGCGCATAACATGTTTACTACTATTCTATACAGTCTAATCATTCGAATCTTTAACAGAGATTACTCAATCATTACCTTCCCTGAAGAGAATCTAGCGGCTATTAGGTATGCGTGCGCATGTATTAGTGCATATAAGCACTTTCAAATGAATGATGAAGTTAACAAGGTTGCTATACCAATCACTACTCAGATATTCAACAGAGTTAATCCAAACTTTTATATTTCTGTGCACAATCCAATCAATACATATAAAGCATTTACATCATATATAGCAGATAGAGGTAATCTTGAAGGTATTGATAAAGGTACTCTTATTAATAGTATACTACGGCAACTTGGATATAGGGCACTAATATCATTAGAGTCTGGTATAGATATGATGCTTGATATACTAATCTCTAAAACAGTCAATCATCTTATCTCATACAACCTATACAAGATAGTAGGTATAAAGAATTACGATAACATTCAAAACAAGATATCCAATCTATATAACAAGCAAATAGATCTATCATTACAAACAGAATCTAGAATCAATGAATGGTGGTGTTGATAGAGAGATGCCAGGAGTAGTACAATCACCATCACCATTTTTGAAAGCATTGATAGATTCAAAAGATACTGCACCAAATAATAATCGATTCAATGGTATGAATGTGTATGTTGCAGATTATTGTCCAATATGTCATAGGGCACTTAATAAAGACAATAATGAAGATGACAAGCCCAACATTCTAGCCAAAAGAATCATTACTGATCCAGAGCGCCGCTTCATTACAGATAAGCTATTAGAACTACTTGATACTATTAGTAAGTCTTATATGAATATAACCATTTATGATAGTGATAAGAATGGTATAGTAGATGTGGCAGAGAGGGCACTAGTTGCTGATAAGGTTGATTGGAATAATATAGAGAATCGGCCGCCAAATCTTACTACAGCTATTATAGATGAGTTAGTATCATCTATGCATAAGCATAATAATAAGATTGCATTAGATGCTATAACCATTGATACTAGTAAAAATCTACCTTTATGGGATGGTAGGGATTGGCCAAGTAGTACTGTAGCTAAAGAGATGCCACTTGCTTCTAAGAGCATACGAAATACGTTCATTATGCCAGATACACCATCTAACTCATATACTGGTGATATATGGATTGAGAATGAGCGCAATAAGAATGAAATAAAAGCCATTCATATCAATAAAGGCGGTAATCAATGGATCTCTCTATCCATTAGTGAAGTATCTGATATAGTAAAGGATAAGGTTCTAGATAGTATTACATCTGGTACTACACCTATTCCTGGTGGCGGTAGTTCTATAAAGACATATACAAAAACCTTTAGTGGTAATAATATTGATAAAGAGTATTCCATCCAACATAATCTTAAAAGTATGAACGTATTGGCGCAACTATTTGATACTACTACTAACGAAACAGTAGATGTATCTTTTATTAGAAAAGGTGTTAATACCATTGTTGTTTCGTTTAACAAGGCGCCAAAACCATCTGATACATACACAGTATTACTAGTTAAGTGCTGATTATATATGGCAAACAAAAGCTCATTCCTTGGATGGGATATCACATTCGAAGATACCACTAATAACATCAAATACGATACAGAGATTATCGATATAGCTATTGGTCAAGATAACAATAGTTGCATAGTAATGTGCACTATTAAGTTTAGTGTTGATAGTACATTCATGAAGTACTTTCTAAAGAAACATGAAGGTACTCTTACACTAGTTAATAAGTTAGTATACACTGATGAAACTAACGAGATCTTTACCATAGAGTTAGAATCTATAACAAACAATGGTGGTGTATTTGAGCGCGAGGAAGATATCACTAAAACAAACATCACAATGATTCCTGTGCGCTATATGTGTAAGAATTCTGTAATGTTAATGAATTCTAGAGTTGGCGGCATATATCACGAAAAGAAGATTGAAGATGTTATCAGGGATCTCTATAAGAAGAGTAAGTGTCAATTACCTTTAAAGTTAGAAAAACTTAACAATACTACCAAATATGATTGTATTATGGTACCAGAATGCTCTTTTATAGAAAGTATGCGCCACCTAAATCAACAGTATGGATTATACGATAACTTGTTCCTAATGTTTGGTAAAACCTTTATAGATAGCTCGCCTCAATGGATCATTAATAACTGTAACAAGATTGAACATGAAGACATAGAATTATACTTTATGCCACATGAGCAATCTAATAAAAAATCTAAGAGTATTGATGAGAAGAAGTATTATACCTATCTACCTATCAATATCAGAAACACCTTTACTCAGATGATTCATAAGGTGCCAAAGATGATTAAGTTAGTAGCATTCGATAACAACAAGTTCATTAAGAAGAAAGACATACCATTTGCTAAAACTCTTAAGAGCCTATCCTTTCTAGAATCTAACAAGCAATTTGATAAACTTATGGAAGTAAAAGAGCAGATGTTTTCATGCACGAGATTCGATATGAAAGACTTTGCTGTTAAGGATTCTATCCATAAGATCGGTATGAATACTTTAGATATACCAGATATAGTGATTCCAAATCCATTCAAAATGAAGCACTTTATCATTGGTAATACTATCAAATTCATATCACAATCACAAGGATTCATGGACAGTGATATTAAATTAGTTATTATGGGATGGTTATTAAGGATTAAACAAGGTAGTTCATTAGGTGGTGGCGCCAAATGGAATACCACTCTAAAGATACGCACTTGTGCTACAAGTTACCTTGGTAATGATTAATATGTTTGTTATTGATGTAAGAGACCATTGGTGCAGATCATATTCATCTATATGATGATAGAAGATCTGCGCCACCCTTTTTATGTATATTATATACAAAGAGGTGATACCTTATTACTATATCCGAAATAGTTATCAAGTTGTTTGCATCTGGAATACTCGCTATGGTTATCCACGAAAGTGGACATATGATGATGGCAATAGTATTTAGGCGCCGAATCCACTTCAAATTCCAGTTTGGTATGCTATTTAAATTGATACCAATACCTAGAGGAGTATGGCAAATGCCAAATGATATCTCTTCTATCAAACAGAAAGCTATTGCTATTGCTGGTTTTTTCTCGGAATTTCTAATGCTTGTAATGTTATTATCTATACCAAGATGTAGAATCGAGTTTGCACCATACTATGCTATTGTATCAATTGCACATATAATGTTATATAAGTATTATGCAGGAGAAGCTTCAGATTGCAAGTGGTTAACTAGGAAGAAGTGATCTATTAGTTATGGGCAATAGTAATAATACCATTATCTCCCTAGAAGATCAGATTAAAGGTATGCGCGGCTCAGAACTTAAAGATTACATTAAATACAAATACAATCACTATAAGAATAGTCCAGAAGGTTGTGTAGATTATATACAAGAATGTTTATATGTAGGTATACCAGGCCGTGGTTATGTACCTTTTGAATTATGGGATACGCAAAAAAAGATGATTATCGACATAGTAACTAGTATGTTCGATAATAATAAAGATATGTATGTATTGTTAGGTAGTAGGCAGTGTGGTAAAACTACATGTACTACCGCTATATGTGATTGGCTTACTACTTTCTATCAAAAGTATAATGTGGTATTGATTCACCTAGATGATACCAGAGGTAAAGGTCAATGTGAAGAATTTAGGAAGATGCGCGAAGAAAAAACCAAGCTTATGTATCTTCCAACTAAGAAGAATGCCCTCACTCATCAAATCTTTCAAAATGATAGTTCCTTTAGATTACAGTCAGCACAAAAGAGTAAAACTGGTAAAGATGCAGATAGTGGTCGCGGTTTATCTGTTAACCTACTATGGGTTGATGAGGCCGGCGGTGTAGATCTTGATAAACTTGAAAGTAGTATCTTCCCAACAACATCAACTACCTTTATTTTTTGTAAAGAGCATAAGATACCACATATTATACTACTTAGTGGTACTGCTAATGGTAGAGTTGGTATAGGTAAGAGATTCTATGAATTGTGGAAGAAGGTTGAACCACCAAAGAATCAAACTAATCCTTCTATGGGTGGTTATCTACTCTTCTGGAAAGATATACCTGGTAAAGATCAAACTTGGTATAATTCATGGAGTCAAATACTATCACCGCGCAAACTTAACCAGGAACTTGATTGTGTGTTCCTTGGTACAGAATCTGCACTCTTTACAGATGATCAAATTATTAAAATACAAAGCTATTCCAACACTTTATCAAACGATATTCCAACTAATTATACATTTACATGTCCATCTGGATACATAGCAAGAGGTACATTTTATGATACATTAAAGGCCAATAATAACTATCTTATTGGTATTGATATGGCTAAAGGGCGCGGCCAAGATTACACTACTATTGAGATTATAGAATATGAGACATTAAGGCAGGTATTTGAGTTTAGAGATAATAACATCCAACATGATGATGTAGTTAAGCTCATCAATAACATCTGTTTAACTATGCTTAATAAGCAATGTAATCTATGTATATCTATAGAAGGTAATATGACTGGTAGCGCAGTTATCAATGATCTAATTGCCATGAATGCAATCTATAAGATACTTATATATAGGAATACCATTGGCGCCGATATCTCTAAAGGTGCTCAAATTCAACAGATAGAGTATACTAATTGTAAACATGGAGTAGAGATCACATCAGCTACTAGAGATCTCCTTATTAACTATATTTTTACATATGTAGATAAATATTTAGAAGGTATACAATCTAAGTATCTTATCACAGAGATCGAATCATTGGAACTTAGTAAAGATGGCAAAATTGAAGGAATACCGCACGATGATACAGTTTTTGCTTTGGGTCACTGTTTGTTAATGAAATTTAGAGGGCGCCAACGTAATATCCTCACTATCTTTAACAGTTGCAATGATATTAGAAATGATCCATCAAACGCACAATACATCTATCTATCCCTTAATAACTATGATGAAAAGAAGATCAAAGAATCCATTGCATACAATGATAATCTATTATATAATAGAGTAGGATCAATAGAGGGAGCAATCTATGGTAACATTGAAGGTAGTAATAACTCTTCTATAGCTGCTGATACCATTGATATGAACATAATGAATCAGATGTATACTATTAACAGTGTTACATTAGATGATAATGGACATCCAGATACTAAGAGTATCGAATCCATTAGACAATCACTAATGGCGCAAACACATCTAATACAAGAGAAAGTTCGCGCACATAATCAAGTAAAAGATGCTATTAATAGTCTTCCTTTACTAAAGCGCAAAAAGCAGAAAGAAGAGGAGATTCACATCTATAGCAACGATTACCATGGAGAAATGTCTGACATTGGTAATGATCCAATGGCTGGATGGATTGACTATATTATGTAATAATATCCTACCTATATAATAAAGGGAAGAGTGCGTGGAGAATGATGGATATCTTGCCATATATTATAAAGGATGCAACCAATGTTACAGATAAAGATATATACAATTTCTACTCCAACAGAAGCCTTATAAAATTTCCAAGATCTCTATATACTCTAAACAGTGATCTGCAAGAACAGCTTAACCTATCATATAATAATGCAAAGAGTTCTCTAACTCTTGTTAACACATACAATAACATAATCTTCAATGCTATTAGTTCTATCAAACATCATCACTTAACAAAGTTCATACAGTATATAGAAGAATGCCTATATAGTGATACTACCAAGAAGATTAGAGAAGCATATGATAGAATATCCAATATAGATAGTACTGCTGCCAAATATCTATATAGGGCGCGATATGATAATTGTATCTTTGGTTTCATTGCAGATCATCAACATCTGCTACCAAATGTTCTTACTGATACTATACTAAAGTATATACCATCTATCTCATATTGCAATAAAAATCTTACAGTTGATAGTTATATGAAGAAGTGCGCTGCTATGAATTTTATAGGCGCAATCTTCCCAGATACTGTACTTGAATACTACAATCTCTATAGATTCAACTATCTTAACTCCCGCATACATAATGATAGTTTAAGCCCAATATACTATGATAAACATACCGGTTGGCTTTATTTTGACGTTTTATATAATAAAAGGTGCCTAAAGGAACAAATTATTGAAGAAGTTCATAGTAATCGCAATGGTTTTGGTAAGATTTCTATAGATGAGGTGTATACTCTTATTCACTATAGAAGTAAAGAGTTCTCTATAGTGAATAGTGATAGTACTATTGCAAAGTATAAAACTAAATACAGTAGTATACAATCTAAGCGCAATAACAATCATATCTATATTGATGATACTTTCAGTACATATGATTGCTGTAATGTGGCTC
>ERZ773066.741-NODE-741-length-17474-cov-4.375395_pt1 | contig 17474 bp, 15 predicted proteins | sample MGYA00580573_ERZ773066 | MGnify/ENA primary metagenome ERZ773066 (study PRJEB29015, sample SAMEA2738128) | human oral metagenome | biome: human oral; feature: human-associated habitat; material: saliva | place: China | collected 2203 ... | reverse complement strand
TATTTCTTTATACAGAAATATTTTAGATACTAACTGTATTATACATATTTATTTGTAAAAACGCAAGATAAGACCAACCAAAAAATAAAAGCTTTCCTATTTTTTATACTCCTATTAATAGGTGAATTTGAACTCTGTCATAAAAAAGTCAGCTAAATCTAGGGTAAACAGCCCTCTATACTATTTTCAAGCGATTAAATATTTTTCCTAAAAAATAAAATTATTCTCCTTTGACTATCATTTGCTTGCTCATTGTGTTATACTAGATAAGTTGCAAACTTGTATGAGAGAAATGCTGGTGAGATGAAACAACTAGAAACTTCTGTTGGTCAGTCTCCCGCAAGGAGGATCTTGGTGTCTCTTCGTTTGAAAAACGACGCTAGTCAACCAAATCCGCTAGTGCGAAAACATTTTTCGCCAAAGGGAATTCCATCAAAGAAGCGATCGGATTTTCCTTTAGATGAGTCTTGCGACAGGTAACCGGGAAGGAGACTTCCTACGCAATCAGTGCGTTTTCGCATTGAAAAGAAGTGTGATAAAGTGGCTTCGCACCACTTTTTAGAAAGAAGAATCAATTGAAATTCAATGAATTTAACTTATCTGCTGAATTATTAGCAGAAATTGAAAAAGCTGGCTTTGTAGAAGCGAGCCCGATCCAAGAACAAACCATTCCATTGGCCCTTGAAGGCAAAGACGTCATTGGACAAGCGCAAACAGGGACTGGTAAAACAGCCGCTTTCGGTCTTCCGACTTTGGAGAAGATTGATGTGGATCATACAGTGATTCAAGCCCTTGTTATTGCCCCTACGCGTGAATTGGCGGTTCAAAGTCAGGAAGAATTGTTCCGCTTTGGACGTAGCAAGGGTGTAAAAGTTCGCTCTGTCTATGGTGGATCAAGCATCGAAAAACAAATCAAGGCTTTGAAGTCAGGCGCTCACATCGTTGTGGGAACACCTGGCCGTTTGCTTGATTTGATCAAGCGCAAGGCTTTAAAACTCGATCAGATTGAAACCTTGATCTTGGATGAAGCAGATGAAATGCTCAACATGGGCTTCTTGGAAGACATCGAAGCCATTATCAGCTGTGTCCCAGAAACACGCCAAACCTTACTCTTTTCAGCAACGATGCCAGAAGCGATCAAGCGGATCGGTGTTCAGTTTATGAAAGAGCCTGAACACGTGAAGATTGCAGCCAAAGAATTGACAACGGACTTGGTCGATCAATACTATATCCGTGTCAAAGAAGGTGAAAAATTTGATACCATGACCCGATTGATGGATGTCGAGCAACCTGAGCTTGCCATTGTTTTTGGTCGGACCAAGCGTCGGGTCGATGAATTGACCCGTGGCTTGAAGATTCGTGGTTTCCGAGCAGAAGGGATTCACGGAGATTTAGATCAAAACAAACGTCTTCGTGTCCTTCGTGACTTTAAAAATGGGAACTTGGACGTCTTGGTGGCAACTGACGTCGCGGCACGTGGTTTGGACATTTCAGGTGTGACCCATGTCTACAACTATGATATTCCGCAAGATCCAGAAAGTTATGTTCACCGGATCGGACGGACAGGTCGTGCTGGGAAAACAGGACAATCCATTACCTTTGTATCGCCAAATGAAATGGGCTATTTGCAAATCATTGAGAACTTGACCAAAAAGCGGATGAAGGGAATGAAACCTGCAACAGCAGCAGAAGCCTTCCAAGCAAAAAAACAAGTGGCCTTGAAGAAAATTGAGAGAGACTTTGAGGATGAAACCATCCGGACCAACTTTGAGAAGTTTGGCAAAGACGCTCGTAAATTAGCAGCAGAATTTACTCCTGAAGAATTGGCTATGTATATTTTGAGCTTGACTGTTCAAGATCCAGATAGTCTTCCAGAAGTTGAAATTGCGCGTGAAAAACCTTTACCATTTAAACCATCTGGTGGTGGCTTTGGTGGTAAGTCCAAAGGTGGTCGTGGAAATGGTCGTCGTGGGGACCAAGGCCGAGATCGGAATCGCAGAGAAGACCGTGAAGGTGGTCGCCGCGATTTCAAACGCAAGTCCAATAAAAACAGTCGTGATTTTGAAGCGAAGGGCAATAAACGTCCTCATCGGACATCCAACGAAAAGAAAAATGGATTTGTCATCCGCAATAAAGGGGATAAATAAGTCTTAAGAAACGGTCTAAAACGAGGCCGTTTTTTTTTTTTTATTGGAAAATCAAAAATACAAGGGTTAACTCATTGCTAACCCTTGTATATTTATAAGGAGACCAAAATGATGACTGACTCTTCTAGAAAAATGTATCAGGATAAGGAGCGTTCAAAAAAAGTCAGACAACAGAAATAAGGAATGATATAAAAAATATATTTCTGTTAACATATTAAGTGTAGAATTATTTCTAAGTTTTGTCAAGACTTTTTCCTTATTTTTTTAAAAAAATATCGGTCAAAAATAAAATTGACAATCGTTGCTAAAAGGTTATAATGAATATAGTAACTATAACAATTATAAAGAGGTGTTATCCATGGTGATTGCATTAAAAAATAATGATCTAGAAGTGCACTTTAAGACCTTTGGAGGGGAATTGAGCTCCATCAGAAGCAAGGAAGGCATTGAATATCTTTGGCAAGGAGATCCTCAGTACTGGTCAGGACAAGCGCCAGTTTTGTTTCCGATTTGTGGGAGTGTCCGTAATAATCAAGTGCAGTATCATCTCAAAGATGGAGTGAAGACTGGCCAGCTTCCAAGACATGGTCTGATTCGCAAGAGAGAGTTTGAACTCAAAGAACAAACAGACCATCATCTTGTATTTGAAATTACCTCAAATGACGAGAGTTTGCAACACTATCCCTATCATTTCCGAGTGGAAATTGCTTATGAATTGCAAGGAAAAGATATTACAGTCACCTATCGCGTGCAAAATCTAGAGTCAGACCAAGCTATGCCTTATTTTATTGGAGGGCATCCAGCCTTTCATTGTCCTCTTTTAGCAGATGAAGTCTATGAAGATTACCAGTTGATTTTTGAAAAAGAAGAAACCTGTAGCGTTCCTCTCTTATTCACAGAAACCGGTTTGGTTGATCGCTTAAAGCGGACCCCATTTTTGGATCATACATCTAGCTTACAGTTGAAACACGAGCTTTTTGAAAAAGATGCCATTATTTTAGATGAATTGCTTTCTAAATCTGTGAGACTCATCTCGAAAAAATCTGGTAAAGGTTTGGAATTTGCCTTTCCAGATTTTGAGAATCTCGTCCTTTGGTCTACCAATAACAATGGACCCTTTATCGCTTTGGAGCCTTGGACCGGTATTTCTACCTCTGCGGAAGAGGGCGACTTCTTTGAAGACAAAAAAGGTGTGATCCAGTTGGCCCCTCAAGAGACACGGAGTCACCAGTATCGTATCACCATTTTATAAGAGAAAAACCGTTGGACTAGAGAGTCCGACGGTTCGTTTTGATATAGTTTAGTTTTGCTTGTCGCGATTTCTTTTTAAAGAGAGCTTCGGCAGACATAGCAGAAGGCTTATCTGGATAGGATTCTTGGTAAAGCAGTTTAACGGGGAGGCGAGCCCGCGTGTATTTGGCCCCTTTTCCAGCATTGTGGGTCTTTAGGCGTTTCTCAATATCTGTGGTATAACCAGTGTAGAGGGAGCCATCAGCACACTCCAGAACATACATGTAGGCCTTAGTTTCCATAGTAGATCTCATGAATCTCGTCTGTATAGCTGCCATCTTCATTGTGAATGAAGAGGGGAGGCAAGAACTTTAACCCATCTAGTGAGCCGTCCTTGATTGCCTCAATCAATAACATATTGGCCTCTTTGCTTACTTTTGGATAGACAAACTGGATCCGCTTAGGGGCAAGATTGTAACGCTTCATGGTTTCAGTGATATCCAAGAAACGGTCTGGCCGGTGGACCATAGCTAGGCGACCATTTGATTTGAGAACCTGTTGGGCCACATGGCAGATCTCATCTAAATTGGTCGTAATTTCATGCCTGGCTAAGAGATAGTGCTCACTCTCATTGAGATTGGAATGCTCATCTACCTTGAAATAAGGGGGATTACAGAGGATAATATCCACCTTACTCCCCTTGATATAATGAGGCAAATGCTTGAGGTCATCGGTGATCATGGACATTTGCTGGTTCAAGCCATTGAGGGCAATCGAGCGGGTAGCCATATCGGCCAAACGTTCCTGAATCTCAACACCAATGATCTGGGCTTCTGTCCGAGTGCTTGCAAAAAGTCCCACAGCCCCATTTCCCGCGCAGAGATCTATGATCAATCCACGCTTGGGCAATTTTGGAAAGCGCGAGAGCAAAACGCTATCCACGGAGTAACTAAAGACTTCCCGATTTTGTATGATTTTCACATCACTTGAAAAGAGTTGATTGACGCGCTCGCCGTCTTTTAATTCGATATCTGTCATGGCTCTATTATAGCATGAAAAGAGGCTCGGGGAAAGATGATAGTTTATAATAGGATTTAATAACAATTTTGGGAAAATGCTTTCTTTTCTTTATTAAATATGGTACTATATAGTAAAAAAGTGGGAGGTTTTGTAAATGAACAAAACAAAAAAATGGTTAGGTTTAGGTTTATCCGTACTTTCAGTTAGTGTACTCGTAGCTTGTGGAAGCTCAAATTCTCAGTCAAATAATTCTTCAAAAGAAACTAAGACAGAGAAAATCGCAACAACTGAAAAAAGTAGTGAGAAAAAATCAGCATATGCTATTGGTGATAAAATTGTCTTTGATAAACAAGCTGAGTATACAATTACAAAAGTTGAATGGTCTGATGAACGCAATGATTTTGACCAATCAAATCCTGATAAGGTTTTGAAAGTAACTTATAATGTTAAAAATCTTTCCGATAAGGATTTAGCTGTAGGTGTTGATATCAATCTTTTTGTAGGCGGAAATAAAATGGAATCTTATCCTAATACGAATACAATGGGGTCCATTTCGCCAGGACGTTCAATGGAAGGTGCTGTTGCTCACTTTGGAGTAAAGGGAGAGGGTAAATTAGAACTTGAAGTAAAACCTATCGTTGCATTTAATGAAAAACCTGCGATTGTTGCTTTTGATGCACCATAAAAAAGTTGAGAGTTTTTACTCTCAACTTTTTTAGTCAAATTCATATTTTTGTAGAATCGTTGTCAGGATAAAGACTCCTGTAAAGACAGCCATCAAGGCCAGATAAACTGGGAAAGTAGTGGCTGTAAGGAGTGAAATCTCGATCAAGTTTTTCAACACGACCGCAGACACATAAAATCCAACAACAGAGAAGAGGATGAGGAGGGCTCTCCAGATGTTTAGTGGAAGGCAGGCCCGAATGACAGATAGGAACCCAATGGATCCAAGTAAGTAGTAGGATACAGTGGACATATCGGCTGCAGACCAGCCATGACTTGCTCCCCAAAGGCGAATGAATAAGACACTAAAGACAACCATCAAGGCACTTGGTAAGGCTAGATGGAGCGATCGTTTCAAGAAGTGCTTTTCAACTGGTTTGATATTGCGTTCGAAGGTCAAGACAAATGGTGGGAAACCTTCGACGAATTGGTCAATCAAAGTGATTTGAATAGGGATGAATGGGAAAATCAGCAAATAATTGACGTTGAAGAAAAGGGCACTGGCAATACAGATAATTGCCAAGAGGAAGGAATAAATGGTTTTGATGAAGAAGATCGGAGCGATGCGTCCAATGTTATTGATCACACGACGACCTTCGAATAGAATTTCTGGAACGTCATTAAAGTCAGAATTCAAAAGAACAATGTTTGCAATTTGACGGGTTGCAGGATCTCCTTCAGCCATTACGATGGAGCAGTCGGCTTCACGAAGAGCGAGGATATCATTGACCCCGTCTCCAGTCATAGCCGTTGTCCGGCCAGCTGCTTTCAAGGTTTGAATGAGCAGTTTCTTTTGGTGAGGTGATACACGTCCAAAGATAGCTGTTTCTTCAGCTTGATCGACTAATTGATCATCAGCAATTTTTGAACAATCGATGTAGTTCTCATAGTTTTTAAAGCCAGCTTGTTGAGCAATATAGGAGACGGTTACAGGGTTGTCCCCGGAGATGATTTTCAGATCCACGCCTTCAGAGCGCAAATACTCGAGGGTATCCGATGCGCCTTCACGAATTGGGTCTGTAATCTCAATAACCGCAATCCCTTCAAGATTCTCAGGCAGTTTCAATTCCTGCATGCTAATCATTTCTGAACTGTGGGCCAGTACGAGCACACGCGATCCACGGGCTTGTGCTTCAAGGACAGCAGCTGGATTTTCTTGAAGGAGCATTTCAGGAGCACCGAGAAAGACGGTGCCAAGATTGGAGAGGTGCATGGCTCCCCATTTCCGATCACTTGAGAAAGGGATGATGTTTTCCGCAGTATATGCATGCTCCAACTCCCCATAAGCTTTACGAATGGCTTGAGCAGTAGGATTGGTGTCCTCGCTATATTGCATGTAAGCAGAGAGGATGACCTGGATCGTCTGTTCAGAAAAATGATCGGATAAGCTATGGAGAGCTTCGACAGTCATCTTCCCTTGGGTAATGGTACCGGTCTTATCAAGACACAAGGTATCCACACGCGCCAGGGTTTCCACTGAATACATTTCTTGAACAAGAACCTTGCGCATGCCGAGCTTAATAACAGCCGTCAAGAGAGACGTAACCGTCAGTAGGGCAATTCCTTTTGGCAACATTCCCAAGAGAGCTGTTGAAGAATTCACGACAGAATCCTTGATCGGTAGCATCTTGATCAACAGTGCTTCAAAAAAGAGGGCAAGGCCAAATGGGATGATAATTTTCCCAGTGAAGCTAGAAATTTTCGCTAAGTTATAGAGAATACGCGAATTGATAGGCTTCAAGGTTTTAGCTTCCATCATCAGCTTGTTGGCATAGTTGTTTGCTCCAACGCGCTTAATCCGTGCATACACCTGACCACTAGCGATATAACTTCCAGAAAGGAGTTCATCTCCAACTTCTTTTAAGACGAGATCACTCTCCCCTGTCAGCATGGCCTCATTGGCTTCAGCAATTCCAGACATGACTTCTGCATCGCTTGGGATCTGCTCCCCCGAAGACAGGAGCATTAAATCACCTAGAACCAATTTTTCTGGTGGAATCACATCTTTTTCCCCGTCACGAATAACTGTCACTAGCTCACGACTCATGAGATTGAGCTTATCAATCATCCGCTTAGCCCGCATTTCAGTCATAATCCCTGTAATGGCATTGAAGCAAATGACCGCGAAAAAGATCATATTGCTCCAGGCCTGTACAGCAGCTAAAGCTACCGCAATCACAAAGTTTAAAGCATTAAACAAGGTGAAGACGTTGCGCTTGATAATTTGCCAGGTACTGGTACTAGTATTCGTTTTAAAATCATTGGTTTGTCCGCGATCCATTTTCTTGCGGACTTCACTGAGGGACAAGCCCTTTAAATCAATAGTTTCCATAGACAATATGATATCATTTTTTTGCGAAAAAGACTATCTAGAATCGGTCCGCTGAGACATTTTTTTATCTAAAAAAGTTTGCGGTCAAAATCAGGATACGGTATAATAAGAAAGAACGTTTTACATGATGGAATATCTTGTAGAGATTAATGAAATGGATTTGAGGAACAACTATGTTTTACACCTACTTACGGGGCCTTGTTGCCTTTATTCTTTGGGTTTTAAATGGCAATGCCCATTACCATCATAAGGATAATATTCCAGATCAAGAAGAAAATTACATCTTGGTATCCCCTCACAGGACTTGGTGGGACCCAGTCTATATGGCCTTTGCGACCAAGCCAAAACAATTTATCTTTATGGCGAAAAAAGAACTGTTTACCAATCGTATTTTTGGATGGTGGATTCGCATGTGTGGGGCATTCCCGATTGACCGTGAAAATCCGGGAGCCGAAGCCATTAAGTATCCCGTCAATATGCTGAAAAAGAGCAACCGCTCCTTAATCATGTTCCCAAGTGGAAGCCGGCATTCGCAAGATGTTAAGGGTGGTGTTGCCATCATTGCCAAAATGGCCAAGGTTCGTATCATGCCTGTGACGTATACTGGGCCAAGAGACTTGAAAGGTTTGGCGACAGGTGAGCGGATTGACATGAACTTTGGACATCCGATTGATATCTCAGATATCAAAAAGATGAATGACCAGGGCGTGGCAGAGGTTGCTCATCGGATCCAAGAGGAGTTTGACCGGTTGGATGCTGAAGTACAAGCTATCAATACCCCATCAAAACCGTTTATCTTGATTCGTTTGTTAAAAATCCTTTTGCTTCCAGTCGTTTTAGTCGTTGGCATTTTGACCCTGCTCTTTAGTTACTTAGCAAGCTTTGTATGGGATCCAGACAAACATCGGAAAAACAAATAAAAAACTGAGAATTTTCTCAGTTTTTTTTTATTTTTACGAATAATAAAAGTGAGAGGAGGCTTCTTATGGAAGATATCATCGAAAAAATCAAAGAATATAAGCTCTTTTTAGGTCTAACAGCTGTCGGACTCTTGCTTGGAGGGTATTTTCTTTTTCATCACCCTCAGTCACGTCCATCAACAATCCCGGATCTTTATCAGAACACTAGTTCAACTTCGAGCATAGAAAAGACATCTGCTTCTAGCTCAAAAGAAGAAAAGACGGCTACTTCAGTGTCTGAGACGCCCGAAATCATTACGGTCGATGTCAAAGGAGCTGTCAAACAACCAGGGGTCTATGAGTTGAGCTCAGATAGCAGAGTGCATGATGCCATTCATAAGGCGGGTGGGATGACTGCAGATGCCAATAGTCAATCGGTCAACTTGGCGCAAAAACTCTCTGATGAAGCAGTGATCTATGTTGCCAAAGAAGGGGAAGATGTTCCAGCGCTTGGAAGTTCAGAAAGTTCTGCAACTTCGTCAGCATCAGCAGAAAAAACAGGCAAGGTCCATTTGAATCGAGCGACAGAGGCAGAGCTTCAAACGGTATCGGGAATTGGTCAGAAACGAGCCCAGGATATTATCGCTTATCGTGACGCAAATGGCCCTTTTCGATCAGTGGATGATCTTAAAAACGTTTCAGGAATCGGAGAGAAAACACTGGAGAAACTAAGAGATGCTTTTACGGTGGATTAAAGACCTACCTTTTTCGCTTGTTCATCTCGCTTTCTTGCTCCTATGGTTGTATTTTAGTCTTTATCAACCATCTTGGCTTTCGATCAGTGGTCTAGTAGTGGTGGGATTTTTAGTGCTTCATCACTATAAAGAGAATCGCTCTAGTTTGCTAGGTGTAGGTTTGGTGACCTTATGTTTTGCCAGCTTCTTTGTTTTTCAAAGACTAGAGGAAGGCCAATCATCAAGTCAGAGGCAAGCTCCAGCCCACTTACGTTTGATCCCAGATACCATCAAGATCAATGGAGATGCCTTGACATTTCGCGCTAAAGACCAGGGTAGGACCTACCAAGTTTTTTACACCTTGAAATCGGAAAAAGAAAAGGAGCAGTGGCAAGATCAAACTCATGTGATAGAGCTGACTTATAAGGGTGTCATAGAAGAACCAGAAGGACAACGAAATTTTAGAGGATTTGACTATAGGGCTTATTTGAAAACACAAGGGATTTATTACCAAATCAAGATGGAGGCTATTCAATCTGCTACTCCAGTCAACACTTGGAATCTTTTTGATTGGTTATCCCAGTGGAGGCGACAAGCGATTGTTTGGAGCAAGGAACACTTCCCTCGGCCGATGAATCAGTATATGACCGGCCTTCTTTTTGGCTATTTAGATACGGATTTTGAAGAGATGGATCAGCTTTACACGAGTTTAGGGATTATCCATTTGTTTGCCTTGTCTGGGATGCAGGTCGGCTTTTTCATCAATGGGATCCGAAAAGCTCTCTTACGTCTAGGAATCTTGCAAGAGACAGTCGATATCTTGATGATTCCAATATCTTTAGTGTATGCTGGCTTGACAGGTTTTTCTGTTTCAGTGGTTCGCAGTCTCGTGCAAAAAATACTTTCTCAAAAGGGACTCCGAGGAATGGACAATCTGGCTGTGACCCTGATTCTCTTAATGCTTTTTATGCCCAAGTTTCTTCTAACAGCCGGAGGGGTCTTGAGTTGTGCCTATGCCTTTATTTTGACCTTGGTAGATACCAATTCTTATTCAGGACTTAAAAAGGTACTAGTGGAAAGTTTCTGGATTAGTCTGGGTATATTGCCCCTTTTGACCTATTATTTTAGTGTCTTTCAACCATGGTCACTCCCTTTAACCTTCCTCTTTTCTTTCTTGTTTGACCTTGTTCTCCTTCCAGGTTTAACAGTGTTATTTATCTTATCGATTCTAAAGCCACTTACAATTTTTAATAGTTTCTTTCTACTCATAGAGGAGTGTATTCGTTGGATCTCAAAGTTTACGTCGGTACCTTTAGTATTTGGTCAACCAACGGGATTAGCTCTGATCGTCCTCTTACTTCTTTTAGGGTCCTTATATGATCTTCGAAAGCAAAAAAAACTTCGTTTTCTGTTAATAGGTATGATTCTACTCATCTTTTGTTGGACCAAGCATCCTTTAGAAAATGAGATCACTATGGTGGATATCGGTCAAGGAGACAGTATCTTTTTACGCGATTGGAAAGGAAGAAACATATTGATTGATGTTGGAGGACGCGTCACTTTTAAAAGTGGAGACAAGTGGCAAGAGCGTAGTCAATCCGCCAATGCGGATCAAACATTGATTCCCTATCTCAAGAGTCGAGGTGTTGGAAAACTCGATGCGCTGGTCTTGACTCATACCGACCAGGACCATATGGGCGACATGGTGGAGGTTGCAAGACAAATCCCGGTTAAAAAAGTGTATGTCAGTCCAGGCAGTCTAACCAATTCCCAATTTCAAGAGAAATTGAAACAGCTTCATAGTCCGATTAAAGTAGTTCAGAGAGGGGATCGACTTCCTATTTTTGATCATCATTTAGAAGTCTTATCACCTGATGAAGTGGGGGATGGTAAAAATGATGATTCGATTGTCCTCTATGGGCAGTTCTATCAGAAACGATTCTTGTTCACAGGTGATCTGGAAGAAGCTGGTGAGAAAAAACTATTGGAAAACTATCCACAATTACAAGTGGATGTCTTGAAAGTAGGCCATCATGGATCTAAAGGTTCCTCTAATGATGTGTTTTTAGATCAGTTACATCCCAAATTGGCTTTGATCTCCGTTGGAAAGAAAAATCGCTACAGCCATCCTCATAAAGAATTGCTCGATCGTTTAGAGAAACGGTCCATTTCTTACTTTCGTACGGATGAAAGTGGGGCTATTCGCTTGATTGGATGGGACCATTGGAGGGTGGAAACGGTCCGCTAGAGATGAGGAGAGGTTTGCTTTCTATGCTGAAAATTGCTATGATAGAAGGTGAAATCAATGTAAAGGTAGAATCGTATGAACGCATTTAAGCAATTTTGGATACAGTATGCAGATTTTTCAAGTAAGACCAGTCGAGCCCATTTTTGGCTAGCTTTATTCTGGAATTTCCTGATTTCTTTGCCTCTTTGGGTTTTTTACATAGTGACTTCTTTATCCCATCAAAATGCTCAAGAAATACTCAATTTTTCAACTGTTCATTCTAAAACAGGTCTATGGGCACTCACTTTCTTAGCATTCTTTTACTTCCTCATTTTGGTACCCAGTCAAGCTATTTGTGTGCGTCGCTTGCGGGATGCTGGAATCCATTGGTCTTGGATTTTTTTAAACCTTGGTCCGGTTCTGCTCTATTTGTTGACAGGTCTAGATATTTTCCTATTTCTTTGGGTAATTACAGTTATTTCTCTCTTGATTCTCATGATGCTTCCAGGAAAAAATACCTTCCCACAACCAGTAGAAACTCCTATGGGAGTAACTTCTGAACCACAGGTCACAGAGACAGGGGGGAACTTTGGCGGCAACTCGTTTGAGCAAATCCCTAATTTTGTAGCAGCACCTGATTTGTCTGATGAAAAACCACCATTGGAACAAAAAATGGCTGCTGAACACGAAATCCACTAAATTGATAAAGATAAGAGAGTTTCATGCAAGCAATTACCGACACTAAACATCTGACGGTTCAAACTCTACCTTCTATTCTTGTCTTGACGGGTGAGGATGTAGGTCAATTTGAATGGTTAAAAAAAGACATTTTAAAAAAAATAAGCTATGATCCCTCAGATTTGAATTATTCTTATTTTGATATGAAAGAAGCCTCCTATGCTGAGGTAGAGCTGGATTTGGTCAGTCTTCCTTTTTTCGCTAATGAAAAAATTGTGATTTTGGACCACTTATTGGATCTGACTACTGCCAAAAAGCGTAATTTAACAGATGAGGACCTGAAGCAATTTGAAACCTACTTGGAAAACCCTTCTGAATCGACCCGTTTGCTGATATTTGCAGAAGGAAAATTAGATAGTAAGCGTCGCTTGGTCAAACTCCTAAAACGTGATGCCCAAATTATTGAAGCGACGACTCCAAAAGAGCAAGAGGTAAAGCGCTATTTTGCAAGTCAAGCACAAGAATTGGGCTTGCAGTTTGTGGGCGATTCCTTGGACAAATTACTCATGAAATCTGGCTATGATTTTGGAGAGTTACAGAAGAATCTCGCTCTCTTGCAGGCCTATAAAGAAGAAGGTCAGATTACCCTCGAAGATATCGAGGAGGTTGTTCCAAAGACCTTGCAAGATAATATTTTTGATCTGACACAAATGATTCTCAAACGCCAAATCGATCAAGCTCGGAATTTGGTTAAAGATCTCCGTTTACAAGGGGAAGATGAAATAAAATTGATCGCTATTTTGTTGGGACAATTCCGAATGTTTTCCCAAGTTAAAATTTTCTCAGAAGAAGGCCAATCTGAAAGCCAAATTGTAGCGAGCTTATCGGAGTTGTCAGGGCGAAAGGTCAATCCTTATCAGGTGAAGTTTGCCATACGGGATAGCCGTAGACTTTCCCTATCCTTTTTGAAGCAGGCTATGACAACCTTCATTGAGACGGATTATGCGATTAAAAGTGGAACATATGAAAAAGACTACTTATTTGATTTAGCCCTGTTGAAAGTAGCTAATAGCGTCTAAATAGGAATGAAATCGCAAGCAGATTAGTTGAATAATTTAGTTGTTTGCGTTATCATCAAGTCAGTAATAAAGAAAAGAGGACCATAAAATGGCTATCATTTTACCAGAATTACCATATGCTTATGATGCATTGGAACCTTATATCGATGAAGAAACCATGCATTTGCACCATGATAAACACCATCAAACATATGTAAACAATGTTAATGCAGCTCTTGAAAAACATCCTGAAATTGGAGAAGACCTTGAAGGCTTGTTAGCTGATGTTGAATCCATTCCAGCTGACATTCGCCAAGCTGTGATCAACAATGGTGGCGGTCATTTGAACCACGCTCTTTTCTGGGAATTGATGACTCCAGAACAAACAGCTCCTTCAGCAGAACTTGCTGCAGCTATTGATGCCACATTTGGTTCATTTGAAGACTTCAAAGCAGCCTTCACAGCAGCAGCAACGACACGTTTTGGTTCTGGCTGGGCATGGTTGGTTGTCAACAAAGAAGGTAAACTTGAAGTGACTTCAACAGCAAACCAAGATACACCAATCTCTGAAGGAAAAACACCAATCCTTGGTTTGGATGTTTGGGAACATGCCTACTACGTGAAATACCGTAACGTACGTCCTGACTACATCAAAGCTTTCTTCTCAGTGATCAACTGGAATAAAGTTAATGACTTGTTTGCAGCAGCAAAATAATAAAATAAAGGAATCTATAAGAGTGACAATTGGCTCTTATAGATTTTTTTGTTTGTATCCGGAAAATCGGAGTATAATTTCTTGCGTTTGGACAGGAAAATGATACACTAGTAGGAGTGTGTCTTACTTATCAGAAGCCCAGTTTGAAGGGCCTAGGCAAGGAAAAGATAACCGTTAAAATGAAAACTGAAAGATTCAGGGAGAAATGAAATGACAAGTATTACCATTACCAAAGGAGCAGTTGAGACGCCTATTTATTTGCGGATGTTGAATCGTCATGGATTGATTGCAGGAGCAACTGGGACAGGAAAAACGGTTACTCTCAAGGTCTTAACAGAAAAATTAAGCAAAGAGGGCATTCCGGTCTTTCTAGCTGATATCAAGGGAGATTTATCTGGTTTAGCAAAAGCAGGCCAATGGACACCAAAACTGGAAGAACGCTATAAGCTTCTTGGTATCACAGATCCGTTTGAGCCGCAAGCCTTCCCTGTTCGATTGTGGGATGTCTTTGGCCAAGCTGGTCATCCTGTTCGTGCGACAGTCGAAGGAATGGGGTCATTGCTTCTTTCTCGTCTGCTTGATTTGAATGAAACTCAATCAGGAATTCTTGCAATTGTCTTTAAAGTGGCTCAAGAGAAAGCTTGGCCTTTGATTGATTTGAAGGACTTGCAAAGCCTTTTAAAGGAAGTCTATGAACACAGCTCAGACTATTCTGCCCAATATGGAAATATCACTAAACAATCTGTCGGAGCGATTCAAAGAAGTCTTTTAGTTCTTGAAGAAGAAGGAGCAGCTCAGTTTTTCGGAGAGCCTGCGCTTGATTTAAATGACTTCATGCAACTCGATGCATCCGGTCGCGGTTATATCAATATTCTTTCTGCTACAAAGCTCTTTCATTCACCAAAATTGTACTCAACCTTTTTGATTTGGATGTTGTCTCGTCTATTTGAAACACTTCCAGAGGTTGGGGACCCTGAAAAGCCAAAACTGGTTTTCTTCTTTGATGAAGCCCATCTCCTCTTTAAGGATGCAAGCAAACTCTTTCTTGAGAAGGTCGAGCAGGTCGTGCGCCTGATTCGTTCTAAGGGGGTAGGGATTTACTTTATTACTCAAAATCCTCAAGATCTTCCAGAATCTGTTTTGGCACAACTAGGGAACCGCGTTCAGCATGCACTTCGAGCTTATACACCAAAAGAAATGAAGGCGATAAAGGTTGCTGCCCAAAGTTTTCGTCCGAATCCAGACTTTGATACAGAAACAGTAATCACAGAATTAGGGACAGGGGAAGCCTTGGTTTCTTTCTTGAATGAGAAGGGGCAACCTAGTGTTGTTGAGCGTGCTTATATTCTCTCTCCTCAATCGAGTTTTGACCTTTTAAATGAGAGTGAACAATTGGCCTTGATCACAACGTCGCCTTTCCATCAAAAGTATGCATCAACTATTGATCGGGAATCTGCCTATGAAAAATTAGCAGCTAAAGCAAGCAAGGAAGCACAAGAAGAAAAGCAAAAAGAAGTAGAAAAAGAAGAGGCTACAGCAGATAAGGCAGCTCAAAAACGCAGTCCAGGACGTCCAAGAAAATCCAGTCTTGAAAAAGCCAAGGATTCCTTCTTGAGTTCCTTATTCCGAACGATTGCGCGTGAGATCGCTAAGCTGATTATGGGCTCCTTTAAACGGAAATAATAGTCTAGAGGTAGCGTAAAAAGTATTTAAGGAGAAATCGTTTTCCTCACCTGATATGCCTTGTTATTTTTTGTAGAATCTTTTATAATAAAACTTATATGAAAAACTATTTGAAGCTACGCTCGATCATGATTGCGATCAGTATTATATTGTGCATAGCGGGAACGGGCACACTGGGCTACTTGCATGTTACGCAACCAACAGCATCAGCAATCAACAATAAAGCAAAGAAAATAAAAGAAGTAAAAGAAAAAGACATAGAAAAGTCTACGCCTGAGACAAAAAAACCACGTATCAAATCTCCTGAAGCTAAGCAAGCAGTGGTAGATGCAGATATGGAGACAATGAATGATTATGGCTTAGTCTATGATTATGCTAATAAAGGTTTGGTAGAGGTTGTTCAGGATTTCCTAGCAGAAAGTGAAATTGATCCATCACAAGTTGCCTTCACTTATCGCAATGCTATTACAGGAGAGCAGTTCGCGATGAATGATCTCCAACCAATGACTGGAGGAAGTACCTATAAGCTACCATTGAATATGTTGGTGGTGGATGAGGTGGCAAAAGGCAAACTCAATTTAACAGATCGGTTTGACATCACCAATACCTACTATGAATATGTAGGAGAGCATGACAATTACGTTGCTGCCTTCGATGGTGCCATGTCTATCCCTGATATGCAACGCTATTCATTGGTTTACTCTGAAAATACCCCTGCCTATGCCTTAGCAGATCGATTGGGGGGCATGGAGCAAGCGCGCAAGTTATTCAGTCGCTATGGTCAATCCCGTTCACCAGAAGTCAAAACCTTTAGCGAAGATAATAAAACGACAACGGATTATTACATCCATGTCTTGGAATATCTTTGGAATCATCAAGAAAAATATGCAGATTTGCTGGAATTGATTGGGGAATCTTTCCCAGGCGAGTACTATAAGAAATTCTTGCCAGACTTGGTGATCCAACAAAAACCAGGCTATGTGGCTGAAGCACTCAATGTAGATGCCATTGTCCATGAATCGACTCCTTATTTGGTTGCCATCTATACTGCAGGACTTGGAGGGACGACTCCAGAAAGTTCTGAAATCAGTGGTGTTGGTCTTTATCAATTGGGTCAATTAGCTTATGTTATCAATGAATGGCATCGTGTCAATATGAATGAATAATCGACAAAAGGTCTGAGGGTTGCTCAGGCCTTTTATTCTATCAAAGTAGGATGAAATTCACTTGGTGTTTCGAATTACTTTTCTGTTCTAAAGAGACTTCTTTCCCTTTTCTATAAAAAGTATGTTATACTACTAATAGTAATAAGAGGAAGTATAGACATGATTACAAAGGAAGATTACCAGTTGCTCCGCTCGCATCCAGCCTTTTCTGCGCTACCAGTGGAGCTATTTGATAAATTAGCTGTTGAAATTCATGCCAGGGATATCCCTAAAGGACAAATTTTATTTTATGCAGGAGATAGGCGGGAGCGCATTTTTCTTCTGACAAAAGGCTTTGCTCGTATTGAGCAATTTGATTCGTCTGACCAATTCTCCTATATGGATTATATTAAGAAGGGGGCTCTGTTCCCTTATGGTGGGATGTTCCAGGATGAGCGTTACCACTATACAGCTAGTGCAGTGACGGATTTGCGTTGTTTCGTGATTCCCGTCAACCTCTATGAATTATATGCCCAAGAGAGTAAGGAGCAGTTGCTCTTTATTATGAGAAAGCTCTCCTCCATCCTAGAATTTCAAGAGTTGCGCTTGCGCAATGTCGTGACAGCTAGTGCCAGTGAGCGCGTGATTCAATCCTTAGCCATTCTGTGCAAGGACTATGAAGGTCTAGGAAATCAGCTTCCATTTCCAATTAGTATGAAGGAAATGGCCAAATTAGCAGCCACAACTAGAGAAACCGTCAATCAAGTTTTAAAGAAACTCATCGATTCTCATAAGATCCAGTATGAGAGAAAACAACTAACTTTTCTAGATACAGCCTACTTTTTAAAAAGTTTTGAAGAGATCAACTAATTCGTTGATCTTT